>Ga0265338_10002141_pt1 | contig 30351 bp, 32 predicted proteins | sample 42126metaG_FD_193579 | JGI IMG/M metagenome (GOLD analysis project Ga0265338, IMG submission 193579) | Rhizosphere microbial communities from Carex aquatilis grown in University of Washington, Seatle, WA, United States - 4-21-26 metaG | ecosystem: Host-associated > Plants > Roots > Rhizosphere...
AGGGCCGCCGCCTGCTCCCACGCGGTGGCACCGGCGGGGCCGGCCCCGCGCCGGGCGGCCGACTCGGCCGCGCGCTCCAGCTCGGCGGCGACGGCCTCGTCCGGTACCGGCGCGGCCGCGGCCAGGTGCCAGGCCCGGCGTTCGGGCTGCCCGTCGAGCACCTCGGCCAGCGCCGCGTGCGCCCGGCGCCGGGTGTCCGCGCTGGCTGACTGATAGGCGGCCGGCCGCAGCAGCGGATGCTCGAAGGTCACGGTGGCGTTGGCGACGGCCAGGATGCCGGCGTCCACCGCCGGGCACAGCGGGCTGGGACCGGGGCCGGGAACCGCCAGCGTCACCGCGGCCGCGATCTCCGCGAAGTCACCCTGGTCGCTGGCCGCCGCGACGACGAGCGCCGACCGGGCGGGCGGGCTCAGCCCCGCCAGCCGGGCGGCGAAGCTCCGTGCGAGCGGCGCCGTCAGCGGTATCGGGGCCCCGCCGCCCGGTGCCGCGGCCGCGGTCAGCGGCAGCTCGGTCAGCGCGAGCGGGTTGCCCGCCGCGTGGTCGAGCACCCAGGCCCGGCGCCGCTCGTCCAGGTCCGGGTGGCGCCGCCGGACCAGCCGCTCGGCGTCGGCCGGGCTGAGCGGGCGCAGCACCCGGGCCGGGAGGCCTGCCCCGGGCAGTGGCTCGGCCGGCCCGGGCCTGGTCGCCGCCAGCAGCCCGGCCGGCTCCCAGGCCAGCCGCCGGGCGACGAACCCGAGTACCCGCGCGCTCTCGTCGTCGATCCAGTGCAGGTCGTCGATGACGACGAGCAGGCCGCCGCCCCGGGCCGCCCGGGCGAGCAGCTCAAGCACGGTAAGCGCGAGCAGGAACACATCCACCGCGGGCCCGCCGCCCAGACGGCCGAACGCCGCCCGCAGCGCGTCGTGCTGCGGGCCGGCCAGCGAGGAGAAGCTGCCGGCCAGCGGGTACAGGAGCTGGTGCAGCCCCGCGAACGGCACCCGGGTCTCGGCCGGGACGCCGGCCGCGCGCAGCACCGCCCGTCCGTCGCGGGCGGCTGCGCCCGCCACCTCGTGCAGCAGGGCGGACTTGCCCAGCCCGGCCGCGCCGACGAGCAGCAGGCCGCCGCCGTCGCGGCCCAGCAGCGACGCGGCGGCCGACAGCTCCTCATCGCGGCCGATCAGTGCCTGCCCGGGCTCGCCCGGAGCGGCGGCGGTACCCGGCTCGATCGCTCCCGGCGCGACGGCGACCCTCCCAAGTAGACCGATCGTTCCTTCTACCATGAGAATGGATTATCCTGCCGCTTAGCACAAGACCTGCCCGGTGGATGAGGTGTCATGGCGACACGCCAGCTCGGCCCGGCCGCCCGGCGGCGGCGCGCGGACACGCTCGCGCGGCGGCGCCAGCAGTCCGCCCGGTCGGCCAGGGAACGCATCCTGGCGACCGCCGACCGCCTCTTCTACGGAAACGGCATCCAGGCGGTCGGGGTGCAGCGGCTCATCGACGAGTCCCAGGTGACCCGGGTGACCTTCTACCGGCATTTCCCGTCCAAGGACGATCTGGTCATCGCCTACCTGGAGGAGCGGGTGACCCGGGCGCGGGCGGCGGTGCAGTCGATCGTCGACGCGCACCCGGGCGATCCCCGGGCCGCCCTGCACGCCTGGGCGGTCGCGCTGACCGAGGACGGGATGATCGACGAGTACCGCGGCTGCACGTTCGTGAACGCCGCCGCCGAGTACGAGCCGCCGGATCATCCGGTCCGCGCGATTGCCGTCGACCAGCGCCGCTGGGTCAACCAGATCACCGCGGGCCTGCTGCGGGAGGCCGGCCACCCTGACCCAGCGGCCGCGGCGCGGCTGCTGATGGCGCTGCGCACCGGCTACGTGTTCTCGCTCGGGCTCGAGGAGGGCGACGGCTGGGCCGAGCAGTACGTCGCGGCCTACGACCAGGTAGTCGACCAGCGGTTACCAGGTGGGCACCAGCCCGCCGTCGATCCGGATGTCGGCCCCGGTCACGTTGGCGGCGGCGTCGCTGGCGAGCAGCAGCACCAGGTCGGCGACCTCCTCCGGACGACTGAACCGGCCGGTGACGGCGGCGCTGGCGGCCCCGGCCGCCACCTCCTCGGGCCTGGCCCCGGTGGCCCGCCCGACCGTGGCGGCCACCCCGCCCGCGCCCAGCCACAGGTCGGTCGCGACCGGCCCCGGGCTCACTCGGCCGGCCCGCCCGGCTGCGCCAGGTCCACCTCGAGCGCGGTCACCGCCGCTTCCGCCGCTAGCTGGCTGAGCTCAGCCGAGGACTGCCGCGCGCCCGCGATCACCCGGGCGCCGCTGGCGGCCAGGGCGCGGGTCACCGCCAGGCCGATTCCCCGGCTGGCGCCGGTGACGAGGCAGTCTGCCCGGCCAGGTCGATCCTCAGCATGGGTCCTCCTCGCTCCGGCGCCGCTCACCCGCGCCCGTGCAGACACGCTAGGGCGGCCGCGACGGCCGGCGCTTGAGTCAGCTGACTGCACCGAACGCGGCCGGGCGGCACCCATGCCGCCAGCGGGTGCAGTCGGATGACTCAAGCCCGCGGGGGTGCGCCCGCACGACGATGGCAGGGTAAGGAAACCGTGCCAGAAGGAGCGCCGCCGATGACCCCTGCCCGCCCCCCTGTTGTCTTCATACACGGCCTGTGGCTGCACGCCAGCTCGTGGGATCCGTGGATCGACCGGTTCAGCGCGGCCGGCTACACGCCCGTCGCGCCCGGCTGGCCCGGCGACCCGGACACCGTCGAGCTGGCCCGGGCCAACCCGGACAGCATCGCCAACCACGGGATCGACGACGTGACCGCGCACTACGCCGGCATCATCGCCGGGCTGCCGGCCCCGCCAGTCATCATCGGGCACTCGTTCGGCGGCATGATCGCCGAGAAGCTGCTCGGCCAGGACCTCGGGGCGGCCGCCATCGCGATCGACGCCGCCCAGATCAAGGGCGTGCTGCCGCTGCCGCTGTCCGCGCTGCGGTCCACCCTGCCGGTCTTCAAGAACCCCGCCAACATCCACCACGCCGTCTCGCTCACCGCCGAGCAGTTCCGCTACAGCTTCGGCAACGCGGTACCGGCGCAGGAATCGGACGCGCTGTACGAGCGGTGGGCGATCCCCGCGCCCGGCAAGCCGCTGTTCGAGGCGGCCGCCGCCAACTTCTCACTGCACTCCCCGGCCAAGGTCGACACCGCCAACTCCGGCCGCGGCCCGCTGCTGCTGATCATGGGCGGCCGCGACCACACCGTGCCGGAAGCCATCACCAAATCGACCCTCAAGCAGTACCGCGGCTCGGACGCGGTCACCGAGCTGGCCGAGTTCCCCGACCGGGGGCACAGCCTCACCATTGACAGCGGCTGGCCCGCGGTCGCCGACGAGTGCCTGTCCTGGCTGGCCAAGCAGGGACTGTAAGGACCGGTCAGCGGCCGGCCGGCAGGCCGTCGAGCTTGCGCAACAGCACCGCCCGCTCGCGTTCGTTGGCGCACAGGGTGACGGCCCGCTCCAGCTCGGCCCGCGCGTCCGCCGGGCGGCCCAGGCGGGTCAGCCGCCGCGCCTCGGCCGCGAGGTCGAAGCGGATCAGGTCGGCGCCTGAGCTGGCCGAGGAGCCCTCGGTGAAGACCAGGTAGATCACGCTGAGCACCGAGCCCAGCCGCTTCGTCCGCTCGGCCGCGGCCGGCAACTCGAACGGTATCCGGGCGGCCGCCACCGCCTTCTTCGCCCGGGTGATCCTGGCCTGGACGGTGGCGGCCGGGACGAGGAACGCCCGGGCTATCTCGTCGCTGCTGAGACCGCCGACGACCCGCAGGGTGAGGGCCACCCGGGCTTCACGCGGCAGTACCGGGTGGCACGCGATGAACATCAGCGCGAGCACGTCGTCGTCCACCCGGTCCGGGTCCCAGGGCAAGCCGGTCCCGTCCGCGTCCGGCGCGGGCGCCCCCCCGGCGGCGGCGCCCTCACCCAGGTCCCGGGCGAGGGCGGCGTAGCGCTGGTCGAGCGCGGCTCGCCGGCGAAAGGCGTCAATCGCCCGGCGGCGCCCGGCGGTGAGCAGCCAACCGCCCGGGTTGCCGGGCACCCCGTCCCGCGGCCAGCTGACCAGCGCCTCGGCCAGTGCTTCCTGGGCGACGTCCTCGGCCAGCGCGAAATCGCCCGTGTACCTGGCCAGGGCGCCGACGATCCGGGCGGACTCGATCCGCCAGACCGCGGCGACCGCGTCCCGGCCAGTCGGGTCAGCCATCGCCCGGCGCCCGGGTCAGAGCTGGCCGGTTTCCTCGCGCCATGCCCGCTCTTTCCTGACCCATTCGTTGTCCTGCGGGAACTCGTCGATGGTGGTGACCCGGCGGATCTCCGTCTTGAAGCCGGCCCCGCCCGTCGGCGTCGGCATCCGCCGCGCCCACTCGACCGCCTCCTCCTTCGACGCCACGTTCAGGAGGTAGAACCCGCCGAACAGCTCCTTGGTCTCCCCGTAGGGGCCGTCGGTCACCACCGGCGGCTCGGACGAGTAGTCGACCACCACGCCGTCGGCGGCGTCGTCCAGCCCCTCCGCGGCGAGCAGCACGCCCGCCCGGATCAGCTCGTCGTTGAACTTGCCGACGTGCTCGATCATCTCGTTCATGTCGGCGCTCATCATCGACACCATCGCCTCGTCGGTGGCCCGCATGACCAGCATGTACTTCATGTCCGTCGCTCCCTGGAGTACCCGGTGGCCCGCCGGCGGCAGGCCCGCTCACCCCTAGGTCGAGCGGCCCCGGCGCGGATCGACAGGCCCGGCGATTTTCTGGTCAGGAAGATTCCGCTCTGCGCCGCAGCGCGCCGATGCGGAGTGAACCGTCGCCGGGCAGGAGGCTGCTCTCCACTTCGGCCACGTACGCGGCCGGGTCCCGGTCCACCGGGTCGACGCCGGTGACATGCCGGGCCTCGAAGGCGGTGAAGGCGACCGCGAGGTCGTGCCGCTGCCGTAGGCCGGCCAGGCGGCGGAAGTCGGTCAGCCCCTCGCGCTCCTCTTCCGCCATGTGGTCGCCGTTAGCCAGGTTCGCCCCGGCCACCGCCGCGTACCAGGCGTCACTGCCGACCACGTGGTTGGCCGCTTCCGCGACCGCGTCCCGGATCTGGTTGTGGTCGCCGATGGCGTCGAGCGTCTCATCCTCCACCCCGGGCCGGCGCCGGGCGGCGATGCCGACCTGGAGCAGCGCCGGGTAGAAGATGGCCTCCTCCGCCGCCGCGTGCACCTCGAGGAACGCGGCCAGGCGGCCCCAGACGGCGGACAGCGAGCCGGTGTCGGAGCGGTCGATCTGCTCCAGGATCGCGAACAGCCGCCGCTGCTCATGATGGTCGTCGAGTATCAGCTCGGTGATGTCCACCGCCCCATGCTATGCCTGGGGCGGCCAGCCGCCTGGTCACTGATCGGCGGTGAAGATCATCGGCCTGCCCTCGTCGGCGGTTTTGCGGAAGAACCCGCGCATCAGCTCGAACCAGTGCCAGGTGTAGTCGAAGCCGTCCTCGTCGACCGGCCCGCGGTAACCGTGCGCGGCCAGGCCGAAGTAGCGGGACCGGAACCACGGCTGGCTCACCCCGTCGAGCGCGTCGGCGATCTCGGGCACGTCATCCTCGTCGAGGTTCGATCGGCCGCCACTCCGCGTCAATGACGAGCCGGCTGGCGGCGGCCGCTGCCAGCTCCCGCGCGCGCCCGAGCACGGCGGCGTCGTCGCCTGGCGGCGCCGCCAGGCGACGCAGCGCGACGGCGTCCTCGGCGGTGAGCGCGAGGTGAGTGACCGGATAGCTCAACGACGTACCTTCGCGACGGCGGCCGGCAGGGTTGCCCAGGTAAGGCTAGCCGCGCGACCAGGGACGCGCGGGCGCCAGAACGCGCAGCCGCGCACCCGTTCGGGCTGATATCGGTTGATTTTTCCCGAACGGGTACAACGCGGTGGAGCTGGGCCGCCAGCCGGTCGCGCTGGCAGTCGGCCTCGCGGTCGCCTCGGTGCTGTCGCTGTCGCTGTCGATGACGGTGCTGAGCCTGGTGCGGCGCCGCCGGCACGAGTTCGCGCTGCTGAAGGCGCTGGGGATGGAGCGCGGCCAGATACGGGCCGGGGCGGTCGTGCTGGTGATGGTGGTGGTGGGGAACCTGCTCACCTCGCTGCCGGCCACGCTGGCGGCCAGGACCCGGGCTGCGCTGATCCTCAAGTCCGAGTAGCCGGCCCGCCGGAGGTCACTCCCGGGCGGTAGAGTCACCGCCGGTGAGCACTTCAGCAGCGCAGCCGGGCGGCCTCCCGGGCGACACGGCGCTGACCGCGCGGCGCTGCGCGGCCCAGCTGCTGTCCGGCCAGCCCGCGCGCACGCCCGCGGAGGTGGCCCGGCGGCTGCTGGCGGTGCAGGCACAGGACCCACGCGGTGCCCGGCTGGCGGTCCGGGCGCGCTCGGCCGGGCTGTCGGCCGCGGACGTCGACGCGGCCCTCGGCCACCGGGCCCTGGTCATCAGCTGGCTGAACCGCGGCACCCTGCACCTGGTCCGCACCGAGGACTACTGGTGGCTGCACCCGCTGACCGTGCCCCAGTTGCGCACCGGCAACGCCCGGCGGCTGGGGCAAGAGGGCGTGCCGCCGGACGACGCCGAGCGGGCGGTGCGGGTCGTGCGGGACGCGCTGGCCGCCGACGGCCCGCTCACCCGGGCGCAGCTCCGCGTGCGGGTAGCCGCGGCCGGGGTGCGCACCGAGGGCCAGGCGCTGGTCCACATCCTGTTCCTTGCCAGCATTCGCGGGCTGATCGTGCGCGGCCCGATGAGCGGCCAGGATCAGGCGTTCGCACTGGTCAGCGACTGGCTGGGGAAGCCGCCGACGCCCCTGCCGCGCGAGGCGGCGCTGGCCGAGCTGGCCCGCCGCTACCTCGCCGGGCATGCCCCGGCCAGCGACCGCGACCTCGCCAAGTGGGCCGGCATCGGGCTGCGCGACGCCCGCCTCGGGCTGGCCGGGTGCGGCGCCAGGCAGCGGCCGGACGGGCTGGCCGAGCTGGCAGGCCAGGCCGCGGACGGCCAGCCCGCGGACAGCCAGCCCGCGGACAGCCAGCCCGGGGACAGCCAGCCCGGGGACAGTCAGCCCGGGGACAGTCAGCCGGAGGCCGCGCTACCGCCACCGCGGCTGCTCGGCGCGTTCGACCCGCTGCTGCTCGGCTGGGCGTCCCGTGAGCCGGTGACCGGCCCGCACGGGGAGATCGTGACCGTCAACGGGCTGTTCCGCCCGTTCGCGCTGGTCGCCGGGCGGGCCGTGGCGACCTGGACGTTCACCGCCGGCCAGGTCGGGCTGGCGCCGTTCGCCCCGCTCGACCCGGAGACCACAGCCGCGCTGCGAGCCGACGCGGCCGACGTGGTCCGCTTCCTCGGCCCGGCTAGCCCCGCTAGCGGCTAGCCGACCTGGCCCGGCCAGGGCTCAGGCGAACGCGGCGGCCAGGCTGAACCCGGCCATGATCAGCATGATGACCGCGGCGATGCGGGTGATCCAGGCCAGCGGGATGACCTTGAGCAGGCTGCGACCGCCGGCGATGGCGATGGCGGCGACCGCCCACAGGGCGAGCAGCGCGCCGACGCCGACCGACAGCGGCTGGTGGTACCTGGCAGCCAGGCTGGCGATGGCGATCTGGGTCAGGTCGCCGAACTCGGCCACGATGATGACGGCGAAGCTGGTCCAGGCCACCCGCCAGAACGAGGGCTTGCGGCCGTGCAGCTCGACGTGCTCGTCATCCTCGTCGTTCTCGTGGCGCCCGCGCAGCAGCAGGATGGCGCCCGCCGCGAACAGCGCCGCCACGACGATCTCGACCGGCCGGTGCGGCAGCAGCGCCAGCAGGCTGCCAGCCGCGATCGCCAGCCCGGTGTGCACGGCGAACGCAGCCGCCACGCCGGCGAAAACGTAGGGCGGGCGGTACCGGCTGCCCAGGATCAGGCTGGCGAGCGCGGTCTTGTCCGGCAGCTCGGCGGTGAAGATGACCGCGAACACCGTCGCGGCGATGGCCAGGCTCATCGGCGAATACCCTCCGGTCCGGCCCCGCCGGCTAGCCCTGGAGCCGTACAGGCGAGAGGGCGCTCCGGCGCGGCAGCATACAGCTACTACGGCCTGAAGGTCTCGCTCAAGCCTGACGGCTCCCGGGCGCCGGGCCCAGACTACGGGCCAGCATGTCGACGGTCCGGCGGAAGAGCTACTCCCCTTCGCTTCGTAACCGGCAACCGCCGGACAGCAAGGGGTATTCCCGTCTCAGCCTGAAACAGGGGATTTGTTCGCCGGGCAGCGAGCCCGGGTGGCTCAGGCGCCAACCAAGGTGCTGTCCGCGGCCTGGATCTCCTTGAAGAAGCGCCGGTGCACCCGCAGCGTCTCCTGGCCCGCCGGGATGCGGTGCCACAACCCGGTCGCCGGGCCGAGCCGGGTCGACCGGGGCAGCTCAAGCACCACCCCGCGGGCCTTCTTCATGCTCGTCTTGCCCGCGTCGAGGACCAGGATCCGGGCCGGGGTGACAACCAGGATGCGGTAGTGGTTGAGGCCGAGGAAGACGAAGATGCCCGCCAGCCCGGCAACCCACTGGCTGGCGGTCTGGGCGCCGATCACCGCTTGTACCGGCTCACCGGGCTGCAGGTAGGGAGTGGCCGAGTTCAGCATCGAGTCGCGGAGCGCCATGATTTCTCCAGAAAAGGGGGTAGGGATGGAGGTTTCGCAAGCTTCATCCCTGGGGCGTTCCAACCGGTTCCATCCCGGTCCGCCGGACCGCGCGCGGTACGGCCGGGGCTGAGGCCGGGCCGAGTCAGCCTGGCCAGTAGGAGCAGCGCGCGCCGGTGTACACCGCCTGGCGCAGGTGGCCGCCGATGACCGGGTCGGCCTGCTCGACCCGGGCCAGTGCCCGGCGGATGGCCTTGCCTACCGCCACCCGCGCCCGCTCGCCCGCGCCCGGGAACTCCCGGGTTCGGCCGTGCAGGCCAGCCGCGCTGGCTAGCTCGGCGGCCAGCCAGTCGCGCTCGGCCCGGGCCGCCTGCGCCCGGTCGTCATCCGGATCCAGCCCGCCGAGCTGCTCGTCGAGCTGGGTCAGCCGGCTCAGGTAGCCGGCCACCGCCGCGCGGTCCAGGACCGGGTGCGGGGCGCCGCCGTCGCCCGCGGTACCGCCGAGCGTGACCAGCCCGGCCACCAGGTCGGCGGCCCGGATCTCCTGGCGCGGGTTGGCGATCAGCACGGCCAGGTGGGTCATCCCGATACTGTCCCCGACCATGACGCTCCGGTCCTGGAAGGTGAGCCGCCACGTGCGGCCGTGGCGCCGGCACTCCGCCGCGCCGGGCGGCGTGCGGGCGGTCCCGGCCGTGGCCCGGGGTGCCGCCAGGCCCACCGCCGCGGCCTCGCCGGCGGCCGCGTCTAGCTCCCGGCGGGCGGCGGCCGCGTCCGCGGGCAGGCCGCGCCGGGCGTACGCCTGGGCGAGCCGCTGCCGGGAGGCGAGCACGGCCGGCCAGTGCGCCAGGGCCAGGTTGTGCCGCACTGCCGAGTGCAGGTGACCGATCGCGCTGTCCAGCCTTCCCGTGGCCAGGCAGGCGACCCCGAGCGCCTGCTCGGTGCTGCCGAGGCAGGTGATGCCGAGGCTGCCGATCATCGGCAGGGCGGCGTACGGGCGCAGCAGCTCGTACGCCGCGGCGGCCACGTCCGCGTCCTGCAGCAGGTGGGCCGCCTCCACGATGGCGTTCATGGTCACCAGCCAGCTACTCGACCTGGCCAGCCCGGCCAGGTCGCTGCCGCACAGCGCCGCCAGCGCGCTGGCCGCCGTACGGCGGTCCCCGTTCAGCGCCGCCGCCACCGCCAGCACCGCCAGCGCCGAGTTGTCGACCGCGCTGAGCGCCGGCGACTGCACCCGCTCTTGCAGCGCGGGCGCCAGCTCGCCGAGCCGCCCCTGGTACCAGCGGATCGTCGCCAGCTGGGCGCCTGGCCACCACTCGCAGTCAATGTCGCCTGCCGCCGCGCCGCTCTTGGCGCAGGCCTCGGTCAGCGCCTCAGCCTGGTCGAGGTGGCCGGCCCGGATCGCCAGCATCACGTCGATCGCGCTGACCACGAAGCTGACCGCCAGGTGGCCGCGCTGGCCGAGCTGGTCGCGCAGCTCGCTCAGGCGGCGCTCGGCGTGCGGGTCGCCCGCGGTGTAACCGTCGACTGTCCGCCACAGCAGGCCCATGAGCAGGTCGCCGCGGCGGCCGGTGCGGAAGCTGGCCCGGATCAGCCGGGCGGCCAGCTCACCGCGCAGCCCGACGTGCTCGGGGCCGAGCAGGCAGTGGTGGGCGAGGCTGAGCGTCTCCGCTAGCAGTACCGGGTCGGCGTCCGGCCCGATCCCGTCCAGCAGCGCCCGGATGGCCGCGTTCTCGCCGTGGAAGTAGTCCGACTCCGCCGCCAGCCTGACCCGGATCCGCTCGGCCAGCACAGTGTCGGCCAGGACAGTGCCGGCCGGCCGCCCCGGCCCGGGTGACAACCGGGCAAGGGCCTGCCGCAGCCGCTCTTCGCGCTGGGCGGCGTCGGCCGCCGTCCGGCTTTCACTCACCCACAGCCCGGCCAGCCCCAGCGCGGCCTGCGCGGCCGCCCGCGCGTCGCCCGCCCGCTCCGCTAGCTGGCAGGCCCGCTCGAAGTGCCCGCGGCTGGCCCGCAGGTCCCCGTCCTCGTGCAGCATGCGGGTCCCGTCCGCCAGGGACGACGGAAGCTCATCCTCGCCGGTCACGCGCTTAATGTATGGCGGCTTATCCGCCCCGTCGAGGCCTTTCGGTCAGCGCGGTGGCCGCGCGGCGGGGTCGAGCGGTAGCTTGAGCAGCGCGTTCTCCACTACCTCGGTCAGCGCCGGGTGGATCCAGTACTGGTTCCTGGCCAGGTCGGCCACGCGCTGCCCGGCCGCGGCGGCCTGGATCAGCGGCTGGATGAGCAGGGACGCCTGGTACCCCATGATGTGCGCGCCGAGCAGCAGCCCGGTCGCCGGGTCGGCGTACAGCTTGCAGAAGCCGGCCGCGTCCTGCAGGGCCCAGCCGTACGCAACGTCGGCGTACTCCTGCACCGCTGACACGTAGCGCCGCCCGTGGCCGGCCAGGTCCTGCTCGCGGGCGCCGAAGGCGGCCACCTGCGGGTCGCTGAACACCGCCGACGGCACCCAGTCGTGCGGGTACGGGCGCAGGTCGCCCGGGAAGGCGAGGTTGTGCGCGAGGGTGCGGGCCTCGGCGTTGGCCACGTGCTTGAGCGGGTACGGCGTGCTCGCGTCGCCCAGCGACCAGATGCCCTCGGCCGTGGTACGGCCGTACTGGTCCACCTCGATCCGCCCGTCCGCGCGCAGCCGGACGCCGGCCCGGTTAAGGTCGAGGTCGGCCGTGTCGGGGGTACGGCCGGCCGCGACCAGCAGCAGCTCCCCGCTGACGGGCGGCCCCGAGGCGAGCTCTACCTCGGTCATCCCGTCGACCCGGCGCGCGCCGGTGACCTTGGCCGACAGCCGGACGTCCCAGCGCTTGACCGCCAGCTCGGTGAACCGGCGGGACACCTCCGGGTCGAAGGCCGAAAGCAGGGCGGCGCCGCGGTTCACGATGCTGACGCGCACGCCCAGGCTGGAGAACAGGTGGGCCATCTCGGCGGCGATGTAACCGCCGCCGACGATCACCATGCTGGCCGGCAGCCGGTCGATCCGCATGACCGTGTCCGAGGTGTAGTAGCCCACGCCGCTGGCGGCGATGGCCGGCGGGATGACCGGGCGGGCGCCGGTGGCAAGCACGATCCGGTCCGCGGTGACCTTGGTGCCGTCGTCGATGACAAGCTCGCGCGGGCCGGTGAAGCGGGCTCGTCCCTCGATCAGCGTCACCGTGTCCGATGCGGCCTTGGCCTGGCGCCCGGCGGCGGACACCTTGTCGGTCCGGCCGAAGGTCCGGTCCCTGATGGCCGGCCAGTCCACTCCGGTCAGCCGCGCGGTGAGGCCGAACTCGGGCGCGTGCCGCACCTGCTGGGCGACCTCGGCCGTAACGATGAGGATCTTGCTCGGGATGCAGCCCCGGTTGAGGCAGGTGCCGCCGAAGGCGCCCGACTCGATTAGCGCGACCGGTCCCTGCCCGGGGTCCTTCGGCAGCACGACGCAGCCCGATCCGGAGCCGATGACGGCAAGCGAGAAATGAGGCACCTTCCGAATGGTACGTTCCGCCGCCCGCCGCGGACGCGGGCAGCCTGGCGCCGCCGCTGGCCGGGCGGTCGCTCCCGATTTCTCACCCCGCCCGGGTGACGACTGATACCGAAAGTTACGGGAATAGTGGTGATAGCACTTAAGAGTCTCCTGAGGTAGTTACTTCGGGAGGCAAGGGAGGGAAAATGGCCGGCCCGATTCACTGCTGGTGACCACGAGAGGCGGCTGGGCTCAGCTCCTGCCGCTTCCGGCCACTGGGTTCGCGTACGGATCCCCGTCCTGCCGCGGGTAATCATGCCGTCCCGTTAAGGGATCTCTCTGCGGCGCCCCTAGCGGCGCCTGCGCACAATCCGGTCGCCCTGCCATTTCGCTACGGCTATCACTGCCGGGGGGCATCATGCCCGTTTACCTTCCGCATTCCGGTGATTACCAGGCAGTCGCGCTCGTCGGCGCCGGCTTCCTCGGGTTGCTGTGCGCCAGGTACTGGCGCGTCACCCTCGCCGTCGTCGCGGCGCTGCTTATCAGCGCGGGCCTGATCGCGCTGAACGTGATCGTGGACCTGCGCCTGCTCCACCTGGTGCTCGGTTACCTGCACGAGCTGCGCTGACCGCGCCAGCGAGAATTGCCGATCATCCCACCGTTTCCCGCTTTTCATCGGTATCGTCCCCTGTTGTGAGGGGCAGAGCGTGAGCGGCGGAGACTACGCGCTGGCCGGCCGACGGCCGGGCTTCCGCATGACGGTGAACGCACGGCTGGAGGAGATCAGCTTCCGCGCGGGCATGGTGGCCGCGTGCACGGTCCTCGTGCTGCTGGCGGCGATCGTGACGGTCCTGCTCACCGTACTGCCGGGCAGCACCGCCCCGGTGATCAACGCGTCCAACAAGTCCGCGGCGGTACCCGCCAACGCGTCCCCGGTGCCCGCATCGCCCGCCTCGCGGCCGGCCGCCGCGCCGACGGCCCGGCCGTCGGGCCAGCGGCCGGCCGCGGGCGCGCGGTCGTCATCAGCCCCGGCGGCAGCAAGTCAGCCGGCCACGGCCGCGACGCAGCCCGGCCGCCAGTACGCGGCGGCGGTGGCGAGCTCCGGATCCGGCTCCCGGTCCGGCTGGTGGCCCGGCCCGGGCGGGTTCCCCGGCGCACCCGGTCACGGCGCCGGCGGCTCCTGGCCGGGCAAGCCAGGTACGGGCCGGCCCTGGGGCCATCCGGGACCGTTCCATGGCTTCGCCGGCGCGCCGCACCACGGCCTGGTGGCCGGCCTTCGCTAGGAGTTTGCTGAATTAGCGAACGCGTCGACCGGGAACGGTTCCCGGTCGACGCGTTCGCGGACGGCAGGCGGTGGTGTCAGCTCAGGTGCCGGGCGAAGAAACTCAGCGAGCTCTCCGTCTCGAACGGCGGGACGTCCCCGTGCTTGCCGGGGTTGGCGTGCAGCGTCTTCTCGGCCGAGGCGAAGGCGTCGAACAGGGCCAGCGCCTCCTGACGCGGCACGCGCTCGTCGTCCCACTGCATCACGAACTGCACCGGGACCGTGATCCGCGCGGCGGCCCCGGCCAGTCCCAGTGCGCCGAACAGGCCCAGTACCGCCGCGCGGATGCGGGGTTCCGCGGCCACCAGCGGGACGCCCAGCCCGCAGCCCAGCGACATCCCCAGGTAGCCGACCGGGCCGTCGCCGACATCCGCTAGGTCGGCGACCGCGTCCAGGATCGAGCGCCATTCCGCGACGGCCTGCTCAGCCAGCAGCGTGTGCAGTCCGGCGACCAGCGGGAACATCGGCTCGCCGGCCGCCGCCCGGGCCCTCATCTCGGTGAAGGCCAGGTCCAGCTCAGCGGTCCTTGGCCGGTCCCCGTGGCCCGGGGCGTCGATCGCCATCGCGGCGAAGCCGCACTCGGCGGCGAAGCGGCGTGCACCGGCCACGATGCGCGGGGCCTGCTTGTGCTGGCCGCCGCCGTGCCCCAGCAGGATCAGGGGCCGGGTACCGGTCGCGCCCTCGGGCGTCCACAGCACGCCGGGGATCTGGCCGAGAGTAAAGAGACGTTCGGTGACGCCGTTGGAGGACATCGGAGAAGAGATGCTGAAGCGCATAGCGTCCACACCCTTTCGGTGCTTGTGCGGGCGCTCCCTAGGCCATGCGAGGAAGGGAGTCCCGACTGGTCACTGTCACGGTCACGGTGCTGATCGGGCTCACCTCCTCGGATTGCTGCGGTGCACGGCGACGCTGAACTTATCACAGCGGGCTTCACCCGCGTCTCCCGCCGTTCAGCTCATCGCCACCCTGCGGGCATCAGGCGGGCGCGCAGGTGTTAAGAAGCAATATGACCAACCTGATGCTCTCCTGGCAGCAGGCGGCGCTGCTTGCCGCCGGGCTGGGCGCGGCCGGCTTGCTGCTGGTGTACGCGGGCCGCGCGGCCGTGGCCTGGCCGTGGGCCGCGCACGTCGGCCCGTTCCTGCGCGAGGCGGGCGTGGTGGTCGGCCTGTACGCGCTGTGGCAGCTGGCCGGGAACCTAGCGTCGGGCGGCTTCGCGGCCGCGGTCGCGCACGGCCGGTGGGTCTGGGACGCCGAGCGGACGCTGCGCCTGCCGGACGAGGCCAGCGTGCAGGGGCTGCTGCTGCCGCACCCGCTGCTGTCCGAGGCCGCCAACATCTACTACGCGACCATGCACTTCGGGATGCTGATCGCGATGCTGATCTGGCTGTTCGCCTGGCACCGGGACGGCTACCCGGGGGTGCGCAACGCGATGGCCGCGAGCACCGCGATCTGCCTGCTCATCTCGTTCGTCCCGGTCGCGCCGCCGCGGCTGCTGCCGGGGGCGGGCATCGTCGACCTGGCGGCGCGGTACGGCCAGTCCGTCTACTCCGCCGTCGGCTCGTCCGCGGGCACCGACCAGCTGTCGGCCATGCCCTCGGTTCACGTGGCCTGGTCAGTCCTGGTCGCCTGGGCCGTCATCACCCGGGCGCGCAGCCGCTGGCGCTGGCTGATCCTGCTGCACCCGGCGGTGACCGTGTTCGTGGTGGTCGCCACCGGCAATCATTACTGGGCCGACGGCATCGTCGCCGCCGCCATCGACGCGGCCGTGATCTGGCTGCTCACGCTGCTCGCGCGGCGCCTGCGGCGGGCACCGGTCCCCCGCCCGGCGGACGAGACGGCGGCGGCCGCCTCACCCGCCCGCCAGCCCTGATGCCCGCGGGCCGGGTCAGCCGGCCGCGACCGCGTAGACGACGGTGTTGCTGAGGTAAGAGCCGGTGGCGTAGTCAAAGGTCCCGCCGCAGGTGATCAGGCGCAGCTCGGAATCTGGGGTGGCGCCGTAGACCGCCGCGGCGGGGAAGCTGTCCTTGGGGTACTGGCTGACGACCGTCACCCGGAAGGCCGCCAGCGTCCCGTCCGCCCGCCGCACGTACACCCGGTCGCCCGGCCGCAGTGACGACAGCCGGAAGAACACCCCGGGCCCGGACTTGGAGTCGATGTGCCCGGCGATGACGGCCGACCCGACCGCACCGGGGCGGGGACTGCCGGTGTACCAGCCCGCGACCGCGGTCGACGCGGGGACCTGGAGGGTGCCGGCCGCGGTCAGCCCGAGGTTGACCAGGCTGGTCTGCACGCCGATAGCCGGGATGGTCAGCGCGACCGGCTTGCCCACCGCGTCCGCGGACGGCTGCGCGGCCGCCACGATCGGGCCGGTCGGCGCGGGCAGGGTCGGGGTCGCACCGTACTGCGGCGCGACCGGATGCCGGGTCAGCATCAGGCCGGCCGCGCCCGCGCCCGCCACCACCAGGCCGATCGCCAGGGCCAGCAGCGCCGCCGACCTCCGACTGGGCCGGGGGCGCCTGAACAGCCGGGAAGTCTCCCGGCTAGGCACTAGGCCGCAGGCGGCGCAGGCCGGCCCCGCCGAGCGCCGCCAGCAGCAGCCCGGCGCCGATGACAGTCAGCCAGGGGAGCGGGGACGGCACCCGCGGCGCGGTTCCGCCGAAGCCGGTCGCCGGCGCCCCGGCCGGCCTGTCGCCGCTGCCGGCCGCGTCGGTGAAGTTGTCGAGCGCCAGGCCCTTCGACCCGTCGAGGACCACGATGGTGTGCACCGACCCGGCGCCCAGCGTCACCGTGGAGCTGGCGGTCCCGCTCTCCCCGGTGACGTGCAGCGACGCGGTGGCCGGGGCGACCGCGGTGTACGCGCTAACCGCGCCGAAGGCCAGGTTGGACACGGCCGGCTGGCCGTTCCAGGTCACGTTCACCACGTGCTGCTTGAGTGACGCCTGGATCACCCGTACGAGTACCTTGCCCGGCGGCGGCTTCAGCTGGTCCTCAAGCACCGCCAGGCGCAGCCCCGACTCGGGACCGAGGCCGGCCACCGTGTAGGCCTCGCCCGGCTCCACGTTAACGCTGGCCGACAGTACCGGCTTGCTGGCCGCGGCGGCGCCGGCCGCGCGCATCGCCACCGTGTACTCGCCCGCCGGCAGCGGCTGGTAGGACGAGACCACCCCGTACCCGACGTGGTGCACCACCAGCTCAGCCTTCGGGTCACCGAAGGAGTACAGGTAGACGTCAACCTCCGGGGTGTTCGGCGACAGGTGCGCCAGCCGGATCCAGCCGGTCCCTGACGCCGCCGACGCGGTGCCTGCCAGGGCAAAGCCGAGTAGCAAGGCGGGCATGGTGATCAGCAGCAGTGCCCACCGGATTAGCTTCATGTCCTTCTTCAACGGGTTCCCCTCCCCTTACCCAAATGACAATCCTTAAGGACCGCTGAGCAGCCCGAGCGGACTGGGCGCGGCGTACTCGACGGTCAGCGCGGACGTGCCGTCGAGGCTCGCGTGCAGCGGCAGGTACGGCGGCCGCTGCGCGTCGATGAAGGCGAGCACTGACCGCAGGCGCGACGCGCCCGCGGCCCCGGCGGCCGGGGACGCGATCACGGCGCTGCGCAACGGGCCGCCGGACGCGGCCCCTGGCGCCCGGTCGCCGAACGAGCTGACCCGGACCGGCTGCTGCCCCGCGAGCGCGGCCAGCAGTATCAGCAGCCGGGCGTCGACCTGGCCGGACCGCAGCGCCGCCTTGGCTCCGGCCGCGACGGTGAGCCGCGGGTTCTCCAGTAGCTGCTTACCCGCCGCGATGCGGCCGCTGCGCTCGGCGGCGGCCGTCGCCTGGTAGGCCGCCGCCCCGTCGGGCGCGACCGCCCGGACGTCGATCTGCCCGGTCCCTGAGCCGAAGCTGGCCACCACGGCGGGGGCGTAGACGGTGGCCAGGCGGGCGCCGAACTGGTTGCGGACGGCGGCGGTGGCGACCACCAGGTCCGAGCCGAGCGGGTCGGCGGCGGCGGTGCCGAGCACCAGTAGCCGGGTCGCGGCGATGCCGTCCGCCTGCAAGGCGGTGCACATGGCGGGATCGCAGGCGATCACCGCGCTGGAGGCGACCTGTCCGGCGATCCACCGCGCGGCCGTGGCCCTGGTGGCGGCGGAGTCGCCGAGCGCGGCCGCGGCCGGGCCGGGCGGCCTGGCGCTTGGCTGGCCGCCCGCCTGCGGGCTGGCGGGCGATGACGTGGCCTGCCCGAGGACGGCCCCGGTCACCCCGGCCGCGAGCGCCACCACGGCCAGCACCGCCAGCCAGGCCATGACCCGGCGGCGCCGTGGGGCCTTGCGGCCGAACACCGGATGGCGCTCAGCCCAGAGCCGGACCGTGGTCGCTATGACCTTCGGCCACGATGGCTCGGTCCGCCGTCCCCTCGACGACAGCCGGGTGCCGTGATACTCCATGCCGCCCCCCAGCCCTGCCTATCAGGCAGGATGCGGTTACGGAGCATAGCAAAACATACGGTTGCACACCATTTCAGGAAAATCGTGATTTATCCGCACGTCAAACAGCTAACGGCCTATATCGCCGGCCCGGCCGCGCATCCCGGCGGGGACGCGCGGCCGCGGCCACGTCAGACCTCGAGCTCGGCCTCGATCCGCTTCAGGTGGTGGCGGGCGAGCGCCAGGTTGGCCCGGCTCCGGTCGAGAACCAGGTAGAGGAACAGGTTGTGGGCGCCGTCGTGGCCGAGCAGCCGGATCAGGTGGTACTGGCCGGTCAGGGTGATGAGGATGTCCTCAACCGAGTCGTTGAGCCTGAGCGACGCCACGGTGCGCATCTTGGCCCGGACCACCTCGGTGTTGCCCGCCGCTGCCAGGTCCAGGTCGAGCTGCCGCCCGCCGCCCAGGGTCCCCAGCGCCATCCCGCTGTCCCAGTCGACCAGCGCCGCGCCGGTCGCGCCCTCGATGGCCATCGCTTCCTTGAGCGCCGTTTCGATGTTCATGACCGCATTCCTCCGTTGCACGCAATTGCGTCGCCAAGTTCCCTGACCTGAGCGTAACCAGTTCCGCCCGATTGCAGCGGGAAAACCGTTATGTTGGCCTAATAGCATTAACGTGAACTTCGTACTGATACGGGACTGGAGCGACCGGGGGAAGAGTGATATGTCCAGTCTGCAGGCCGCACTTCGCCAGTTCCTAGCGGTTGAGGGCGTCAGGACAGCGACAATCATCGATATGGCGACGGGCATGATCGTCCGATCCGTCGGCAAGCCGGACCCGGACCTTCCCGCGACTGCTGTCTGCGTGGCCGACGAGGCCCGGGCGGTGCAGGACGCGCTCGGGGCCGGCCGCAGCGACGGGGAACTGGTCGAAATCGCCACCGTTACCGGCAGCAGGCTGCAGGTGTCGCGGATCCTGCTCGGCCGGCCGGCCCCCGGCCTGATGCTGTTCGTCGACCTGGAGCGGGGCAAGTCCAACCTCGGCCTGGCCGGGCTCCAGATCAGCCAGCTCGCCCCGGCCGTGCTGGCATAGGGGCGCCGACGTGGCCACCGAGACCATGAGCACGGCCGACCCCGCTGACGCGGCCGGCCCGGCCGGCCGCGCCGGCCCGGAAGACGGCGGGCTGGAAGGCGGGATCAGGCGGTACGCCGGCGCCGGATCTTCCTGCGCGCTGCGGGTAGCCGGTAACCCGGGCGGCATTATTTTTCTGGCCGACGGCGGTATCTGCGGCTGCCAGACCCCGGGTGCGCCGGGGCTCGAGGTCATCCTGCTCCGGTCGGGGCGGCTGACGGAAGCCGACTGGGAGGCCGCGTTCAGCTCCGCGGCGGCGGGCGGCCGCTCGCTGACCGAGGAACTGGTCCGGCGGGATCTGCTTGGCGCGGGCGAGGCCGAGGCGCTGCTCCGCACTGCCCTCGCCGACGCGATCTTCGCCGTGCTAGCCGGGCGGGTTGACGGCTGGGCCGAAGCGGCCGCCGACTGCCCGATGCCGCTGGCTCCGCCTGCCCGGCCCGGCTGGCTGCTGGGCGAGTCGATCCGGCGCCGCCAGGCACTGGCGGCGCTGGCCGGCCCGCCGGTCTCCCCGCGGGACCGGGTCACCGCGGCGTCACCCGGAGCCTGGCGGCAGGCAGCCAGCTGGCCGGACGCCGGCCAGCTGGAGCTGCTTGGGCTCTGCAACGGACGGCGCACCGTCCGCGACCTCGCGTTCGCTCGCGGTAGCGGGCTCTACGCGACGCTGCTCGAGCTGGCACGGCTCCGGGACCGCGGGCTGGTCGCAATCGCCGCCGATGGCGCGGAATCCGTATCTCCGAGCAGGTCATCAGGTATACCGTCGGACGCGGGGGAGAGCGACCGCACTGTCGCGGGGCTGCCAGGCCGCCATGCGGACCACGCCAGCGGCACGCCGCGGACAGGGACGGCGGGCCGGAGGTACCTGGCCGCCGGCATTCAGCTGCTAAGACCGCGGTCGAGCGGCAGCGCACTGCCGGGTGGTCATCGCGATCCGCCGAGCTGAACAAAATACCTGGTCATACCGCCCGAGGATGGGGACGGCGAGCCTGAATAGCGGCCATGCCTGGACGGGATGCCATGATTTTCAAGGGGGAGGACCGCACATGGCCGAAGATGCCCTGCTGGCGGAGATGCAAGCGCTGCGGGAGAAGGTAGCCGGAATCACCGGTACCGCCGTGGCCAGCCTGGACGGCCTGATCGTACGGGAGGACACCGGGGGCGTGAACCCGGACAACCTGGCCGCGCTCTCCGCGACCTGGCTATCGATCGCGCAGCGGATGTCAAACGAGGTCGGCCAGGGAGTTCTGCGTGAGGCGATGACCCGCAGCAGCCGCGGCTCGGTGGCGATCTACGCGATCGGCGGCCGCGCGGTGCTGGTGGTGATCGGCGACGAGGGCCTGGACACCGACCGGCTGCGGCGCGAGTGCCAGCCCGCCCTGGACGCCATGAGGGTGCTGATCGCGGGCGACTCGCCGCACGCGCAGGCGCACTAGCCGAACGCGAGCGCGATGGCGTGCAGCGCCAGGCCCACCCCGGCGCCCACCACGGTGCCGTTGATCCGGATGAACTGCAGGTCGCGCCCGAGCAGCAGCTCCAGCTGGGTCGACGTCTCGGCGGCGTCCCAGCGCTGTATGGTCCCGGTCACCAGCCCGGTCAGCTCGTCGTGGAACTGGTCGGCCAGCCGCCGCGCGCCTGACTCGACCACCCGTTCCAGGCTGCCCTGCAGGCCGGGGTCGGTGCTCAGGCGGCGGCCCGCCGCGGCCAGCGCCGTCGCCAGCCGCCGGCGCAGCTCCGAGTCCGGGTCGGCCGCCTGCACCCGCAGGGTGTCCTTGGCGTTCTTCCACAGCCACGAGGTCCAGTCCCGCAGCCCGGAGCTCGCCAGCAGCTCGCGCTTGATGCTCTCACCGCGCTCGCGCAGCTCGGGCGAGGTCTGCAGCCGCTCGGGCAGCCCGGCGATCCACTGGTCAAACTGCTGCCTGGCCTCGTCCTCGGGGTCGGCCGCCATCGCCGCCAGCCGCTCGCGCAGCCGGGCGTGCAGCCGGTCGAAGGCGCGGCCGTAGACCGCGTCCGGCAGCCAGCGGGGCGCCTCGGACTCGAAGCGCTCCTTCAGCTCGTCGTGGTGGTCGGCCAGGTAGCGGTCGGCGGCGGAGACGAAGCCCGCGAACAGCTCGGCGTGGTGGCCGCCCGCGATCATCACCCCGACTACCCGACCGGCCAGCGGCGCCACGTCGACCCGGGACGCCGCCCGGGTCAGCTCGGTGGTGAGCGCGCTCTGCACGTCCTCGTCGCGCAGCGTCCCGGCCAGCGTCACCACCACGTCGGCGGCGTGCCCGGCGAAGCGGGCCGCGTTCTCCTCGTTGCCCAGCCAGGCGGCCAGCCGCGACGCCAGCCCGACCGCGCGGATGCGGTCGGCCAGCACGTCAGCGTTCAGGAAGTTCTCCACCACGAACTGGCCGAGCGTCGCGCCGAACTGGTCCTTGCGCTCGACGATCAGCGCCGTGTGCGGTATCGGGATGCCCAGCGGGTGGCGGAACAGCGCCGTCACCGCGAACCAGTCCGCCACCCCGCCGACCATCGCCGCCTCGGCGCCGGCCTGCACGTAGCCGAGCAGGGTGCCGTGCACGCCCGCCGCGGTCACCGCCACGAACAGGACGGTCACCGCGGCCAGGAGCGCGGTCGCCCGGCGGCGGGCGGCGACCAGCCGGCGCGTGCGCAGCTCCACCGATTCGCGGCTAAGCCTGGTTGCCGGCATCGCGGCAGGTTCCATCGGGCCCCCGGTCCGTCCGCGGCGCATGGTTACGCCGCCGCGCAGGCGTGTCGTTCCTTCGGCAAGCAGGACCAGTCTGGCAGAGCCGGCCGGGACCCCGCCGCGCGGCAGCCGCCCGGCCCGGCTACTGGTGCATCCGCGCCCCCTTGGTGACCTTGTCGACCGCGTTGCGCGGGCCGTAGACGGCGACGCCGACCAGGTCCAGGTCCTGGCCGGCGACCGCGCGCACGGCGGCCCGGTTGTCCCGGTCGTTGCCGGTGGCGAAGAGGTCAGCGGTGAACACGGCGACCGCCAGGTCCCGGCTGACGGCCCGCTCGCGCGCGGCCGCCAGTGTTTCCTTGCCTCCCTCGAAGACCAGCACGGGCTGCCGGAACATCGGCAGGTAGGCCGTGCCGCCCGCGTCCGCGTAGGGCTCGCCGATCACCTCCTCCGCCCGCTGCCCGAGGCCGCTGACCAGGAACGCGGTGACGTTCAGGCGCTGCCCCGGGCGGCGACCGCCGCCGGGTTCCGCAAGCGCGTCGTCTACCTGGATTTCTCGCACTTGCCGGGGGGCCTGGTCGGCCCGGCGGTAGACCAGCCGGTGCTGTTTGACCGGGCGCTGCGCGGCCGGATTAACCAGCTCCACCGCGTCCTCGCGCGGCCAGGCGCGGAGCTCGAGGCGGAAAGCCGCCTGGCCCTCGTCGCCGAGCGGCTCCGCTGGCACCTGAGCGGGTACCCGCAGTCTCCGGCGGCCGCGGGCGGGGCCGGCGTCGCGCACCGGCTGCGCGAGCTGATTGACGCCCGGTTCCGGGAAAAGGTGACCCTGCGGCAGGCGTCGGAGGCGATCCACGCGCATCCCGCCCACCTGGTGCGGACGTTCAGCCGTGAGTTCGGCATCAGCCCGCACCAGTACCTGACCAGCCGCCGGGTGGACCTGGCGCGCGGGCTGCTGCTCGACGGCATGTCCCCCAGCCTGGCGGCGGCCGCGGCCGGCTTCTGCGATCAGTCGCACCTGAGCCGCAGCTTCCGCCGGGCCCTTGGCACCACCCCGGGAGTGTTCGCGAGCGGGTCGGGGCGCGGCCGGCTCAGCCGGGCTGGCTGAACGGGACCGTCACGGTGATGGTGTCGGGGAACCAGCGGGCGCCGCCCGCCTGCTGCGGTGCGCCGCAGGTCGTCTGCAGGTAGCGCATGGGGGCGCCGAAGCCGCCGAGCGTGTCCCCGGCCGGGAAACCGTAGCTGTCACGGATCACGTAGCTGAGGGTGCCGGTGAACGTGCCGCCCGACCGGTGACCGCTGCCGGTCACGCTGAGGCCCTGGGTGCCGCGGAAGCCCCAGTACAGGTCGCCGCCCGCCGCGTTGAACGGGACCAGCGGCATCTGCGCGGCCGGCAGCCGGACCTGGGTGCGGCCCGCCGCTAGCTGCCGGGTAACGGCCGCCTGCACCTGCCCGTTGACCGTCGCGAAGGCGGCGCTCTCGCTGGCCAGGCGGGAGATGTCCGACCCGGCCGGGAAGCTGACCCCGGTGCCCGTGCCGGCCAGGAAGTGCCGCAGCAGGCTGGCTGACACCGGGAGCCCGGCCAGCGTGAACCAGCCGGCGATGCGGCGGCCGAGCTGCTGGTCGGACGCGAGGGCAGCCGGGTCGCAGCCGGCCCCCGCGGCCGCCGCGCGGGTGTCCTGGCTGCCGTTGCGCGGCACCGGGTTGTCACCGGTGACGGCGAAACCGGGAGCGCGGGTGGCGGGCGCGGCCTGCGGGGTGGTGCCCGCAGCGGCGGTGGTGGCGGGCCCCGGGGCAGCCGGCCGCGAGCCGCTGCAGGCGGCCAGCGGCAGCGCCGTGGCCAGGCCAAGGGCTGCGACGAAGCGGAACCGTCGCGTCATCGGCCTCACCACCCCGGGAAGTCGCGCGGCATTGGAAACCCAGTACACCGGTTTCCCGTCGGATACCCAGGCAAACGACCTGGCTCGCACGCCGGCCGGCCTAGCCGTCGGCCCGCTGCCACCTAGTGGCCGCCCTCGCTAGCCCGACCGGGCGTGACTGAGTGCCGCGCCATTTCCGGCCGAGCCGGAGGGCACTGTAGGCCGCGCCCCAGATCACTGCCAGGGCCTGCACGTTGAGGATGAGCTCAACAACGCCGCCGTCGCGAAAGCAGACGGCGACTACGCCGAGCATCAGGGCCGCGACGACCAGCCCCGACAGTTTCCTGCTGGCAAGGACCGCATCGACCGGCGACCAGATGGCGGCGGTCCGGACAGGACGGCAGACCGCTTGCCCGCGCCCGGCCTCCCGCGCGGCGGTCCACCGGACTGCCTTAGTCACTGGTACCGCCCGTGGTCGCGCGCACCCAGGCGGTACGGCGGCTGGCACGGCTCTCCAGGACGGCGGCGTATTCTTCCCGCCCGGCAGCCGTCATCGCATAGAACCGGCGGCGCGGGCGGTCCGCCGGCGCCGGGCTCTCCCAGTGGTCCGCCACCCAGCCAGCCTTTACCAGCCGGCCGAGGGAAGGGTAGACGGTGCCGGAGCCGCGCCCGGTCAGCTCGCAGATCCGCAGGCCCCAGGCTGGATCGTCGTCGGGCCGGCTCCGTATGACATCGAGGACGTCTGTCACCACCATCGTCACACGAACCGGGTGCGCACTCACAGTGCGATCATACGTTCCAGTCACCCCTTTGTCGAATATCGACAGAGGGGCCTAGGCAACGGGGTGCCTAGCGGATGTACCCCTAGCCTTTCGCCAGCGCGCCGAGGAAGTTACGCGATTCCTCAGCCGACAGCGCGCACTCCCGGGCCTGGTGGAACGCGGCCCGGTAACGGCCAACCTCTTCGGCGCTCTCCAGCACTTGTCCCCGGCTCAGCAGCTCCACGTAGACCAAGGAGGGATCGCCGTCGACGAACTCGAAGATCTGGAAGGGAAACCCCACCGCCTGGTGAGCACCGGCGCTAAACGGCAGTACGCGCAGGCTGACACCAGGGGCATCGGCTGCGTCGATCAGTCGCTCGTACTGCTCAAGCATGATGTCGAGGCTGCTCACCGTCCTGCGCAAGGCCGCCTCGTCGAGGACGACCGTCAGCTCAGGCGCGCTGGGGCGGTCCAGGACTTGCTGTCGGGCCATCCTCAGGTCCACCATGCGCTGCACGAGCCCAAGCCGGGCATCCGTGCGCGACGAGACTAGCTCCCAGGCGTAGCGGCGGGTCTGCAGCAGGGGGGCGACGAAGTTGGTCTCGTACACCAGGATGGAAGACGCCTCGTCTTCCAGGCTCAGCAGCGTCTGCCCGCTTTCGTCGAGCACGTCGCCGTACTCGGACCACCAGCCCTTGCCCCGTGCCTGGCGAACCATCTGCAGCAGCGGCTCTCGCTGGTCCTCGTCGACCTCGTAGAGGTCCAGCAGCTCCCTAGCGTCCTGAATCCGGACGGCCACCTGCCCGTTCTCAATCCGGCTGACCTTAGCCGGCGAGCACTCCAGGTGATCCGCGACCTCCTCCAACGTCAGACGGGAGGCGGCACGAAGCCGATGCAACTCCGCGGCGAGCCGCCTGCGCCGCATCAGCGGACTTCTGCCACCAGCTGTCATTGCCCCTGCTCTGCCGTTGCCGTACGCGAAACCCGCTGGCCGCTGGCAAGGCGACCATGATCATCATAACGAACCGGCTTGCAGACTGCAAATTGCATGTGTAGCCTTATCGCCAAGATCGGCGATTGATAACGATCGGTCCCTTCCAGGTCGTTAACGGCGACATGTCCGTTCACTTCGGCAGTGTTCGATTACTCGTACTCTTTTGCTACTCTTGCCACACTTTGCGGATAGAAATTTGCATACTTAGACTTCCGGGCTTAACCGTCACGTCCTGCCCGGCGACGAGGCCCATTCTCCGGGGGGAGAGGCGTAGTGAAACATCGGGATGAGGCACGGTCGTGAGCCGTCAAGGGCTTGCGGCCGCACTGCGCCGGGCACGGACAGAAGCCCAGCTGAGCGAGGAAGCGGCTGCGGCCCGGCTGGAATGTCCCCGCGATCAGTTCCGGCGGATCGAGACCGGAAGGGCGAGCATCCGCCTGGCGGAGGTGCGCACCCTGCTCGATCTCTACGGGGCGGCCGGGGACCAGCGGGACCGCATCCTCAGCGAGGCCAGGAAGGCACGCGACCGCTCATGGTGGTACCCCTATGCCGACCTGGTGGACGCGACCTTCGAGACCCAGCTGATCCTCGAGGACGACGCGGCCTCGATGAGTACCTACCAGCCCAACCTTGTTCCTGGGCTGCTGCAGACGGAGCGCTACGCCTGGGAGCTGATCGGGACCAGGAGCGACATTGCGCTGGAGGCGGTGCGCAGGCAGGCATCGCTGCGCATGATGCGCCAGCGGGTGCTCAGCCGGGACAGTCCGCCTCGCCTGGCCATCGTCCTTGACGAGGCCGTCCTGCGGCGGCCGGTAGGCGGTCCGGCGGTGATGCGAGAGCAGTACGAGCGCCTCGCGCAGGTCGCGGCCGCTCCCGGCTTCACCATTCAGGTACTGCCGTTCAAGGCGGGGCCGCACCGCGCGATGGGGGCCGGATTCCACATCTACGCGTTCCCCGACGCACAGCCGCCGGTGGTTCAGCTCGAGCTACTTGACCGGGTGCACTTTGTCGCCGACGACACTGAGTCGGCGCACTACGCCGCCGCCTTTGACCATGCCGCGCAGTGCGCCTACGACCCGGACCGCTCCCTCGCGCTTCTCCGCGAGCTGGCCCGGGGAGACTGAGGTGGCCGTTGCCAGGCTCAGCCAGGCCGGGCGGGCGGGTGCCGCCGCACGGGGGCGCGGCACCCGCCCGCCTGTCGCTGCTCCTCAGGCCAGGTCGAACTCGCCCGCCTTCACTCCGGCGATGAAGGCGGCCCACTCGCTGACGGTGAAGTGCAGCACCGGCCCGTCCGGGTCCTTGGAATCCCGGAGCTGGATCTCCGCCGTCACGAAGCCAACCTCTACGCAGTTCGCGTTCCCGGATCCCGAGTAGGAGCTCTTGTTGAAGGTCACTGACTTGCCGAACTCGTCCATCTCGTTGTCCTCCCAGCTATCTCGCCGGTCCCTCACCGGCGACGACAGCCACCTTCGGCGGATGGGCTGCCTGGATTCCCGGCCGTCTGTCCGGGTGGAAACCTGGCGGAAAACCGGTGCGGGGCGGAGGGCGCGCCGATGAGCCGCGAGATCGCGATCAGGAGCGAGGTGGGCCCGCCGCAGCCGGTCGCGTTCGCCCTCCTCGGTGCCTTCCGGCTGCGGGTGGGCGGCCGGGCCGAGTCGCCAGGACCTGAGCAGGTACAACGGCTGCTGGTTAAGTTGCTGGCAGCCAAGGCGGCGCCGATCGCCAACGACGAACTGCTGCAGGCGATCTGGGATGAGGTTCCCGGGCCAGCCGCCACCGCTGAGTCGCTGCACCACCTGGTGGGAGTGGCCCGCCGCCGCCTGGCTTCGGTCGGCCTGCCGGACGTCCTCGTCAACGGACGCGGCAACTACCGGCTGGACGTCCCGCCCGCGCTAGTCGACGTTCACCAGTTTCACGCGCTCACCGCGCGCGCCCGCGAGCTGGCCCGCGAGTACGACCCCCGTGCGGTCAAGCTGCTTGACGAGGCCCTCGGCCTGCGCCGGGGCGAGCCGCTGGCCGGGCTGCGCGGCGACTGGGTCAACCGCTACCGGCTAACGCTGGAAGGTGAGCTCCTGGCCGCCGAGCAGGCGCTCTGTGAGACCGCTATCCAGCACGATCAGGCGGGCGACCGGCTGCCGCGGCTCAGCAGCCTGTACCGGGAGCGGCCGGACGACGAGAGGCTGACCTGGCTTCTCATGCACGCTCTCTACCGCACCGGCCGACGGGCCGAGGCGCTCACGGTGAAGCTTGAGTTCGGAGCCCGCCTGAGCGACGCCTTCGGCCTGGACTGCGGGAAGGCGATCGATGACCTCTACCTGCGCATCCTGAACAACGACGAGTCGCTGCTCGCGCCGGGGGCGGTCAACTTCCCGCCCGGCCAGCCGGGCGCCCGGCCCCGAACGCCGCGGCACCCGGATCAGCCCGCCGAGCAGCAGGAGCAGGAGGCTGGCGCGGGACAGGCGCAAGCGGGCCAGGCGCAAGCGGGCCAGCCAGACACCATCGCGGGCGACGAGGCGGCCGGATCCGAGTTGGACATCCCCGCCCCGACCGTGTCCAACGTGTTCCACGGAGCGGTTGACGTCCGGAAAGGCGTCATCGGGGTGCAGGTCGTCCAGGGCAGGCGGCGATGAGCGACGACGCGGCGGCCGGACCGGAACCCGGCAAGGATCCGGGCCCCTCCGAAGCCGGGCGGGAGCAGGCGGCGGACATCGGCGGGAAAGCAGGCATCGGCGAAGAATCCCGCCGACCGAGGGCTGGCAGTGACTCCGCCACCGTGGAACACGAGTCACAGGAACAGCTCGCCGCGCTCGGCGCTACGTACATCTCCTACGAGTTCAACGCGCCGGTTGACGCCCGCGAGGCCGGCTTCGGGCCTAGCGGCGGCCGTGCCCCCGATGAGGATCGCCGGCGCACGCGGACTGGCAAGCTTCCGCCCGCCGACATCGCCGAGCTGTGCGATCACTTCGCTGAGCCACCCGGATACTGGGCAGCTGCCGAGGCGCTCGACCGGGACCGGGTCGTCGTGCTCACCGGGCCCGCTGGCCGGGGCAAACGGACTAGCGCGCTGCGCCTGCTGCGTGACGCGGGCGCGGAATCGCTCGAGGTCGTCTCGCCCACGCTCACGCTGGTCGACCTGTCCAAGCATGACTTCGCGGCCGGGCACGGATACCTGGTCGAGGACTGGCAGCAGTCACCGCGGACTGACGCCGCCCGCGACTACGAGTGGCTGGTGCTGCGCGAGCACGTCAAGGAGTCAAAGGCGCACCTGGTCATCACCGCCGTGGCCGGCCTCCCCGGGCGCTCGGTCACCCGTTTCCACTGGGCCGCGCCGACGGCCGCTGAGGTGCTCGCCGCGTACGTCGCCGACGGAAACGCGGCGGCGTCCGGCCTGATCACCGAGATCACCGAGAAGATCCCCGACCGGTACCCCGACGCGTTCGGGGTGGGGCAGGTCGCCGCCATCGGACGCAGGCTAGCGGAGGACGCGAACTCCCCGGAGACACACGAGGAGGTACTGCGCGAACTGTCCAGCGACCCCGGTCGCTACGTGCGCGAATGGCTCTCGGCCGGCGAGCGCACCGACGAAGAGATCCAGCTCGTGACCGCGCTCTGCTTCGCGGCGTCGCAGACCGAGCGGGTTTTCGAGGTGATGCTCATCCGGCTGGAGGCCACGCTGGGCGAAAGCGGCCTGCTGGCGGAGGCGGAGTCGGCCGGAGACAAGAAGGACGCCGAGGGCACGCCGGCGAAATCCCCTCAGCGCGGACTGCGCCAGCTGACCACCCGCAGGTCCATCGGCCTGCTCGAGCGCGAGGGCGGCCGGGTCCACTTCCTGGGTAAGGAAGCGCGGCAGCAGAATCTCTACCACCGGTATACCGCCTATGAACTCTGGAGCGCCTACGACATGCGCTTCTGGCTTGCCATCAGGGAATGGCTGGCTGAGTTGATCGGCGACACGACCCTCCGTGACATCCAGGTCTCGGTAGCCGTCGGGCTCACCGTGCTCGCCTACACCGCGATCGACGAGGTCGAGCACTCCTACCTGCATCTATGGGCGAACGGGGAGCGGTCCTGGTCGGGCCAGTGCACGGTGGTGTACACGCTGTGGCTGATGTCCCGGGACGACGAACTCTCCCCGGTAGCCCTGCGGATCGCGACCGACTGGGTTAACAGCGGCAGCCCGGCCTGCCAGTGGACCGCCGCCGCCGCGCTCAGCGGCGAGCTCGGCGGCGCCTACCCGGCCGAAGCCGCCGCCCGTCTCTGGCACCTAGTCGGGCAGTGGCGTGACGTGCCCACCAAGGCCGTGGTCGCCCTGGCCAACTTGTTCGCGACCTTGACCAGGGACAGGGACGCGCACGAGGCCCATGAGGTCCTGACGCTGCTCCGTGACCGGCTGAACCGGATCGGTGACGGCAATCCGGATGAAGCGGGCAACGAGGAGGGACAGCGCTCAGGCCCGCGCGCGAGCTGGCGGGAAGACCGGAAGAACCGGGAGCGGGCGATGCTCTGCATCCTGCAGGTACTGGCCGCCAAGGAGCCGCTGACCAGGCGCCCGGCGATCGCGTCCTTCCTTAACTCCCGGCCGGAGCACCTGGGGCTGGTAGCCGGGCTGTGGGCAGTGGTCCTTCGCAGCCGGCCGTGCCGGGAGCGTGCGCTGACCGCCCTGCTCGCCGCGGTCCGCGGTTTCGAGCACGTTAGCCCCGACCCGGAGGCAGCCGCCCGCTCGCTCGGGGATGCCCTCAGCGAAGCGCTGCCGCCGGCTGAGCACCACCCGCTCAGCGTCGACTTCACCAGTATCGTCGCCCGGTCCAGGCGGCCGAAGCCCGATGCCGCAGCCACCGTTCAAGCACTGATCGACGCCTTCGAGCACTTGCGACCGAAAGAAAGAAGAGCGGAATGACCACCGATTCCGGCTGGTTCGGGGCGCCCGGGACCGCCCCGGCCAGCGACGCCGCCCCGGCCGACGCCACGTCCGGCCAGCCGAGTCCGGATCCGGGCCAGCCCGACTACCGCGTCCGCGCACAGGGCCGGGCCGGCAGCGGCCGGGCCGGCAGCCCGGGCCTCCCGGCCCGGCCCCCCGCGACAGCCGG
>Ga0265338_10002142_pt1 | contig 30346 bp, 25 predicted proteins | sample 42126metaG_FD_193579 | JGI IMG/M metagenome (GOLD analysis project Ga0265338, IMG submission 193579) | Rhizosphere microbial communities from Carex aquatilis grown in University of Washington, Seatle, WA, United States - 4-21-26 metaG | ecosystem: Host-associated > Plants > Roots > Rhizosphere...
GTATATTCCCACGCGTTACGCACCCGTCCGCCGGTGATGCATTGCTGCACCCCCTAGACTTGCATGTTTGAGGCCTGCCGCCAGCGTTCGTTCTGAGCCAGGATCAAACTCTCATGTTTTTGATCCTAGTGTGCAGACGACGCTGAACGCTCTCATATGGCCGGCGTGAGCCGGCCGTTGCGTGTTCGCAAAACTGTATTGACTAGGGTTTGACCGACTTTCGCCGGCCGAACATTTGTACAATTTAGTCTTGCAGAAGAACGCGAGCGTTCATGTCGCTGCTCGATAGTATGCGTCCAAAGTCTAGCCTTGGACGCGAGTGGCATACCGAGCCGCCGCCCACGTTCCCCTTCCTTAAATCACAATGTCAAACAGCGCGCCGAACGGACGATTTTCACGTCTAGTTTCAACGGGTAACACCGTTTCGCGAGAAGAACCGCGAAGCAGCGTGGGCGCGGGTTATAGGTGCGCGAGGTCCGCCCTGTCAAACGCTAAAATCGCCTGAAAAGCGGTTTTTTTTCAGGGGCCTGTGGACGGGCCCCCGCGCGCGGGAACGAGCATTACCCGGTTCTATATATAGGTGCGGCTTTACCAGGCGCCACATTGGGCGGACAGAAAGCCCCATCCACCAGTCACGGAGATTGGACCCGTTCCAGAAGAAGCGGCGGCTTTCAACACAAGGCACCCGCGCGGCTAATGATTTGATTTAAAACGGTTTTTCTTGGGTGGAACGGCAGGCCATCCAGGCGGCCCACATTTTTCCGTGTACGGACGATCTTACAGGCGCTCGTCGGCCATGTGGCGCAGATCGCTCCGATCCAGGTTGGTCATCACGATACCGTCGGCCCGGTTGTAGCGGATATCGCCGGTATCGATCCAAACCACCTTGTCGTCGTCCAGCCGCACCAGCAGAGCGGTGACATCGCCGCCCGGTGCATGCGCAGCATCGATCACGGTTCCCACGCGCGCGCCGGTGATCAGCTCCACGCGTTCGCCAACCGGATCTTCATGCACCAGCACCCAATGCGAATAGCGCTCCGGCCAGATGCCGCGGTGATAAGCGGCACGTTCGGCCGCATAGCGCTCGCGCAGCGCCTCATACATGGCGGTGCGATTCTGATAACGCTCCTGCTGCGCGGCATTCTTGTCCAGCTGCTGCTGATACTGCTGCTTCTGGGCTTCATAGGCCTGCTGCTGTTGCTGATACTGCGCATTGTTGCTGTCGGCCTGTGTCGTGGCCTGCGCATCGGCGGCAGCATTGTCGGCGGCCACGTCATTGTTGATTGCGGCGGTCTGAGCTTTTTCAGACGGCGTGGAATGGGTGGTCGGCATGCCGTTGGCGTCGACCCGATCACCACTTGGGGCCGGATAACTGCCCTGCGCAAAGGATGGCGAGCCGCTCAGAACGGCACAAAGGACAAGGCCGCTGGCAGCGGCCAGAAGAGTGGATTTCATGGCGCGGGGCTCCATTTTAGGGTGTGCTGGCAAAAGAACGTACGGAACCTGCGCCGGTTCCTATGCGCACGCTTTAACGCGAGGAAACTCGCGGGTTCCCTATGCCGTGGCGGAGATATAGTCGCGCAGCGCCGCCGCTTCATTGACGGTTTCCGCGATCCGGCTTTTCACCACATCGCCGATCGAAACCATGCCGCACAAAATGAGCCCGTCGTCCAACACCGGCACATGACGGAAGCGGCCGCGGGTCATGGTTTCCATCACGCTTTCTACCGTGTCGGTCTCCACGCAGGTCTCTGGCTCCGGCGTCATGTGATCGGCCACCGATTGCGTCAGAGCGCCGGCGCCCACCGCTGCGATGGCGCGCACTAGGTCGCGCTCGGAAATGATGCCGGTCAGGCGGCCATCGCCGTCCGTGACCACCAGCGCGCCGATGCGCCGGTCGGTCAGAAGCCGCGCCGCATCCGCGATGCTCGCGCCTTCCGCTATGGCCACGATGTCACGGCCTTTGCCGTACAGGATGTGTCTGACTTGCATGACAACGCTCCTCCAATTTTGAGGTCTCGCCGCGGGTCCCGCGGAAAGACGGGAAAACCGCCGGGCCTTTGCCCGGTCATTGGCTGAATCCTGCGCCCGGCTTTTGGGGCTGGCAAGGCGCTATCGTTGCCGCGCTGCAGCAGTTTCGAACACCTGGGACCCAAAAGCCGCGGGAAACGGCCATTTACGCCGTGGGCAAGCCGCCTTGAGCCGGCTCGCGTTCTAGGGCAAAAGGGCGCCCTTCCGTAGCCTGCGGAAATGGTTCGTGGCCGTAAAGGCTGCCGCCCGCGAACAGTGGGAAACCACAAAGGCCTTTCGCCAGTAGCGCGGCGGAAGAACCGGATGGTGCTGTGGCCGAGAGGCTGAAGGCGGCGGTTTGCTAAACCGTTATACGGTTGAAAAGCCGTATCGAGGGTTCGAATCCCTCCGGCACCGCCACCCCCGCTGAAGCGGGCGGGACATTTCAACCACCACAGAACAGCAGGGGATGGCGGTGCCGGATCGGTATTACGGACCCTTGTTCGACAAAATCGGCGACAGCCGATTTTGGGCGCGAGCAAAGCGAGCGATCCGAGCGTAGCGAGGACGAGGAACATGCCTTGAGCATGTTCCGAGCAATCCCTCCGACACCGCCAAACTTGCTGCACACGTGTGCAGCACAAAGTCCGCTTTGCGCCCTGCGGCGTCAGATTGAGACGTTGTAAGAGGTCCCGGGCGAATAACTGGCCGCGAACGCGGACTCGATTTGTGTTGCGTAGCTCTGGGCCCAAGGCTGCGACGTGATATCGGCCAGACTGTTCACCGAAGGAAAACTCACTGGACTGGATGCCTGACTGCGAGTGCTATACATCGCACCCATCATGACGTTAAGCACCGACGAGTTTCCGCCGCTTGGTTGTGGCATACGCGCATCGATATCCGCCATGCGAGCAGCGGTTTGCGCATCAGCCATACTGTAAGCCCAAGAAGCGGTTTGCTTCTCCTCAGGGCTTGCGTTGTTCAGGAGGTTTACCTGGGCCGTGTAACCCGCAATCTGTTGGTCGGTCGATCCGGACAAGTTCGAACCCGCTGCGTTCGCCAGCTGATTGTCCATCAATTGTTTAGCAGCACTTTGCTCTAGAGGGCTGAATTGTCCGCCCTGATTGCTCGACACCGCGAACAGTGAGCGCCGATCCATGCCGCCGAAAATCTTTACCCAGTCGCTCTCGCTGGTCTGCGAGCTGGGAGCCTGGCCGTAGGCTGCAATGCCTGCATTGAGTACCGTCCGTGCGTTCTGTCCGACTGTCGCAAAATCATATCCCGCACTGTTGGCGGCCGCAGCGATCGCTTCTGCCAACGTCGTGCCGCTTGCTACAGGTGTTATTGCGCCTGCGTCTGTTGTGGATCCAGACGCGGTTGTGTTTGCGCCAACGGTGGCGGATTGGCGGTTGGGCGTCTGACTCAAGATGGTAGCTAGCGTGTAGTTGTTCGCGCCGCTGATGGTGGTCATGACCAGGCCCCGATATGTCCGGTGAACCTAAGAATTTATGGTTACGGGTTTGTTAATTTCGCGTGTGCCTTGGAAGGCAGTCGCGATTTTTAGGGGTGATAGAAGCGAGCTAACTAGGAAACCGGATACATGCGCCGCAGACGATTATCGGTCCCAATCCCGCACGAACAATCGACGAAGCAATAAGCCGAAATGTCCGCTTTGGACCCTTCTCTGCCCTTCGCGAATGCGCCGAAGAACAAGAGTTCAAGTCCGATCCTCAGGTCGGAATGAGGCGTCCAGCGATGTGCTCCAAATTGGCATAATAGCCCATGATCCGGCGCATACGCTCCATCTGCGACGCAGTGAACCGCGCACAACCGCGACCGGAAACACCCTTGTTGTAACGGAAGGAGGCACGCTCCTTCCAAACTTCATTTAACGCCACCTGGCAGTGTTGCAGCGAGCGAGGGATGCGCGAATGCGCAAGCACACGTTCAAGATTTGCAGCTGGAGCAGCGCGGAATTCGTCGTAATCCAGAAGCAGAACGCGCGCGTCTGTTTTCGCATAGTCCAGCCAAGTGGAGAAAAAGCTGGCATACCAGGGCAGGATCATTTCGATCATGAAATCGCCTTTCCGCTCCGCACTGAAGCCGGGATACCCGCTGGGCACCTTGATGTTGAGCCACTTGTCGGGGCGAAGTGGGTGATCCTCGAGCTCTTCAAGGTAGGATGCCAGCATGTCCGGCACGGCGCGGATCATGACCACAGGCCTTAGGTCCAGGGCTTCGATAAAATGCGTGTTCGCGGCCAGCGCCTGCATGTGAACGTGGGTGACGAGAGGCCGCGCAGGGATGCCGCAGGTGTAATAGAGAATGAAGGTAGGCAGATAGAAAGTTGCATCCCGACCGCCCTGGGCTTGAACGGTGCGCACCAACTGGCCGCCGACGGCAGAAATGGCGGCGGAACGCAGATAGGTGCCCGCCGCCTTGGGTGGAAAGGCCAGCACCACGCTGGGGCGCGCCTGTCCCAATTCACCCAGATATTGGGCAATATCAGGATCGAAATTGCCGTCTCCCGCCAACGGCGTGAAGATCGCGTTCGCGACTTCGGGACCGAATGGGGTCAATGGGAACGCGAATGAGCGGGATATCCGCTTTGGCAGCTTCGAGAAATCTTCCGCTTCAACATGCGCCTCGACCGTTCTTGAGCGGGAGCGCAAACAAGTCGCGAGAACCTGTCCCGAACGTCTCTCAGGCGCTGGAGCTCATTGAACCAAGAAGCCAGCGATAGTGGACACTAATCCAAACCTGAGCGATTAGCTAGCGGAGCTGTTTTGCCGGCTGCGGACATAATCCACGATAACGCGACGTTCGAGCCAATGACGTAAACTCCCAGCGCCCCTCCCAACTGCTGGAGACGCTGGACTAAACCCGGTTCGCCAACCGCGAAATGACGTACTGGAATGTATTGGAACCGGATTTCCAGGCTAGCCAACGCAGGCTATTGATCTGCCTGAATTGGTGCAGCCCTCCGGCACTGTCATCAGACCATCAGATCGAGAAGACGCCAAAAACAAGAGCCGCCACGACCATCACCAGCGAGGCGGCATAGAGAAGCGGAAAGCTGAAACGCTGGTGCGCGCCCAGCTCGATGCCGCACAGGCCCGCGACCAGGAAGGTCGCGGGGGTCAGCGGGCTGACGGGAAAGCCGGTCGTCATCTGTCCCAGCAAAGCGGCCTGCGCCGTCTGCACCGCGGTGCCGCCAAGGCTCTGCGAGGTATGGGCCACGACCGGCAAAACGCCGAAATAAAAACTATCCGGGTCGAACACCATGCTGAGCGGCATGGCGATCAACGACAAGCCGAAAGGAATATGGCTGCCTGCGCCCGGCGGCACCAGCGCCACCGCCGCACCGGCCATGGCCTTGAGCATGCCGGTGCCGTTCATGATGCCGGTGAAGGCGCCGGCTGCCAGCAGCACGCCCGCCATCAGCAACGCGGCCCGGGCATGCGCGTCCACGCGTGCACGCTGATCGGCGGCATGGGGATAGTTGATGAGCAAGGCCAGCGCGGTTCCCACCATGAACAGCACCACCGGCGGCACCGGGCTGAGGATCATGGCGCCCAGCACCACCACCGTCAAAAGCAGATTGATCCAGAACAGTCCGGGCCTTTGCAGAGACGTATCGCCCTGCGCCGGCAGCGTGACGGCAACGTCATTGTCTGCACAAACCAGCGCCAGACGCTTTTCTTCCCGCCGCCCCATCCACCAGCAGGTGGCGAAGACAAAGACAAGGCCCACAAGTTGGACACCAACCAGAGGCCGGAAAATCTCCATCACGGGCATCTTCAAGGCGGCGGCAGCGCGGAGAGTTGGCCCAGTCCAGGGCAGCACATTCACACCCGCCGCCAGGGAAGCAGCGCAGGCCAGGATGCGACGGTCCATCCCTAGCCGGTCATAGAGCGGCAGCATGGCGGGGATGACGACCAAAAAGCAGACGGCGCCGGATCCGTCCAGATGCACCAGCAACGCCAGCAGTGCTGTGGCCGGCACGATCAGCGATGGCCGCGAGCCAGCCATCCTGGTGACCCGCCGCAGCAAGGGCTCGAGGAGGCCGGCGTCCGTCATAATCCCGAAGAACAGGATGGCGAAGACAAACATGCCCGCCACCGGCGCGATTTCCGAAATGCCGGCGACCATGAACTTGGCGGTCTGCAGGCCGAAGCCCGCCGCCAGCGCACCCGCAACCGGCACCAGGATCAACGCGGCGATGGGCGAAAGGCGGTTGAGCAGGATCACCGCCAGCAAGCCGCAGATTACCAATATGCCGATGGTAACCAGCATGATTCAGCGGCAGGTGAAGTTGGCGGCGTCGGTCATGTCACCACTGCCCTTGTAATGCGCCAGTCGCGGCCAGGCGCAAAGAGGCCGCGAAAAGGACATTGCCGCGCCCGGTTGCCGGCTCTGGCGGTGGACCGCGAGAATGCGCTCCGGCGTGGCGCCTTTTTCCACCCAATCCTGCAGCGCCAGCGCCACATTGCCAGACGCATCCGGTCCGGACGAGAAATCACTCGCGCCCGGGCCGCCACTGCAGTGGCCCATGCCCGGCACCAGAAATAGCGCGCTGAAATTCGCGGCGCGCGGCGTGGCGGCGGCCATGCGCTGGTAATAGGCGATCGTGTCGGGCGCGGAGACCACCGGATCGGCCCAGCCCTGGTAGAGAATGATCTTGCCGCCGCGCCGTTCAAATGCCGACAGGTCCGGCGATGTGGCGTCCACCAGCGGCGCCATGCGAGCGCGCGCGGTATCGACGCCCCCGCTCCAATCGAACGACCACCAGTTCCAGTTGGGATCGTGAAAGGCCCAGCGGCGGAAATAGTCCACGCGCTGCGGCTCATCGGGTTTGGCCGGATTGGCCCAATAGGTCTGCCAACCACCGGCACCTTCGGGTGCTTCACTGCCGACCGGCCACCCGGGATAGATACCTTCGCCGGTCCCGCGGCGGCGGGCCCCGGCATACATCTGTTGTAGTGCCTGAACCTGCCGGTCGCTCAGACACTGCGGCGTTTTGCCGGCGGCGCAGCGCAGTTGCGCGGACGCGAACTTGCATTGGCGCGGATCGGCGATAACGCCGTCCGTGACACCATCCAGGGCGTCACACTGCTTGATGGCGGCACGATTGACCAACGCCAGATCCTGCGCCGTCAGGATCGGGTGGCTGTTGTCGCCCGGTTCATGGTTGGCAAGAAATTGCCAGAGGAAGCCGAAATTGAGATTGGTGCGGTTGTTGCCGGGATCGCCCGCCAGGATGCCGTCGAAATCCGCCGGGTACCGCTGCGCTTCCATCAGGGCCTGGTGGCCACCCGTGGAACAGCCGGCGAAATAGGAATGGCGCGGCGCGCGGCCATAGAAATGCGCCGCCACCGCCTTTGCCGCGACGATGCTTTCGTGCACCGCCCGATGTCCCCAATCGGCAATGGCCTCGTCATTGTCATAGCCGAAGTCGAGTTCACCGCCTTCATGCCCGGTGTCGGTGGCGACGGCGGCGCTCCCCTGCCGCACCAGCGCCGCCAGATCGCCCGCACTGAAAGAAGAACTGTAGCCGCCATTGCCGATCATCGCGATGCGTCCACTCCAGTCAGCCACGGGCAGCCAGGCTTCGAAATGAATGCGCGAGCGCGCAGAGGGCGTGGCAAGCCCGCGGACGCGGCAAAAGGCGGGAAGCCCCGTCAGAGGAGCCCCACGGCCGCTTGCAACTGCGCCATTGGTGCTCACCTCCGCGCTTTCAATGCGGGCATTTGCGAATGTCTGACCCACCAGGGCCGTGCAGGGATCGCCAGCGCCCTGCGCGCGCGCGTGTTGCGCCGCAGACGCCAGCAAGGCTGCTGCAACCGCGCCTCCTGTGAGGCCGAGCAAAGGCATGAACCTGCGCATGGCGTTCCCTGGCTTTTTTGGCGGGCATATTGCCGCCGAATGCGCCGCGCGGAAAACCAAAATCCGCGCTCCAGAGAAGAAATTGCTTGGGCCATGCCAGCGGCTCGGCCAAAATCCCGACCATGGGGCCAAGCAGCATCAGGATCGGCAGTGGGGCGGGTTTTGCCGGCGACAGGATCGACCCCGCCGTGGCGCTGGCCGAGCATGGCAAGCTCGATTATCTCGTGTTCGAGTGCCTGGCCGAGCGCACCATCGCCCTGGCCGTTCGAGCCAAACGGGATGATCCGGAAAAGGGCTATGACCCGCTGCTCGGGGAACGGCTTTCGGCTGTTCTGCCCGGCGCGGCCGCCAACAAAGTGAAGATCATTTCCAACATGGGCGCCGCCAATCCGGTGGCGGCGGCGCGGGTGGCGGCGGTCATTGTTCGAAAGCTGGGGATTGGGCCGTCGAAGATCGCCGCCCTCACGGGCGACGATGTCCTGGCGCATATTTCCAATGACAGCCCTCTCCTGGAAGGCGGAACGGTAGCCGAATGGCCGGGCCAACTGATCGCCGCCAACGCCTATCTGGGCGCCGATACCATCGTGCAGGCGCTGGCCGAAGGTGCAGACATCATCCTGACGGGCCGTGTGGCCGATCCTTCGTTGTTCCTGGCGCCCATGATCCATGAATTTGGCTGGCGCGCCGACGACTGGCGGCGCCTCGGTCAGGGCACGGCAGTTGGGCACTTGCTGGAATGCGCCGGCCAGGTGAGCGGCGGCTATTTTGCCGATCCGGGCTTCAAGGATGTGCCGGGCCTGGCCAATCTGGGTTTTCCCTTTGCCGATGTCGATGCCGATGGCGAGGCCGTCATCTCCAAACTAACCGGCAGCGGCGGCCTCATAACGGCAGCAACCTGCAAGGAACAATTGCTTTACGAATTGCATGATCCGTCCCGCTATCTCACCCCGGATGTCACCGCGGATTTCCGGGACGTACGGCTGGAACAACGCGGACCCGACGCCGTAGCTGTCAGCGGCGGTACCGGCGCCGCACGACCGGAAAAACTTAAAGTCACACTCGGCTATCACGAAGGCTACATGGGCGAGGGACAAATCTCCTATGCCGGACCTGGCTGCGTGGCACGCGGTCAACTGGCGCTTGGTATCATCGAGGAGCGTCTGAAGCGCCTGGCCACAGAGATTATCGAATTGCGCCTGGACCTGATCGGGGTGAACGCCGTCGCACCCTCCGCTACGCCACCCTCCGAGCAAAAAGAGGTGCGCGCCCGCGTCGCCGCGCGTACCCGCACGCCGCAGGCCGCGGCCTGGATCGGGCGTGAGGTGGAAGCGCTCTATACCAATGGCCCCGCCGGAGGTGGGGGCGTTACCCAGTCCGTCAGGCCGGTGATTGCCGTGGCTTCAACGCTGATAGCCCGGGAGCGCATCATACCGCGCATCCACTGGGAGATCGTTTCGTGAGGTTGCGCGACATTGCCCATACGCGTTCCGGCGACAAAGGCGACATCTCCAACATCAGCGTGATCGCCTATCGCCTGGAGGATTTCGCCCTGTTACGGCGGGCGGTGACGCCCCAAATCGTAAAACGCCATCTTGAGGGGATCGTGAATGGCGACGTCACCCGCTACGAACTGCCTTCGCTGGGAGCCCTGAATTTCGTCCTGCATCGCGCGTTGGGCGGCGGCGTTACACGATCCTTGGCACTCGACGCACACGGCAAATGCCTGGCGGCGCTCTTGTTGGATTTGGAGCTTTCTTCACCAGCTCTTCGGCCGCTCGCCTAAGCTCACGGCCTTCGCCTTGGCTAAGGCAAGACGCTCCTCACGGCCGAAGGGGCGTCACTGTCACCACGGGCAAAGCATTGGCGTCGCCTTCCGGCAATTCCGGGCCTTGCGTGACGTAGATCATGCGCTCGTTGAACGCGATATAGAGATGCAGCAGCTTGAGCAGATCGGTGCCGATCATCAGCTCCGGCTGGGCGGATGTGGCGCCGACATTGCGAAGCAGGGTTCCGGTCTCGGGACCGGAGCTTGTGCCGCGAAACTGCACCGAGTGCGTCAGCACCAGATGGGGATTGCGGATAGACACGCTGCCGAAAGACAAAATACCGAAATTGTAGGTATAGCGGCCGTCATCCCCCAGGATCACGCCGGCCGAGAGAGGGCTGCGGTAGAACAGGCTGTCGGCATCGTCGAATTGCATCTCGCTGCTTGGCGATCCGGTGTTGATCGCCGCATTCATCTCCCGGCCGTCGACGGTGACCCGCACGATGATCCGGCCGTTCACATAGCGAAAGGGCAGCTTGGCCACGCCCGGCGCGCGCCAATACAGCACCTCGCCCTTGCAATGGTCGGACGCGAACATGTTGAACTGGTGGGCTGAGAAGTTCAGATCGATATCGTATTTCCGGAAGAAATCCGCGCTCAGGATGCCGCCGCTTCCGGGTTGGGGCAGATCAGTGACCACGAATTGCAAATGATCGGTCTGCATCGACCCCAGGGTGAAGGGCTTGGCATCCGCCAAACTGTGAAACATGACGCCCTTGGCATTGTAGATGGCGATGGCATTACCGTTTGTCATGTCGCCGGCGGGTCCATAGCTGGTGCTTCCCCTCGCCGTGCCGTCGATGTCGGTGGCTGCCGCCTGCCCGAAGCTGAAGCTTCCCACGCCGCCAGTGTTCTGGGCCGGCATGTAGTTGATGGCGGTGAGCCCGAAATCGGTCATCGCATCCTTGCCCATCTGGTTGTCGGGCGCGGCAGTGTCGATCTGGAATTGCTTTTCCTTGGTTCCGACAGAGGCGGGCACCAAGGCGACATTGTCGGTGACCGTAAGGGGGACGGAGTTGAGAAGCGTCAGGCTGCAAGTATCCGCCGAGGCTTCGGCCGCCGGCCACGCCAACCAAAGCAGGATCGGGAGTAATGCCAGCCGCGTCTTTTTCGCCCGCCCCAGGTATCTGCATCCCATATCGCTCTTCCCGGCGTTGCTTCGGAACTCTAACGCCAGTGTCCCCCACTCGCCAAACCAAGTCAAAACAGGAGAACCCATACATAGCGGCTGTGTTTTTCGGCTGTTGCGCCTTGTCCGTCTGATGTAATTTCGGCGCGGCCACTGCCCCTTTCCGAAAGGCGCGCGATGACACAGATTTTTTGCCCCTCCCGCCGACGCATGTTGGATGTTTTGACCGCAGCGCTCATTTTGGGCCAGGCATCCAAGGCCCTGGCGCAGGCTGTTTCCACGCTGAAGATCGCCACCATCGGCGCCGGCGCTGAAGGCGGTGCGCTGGGCACGATATACGCCAAGCTGGGCCATCCGGTGATGTTCTCCTCGCGCCATCCCGAACAGCTCAAGGATCTGGTCACCGCCGCCGGCCCCAACGCCCGGGCGGGATCGGTGGCCGACGCGGTGGCGTTCGGCGATGTCATCTTTGTGGTCGTGCCCTATTCGGCGGTCGAACAGATCGGCAAGGACTATGGCAAGGCGCTCGCCGCCAAGCCCCTGGTCGTGGACGTCTCCAATCCCAGCGCCGCCCGCGACGGAGATGCGCTGGCCAAATGGGTCGACGAACAGGGCGGCGCGGGCCTGGCGACGGCCAAACTGTTGCCCGGCGCGCATATCGTGCGGGGCTTCAATAATTTTGGGCACAATGGCCTTCACGGCGCCGAGGTCTTGGTCAAGCCAACCTTGGCGCAAACGGTCGGTGTGCCCATCGCCGGCGATGATCCGAAGGCCATCGCCCTGGCGACCAAACTGTTCCAGGAAACGCAGTTCGAACCGGTGCTGATCGGCGGCCTGGCCAAGGGAAAATACCTGGTGCCGGGATCGGTCATCAGCGGCGAGCACACGCCGGAAGAGCTTCGCAGGATTGCAGCAAGCCTGAAGTAATTTGGGGTTTGGGCGACAGATGGGGACGCTTGCTCCTCACGCCCGCCGCAGCATCAGCTTGAGGAAAGCGCCCAGCTTGGGCGGCTGGCCGGTATTGAGCAGGCTGGCACGGAAGACGCGGCCCAGCAGTATCAGTTCGAGGGTCACAAAGACCGCCAGCAGCACGCCGGTGCCGAGAATTTCCATCATGGAAACGCCGCTGCCCAGCCGCGCCAGCATGGCGAAGGGCGTGTAGAGCGGAATCCACGACATCACACTTGGCAGCCAGCCGGAAGGATTGCGGATGACGCCGCTCATCATCATGAACACCGGCACGATGATGCTCATGGTTACGGGCATCAGATAGGCCTGGGCGTCCTGCATGGAATTGGAAAGCGAGCCGATGGTGAGATACAGCATCGCCAGCATCAGATAGCCGCTGAAGAAATAGAAGGCCAGCACTGGGATCACCCAGGGTTGGCTCAACGCCTCCAGCGACGGGCGCAGATAATCGGCGACCACGCCTTCGACGGAAAAGGCGGCCAGCAGGGCGCAACCAATCCAGAACGCAACGATGGTCAGGCCGACCGCGCCCAGACCGATCAGCTTGCCGACCATCAGTTCGCGCGGTTCGACACAGGCCAGCACGGCTTCCAGCAGGCGGTTGGAGCGTTCCTCGATCACGCCCTGCAGCATCATGCCGCCGGTGATCAGGGCCGCGGTCAGCAGCAGATAGACCAGGGCCAGCGGCACAATCGAGCGCACCATCATCTGGCTGCGGCCGCCGCCCTGCGGCGGCATGGTGACCGCAACCGGCGCCTCAAGATTCTCGATCCGCGCCGCGGCGGCGGGCGATACACCGTTCTCTTCCAGCAATGTCATGCGCAACTGACGGGTGCGCTCCTGCTGGATAAGATCGATCAGGCTGTTGCTGCCCCGGCCATTGGTCCATAGGCGCAAGGGCCCGCGCGCGGGTACATAGACCGCTACCGCCAGCGGGCGCTTGCCTTGCGGCGTCTGGATGTCATTCGCCAGATAGGGCGCGATGGCCCGGCCGAAGGCTGCGGCGCCCTGGTCAACCGGCACATCCGCCGGCACGGCCACGCGCAGATAGGGCCGGGGAGGAAGCTTGAAGGCGGCCGCACCGGCGGGGGGACGCATCCGCGCCAGTGCGCCCTCTGCACCGCCATGAGCGATGAACGCTTCCATGGCGGCATCATCGGACCAGTCGTTGCCGGGTGGCGGAAGTTTCCAGCGGGCGGCATAGGCAGAAAGATCGCCAAGCACCTGATGCTGGTAATCCAGCTCCACGCGATGTGCGATTATCGGGGCGATGCGGCCCTCTGTATCGGCCACGATGTAGGCGACAGTCGGCGGCGGGCGCATGAACGAAGTGCCCAAGGTCACAAGCCCCAACATCAGGGGCACGACCAGCAGGGTGACCTTGAAAGCGCGGGTGGCGACGATCTGGAGAAAGTCGCGGCGCGCCACCAGCAGGATGCGGTTCATCAGGCTCCTCCCACCAGGTGCAGAAAAACGTCATGCAGGCTGGGCCGCTGCAGATCGAAGCTGCGCAGGACAAAGCCATTGGCGCTGCAATGCTGCAGCAGGTCGGCGGGCGAGGAGCCCGGCGCCAGGGTGACGTCCCATTCCCGCCAGCCCTCGCGCGCAACGCCTGCCGCGACAGCCCGCGTCACGCCGGGCAATTGCGCCGGGTCGGCCTGTGCCGTCAGCAGCAGGCGCGGCGGCAACTGCGCCCGCGCCTGGGCTTGGGTGCCTTCGAATACTTTGCGCCCGCGCGCCAGCAGCAGCAGCCGGTCGCTGAGGCGCTCGGCATGCTGCATCACATGGGTGGAGAAGATTACCGTCGCGCCGCCGGCAGCGGCTTCACGCACCAACTCCTCCAGCACGCCCTGGTTTACAGGATCCAGACCCGAGAAGGGCTCATCCAGGATCAGCAGGCGCGGGGCGTTCACCAGCGCGGTGGCAAGCTGCACCTTCTGCGACATGCCCTTGGAGAGTTTGTCGAGCGCGGTGCGCGCCCATTGCGAAAGTCCCAGCCGCTCAATCAACGCGTTGGCGCTGCGGCCGGCATCGGCGGCACTCATCCCCTTCAGGCGCCCGAAATAGACCACCGTATCCAGAACCGTCATCAGGCGGTAAAGGCCGCGCTCCTCCGGCAGGAAGCCGATCTGGGGCGCGTTGGCGCGGCTGGGGGCGCGGCCCAGCACCTCGATATGCCCGGCATCGGGACGCAATATGTCCAGCATCATGCGCACGGACGTGGTCTTGCCCGCGCCATTGCCGCCGAGAAAGCCGAAGACGCCGCCCTCCGGCACCGAGAAGCTGAGACCATCCACGGCGGTGAAATCGCCGAACCGCTTCACCACCTGGTCAAGAACCAAAGCCGTCATCGGCTCACCCCTTACGGCAATTGTGACGGTTCTCGCTTCAGCCAGAACAGGTGCCAGAAGATCGCGCCTAGATAGGCCAGGCAGAAGACCATGACGATGGGCGTTAGAGCGCGAACCGGCAGCGCCACGGCCGCGATGATCTGGAACAATCCGAGGGCGACGGTCAATCGGCCCGCAAGACGTCTGGACCGCGCCGCCTGCCAGGGATCCAGATTGAACGCGGCGATGCGCTTGGAAACCCTGGGCAGCTTGGGAATGCTGTTGCCATACGTCGTAAGCATGATGGCGGACGCCATCAGCATGGCGCGGGCAAAAAATTCCGGGCTGAGACCGACGCCATGGCCCAGCGAGCGGCTAATGACGAAGATTTGCGCCAGGGGCATGAGCATGCCGGTCCCCAACAGTATCAGTCTGCTGTGGCGCTGACGTGCCTGTATGGCTTCATCGGGTCCGGTAATCAGCCATTTCGTCGCAAAGGTAACGGCCAGCGTGAACAGCAAGCTGAGCGGGGGGGCAAAAAGCAAGAGACCGCTCTTCACGACCAAGCCCTTGGGGGTCATCATCGGCATATGATGCCAGTCCGGCAGCAAGCTGAGACGCCAGACAGCGGCGGCGGTCATCACCAGACAAAGCAGGATCAGGATCCAGAGCCCCTTGCGGTCGATCATTTTGCTCTCCCCATGGCTTTCCTGAGTGGCATGGGCTTGGGCATGCCGATGCCGACCGTTTCAGCGAAGGCGAGCAGGGCTTCCTCCAGCACCGAAGCCTTCAGCATATAAGTGATGACGGTGCCGCTCTTGTGCGTCTCGACCAGGTCGGCTTCGCGCAGGATGGCGAAATGGGCAGAGAGGGTGGATTTGGCGATGGGGAAATGCTCCGCCAGTTCGCCCGCATTCATCGGCTTCTTGCGCAGCAATTGCAGGATCTGTCGCCGCGTCGGATCGGACAACGCCTTGAATACCAGGTTCATATTTCGATATTTGGCGAAATATAGGATTATGTCAAGGCTGCTTACTTCGGCAGCTTGCCCTCGATCTCCTGATACACACGCAGGATCGCGCCCGGCGCCTGGGTGACCCGCTCGCTCCAGTTTTCGTAAGGCCCCCAATTTGCCGCACTGACGGCCTCGCAATCCTTCACCGACCGGCACGGCACACCCGCGTCATGCAGCCGATGTCCTTCGGCGATCACCGCCGTCAGTTCGGCGGCGAACGCCGCAAGCTCACGCTTCATGGTGGCGGGGTCGTCAACAAAACCATGCCCCCGAAAACCCATTTGGCGTCGATCGCCTGGTTCGCACTTATGGTCGCAAGCCATTCGCTGGGAAAACCGCGCGCCAGGGAAGGAAACAGCCTGTGATCGTAGATCTCGCTCATGAACAACACCTTCGCGCCTGGCACATACACGCTCAAATCCCCGCCGGTATGGGCCCGCCCCAGATTCAAGATCTGGATATCCGTGTTTCCCAGGTGGATAGTGCGCTTGTCCGCCACCGCTTGCGTCGGCGGCGTGACGCTTGCCGCCAGCGCCTTTTGCGAGGCCGGCGAAGCCACGAACACCACATCGGGAAAAGCGCTCCTGAACGCCGCATTGCCGCCGGTATGGTCTTCATGCTCCGAACACACCACCACATATTTGATCGGCAGCGGCGTCAGGCTTTTTATCTGCGCCACCAGCTTCTCGGTCGCGCCCGGATTGCCCTGGCCATCGGCCACCAGCACCCCGTCGCTGGTCACCACGATCATATCCACCGTGGTCTTGAACTTGCCCGGGTCGCTGGGCCGCAGTTCTTCATAGGCATAGACATTCGGCTCAAGCTGCTTGAGGCGCGGAAAGTCGCTTTGCTTCAACCCCCGCAAAACCGGGTCCGCCGTCTGTACGAGCGCTTCCTGCGCCTGCGCTGACAGAGGCGCCAAGAGAAGTACGGCCGCCAGGGTCTTTCTTGCCGATCTCATCCCGTCCCACCTTGGCTTATCAATGCGACGGCAAAGGCTCCATTCCGCTATTGCGGATCGCCTCCCGCGCCTTTGCCGAACCCAGAAAAGTCATCAGCTTCGCGGCATCGGCGCCTTTATCAGACCCCGCAACACGCGCCGCCGAGAAGACCGAGATATATTGGATCTCCTTGGGAAGCGTGCCGACAAAATCGGTACCGGGAACATGAAGCAGTTCGCTCACCGGTTGAATGGCGATTTCGGCCTCCCCCTTGGCGACGGCGGCGATGCCGGCATTTGAACTTTTCGGAATGACCGCATCCGCAATCCCGAGCCGCGGAAAAAGCTGGGTGGCCATATAGATGCCGGTCGTGCTGCTGGGATAGGTGATGGACTTTGCCTGCAGCAGCGCCTTCTTGAAGCCTTCTACCGTGCTGATATCCGGCTTAGGGGCGCCGGCTTGAACAGCCAGGCCCAGAGGGGTCTTGGCCACATCGATGTCGGAATGGGCGACAATTCTGTTGGCCGCAGCAAGATCGTTCAGGCCTTCCCGCGACAGGATCACAATATCGGCCGCCACGCCCCGGATGAGCTGCGCGCTTATGGTAGCTGGATCTGTCCCTTGCGATTTTCCCGGGATCACCTCAACCGATAGTCCGGAGGACTTCTGGAATTCCGGAAGCATTTCCCGCAGGGGCGCCGCAAAGCCGCCGGATGTCATCACCTTGACCTGGGCCAGCGCGCTTTGCGGAATGGATGTGGACACGGCAAGCGCCACGGCAGCGCCTGTGACAAGTCTCCAAAACCCAATCATGAATTTCGTCCCACCCATGTTGTTCCGCTCCCGGATGTTCTCATGTCCTTGCGCCAGACGGGAACCCTGCTCGCGGGTCAGAGAGCGCGCCAGCCGGCTTGAACGCAGCGCCGCGGTATGGTTAATGTATCATCAGTATACTGAGTGGCGCACGGCTCACAGATGCGATTGCGTAAGAAGACATCCAGGGTTGAGCCGGAACGGCGCGGCGCCTTAGCCGAAAACCTCCACCATTTTCGCATGGACCGGTCTTTGTGCATCATGGCCGCTCAGCTTTATCGTGTATCCGGCCATCCTGACCGCGCCGCTGTTCAGCTTCGCCTGGCTGCCGGGTTTGACGAACCGATCGCGTCGATACGGGCAACCCTGGCCTCCCCGCGGTAAGCGTCTTGTTGGGCATTCGCCCTTGGCTTCAGATAACTGTGACGTCGACCTTGGCGAGATCGCCTTCCCAGTTGCCGATCGCCGCCGCATCGTCATGACGGGCGTCAGCCCCCTGGCCCAGCCCATCTTCGGCACGTGACAGCACCAGCAGCGCCAACGCGTCGTCCGGCCATCCTTTGAGGCTCGCCCGCGCCACTTCGGCGGCCCGCGCGAATTGACCTGCTTCCAGCCACGCCGCGGCGGCGCTGCGGCGGATGGGATACCACCAGATCGGCGGGTCCATGGTGGAGGACAGCAGCGTATCCTGCTGGACCGCTGCCGCGTCAAAAGCCCCGGCCGCATCGGCGAAGCGGCCCTGCAACATGGCCAGACGGCCGGCCAGTACATTCCGGGCCACCTTGGCCACCGGCTGATCGCCGATCACCTGTGCCGCCTCGCGCGCGAGGCCGCCCGCATCATGCAATGCCGCATAAGCCTCACCGCGCGCATAATGATAGAGCAGCCGCGTCACGGGACTGTCCGCCGCGGGTTCGGGAAGCGACAGCATCCGCTGCGGATCGTAGCGGGCATAGATCGTGAAGCGTCGCCATTCCGAACTGCTATGGCCGTCATGGTTGAAAGCGTCTTTCGAATAGGCGCGGTGCAGATGGTCGGCAAACTTCAGCGCTAGGTCGCGGTCGCCCGACATCAGCGCGCCGGCCATTCCGAAATCCAGATTATGGGTATAGTAATCCGCATTGGAGACCGGTCCGGGCGTCGCCGTGTCGGTGAGATGCTCGGCATCGACCCGGAGAGCAAAGGCGTTGATGGCGGCGGCATCTTCATAGCGCCCAACATGGAAATAGGTGTGCGCGGCCATATGCACCAGATGGCTTGCCTTGGGCGCCAGGCGCGAAAGCTTTTCGGCATAAGACAGCGCCAGGATCGGCTTGCCGGCAAATTCGGTGGCGTGGATATAGTAGTGGATGGCGGCGGTGTTTTCCGGGCTGACGCGCAGGACAGGTTCCACCAGCGCCATGGCCGCCGTTGCTGTGGTGTGGTCACCGCGCCGCCAGGCGGTCATCAGGACCTCGGCGGCGATGAGCCGAAGGTCCGTCGCCGGCGGACCCGCCGCTTCGCCCTTCAGCACCTGGTCCGCGAACTCGCGCTCCGCGGCAATGTCCTGCTTGCGGGAATAACGCGTCACCATGGCCGCGGTCAGGATTTTCTCGCGCTCGGTATGGGCCGCTGCTTGCGCCTTGCGCGCGAATTCCTGACCCGCCTTCAGGTCGTCATCAGCCGCATCGAAATTCTGTGTCGGCCCGCGTGACAGCGCTTGCCCCCACAGACACATGGCACAAGTTGGGTCGGCAGCAACCGCATTGTCAAAGGCCTGCCGGGCGTCCTCGTGGTAGAAGGCATGAAAAAGCTTGATGCCATAGTCGAACCATCGCTGCGCCGAAGGGCTGGTGGTGGCGATGCGAAAGCCGCCATCGCCCATGCCACTTTCAATGGTGATCTTCGGCGTGCCGCCCGCAATGTCCGCATGCTGCTCGGCGCGGCAGATGGAGAAGATGGCGAAATCGGTTTTATCCGCGACCTTGTTGATGGCGATGGTTGGGAAGGCCAGCAGCCAGACCAGGGCCGAGGCGGCGACGGCGCACAGCGTATCCGGCTTCATCTTGCGCCCCGCTGGAAAAGATGGCGCAAACCTACCAGAGGCGCTACGACGGGCAAGCGGCTGACAGATGATAGAGCGACGTCGGTTGCCAACCCCTTGAATCTGGCTCGTTGATGCGGCCTGACATGTGACTGAACTTTTGCGCCGGAAACCATCTGGCCTTCCCCCAAAGCCACGCTTAGTCTCTCTGTAACAAAGATAAATGGGGGGCGTTTATGAGGGGAAAGCTGGCCGGCGCGGCGGCGCTTTGGATTTCTGCTGCGGCCCTGGCGGTGGCGCAGGAACGTTCTCCCGCGCCGAACACCCCGCCCCCGCCGGTCACCGTCACGCTCAGCCAGGTTGCCGCCGATGTCGCCTCGACCGACCAGCGGCTGCTCAACGCCGACAGCGACCAGGACAATTGGCTGCTCTATGGGCGGACATACGACAATCAGCGCTTCTCGCCCCTAACCCAGATCACGCGCGAGAATGTGAAGCGCCTGTCCATCAAGGCCATGATCCATACCGGCGTGATCAACAGCTACGAGGCCACGCCCATCGTGGTGGATGGCATCATGTATATCTCCACCCCCTACGATCATGTTCAGGCCTATGACGCGGCCACCGGCGAGCTGAAGTGGACCTACAATCCCACGCTCGGTTACACGGACAATTGCTGCGGTCCTCAGTCGCGCGGCGTGGCGGTGGCCTATGGCAAGGTCTTTGTCGCCCAGCTCGATGGCCAGGTGGTGGCGCTGGATGCCAGGACCGGGGCCATCGTCTGGAAGAGCGTGCTAGCCGATACGCTTCCCGCGCCGACGCACTATTACGCCTTCACCATGGCGCCCCAGGTCTTCAACGGCATGCTGCTGCTGGGCAATTCCGGCGCCGAATATCCCACCCGCGGCTTTGTCGAAGCCCTGGACGCCAGCAACGGAAAACTGATCTGGCGGTTTTCCACCACCGCCGCGCCCGACCAGCCCGGCGGCAAGAGCTGGAGCGAGGATAGCTGGAAATATGGCGGCAGTTCGGTGTGGAACACCCCGGCGGTGGACCCGAAAAACAATCTGGTGTTGTTCGCCACCGGCAATCCCAATCCCGACTATTGGGGCGAGAACCGCAAAGGCGACAACGCCTATACCGACTCCATCGTCGCCATTGATTCGCGCACCGGCAAACTGCGCTGGTGGTACCAGCAGGTGCCGCACGATGTGTGGGATTATGACTGCCCTTCGCCGGTGATCCTGTTCGACTACAAGGACGAGAAAGGCAATATCATTCCCGCCGCCGCCGAGGGCGGCAAGATCGGCAATGTCTTCATCATCAATCGCCTGACCGGCAAGCTGCTGCACAAATCCGACGCCTTCGTGAAGCAGGCCGAGAACATGTTCATCGTCCCTAGCGACAAGCCTTTCACCCGCTATCCCGGCATCAGCGGCGGCAATCTGTGGTCGCCGGCGGCCTATTCGCCACTGACGCAGAACTTCTATGTCATGGGTGCCAACCAGGCCTATACCGTGACCGCCTTCCCCTTCCCCAAATATGTGCCCGGCACGCCGACCGTGGGCCAGCAGGTGGGCGGCACCCAGCGGCCCGCGCCCGAGGATCAATACCCCATCGACGGCACCTTGACCGCCATCAATGTCGCGACCGGCAAGATCGCCTGGCAGCAAAAGTCCGACCGGCCCATGTTTGGCGGCGTGCTTGCCACCGCCAGCAACCTGGTCTTCACCGGGGAAATGAACGGGTCGTTCGACGCTTTTGACGCAGTCACGGGACAGAAACTGTGGTCGCAGAATCTGGGTATCGGCGTCTGCACGCCGCCCATCACCTATCGCGTCAAGGGCGTGCAATATATTGCGGTGGGCGCGGCGGGCTGCAACCACTCCATCGGCCTGCTAAAAGACCCCAACAAATCGCGTTTTGCCGACACCGTCGTCATCTACGCCTTGATGCCCTGACCTTGAAAAATATCCGGAGGAAATTGATGAGATATACGATTGCTGCTGTCGCCTTGCTGGGCTTTTGCGCCCAGGCTCATGCCGCCACCGCGACCCGCGGGGGCTTTGGCCAGCTTGCCGACGGCACCAAAGTGGAAGCGGTGACCTTGACCAACGCTGCGGGCATGAGCGCCAAGATCATGACCCTGGGTGCCACGCTCCAGTCCCTGGTCGTGCCCGACAAGAGCGGCCACAAGGACGATGTGGTGCTGGGCTATGACACCGCCCAGGAATATCTCTCCCGGCCCGATTACTTCGGCGCCTCGGTCGGCCGCTATGCCAACCGCATCGCCAAGGGCAAATTCGCGCTGGATGGCAAGACCTATACCGTCGTCACCAATGACGGGCCCAATCATCTGCATGGCGGCACCAAGGGCTTCGACAAAAGAATGTGGAAAATCGACTCGGTCTCCAGCGGGCCCGACGCCAAGGTGGTGCTATCCTATGTCAGCGCCGATGGCGAGGAAGGCTATCCGGGCGAGTTGAAAGTCACCGCCACCTATTCCCTGAACGACCAGAACGAGCTCAAGCTGGAATACCGGGCAACCACGTCAAAGCCCACGGTGCTGAACCTGACCAACCATTCCTATTTCAACCTGTCGGGCAATGACGCCCGCGATGTGATGGGCGATATGGTCACCCTGCATGCCGCCCGCTTCACGCCGGTGAACGCGACCCTGATCCCCACCGGCGAGCGCAAGGCGGTGAGCGGAACGGTTTTCGACTTCCAGACCGCCCATCGCGTCGGCGATCGTATCCGCGATGCCAAGGACGAGCAGATCCGCTTCGGCCGCGGCTATGACCACAACTTCATCGTCGACGGCAATGCCGGCACCTTGCGGCCGGCAGCGCGCGTGGAAGAGCCGGTTTCAGGCCGGGTGCTGGAGATCAGCATCACCGCGCCCGGCATCCAGTTCTATACCGGCAACTTCCTGGACGGGACCTATTTCGGCAAGGGTAGCCGCGCCTATCGCCAGGGCGATGCCATCTGCATGGAGCCTGGCGTGTTTCCCGATTCACCCAATCACGCGGACTTTCCGACCTCGCGCCTCAATCCCGGTCAGAGCTACGTGAACACGATCGTCTACCGGTTTAGTACGCACTAATTGACCGTCACCACGGCCACCGACTTGGCGGGGTGAGGAGCGACCGGCTTGCCGGTCAAATCGGTCCAGTGGACCGATTTGAGCGACGAACGCCGCGAGCTTGGGCGAGCGGCAGAATCAATTCACTGTCACGACTGCGACAGATTTTGCCGGCATATCGAAGCTCAGCTTCCCGCCTTCAGTGCTGCCGTGGAACGGCACCGGATGCACCATGTTCGGCTGATCGAACGTGTTGTGCGCATCCATCGCAATAGCTGTCAGGATGCGGCCCTGCGCCGTGCCGGTCAGGTTGGTCACCACCTGCACCGCATGGCCCGGATTGGTGTTGACGATCGAAAGCACCAGCTTGCCGTCCTTGCCCCGCGCGGCGAAGACATCCGCCATCGGCAGATGATTGTCGCCAAGGGCATAGTCCGGCCCTGACACAGTGGCGGCATATGGGGTCGCGCCCATGAAAGGCTGATACATGTCGTAGATATGATAGGTGGGCGTCAGGAGCATCTTCTCCTTGTCGGTCAGGATCATCGCCTGCAGCACATTGACCATCTGGGCGATGGCCGCCAGCTTCACCCGGTCGCTATGGCGCTGGAAGATATTGAGGTTCAGCGCCGCCACTACCGCATCGCGCAGCGAATTCTGCTGATAAAGAAAGCCGGGATGGCTGCCGGCTTCCTGGTCGTACCAGGTCCCCCACTCATCGATGTAAAGCCCGACCCGCTTTTGGGGATCGTACTTGGTCATCATCGCGTCCAGGCGCGAGATCATCTCGTCCATCCGCAAGGTCTTGGTCATGGTCACCGCCCAGGCCTTCTCGTCAAAGCCCAGCGCCGGTCCCCGCCAATCCGTGCGTGTGTCGCCCGGCACGCGGTCATTGGGCACCGTGTAATAATGAAAGCTCATCGCCTGCAGCCGGCCGCCGCCCTTCATCATCTCTTCCGCCCAGGGCAGATATTCGTTTGGCCGCGAACCGGTGGGGCCGCTCGCGACCTTGATCATGCCCATCGCCGCGGGCGCGGTAGCGAAGGTGGAATAGCGCGCATTCACTGAGGCCGCATAGGGCCCGCTCATCGCGCCGCCGCAGCCCCAGGTCTCGTTGCCGATGCCCAGATACTTGAGCTGCCACGGCTTGGCGCGGCCGTTCTTGCGGCGCTCATTGGCCAGCGAGCCCTTCTCGTCGGAAGTCATATACTCGACCCACTGCGCTGCATCGTAAGGGGTCAGCGAGCCCACATTGATGGACACATAAGGGTCGGCGCCGATCAGTTCGGCGAAATTCATGAACTCATGCGTGCCGAAGCTGTTGTCGTCCGTCACCCCACCCCAATGGACATTGATCCGCACCGGCCGCTTGGCGCGCGGCCCAATGCCGTCGCGCCAGTTGTAGAGGTCGGCAAAGCAGCCGCCCGGCCAGCGCACCACCGGCACATGGATCTTGCGCAGCGCCTCCACCACATCCTTGCGATAGCCATGGATGTTGGGGATCTTGCTGTTCTCGCCCACCCAGATGCCTTCATAGATACCCCGGCCCAGATGCTCGGCGAATTGACCGAAGATATGCCGGTCGATCTCGGCTCCCGTCTTGCTTGTGTCGATGGTGACATTGGCGACGGCGGTCTGCGCCTCAGCGGGCACAGCCAGCCCCACCGCGAGCGCGGCGCCCAGCATGATCCTGAACATGACATTCCCCTCTCTTGGCGCGCGATGTTAGCGCGGCCCGGAGAGAGCGCCAGTCCCCTAAAGCGTCTTGAGGCCGTCAGAATCCGACAGGAGCAGGGACCAGTCTTCCTTGCTGAGACCGGAAGGGCCGCGGCGGCGCAACCGTTCCCGCGCGCTCCATACCTGCAACGGATCGGCCGGTGACGCTGCTCCGTTCAACAGCGCCAGATGCAGTTCGCGCACGGCGGAATCCTCCAGCACCAGGCGCTGCGGATCGGCTGACACTTCCGCATGGGCCGTGGCCAGGGCATGGGCCCGGCCAAGAACCTTGGAGCCCCAGGTCTCACTCGGCACCAGGAAGAACCGGTCTTCGCGCGCCAGACGGCCCAGAAGCGGGCTGCTCGACAGCACCACCAAGGGAATAGACACCAACAGCCCGGCCAGCAGCGGCACGAACCAGCCGAAATCCACCGGCACATAGCGGTAAATCACGAAGGCTGCGGCCGCGCCTATCAAGGTGTGCGGCGCGAACTTGGCGGCGACCAGGTCCAGGGGCAAGGCACGGTCGGTGCGGGCCTGGGCATTCCAGCCGGTCGCCATGCCCATGACGATGGTCACCACATACCAGCTGTGCTGCAACATCACGATCGGCGCCATCAGGGTGGAGAATATCGCCTCCGCCAGCGCGCTCTTGATCACCGCAGCGGTGCCGCCATGGGCGCGGGTGGCCGGAACATCTTCCAGCAAGGTCAGAACGGCGAGCAGCTTGGGCCCGAAAAGCAGAACCATGGTGGCCAGGACCAGCACACTCAGGTCTGCGGCTTGCGAGACCATGAGCGGCAGAACCGAATCAAGGCCGGAAGTTGCAGGCGGACTGAAGCGCAGCATCTCGAGAGTAGAGACAACCAGCAGCAGCAGCCAAAGCGGCGAAGACAGATAACTCATGATCCCCATGGCCAGATGCAGACGGCTCGGGAGCGTCAGGCCTTTGGCGAAAACCACGCGCAGATGCTGCAGATTGCCCTGGCACCAGCGCCGGTCGCGGATCAGATAGTCCATCAAGGTCGGCGGCGGCTCTTCGAACGAGCCGCCGATTTCGGGCGCCATCCAGACTTCCCAGCCGGCGCGGCGTAAAAGCGCCGCCTCGACAAAATCGTGGCTCATGATTTCGCCGCCAAAGGGCGGGCGGCCCGACAATCTGGGAAGACCGCAATGCTGCATGAAGGCATGCACGCGGATGATGGCGTTGTGGCCCCAGTAATTGCCGTCCGGCCCCTGCAGATAGGCAAGGCCGGCGGAATAAAGCGGTCCATAGGCGCTGGAGGCGAATTGCTGGATGCGCGCGAACAGGGAACCGCGCCCCACCAACTGCGGCGGCGCCTGGATCAGCGCCACTTTGGGATTGGCATCCATCAGCCCGACCAGACGGCTCAGCGTGTTGCCGGTCATCAAACTGTCGGCGTCCAGGATCACCATATAGTCGTAAAGCTGGCCCCAATTCTCGCAGAAGTCCTGGATGTTGCCCGCCTTGCGGCCCGTGTTGCGGGCCCGGTGGCGATAATAGATATGCGCATCATCGCCCAGCTCTGTACTGAGCGCCTGCCATTCCAGCTCCTCGGCCACCCAATTGGCGGGATTGGTGCTGTCGCTGAGGATATAGAAGTCGAAATCCGGACCCGCCGATTCCCGGATGGCGCGTACGGCGGAAAAGACCCGTGTCACATCCTCATTGTATACGGGCATCAGGATGGCGGTGCGCGCGGCCGAAATCTCCGCCGGCGGCTTCAGCGGCAGCAGATCGATCTTGTTCCAGCGGGCGAAGGCGCCGAACGCCACCATCCAGAAGGATGACGCGATCCAGGCAAAGAGGATGGCGAACAGGACCATGATGATCCCTTCGCGCACAGTGAAACCGTCAATCTGGAACACGCCCGCCATGCGGGTGACGGCGGCGACGGTCGAAGCCAGGACCAGAAAAAGAAAGAGCCAGCGCCGGGGCGCGATGTCAGGCACGGCTGCGGTCGATCAGGGCCGGCTGGCGCTGGACCGGCACGGGCAGAAGGGGCTCAAACAGGCCCTGGACCATGGCAAGCGGTGTCATGGGCGCCAGATCTTGCGGAACCATCGGCCGGCGGCATGGCAAAGGGGTGCCGACACGAGCCGGGCTTGCCACCAACGGAGTTTCGAACGCGCGCGCCTCAGAATCCATTTTTGATCATCTATTTTTGTTGGCAGGAATGCCTATCGGAAGGACCCCTAGAGAACGCGGACAATGCGGCGAAAAAATGGATCCGCTGGTGCATTTCCGCGGCCATGTTGAAGCAGGCGTGGCAACTGCCATAACTTCTCCAGAATTGCCGCTTCGAGTGGCAACCCCGCCATGACTGTATTCAACATATGCTAAAGCCCGATCGCCGCCTGATGCTGGCAAGTCTCTCCGCCAGCCTGTTGCCGCTGGACGCTTTTTCCGCGTTCGGCGCATCCGCCGCCGGCGTGCGCTTGGGGCCCGCGCGCCCCTTCAGTTTTGCCGGGCTGGTTGAAGTTGCCAAAAAAAACGCCGGCCAGCCTTATAAAGCGCCGGAACCTCGCGCCGCGGGAATCATCCACAGCATCGATTTCGACGCCGTCCAGAAGATCAGGTTTCGTCCCGATCACGCCCTCTGGGCCGCCGGATCGCAGCTCTACCCTGCGGCATTTTTTCATCTCAGCCGCTATTCCAACCAGTCCGTGGCGCTCAATGTGGTGGAGAAGAGCCAGCAGCGTCCGATCCTGTACGGTCCGGACTATTTCGACTATGGCGGCACCGGCCTTGATCCAAAGAAGTTGGCGGAGCTGGGCTTTTCCGGTTTCCGGCTGATGGACGGCCAGAACAAGCCGATCGACTGGCTGGCATTCCAGGGCGCCAGCTATTTCCGCTCCAGCGGCCAGGATGCGCAATATGGGGCTTCGGCCCGCGGCATCGCCATCAATACGGTCGGAACCACGCCCGAAGAATTTCCCCGCTTCTCCGAATATTGGCTGGAAGAGAACGGCCAGGTTGTTACCGTCTATGCGCTCCTGGACGGTCCTTCCATCACCGGCGCCTACAAATTCGACGCCATGAAGGACGGCGCAGTGATGATGAATGTGCATTGCCAGCTGTTCTGCCGCGCCAACATCGCCCGCCTGGGCGTGGCGCCCCTGACCAGCATGTACTGGTATGGCGAGAATGAGCGGCCCAAGGCGGCGGACTGGCGGCCCGAGATTCATGACAGCGACGGACTGGCGTTATGGACCGGCAAGGGCGAACGCATCTGGCGGCCACTGATCAATCCGCCGCAGGTCCAGACCAATGATTTTCAGGACAGTGCGCCCAAGGGCTTCGGGCTGATGCAGCGCGACCGCGATTTCGCTAACTATCAGGATGACGGCGCCTTCTACAACAAGCGTCCCGGCATCTGGGTGGAACCCAAGGGCGATTGGGGCGCGGGCGCGGTCGAGCTGGTCGAGATTCCGACCCAGGACGAGATCCAGGACAACATCGTCGCCTATTGGCGGCCGGCGCGTGAACTGCGCAAGGGCGACAGCCTTGCCTTCGACTATCGCCTTTACTGGCAGAACAGCGAGCCGGCCTATCCCGACACCATCGCCAAGGTGGTGGCGACCCGGTTGGGACGGGGCGGCATTCCGGGCCAAAATCCCTGGCCGCGCGATGCGCACAAATTCGTGGTGGATTTCAGCGGCGGCGCGCTGAACCAGATGGCCCAGCGCTATGACATCAAGGCCATGGTCACCGCCTCACGCGGCGAAATCGAAAATCCCTATGTGCTGAAAGTGGTGGGCACCGATCGCTGGCGCGCCGCTTTTGATCTGAAGCTCGAAGGCAGCCAGCCGGCGGATTTGCGCCTGTTCCTGCGCCTTGGCGACAAGACCCTCAGCGAGACCTGGCTCTACCAGTATTTTCCCTGATTACCGCCCGTCATTCGCACCCGGCAGCATATTGGTGAGGGTGTGGAAGGACAGAGAATTCTGGTCCACGCCTGGCGGAATCACATCGCCCGTGGCCCAGGAGAAGAACAACAGCACCGTGTGATTGGTGTTGTGCGCAAAGCCGTAGCGCGGATCGGTGGTGGCCAGAAGCTGACCGCTCTTGGCGTCATAGCCAGTGGCGACGAACTTGGCGACGCCCTTTTCTTCCGCTTGCTTGAACAAGGCGATCTCCGGCACCGTCACCGAATTGCCGGCCGGATAGTAGGGCACGGTCAGCTGCGGAATGCCGATCAGCAGTGATTTCTGGTCGGTGGAGAGCGCACCGGACGAGACCTGCACCACCGCTTCGGCCAGCTTGCGATCATCCACCAGCATCAGGCCGTTCTTCAGCATCTGGGTGCGAATGGCAGCGATGGCATAGCCCTGGTCATAGCCCTGGAAATACTGGCTATCGACAAAGATGCGGGTACCCTTGGGGATGCCCAGCGACAGCTGCGCCGCGGCCCGGTCGGCAGCGGCGGATATCAGAAGCTGTTCGCTGGCCGTGCGCAGGGGCGCGGTGGAGCGCGCGGTGGTGCAACCGGCCAGCAGCGCCGCGCACAAAAGGGCAGCGGAGATCAGAGAGGTTTTCGGCATGGGTGCACCCGTTTAGCGCAGACCATCCCTTCGGCAAACCCTATTTATCCTTCAAAATATTGCAATGCTGACAGGGCTTTATGACAGGACCGTCATAGGAACCCCCCGCAAAAACAAACCCCGCCGGCGATTACACCGGCGGGGCTTGCTCGTTCTTTGTCCGACATCAGGCCGGACTCTTGTTATGGGCTTTCACCCATTGTTCCGTTTCGATTGTAGGCGGAGATCCGGGTCTTTAATCCGGACCTTGGCTCCGCATCAGGCGAAGCCCGGTCTGCTTTCCGGTGGAGTCTCATCCATTGTCTCAGGACCCTCCTGCTAAACGGGTTTCGCCCGCCGGGAGGAAGAATTGGCGCCTCGCGCGACGTTCCGGCTGCCCTAGAAACCCGGTCTCCACCGGGCCCATCGCGATCGAATTATCGCGCGTCGGGCGCTCCTGGACGTAACTGCGGCTGTCGCAATTCTTTCTCTCAGCGACAAAAGCGTGCGCCTCAAACAGTGCAGCGTCAACCTGAAATCGCGGCGGAAATACTTTGTGAAGTCCGTAAAAGATCAAGGAACCTGGTGGCGCTAGCGGCCGATTCCCATTTCCACCGAGAGCCTTATCAGGTCGGCGGTGCGCCCGACGCCCAGCTTGGATTTGATCTGAGTCGCGGCATTGGCCACCGTCTTGTAGCCCAGACCCAGATGCGCCGCGATCTCGCTGAAACTGCGGCCCTCTCCCAGCAGCCGCAGGATTTCCAGATCTCGTTCGCTGAGTTGCTGGCGCTGCTCGACCGGCAGCGCCGCCAGCGCCTGGGCGATTTCGCCTTCGACGTAAGTGAGGCCTGACGCGATGCGCGAGAGCGCCAGGCGCAATTCCTCCGGCGAGGCATTCTTGCTGACATACCCTCGCGCGCCAATCTGCAAGGCCTTGGCGGCATAGACCGGCTCGCCATGCATGGAGAAAACCAGAATCCGCGCCGCGCTGTCTGTCTCGAGCAACTGCCGGAGCAGTTCCAGACCACTGATACCGGGCATGTTGAGATCCAGAATCGTGAGTTGCGGCCGCTCGGCTTTCTGCAACGCCAGCGCGGCGTCACCAGCGTCGGCCTCAAGCACTGTCGCGGCCCCACTTCCCTGAGAAAAGTCAGCACAGAGCTGCTTCAGCCCCGCGCGGATCACCGCATGATCGTCAACGATCAGGATCTTCATGCCACGGGCTCATTCACGCGCGGTATCTTTGCCGACAGCAGCGTACCGCCCCCGGGACAGGCGGCAAGGCTCAGGGAACCGCCAAGCGCCGCCAACCTTTCGCGCATGCCTTTCAGGCCAAGCCCGCCGCTGCTTATCGCGGAAAGCCCTACGCCATCATCCTCCACAGCGACATGAATGGCATCCGGTGCGGCACTGATCCGGATCGTGGCATGATGCGCGCCGCCATGGCGAGCAGCATTGGTCAACCCTTCCTGCACCAGCCGGTAGATCACCGCATCGGTCTCCGCGCCGAAATCTTCCGCCGTCACCTCCAGCGCAATGGCGATGCGGCCATGATGGCGCTGCCAGAACGTGCTGAGATTGGCGATGGCGGTCTTCAGCCCGATCTCGGCCAACCCGTCGGGGCGGAGCTGCTTTAGAATGTCGCGTACATGGCTCTGGATGCGGCTGACGGTTTCGCCCAGGGCCCGCGCGCGGGAAGCGATTTCCCCCTGCCCGGCCTTGCGCGCCTCGCTCTCGATGGCCTCGGCGTCCAGCCGCATGGCGAACAGGAACGGTCCCATCTCGTCGTGCAGGTCGCGCGCCAGTTCCGTCCGCTCTTCTTCCTGGATGGCCAGCATCTGGCCGGTCAGCCTGCGGTTGGCGTCTTCCAGAATCTTCAGCCGGCTGATCATGCGGTTGAAGCCATCTGTCAGCGCCATGATTTCGCGCGGGCCTTTTGTGACAACATGGGCGGCATAATTGCCGCCGCCCAGCGCCTCGAAACCCGCGCCCAGCCGGGCGATGGGACGGGAAATGCGCGCGACCGCCAGGTGCAAAAGTCCCAGCACCAAGAGGCTGA
>Ga0265338_10002143_pt1 | contig 30312 bp, 26 predicted proteins | sample 42126metaG_FD_193579 | JGI IMG/M metagenome (GOLD analysis project Ga0265338, IMG submission 193579) | Rhizosphere microbial communities from Carex aquatilis grown in University of Washington, Seatle, WA, United States - 4-21-26 metaG | ecosystem: Host-associated > Plants > Roots > Rhizosphere...
GGGCGTGTCGGTGATGTCGGCGCTGGCGGCGCAGCGCGCGCCGCTGGATCGGCTCAGCCTGAGGCTGCTGTCGCAGCCGGTGCTCACGCGTACCGTGGGCGTGCTGCGTCGGGAGGGCAAGGCGTTCTCGCCCGCCGCAACGGCGATGCTCGCGCACATTCGAAAGGCTGTGCCGCAACTGGCCCGCTTTCCGGGAGTGAGGGTGTTGGCGGAACAGGACGGCGCTTGACGCCCACGAAAAAGCCGCCTGGTCTGACAAGACACAGGCGGCTTTCCGGGGACGAACTACGCGTAGGCAGGGCTACGCGTCGGGCCTATCAGGCCGCTTTCTCTTTCTTCTTGCCCATCATGCGCGTGATGTAATACTGCTGCGTAATCGACAGCACGTTGTTCACCACGTAGTACAGCACCAGGCCGGCCGGGAAGAAGAAGAACATGACCGAGAACGCCAGCGGCATGAACATCATCATCTTGGCTTGCATCGGATCCGGCGGCGTCGGGTTAAGACGCGTTTGCAGGAACATCGACGCGGCCATCAGCACCGGCAGGATGTAAAACGGATCGGGCTGCGACAAATCCTGCAACCACAGTGCCCACGGTGCGCCACGCATTTCCACCGACGACAGCAGCACCCAATACAGCGAGATGAACACCGGGATCTGGATCACCACCGGCAAGCAACCGCCGAACGGGTTGACCTTCTCGGTCTTGTACAGCTCCATGAGCGCCGCGTTCATCTTCTGCGGATCGCCCTTGAAGCGTTCGCGCAGCGCCGTCATGCGCGGCGTGATCGCCTTCATGCGTGCCATCGAGCGATAGCTTGCCGCCGAGAGCGGGAAGAACACGGCCTTGATCAGCACGGTCAGCGCGATGATGGACCAGCCCCAGTTGCCGAGCACGCCATGGATCTTGTCGAGCAGCCAGAACAGCGGCTTGGCGATGATCGTGACCCAGCCGTAATCCTTGACCAGATCGAGCCCCGGAGCGATCGAGGCGAGCATGCTCTCTTCCTCGGGACCGGCGAACAGGCGTGCCGAGATATCGACAGACTGCCCCGGCGCCAAGGTTTGCAGCGGCTCTTTCACACCCACGCGATACAGCGTCGGATCGATCTTCTGGACGTAGATGTCGCGCTTCACGCCTTGCTGCGGAATCCATGCCGTGGCGAAGTAATGCTGCACCATCGCGACCCAGCCGTTATCGGCTTGCGGTGCGTATTCCTCTTTGTTCTTGTCGATATCTTCGAACGTCATTTTCTGGAAATGATGTTCGTTGGTATAGACAGCCGGGCCGATGAAGGTATGCGAGAAACGCGGCGTTTCAACTGCCTGGTCGTCGCGCACCAATTCCATATACAGCGTAGGCGTAACCGGTGCAGTACCGGTATTGGTCACCTGGTTCGACACCGCGATCACATAGCTGCCGCGCGTGAACGTATAGGTCTTTACAACCTTCACGCCATCCTTGACCGGCGACTCGAACTTGACCGCCAGCGTGTCGCTGCCGGGGGCCATCGTGGTCGGGCCCGGCACCAGCGTGAACACGTCGCTGTGGTTCGGAAAGTTGCCGCCCGTGAGGCCGGTACGCGCCAGATAAGTGTGTGTAGGCGTCTGGTCGAACAGCGTGATGTAGTCGTCTTTCTTCTCGTCGCCATCCTGCAGCAGCGAGAGCTTGCTCATCGTCGCGCCTTGCGTATCGATCACGCCTTTATAGACGTCGGTCTGGAACTCGATTTTCTGGCTCGGCACGGCAGCTTGCGTGCCACCGGGCAAGGCGGCGGCATTCTGGGCCGTCACGCTGCCGGACTGGTTCGACTTGGCGCCAGGCGTCGCGTCGGCCGCGGCCTGAGTGGTTGCCGGGCTCGGGAAAAACATCGATGGGTGACCGTGCGAGCGCTGCCAGTTATCGAACAGGATAAGCAGCGACACAAAGAAGATAGCCCACAGAATGTTGCGTTTTGTGATAACCATGCGGCGTCTCGATATCTGGGAGGGCAGCGCTTCAGCGCTTGGAGTTGAAAGATCGTTCGGGGACGGCGTCTATACCGCCAGCCGAAAAAGGATGGCAGCGGCATACCCGCTTTATCGCGAGATACGTGCCCTCTGCAGGGCCATGACGCTGGATCGCTTCGCGTGCGTAATCGGAACACGAAGGATAGAAACGGCACCGGTCGCCAAGGAACGGGCTGATCGCCAGTTTATAAAAGCGCAGCAGCGCTAGCAGCAGGGTTTTCATCCCGCATTATTCCGATTCGACCGGCGGCGTGACTGGAGGTGTCGCGTTTGCCGCCCGGCGCGACGCATTATGCACTGCGTTTGTGACCAGTGTCGCAATTTCCGCCTGACAAATAGCCTTCAAAGCCGTGGAAGCGGCTCCGGGTAAAGCTTTCTTGTCGAAACGTTTATGCAGGCGCATCAAGATATCCCAGCCTTGCAGCTCGGCGCGATGCCGCCGGAACGCCTCACGCGCCAAGCGGCGCACCAGGTTGCGGGTGACCGCGCGCGGTGCGAATTTCTTGCCGATCACGAGCCCTAGCCGCGCAGAGGCGCCATTTGCGCGCCCATACAGGACAAAATGCTCGGTACGCGCCCACGGGCGCAAACGAAAAACGGATGAGAACTCATCCGTTTTCAAAAGCCTCGCGGCTTTCGGGAAGCTGGCTGCGCGCGCTATCAATGTAAATTCCATTGAACGCTCACGCCGCTCGCGACTTGCATCGCACGGGCACAGGCACGAGCGATGCAGGCGCGATCACCGCCGGCCTCAGACTGCCAGACGTTTGCGGCCTTTGGCACGGCGTGCATTGATGACTTTACGGCCACCGGCGGTCTTCATGCGAACCCGGAAACCATGGGTCCGTTTGCGACGCGTTACTGACGGTTGATATGTACGTTTCATGTTGCTCTCACTCGCGGTTAATGCTTTATTAATCCGGCCGTTGCGCCCTTGCAGCACCGCGGCGGGCATCGTGCAACGACTACGGGTTCAGTATTCGGTTTTGCGGAACCCGCTATTTAAGCCGTTTTTCCGTTTAGTGTCAAGAATTTACAGACCCGATACTACGCCAGTCGCGGGCGATCGAGCGCAAACCGCAGCGGCAAGCCCGCGGGCGCATCCTGCATTCGAGCCTGTGGATAACTCGCCCGGGATACGCGTTTGGCGGTAAAATCATGGACAATTCGAAATTACCCACACCATCCGATTTTCGCCTCCGCAACATGCCTGAGCGCCGCAGTCGTCGCCCCGCGCACCTTTGCCGGCGAGCGGGCTGCGCTCTGTCATGCGGCCCTACACGTGCCCCTTGAGTGACACTCCGGTGTCAGGCAGGGCAAACGCAGTAGCCTTGGCGAGCGCACACGAAATCCGATGGTGAGCATTGCATCAATTCAGACGGATACATGAACGATTTTTGGGCACACTGCTCCGCGCATCTCGAACGCGAACTCACGCCGCAGCAATTCCAGACGTGGATCAAGCCGCTCGGGCCCGTCGCCTTCGATGAAGGCGCCAAGACGCTGAGCATCGCCGCGCCTAACCGTTTCAAACTCGACTGGGTGAAAAACCAGTTTTCCGGACGCATTTCCGACCTCGCCCGCGATTTCTGGAGCGCGCCGGTCGAAGTGCAATTCGTGCTCGAACAAAAGGGCGGCCAAGGCCGTGCTCAAGCTAACACCGCTCAAGCGCCTGCTGACAATGGCGGCGCCGTTTCACGCGGCGCCAGCGCGCTGATCACGCAAAGCACACCGGCGGACAACGCCGCCGGCGAAGTCGATCTGCCCAGCCTTGATGCGCAAGAAACAGCCGCGGGCCAACGTACGTGGCGCCCCGGCGCAGGAAACCGCATCGGCAGCGACAGCGGCACCACCTACGAACGCTCCAAGCTCAACCCGGTGCTGACCTTCGATAATTTCGTGACGGGTAAAGCGAACCAGTTGGCGCGCGCCGCGGCGATTCAGGTCGCCGACAATCCCGGCGTGTCGTACAACCCGCTATTCCTTTACGGCGGCGTCGGCCTGGGCAAGACCCACTTGATCCATGCGATCGGCAATCAGTTGCTCAACGAAAAAGGCAGCGCGCGGATCCGCTACATCCATGCCGAGCAATACGTCTCGGACGTGGTCAAAGCCTATCAGCGCAAAGCGTTCGACGAGTTCAAACGCTACTACCATTCGCTCGACTTGCTGCTGATCGACGATATTCAGTTTTTCTCCGGCAAATCGCGCACCCAGGAAGAGTTCTTCTACGCGTTCGAGGCGCTGGTGGCGAACAAGGCGCAGGTGATCATCACCAGCGATACGTATCCGAAGGAAATCTCGGGCATCGACGATCGCCTGATCTCGCGCTTCGATTCCGGCCTGACCGTGGCGATCGAGCCGCCCGAGCTGGAAATGCGCGTGGCGATCTTGATGCGCAAGGCGTTGATCGAAGGCGTGACGGTTTCGGAGGATGTTTCGTTCTTCGTCGCCAAACACCTGCGCTCCAACGTGCGCGAGCTGGAAGGCGCGTTGCGCAAGATCCTCGCGTATTCGAAATTCCATGGCCGCGAAATTACCATCGAGCTGACCAAGGAAGCGCTGAAAGACTTGCTCACGGTGCAGAACCGCCAGATTTCCGTGGAAAACATCCAGAAGACGGCGGCGGACTTCTACAACATCAAAGTCGCGGACATGTATTCGAAGAAGCGGCCCGCCAATATCGCGCGGCCGCGTCAGATCGCGATGTACCTGGCCAAGGAATTGACGCAGAAAAGCCTGCCGGAAATCGGCGAGCTGTTCGGCGGGCGCGATCACACCACGGTGCTCCACGCGGTGCGCAAAATATCGGACGAACGCACCAAGGATGCCCAGCTTAACCACGAACTCCACGTGCTTGAGCAGACGCTCAAGGGCTAAGTGAAAGGCAAATGCGAGGCAAACGCGAGGCAAACGCGAGGCAAACGCGAGGCAAGCGCAGGGGTAAGCATAAGTTAAGCCCGGGTTAATCCCGGAGCCAGCGTCATTTTAGGGATTAAGGTGTTTTTGAGGCACAATATGGGTTTGCTCCGTCGGCCGCTCGGACGTACTGAAAGCGGCGACAGCGTAAATCGGGGCACAATCGGGGCCAGATCGAACTAGCCAGCGATTTCGTCCTGAAAACCGGTAAAAACCAGTCGGGCCGTTCAATTTTCGAAGGAAATCTATGCAATTGGTCAAGACCGAACGAGACAATCTTCTGCGGCCACTGCAAATAGTCAGCGGCATCGTCGAACGCCGCCATACGTTGCCGATACTCGCGAACCTGCTGATCACCAAGACAGGTCCGGACGTTTCATTCCTGTCCACCGACCTCGAACTGCAAATCACGACGCATGCCGGCTTCGGCGTCGGTAGCGACCAAGTTGCCACCACGGTTGCTGCGCGCAAGCTGCTGGACATCCTGCGCGCGATGCCTAACGGCGAAGTCAGCCTGACGCTGTCGGACAAGCGCCTGACCGTGCAATCGGGCAAAAGCCGTTTTGCGCTGCAGACGCTGTCCGCCGAGGAATTCCCGACGGTCGCGCAAGCCAAGGATTACGGCGCGAGCCTGAGCGTGCCGCAAAAGGCCTTCCGCCAGTTGCTCGGCATGGTCCACTTTGCGATGGCGCAGCAGGACATCCGCTATTACCTGAACGGCATGCTGCTGGTGGTCGATGGCAACCAGTTGATGGCAATCGCCACCGACGGTCACCGGCTCGCGTACGCGTCGATGCAAACCGACGCGTCGTTCGCGCGGCAGGAAGTGATCATCCCGCGCAAGACGATACTGGAATTGCAGCGCCTGCTCGAAGACCTCGACGACGTGTTGACGATCGATATCGCCCCGACCCAGGTGAAATTCACCTTCGGCCAGGTCGAGCTCGTGTCGAAGCTGGTCGAAGGCAAATTCCCCGATTTCCAGCGCGTGATCCCGAAGGGTTATAAAAACCACTTCATGATCGGGCGTGAAGAACTGCAGCGTTCGCTGCAGCGCGCCGCCATTTTGACGTCGGACAAGTTCAAAGGCGTGCGTTGTTTGATCGAGCCGGGCCAGCTCAAGATCCTGTCGACTAATGCCGACCAGGAAGAAGCCCAGGAAGAGCTCGAAATTGCCTACGACGGCGACGCCATCGACATCGGCTTCAACGTTACCTATCTGCTTGATGTGCTCGCCAACCTCAAGGTCGAGTTCCTGCAAGTCAGCCTGGGCGACTCCAACTCCAGCGCATTGATCACCGTACCCGAAAACGACAACTTCAAGTACGTGGTCATGCCCATGCGCATTTGACGTAAATTTGCGCAACCATCACCAAGGGGCTCAGGTTTACGACCGGCCCCTTTGGTGTTTTTAGCATCGCAGTGTTTAGCAGTCTGCAGACCGGAAGAAACTATGAGTGATACGCAAGCCACGCAACCCGACACCAGCTACGGCGCTTCATCGATCCAAATCCTGGAAGGCCTCGAGGCCGTACGCAAGCGACCTGGCATGTACATCGGCGACACCTCTGACGGCACCGGCCTGCACCATTTGGTATTTGAAGTGTTGGACAACGCGATCGACGAAGCGCTTGCCGGGCACTGTAATGATATTCAGGTGACTATTCATCCGGATAACTCGATTTCGGTGACGGACAATGGTCGCGGTATTCCGACTGGGATCAAGCTTGATGATAAGCATGAGCCTAAGCGTAGTGCTGCTGAGATCGTGATGACCGAGCTGCATGCGGGCGGCAAGTTCGACCAGAACAGCTACAAGGTATCGGGCGGATTGCACGGCGTGGGTGTGTCGTGCGTGAACGGGCTGTCGGAATGGCTGCGCTTGACGGTGCGCCGCGATGGTAAGAAGCATTTCATGGAATTCCATCGGGGCATTCCGCAGAACCGTATTGTCGAGGAAATGAATGGCGATAAGGTGTCGCCTATTCTGGTTACCGGTACGACGGAACATCGCGGCACTGAGGTGCATTTTCTGGCCGACATTTCGATCTTCGGCAACATCGAATTTCACTACGATATTCTTGCGAAGCGGATGCGGGAGTTGTCGTTCCTGAACAATGGTGTGCGGATTCGGTTGAACGATCTGCGTACGGGTAAGGAAGACGATTTTGCGTTTGTGGGTGGCGTGAAGGGCTTTGTTGAGTACATCAATAAAGCGAAGTCGGTACTGCATCCGAACATCTTTCATATCTCGGGTATGAAGGACGGGATCAACGTCGAAGTGGCGATGCAGTGGAACGATAGCTATAACGAGAACGTGTTGTGCTTCACCAATAACATTCCGCAGCGGGATGGGGGCACTCACCTGACCGGGTTACGCGCGGCCATGACGCGGGTGCTCAATAAGTACATCGAAAGCCACGAGATCGCCAAGAAGGCGAAAGTGGAGACCGGCGGCGATGATATGCGCGAGGGGTTGTCGTGCGTGTTGTCGGTGAAGGTGCCTGAGCCTAAGTTCAGTGCGCAGACCAAGGATAAGTTGGTGTCGTCGGAAGTGCGAGCGCCGGTGGAAGAAGTGGTGGCGAAGGCGCTGGAGGATTTTCTGGCTGAGACGCCGCTCGATGCGAAGATTATCTGCGGGAAGATCGTGGATGCGGCGCGGGCGCGTGATGCGGCTAGGCGTGCTCGGGAAATGACGCGACGTAAGGGTGTGCTTGATGGTGTTGGGCTGCCCGGTAAGCTGGCTGACTGTCAGGAGAAAGATCCGGCTAAGTCGGAAATTTATATCGTCGAGGGCGACTCCGCAGGTGGGTCGGCCAAGCAAGGGCGTGATCGGAAGTTTCAGGCGATCTTGCCGCTGCGCGGGAAGGTGCTTAACGTCGAGAAGGCACGGTACGACAAGTTGCTCCAGTCGGAACAGATCGTTACGTTGATTACGGCGCTTGGCTGTGGGATCGGGAGCGAAGATTACAAGCCGGAGAAGTTGCGTTACCACCGGATCATTATCATGACCGATGCTGACGTGGACGGTGCGCACATTCGGACGCTGTTGTTGACGTTCTTCTATCGGCAGATGCCGCAGTTGATCGACAATGGTTATATCTATATCGCTCAACCGCCGCTTTACAAGATCAAGCATGGCAAGGAAGAACGGTATCTGAAGGATACGCATGAGCTGAATCAGCATATGCTGAAGTTGGCGTTGCAGGGTGCTGCGCTTACGCCTGCTGAGAATGCTGCGCCGATTGCGGGTGATGCCTTGGGTGAGTTGGCACGTAGTTATTTGCTGGCTGAGGCGGTAGTGGATCGGTTGAGTCGGTTGATCGATTCGAGTGCGCTCGAGGCGGTGATGGATGGCGTTGCGCTTGATTTGAGTTCGGAAGAAGCGGCTCAGGCTAGTGCGGCTGCGTTACAGGCTGCGTTGCAGGCGGATCCGTTGAAGCCGGAAGTTACGGTGCGTGCGGTTTATGACGAGATTCGGGAACTGCGGGCGTTGCGGATTGAGCGTAGGCATCACGGCAATATCAAGGTTAGTGTGCTTGATGAGGAATTCCTGCTGACGGCGGACTTCCAGCAGCTTATGCATACGGCGATGACGTTTAAGGGGTTGATTGGGCCGGGGGCTGTGATCAAGCGTGGTGAGCGGAATATGCTGGTGGCGGGGTTCAAGAGCGCTATGCGGTGGTTGCTGGCGGATGCGGAGCGGAACGTCTCTAAGCAGCGTTATAAAGGCTTGGGCGAGATGAATCCTGGGCAGTTGTGGGAAACGACGATGGATCCGGGTGTAAGGCGCTTGTTGCGTGTGCAGATCGAAGATGCGATTGCGGCAGATGGGATTTTTACTACCTTGATGGGAGATGAGGTGGAGCCGCGGAGAGCGTTTATTGAGTCGAATGCGTTGCGGGCGGGGAATATTGACGTTTGAGGTTGCTGTAGCAGGAACCATAACCTGAGATTTTGGGAGGCATCCGTTGAGACATTGATGGATGGATGCACCTCAATAGTTCGGGTTGATGGGACCCCGCTTGACGCGATACCGGAAAGAACAACGGCCACCTCATTGAGGTGGCCGTTGTTCTTTCAAGAGTAAATCAGCACCACGCCGTCATTAGCCGTGGGCGGCAGACGTGAGAGCGCCGAATGTCGACGAAACGTTGACTGCCCCAGCATTGTTACTTGCTACGTCATCTTGCTTAGCCACACGTGCCTCAGCCGCCTCGATGTCATTGGGGTACTGAGTGTTATCGGCCGCCGGGTTATAGCCGGCCTTTTCGATCTGAGCGAGCTGGGCGCGTACTTGTGCGCGGGTCACGCCACTGGCTTGTCCGACTGCCGCGACCGACAGATTAGGGTAGTTCAGGTCGGCGTCTGCAAAGGCCGGTGCGGCAATAACGGTGGCCAGGACAAAAGCTGCAATGATTTTGGTATTCATGATGTGAGCTCCGATGTGTGGTTGGTGGTTCGTTCTGTTTTGCCCGCCGCAGCAGCGGTTGGTGTTCTGTGCTGTGACGATGGAATAAGTGTATACCCGCACTATTGATATTTATATTAAATAGATTACAACTATTTATTACCATCTCGACAATAATCGGGGCAGTACACAAACCGAAAACACGCGGAGCGCGACGGCGTCGGCTGCTTGATTAGCATTGTGGTCTCGGTGATCGAGCGATATAAATACTGTGCGACTCAGCGTCGAAAGCGTTGTCGAACTGTTTGTCGCCTAGCCAACGCTTTCAGACAATTATCTGCAGCCGTCTGGCCGCGAAACTTCCCTCGACGGATGGCTGATAACTTCGTACTGACCTGGTGACATTCGATGCGTGTCCTATTCATCTGCAGCCGGAATCGCCTGCGAAGCCCAACCGCAGAAGAACTATTCTCTAGTTGGCCAGGAGTCGAAGCGGATTCCGCGGGTTTGGCACCCGATGCAGAAACGCCGGTCTCGGCTGAGCAAATCGCGTGGGCCGAGATAATCTTTGTGATGGAGCGAACTCACAAAGCGAAGTTGTCAAAGAAATTCGGTACGTGTCTGAATGGAAAACGGGTGGTTTGTCTTGATATTCCGGACAACTACACGTTTATGCAGCCCGAACTCATCGCTCTCTTAGAACGGAAAACTGGCCATCTTTTGCGGTGACGAGCAGATTGGAATGTCCGCTTATGACGAGCCCATGGTCTGCTGTCGGTCGGCGGAAGCCGGCCACTAACAGACGATCGCTTGCCGCAAATGAGCGACCGCATCCGCTACCAAAGGGGCCGTGCAGTCAACGAAGCCGTTTATTCGAGGGCCCCAATGGGTCGACTCATGCCCCACAAAGATAGCAGGCGATCGATTCGAGGTTAGCGTCCGACCGGTTGAAACCGTAACCATTAAGAGAGGTTCGTTCAGTGGACAAGGGGGCACTCGAACGGCAAATCCGCAACAATAATCAGCGATCAGCGGGCATCACTTGTAACAGCGGGTCGGGCGTCGCGGCGATTACTCCTGAAAAGGGCCTATCGTGCGAAAGGATTAGCAGCATGGTCGTTGCGAGTCCCGCGGAAAAAAGCCCGATTGCCACGGCAGAGGTCAGTCGGTTCTCACAATGAACCAGCGCGATTGCGAACAGCAGGCAGACGGCCAGAAAGATCAGACATGCCCACTTGATACCGCTAACTCCGGAGCGACTAACGAGGATACGTTGGCGACGAGCTTCCAGTGCCTGCTCCAGGGACGTCGCCACTTGACGCTGCGCAATCTGCTGTCCGGGCGTATTTACCGGCAGGGAAAGCGTAATCTGAAGCGCCTTGTTCAACGAAGGAGGACTGAGTTTCAGTGTCGCAGCTCCCTGCGCCATCATTGGCCATTCGGTATTTATTGTGTACTCGATGTAATCCCGAACCAGCGTTCGCAGCTGGGTCCGAGCCTCTTCTGGCAAAACGGCAGACAGGACAACAACAGATCTTAGCGCACCGGCTTCCGTGGCGACCGCGACATTGGCGCGCTCCGTATCGTTCCAGACCTGCGCGGCAGTAAACGCCATGAGCAAGCCGAAGATGACGCCGATTGGAGACAGCAAGCCGGGCGAAACCGCCATAAATGACCGTCTATGCGGACCACTAGCAAGCCAGCCGGTGACGACGTGAACCACCAGTGCCGCCAGATATGTCGCACCAAAGGTAACGAGGGCCATTTGCCATAAGGGCAGATTATGTAACCAGATACTGGTCATGGCGCTTACTCCATGTGCAGACAAGAATAGAATCAGGCCTCTTGGTATCAATGGAACGGAAAAAGCGCGTAGGCATCGCATTATCCGCTTCGCCGTTGCGGCATCGCCAGCATCGTCCGGCACCTCGACAGGCACGCGAGCGAAACGCCGGGTGCTTTGATGGCGGTCCCGCGATATTGTCCAGTAAATCCCAACCTCGACCGTTCGGTCTGCGTCAATACGCGCACTTTCTTAGCAACTATCATTACAGTTCAATGCCGAAGGCTCTTCACACCGCCTCACTGAACTCTTCCGAGAGGCCATTCTGACTGAATGACGAATACCTTACAACGGAGCAAAACCTTGAAGAGCTGGCGTATGTTCATCGTGTCCATCATGAGCGTCATGCCGCTTGCTCATGCCCAGAGTCCTACGACAGAACCATGCTTGCGTGGGCTCTGCTACCGAGGCGATCAGGTAACGATTTTGCCTGATACACATTGAAGGTGTTGCCGACTTAGTTTCTGTAGTGCTCGAACGGTGGATACGACTCGAGTACCAACCATACGGATTCGAACAACAACTATAGGGTGGGGTCGCGATGTGTTCACTTATGACACGTGGCAACCACATGCACCGTGTTTAGATCACCGGACAGCGTTTCGCCTGTGTCGATCTCCAATATGCCCCCTGTGGACTGTTTGAACGTTCCGAACCAAAAAATGGATCGGGCGAGCTTCTCAGAATAATTGTGCAAGGGCCAATAGCTGGAATTGAACGTGGCGCGAAACACGCTTCCGTCTAAGGTATAACGACCAACGAAATATTTTTGGTCCACGTCTGGGCGTAGATAATCGATATTGCTATCGCCTACCACGAGGCCGATTTCACGCTGACGGCCATCGAATGTCGCGTCACATTTCCAGGTAACCCCCTTGATCGGAGATGGATCACTTCTCGCACCAAGCCAATACCTTCCATTCGGCTTCGTCGATGCGATTACGATAAACGCGACCATCAGAACGGCGAGTATTTTCGGTATTAGAGGCGTGGTTGTTTTTATTATTTTTGGCAAGTTCGGCGTCTTAAATTAGATTTTTTGACCCATTCGTTTAACGCTCGCTCGCGTGCGGTCTGCATGTCCGCCAGCCGCTATGGAAGCTGATGGCACCGATTAATGGAAGAACGACATAAATTCGATGAAGGCTTTGAGCGCCGACCACATCACGCGGAAAAATTCTTTAAAGCCATCGTCGGTCTTCATAGGTCACCCGCAATTTTCCTTGCACTCCAAAATAAAGCCTCAGCCACAGCAAACATCGGCACGGCAATCCATAGCGGTATCCCAAGCCTTAACACAACGACCACCGCGCCACCGAGAAGGTAGGCAGTGCTTGCCGCAGCAGTTTTAAGAAATTTTGGCATTTCTGCTTATCCGGCTCAGAAGATATGTCCAGCATACCAAATCTGTCCGCAATCAACCCATTTTCGCGAATCATTGACATGAAAAAGCTAGTTGAACTCGATCCAGTTGCTAAGACTACGAAAGAATTTGATGAAACGAAAATTAAGCGTAGTGCGCAAAAATTGAAGCAGTACCTCCTCAAAATAGCACCCGACGATGACGTGCTTCATATCACGGAGCTTGTGCTTCCGATTGTGGAGGAAGCGCTTTCGGGTACCCTGCAACTGCCGTTCGACAACCGTAAAAAGCCCCTACGGTACGAGTCTGGCGAGGGTCTGTTACCGTCCGAATACAGCGCGTTAGCCGCCCCATTCTTCGTCGCAATCAGCGGCATGAGTGGACTCGGCTCAGATTTAATTGAACCTATACGTAGAGACGGAAAGATCTATGCTTGGATGGAATTTGAAGATCCTGCATCAGATATTTAGTTTCTTGCCTCCACACCGTGGCGGCCGGCATTACAGGCTGGCATCATTCGTCTCTATGCGGCCAGTTAGCGACGTTCGTCTATAGGCCATTGACGACTGCTTTATCGTCGCTAAGCGGCCATTCAATTCACGAGCGAGGGTGGCGCTTACGACCTCACACCGAGACTTCGACGCGAATGGCCGAGCAGCCGTGGAGACGGGCGATCGCAGGTCATTCGAAAAAATTTCTGTGTGAATTACCAAATTCCTGCCTTGATCTTGAGCGCTGCGTGATTCGCAATGGCACCGGAAGCAAACGTTTGCGAAAATTTTATTAATTCCCTCAATAAATTTTCTTGAATTATCGATGGCCCATCGCAGATAATCATGCTGCCTTCATAGTGAAGGTAGCATGTAATTTAATTTATACTCGGGATTTAATCATGTTCAAAATCATTATTGCAAAGCTCCGCGCTAAAAAGCTCAAGTCCGCTGCATGGCTTGACTACAAGATCTAATAAATCGGCTTAATTGTGCCTTTTCGTCCGACGCTGTTGCATTGTATTTGATGCCGGACGAAAAGGTGTTTTTTCATCACCTTACCCGATCGACTCGCCCGTCCTATACATTCCAGCCACTCACTTACGAAAGCCTGATTTAAAAATCAGGATGGATATACCGGGTCTATCCGTTAATAAAACATATTCGGAAAACAGCATTGAATTACCGAACCATTCGCTTTGGCGGTGAAGTGCGCAGGCTGCTGCGCGACACGACGCAGCGCGACGTATTCCGAATCGACGAAACCACAGTCGGTGTGACGAACGGTCCGCTGTCAAAGGCGATTCTTGCAGCTCGCCCAATGTATGACTTCGAACGCATTGTCTTCAAGCCGATCAAGAAGCGGCCCGTTTCGAAGGCGCTGTTCGCCGCGGTGATGAAAGCGATCGGCCAGGACGCGCGTCGGGTCGCGAATGACCCAGAGCCAGCTGCGTTCGATTTGCGAGGCGTGTGGCCTGCTCAAGGCCATATCTACCTTCGCGCCCGGCTCTATTCGGGCGATCCGTGGGCGGTCCGCGCGATGGCCAGCAACACGGTCAATCGGTCGATTGGACTTCAGGGGATGTTCGAAGCAATGTCCTCCCGTATTCTTGCAACGCGTTCGTTGCCGCACGAGGCTTCCGCTCTCGCAAAACTGACGGAAACATTGACGGGCGATGAACGCCGGTCGGCCATTACCCTCTATCGGCGAGCTGCGCAGTCGGTATGCTCGACAGTCGCCGGGCTCGCGACAAGTGTGCTCTGGCTCGGCGCGCCATTCGATCAGGATGCAAAGTTGCGTGATTGCATCATGGAGACGCTTCGCCTGTTGCCTCCGGCATGGTTGTTCCTACGTACACCGGGCAAGGAATTCGCCGAACTCGATCATCGCATTCGCGAAGCTGACGACGTGCTGGTGATTCCTTTGCTGACCCAGCGCGACCCGGCCGTGTGGATCGAGCCAGACATGTACAGGCCCGCGCGGTGGGAAAGCATCGACGACCCTGAAGCGCACGACCACTATCTGCCGTTCGGCCACGGCACAGATCGCTGTTGGGCGCGTGAGCTGGTGTTGATGCTGACGGAGCACATCTTGCGAGAAGTCACGCGACAACGGCTGCGCGTCGACCCGGCCATGCATTCGGTCACGATGCCGATGCGCACCCTTCTCACGATCGCGCGACTGGATCTGGTGGCGGCGTGATGCGTGCGCTGGATTCACCCGCCGATCGATGCGCGTCGGCAAATCTGATGAGGTATGTGGCGAGTCAGATCACATCGATGGTTAGCGACAATATCCTGTGGCTAGCCGTTGGTATGTGGGTCAATTCGGCTACGGGCAGCCCCGCGAGCGCCAGCGTCATCATGCTGATATTTGGCGCAGGCTTGCTCTTTGGACCTTTGGCTGGTGTCGTGGTCGACAGGGCAAGGCGTCGCCCCATCGTGCTGGTCACGAACGCAGTATGCGTGCTAGCGGTGCTTTTGCTTTTGCGGGTTCACGGGCTTGGTCAACTGACGCTAGTCTACGTTGTCATGTTTGTCTACGGCGTGTCGAATGCGATCCTCGGGCCGGCGCACGGGGCGTTGTTGCAGACAATTGCGTCGCCGGACCGGGTTCGAGGCGTAGTGAGCGCAATACAGGTGGTTCGACCCATCGTCAGGATATTGGCGCCTTTGATGGGCGCGTATCTGTACTCGTTCGGAGGCCTCCCCCTGGTTGTTGGCGTATGCGTCGCCGGTTTCGTTGCTGATTCGTCCATTCTCGCTAGCCTGCGTATTCACGAACCGCTGCCTGCACGCGCGTCGAACAACTTCATCATGGAGCTAACCGCCGGAATGTTTCACATCACGTCGAATCGTTCATTGCGCGTGGCGACCGGCTATGTGGCATCCGTGATGTTCGCGTTTGGGATATCGCGTAGCGCCCTGTTCGCAGTTGCAACGGACAGTTTCGGCGATGCGAATAGTGTCATCGGGTTTCTCAATGCGGTACAAGGATTGGGTGCGATCATTGCGGGATTTTGCGCGCATCGGCTACTGAAGAAGACTCCTGACGGGTTGCTGATTCTACTAAGCGTTGCGCTTGCGAGTTGCGCGTTATTGCTGCAGAGCGTGCCATCAAGGTCGCTTGCAATTTGTGGCATTGCCCTGATAGGAGCAGCTGGTACGCTCGTGAATGTCGGAGCCGCATCGTTGTTTCTTCGACAGACGCATCCTTCTGTTGTCGGCCGGACCGATGCCATTCTTCTCTTTACGCTATGTCTTTTCCAGTTCGGCGCACTTGGCATCGGCGCGGTATGCGTGGCCGCCCAGCGTTACGACATTGCAATGTGGGTGACGTCAGCGATTTTAATGGCGATTTTTGCGCACGGCACTGTCCAGCATTTTGTTGGCACAGGAATCAGGCGGCACTGGTGAGGTCAAGATGTTGAAAACAATAATCGCAGGAGCTGGGCGATATCTATCGGGGCGCAGCGACCTCGGACCGCGCGCAAACATCCTTTATCTGAAGCCGATGCGGGACCGCCCAACCAACTACGGTGGGGCGAATACCAACGCCGTATACGAGCCCTATGCCATGAGAATCAGGAACCTAAGACGGCTTCATGTGGCTCCGGCGCTGGAAGTTCAAGGCTTCACGCTGGTCAATGCACCCAGTGCGGTCGATGACTTCTACGATGACGCGCAGGTCCTTTCACAGTACTACAGGGAGACAGAGCGGCTCGTTGAGCAGGTGACGGGAGCGTCGCGGGTGGTGGTCATCGATCACATCACTCGCCGACGGCCGGTTGATGATCCGTCAGGAGCGATCCCTGGAAAGTCTCGCAGGCCGGTCATTCACGTTCATGTCGATTACACGCTCAACTCGGCCGAGCTGGCGGTGCGACATGCAAAAGAGGTAGGGGAGTGCGACTTGCCGGAAGGCAGGGTGCGTATCGTCAACGTGTGGCGCCCGATACGCGGCCCACTGTCAGATATGCCGCTCGCACTTTGCGATGCGCGTACGGTTGAGACGGCCGATCTCGTGCCGACCGATATGGTGTACCCGGGTAAGGTGTGGGAAACCTATTCCGTGACCGCCAATTCACGCCACCAGTGGTTTTATGCTCCTCTGATGACGAAGGACGAGGCATTGCTGTTCAAGTGTTTCGACTCGGAGGAGGATAGCCGCGCTCGATTCACTCCGCACGCGGCTTTTTATGATCCCGCGGCCTCAGAACATGCGATCCCACGCGAGAGTATTGAAGTGCGTACATTGGTGTTCGGTTGACTCGATCAAACCATCCGAGGGCGAATGAATGTTTTGCGCAGCGTTTCGCCTCGACGTTCTCATGAACGGGACCGCATCGGGGAGAGTCAGTCTGAAGAAGTCGGCTTCAACACCCTCAGTGGCCGCTGACTTCCGCAAAACGGACGCTTTCATACCGGATGCGAAGGTCGGCAATGGGTCGACAGGGAGCATTCGATTAGCTCCGCCTGGATTGTGCTAGCGTGCGTATCCGTCCATCAACGTGAAGCGATACAGGCAAACACACCATTTCTCAGGACCGGTCCGACTTCACTCAGTCGTGATGTTGTGGATGACAAGGTGGCCCGTTCGTCCGTTGACCTTCCACGACAGATTGAACGTGACGTGATAATCAGACAGCCATACGTCCCGGTCCTCTGAGACGGTTTTTCCCGCGCGGGTGACGCCCTGTGCAGCGACTCTTGTGCGAAGCGCGTCAATCACCGGTTGCGCCCCCCCCGTCTGTCATTATGTCCGGCGTCGACTTTGGCACGGCCGCGCCCGGAGACGTGTTCTGAATGGTGCACGACGTCGTAGACACAAGTACGAACAGGACTGCGAGGAAAGTTGAGTTAGCCTTCATAGGCGATTGCTTTAACAGGTAAAAAAGCTGGTGGCTTGGCCGCAGAGTCGCTCTGCCTTAGCAACGGTGTTCTTGTTCATATATCGGCAACGGCCGACGATATCTTGAATGTTCTCTGAGTGCGCTCGGGCCCATGGTGGATTGCAAAAGCCATATCCGCACAAATGCGTGCGGTCGACAACAGAAGATGAGCCGAAAACGTACCAGCGGGCGACGACGCATAGCCAAAAGCGTTCGCCAAGCTGATCTTTCATCAGGTCTGGTTATAAAGAACTGGTTTATGATCCGCCTTGGCAGGATTTTTGACGTGATCAACCCGAGAATTCATTCGATGAGAAGCCCTCGTTTCGCCCTCGACGTTCCTCTTGTAACGGTTTTGCTGGTCGCGTTATATCTGCCCCAGCCTGTGCTGGCAGCTCAAACGCGCTGTGGATGGATCGAGAATGACATGCCGTCCAGCCTCACCCTGTCGGATCGCGAAGGTACGTGGGCCATAGCATCGATTGACAAGCAAGCTAGCGGGTTCGACCACATGCCGGATACCGACAAAGGCGACTCATGCGGTTGCCTGTCAGTCGAGACCGACAAGACGACGATGAGAATCACCAAGGTGCTCGGGGGAAAGCTCAAGCCTGTATCAGCTTGTCAACAGGATAAAAGCCTGAAGCAATAGTGGTCATCGAATGGGTCTCCAGCGCAACGTCGTGTACGGGGTGACCGGCGTCGTCGACCGCAACACGTCGCGGAAGACGGCGCACTAGCGTCGGGCGGTGCGCTGCATGCGGTCTCGGCGCGATAGGCGGCGGGTATGCGGCGCTTCTACGGGCACGGCGATCGCCGGATGGAAATGCCCCACCGCCGGGCCGAGCTGCACGAGGTGATGGCGCATCATGATGGTCGTTTGCCTGATCACCCGATCCGAAGGCCGCGCCCCGGGATGAGTCCCGCTCGCATCGGCGCCGTTAATCATCCATTGCCGGCAGCCCATCCGGGCATGGCACCGGTCACTCGCGTGTCGGCCGTGAAGAAGACAACGCCAACCAACGAGAAAAAGCACGCGTAATCTGCTCGACGCATTCGCCGCGCATCCTCACGGACAGCGCGGCCCGCTTCACTGAGGTACCGCGGGACCACGGTGTACCAAAAAGTACTAGGGCATGGGACATCCGCCTAGGGCATTGAACGCTTTCGGAGAGAAAAACATGATGGAATTTGGGGTTTTAGGATTGGTTCTATTTTTGATAGTGGCACTGGCTATTGCATTTCGATTGTCGGGGATCGTGCGCTTCGTGCCCAACTCGCGTTGTGCGATCGTCGAGCGGCTGTGGAGCTCGAAGGGCTCGCTCACCGGCGGTGTGATTGCGCTGAACGGCGAAGCCGGCTTCCTGCCGGAAGTGCTGCGCGGGGGCGTGCACTTTTTCACACCGTTCACCTACAAATTATGGTTCCACCCGATCGTGACTGTCGCAACAAACGAGATCGGATATGTCTTCGCTCGCAGCGGCGCGATTCTCCCGTCGTCCCAATCGTTGGCAAGCAACGCGGTAGCGTTCGACTTCCAGGATGTCAGAGGATTTCTGACCAAGGGTGGGCAGAAGGGGCCTCAACGGGCGATCCTTCGCGGTGGAGTTCACCCGATCAATCTCGCCCAGTTCGTGGTGGTGACCAAAGAGATGATCTACTCGCTCAAGTTGGACCCGGCTGAGCAAGCCATGCTGAACACGACTCAGAAGGCCCTTCTCGAGGCCAAAGGCTTCGACCCGGTTGTTATCGACGGCGAGAAGGACCAGATTGGCGTCGTCACTACGCTCGATGGCCCGACGATGGCCGCCGGCGAGCTGGTGGCGCCGACGGTCGGGACTGATCCGAAAGACGACACCACGTACCATCATGCCTTTCAAGACCCCGAAGCATTCTTGCGAGCTGGCGGCTTGCGGGGCCGGCAATTCCAGGTGATCGTCGAAGGATCCTACTACATCAATCGACTTTTCGCGACGGTGGAACTGAAGCCTAAGACTGTGATTGAGGTCGGGCACGTTGGCGTCGTGGTATCGAATATAGGCACCGACCAGCCCATAGACGCTACTTCAGCAAACAAGCACGGTGATCTCGTAGAGGACGGCGTTAAAGGCGTACGTTCGCGCAGTCTGTCGCCGGGAAAATACGCGTTCAACCAATACGCCGGATACATAGAAAAAGTCCAGACGACGAACATAATTTTACGTTTTGAGGAGGGGGCGGTGTCAGCGCACAAGCTCGATGCCAACCTTAAGGAGATTGGGTTAATTACGAAGGATGCCTTCGAGCCGATCCTGCCACTGTCTGTCGTCCTGCATATCGATGTCCAGAAAGCAGCGAAGGTGGTCCAGAGGTTTGGCAATCTTCCGCAACTGGTGAACGAGACGATTGATCCTTTGGTGTCAAGCTGGTTTAAGAATATTGGCCAAACCAAGTCGATTATCGAACTGATTCAGAATCGTACCGATATCCAAGATCAAGCCAAGGCGGCGATGAAGGTCAAATTCTCCGAATTCGATATCGAATTGGTCGACGTTTTGATCGGTACGCCGCGGGGCGAGGGAATCGAACGAATTCTCCAGCAGCTGCGTGATCGGCAGATCGCAGTGGAGCAGGTAAAGACGTTCCAAGCGCAAACGACTGCGGCCGATGAACAGCGCATGCTAAACGATGCCGAGGCAAAGGCCGAGGCGCAAGGAGATATAACGCGCTCGAAGATCAGCGTCGAAGTGGCACAGAACGAAGGCGAAGCAAAGGTCAAGAGCGCTGAGCAGGACGCTCTGACGATCGGCGTGCTCGCCACGGCGAACGCGAGCGCCGCGAAGGTCCAGGGTGAAGGTGAAGGCGACAGGCTTGCCAAGATCGGTGCCGGTGAAGCGCTGGCTATCGCCGCTAAGGTGAAGGCATCGGGCGGACCTAATTTTCAGATGGTGACTTCGGTCATGGAGCGCTTTGCCAGAGCCGTGGAAACGGGCAAACTACCGATCGTGCCGAGCACCTTGATTACCAGCGGCGGCGACGACGGCGCAGGCGGCAACGCGTTTCAACAGGTCTTGCAGGCGCTTATGGTGTCCAAGCTGGAAACGCTGGTGGCCGAGCAGCCAAAGTCCGAGGCGCCGGCAGCGACTTCATAAGTTGCTCGCGTCAGAACTGATAGCCGAATTTCAGGCTGGCCGTTTGCGCCGACGCATGGCTGGTGTTAAGCAAAGCGTCGTAGCTCAGCGACACGGTGGTCGATTTACTCGGCTGCATGCTCACGCTTAAGCCCGTTGTCAGTTGGCCATGTGGCAGATTCGTGCCCGGTGCGGTAAATGCCGTGCCGTCCTGCGCACTGACCACCATAGCCCGATTCGTGTCCAACAGTTCTTGCGCGTAGCCAACCCTGACCTGTATGTTCATCGGTCGAAGCGCGTTGCCGAATGCCTTGTCCAGCGTGACCTCGGTGTAGGGCTGCAGGCTGTGGACGTTGTCGGTGCCCACACCCAGGTCCTGGCCGTTGGCACCGCCTTCGGCAAACGCATTACCGTGGAAGTACGCGTAGCGCAAGCCCAAGCGCGGTGTCAATGTGAACCCGGCGAATGTCATCGGCAGACTCGCCTGGCTGGCTGCCGTCACTTCCTGCCCCATGCGGTCACCGGTCGCCGTGCCAATCGCGCCAAACGGACGCTTCTGCGACAGGAAGTCCAGTCCATAGCCCAACGTGGCCGAGACACCCACCGGACCGAGCCAGCGGCTGCCGTATAGCGCTGCGCGCAGTGTGTCCGTAGTGCCGGTGTCACCGGTTGTCTGTTCGTCGATATCGGCGTGGTTATAACCCGCGGCGATACCTACCGTGTAGTTCCCGACTTGATGATCGAGCCCGGTCATGAAACCGTATTGATCCGCCTGGAAACCCGGTTCGCCGTTGGTAGCGCCGACCTTCGTATGAGCGCCGGTGGCGGTCGCCCAGCCGTGGAGCGCACCGGTATCACGCGGCTGACTCAATCGGTCGAGCAAGGCTGCGTTGGTGCTTTGCGCTCCCAGAGCCAGTGTCGAACCCAAGGCGGTATAGATGCTGGTGTTGATCGGTGCGACGACGATCTGCGCCGCAGGCGTCGGCGCTTCGGTGAGCGCCAGATCGACCTCGTTGGCCTGATAGCTGATCGTCTGCTGCAGTGCCCCGAGGTTGGCCCCCGCTTGCACGGTATTAGTCACGCTGCTAAAGCGACCGCTCACGCCATTGGTAGCACTCAGGATCGTGTACTGCGTCGCCGCATAGGTACCCGGGTCGTACAGGATGGCGAGACTGCCATTCAGGTTGGCCGCGCCGTTCACCTTCAGCTGTGAACCGGTGGTGGGATTGACCTCGATGGTCAGTGTCGCGGTGCTGGCCTGGTTGTAGTTGCCATTGACCGTGAGCGTACCCACCGAGCCGCCCGGCATCACGAAGCCGTTATTGGTCACGTCGCCCATGACCGTGCCGTGACCGCGCAGCGTGCCGGCAGCATCGACCTGAACGTTGCCGCCGAGCGTGGAGGTCGGCGTGTTGATGTCGCCCACTTCGAGCTGACCGGCAGCCACTTCGGTCGTGCCGGTGAACGACGCACTGTTCCCGTCGAGAATCAGCGAACCAGTACCTTGTTTGATGAGGCTGCCAGTACCCGTGAAGCTGCCGCCGAAAGTGCCCGCCGCATTGGTCAGCGTCAGAGGCTGGGTGCCCAGTGCCACCACACCCGTGCCTGCAAGGTTCGCGAGCGAAGTACCGCTCGTGGCGCCGGCAATGTTGATGGTGCCGTTGTCCGTGACGCCACTCGATGCGGCAATGCTGCCCGCACCCGACAGCGTCAGCGTGCTGCCACTGTCGATTGTCGTCGCACCCGTGTACGTGTTCTGGCCCGTCAGCGTTTCCGAGCTGTTATTCAGCGTCAGCCCGCTGCTGCCCGAAACCACGCCACCGAAGGTGCCGCTGGCGTTCGAGAGCGCCAACCCTCCACTGCCCAGCGCAATGTTGCCGTTGCCGGACAGGTTCGTTATTGTGGCGCCCTCGATTTCCAGCGTGCCGGCATCGACCACATTGGCGAGCAGAATGTCGCCCGTATTCGCCAATACCAGTGTCGCGCCGCTGTCGATTATCGTTGCGCCCGTGTAGGTACTTATGCCCGTCAGGGTTTCGGTGCCGTTGGTCAACGTCACGCCGCCGGTACCCGAGATCGCACCGCTGAAAGTGCTGTTGGCACTGTTGGCGCTGGTACTGGTGCTCGAAAGTGTCAGCGTCTCGGCACCCAGATTCACGCTACCCGTGCCCGACAGGTTGGTGATCGACGCACCGCTCGTTGTCTGCGAGATATCGAGCGTGCCGTTATTGGTGACACCGCTCGAACTCGCAATGCTGCCCGTGCCCTTAAGCGCGAACGTTGCGCCAGTATTGATCGTCGTGGCACCCGTATAGCCGCTGTTCGTGCCCGACAACGTGAGAACACCCGTATTCGTACCGCTACTGTCGGCTATGGTCAGCGCACCACTGCCGCTGAGGGTGCCAGCGACAACAGATGACTGACCATCGGTGTCGAAGGTGCCGCCATTGGTACCTAGCGTGATGCTGCGGCTAGTGCCGCTGGTGGTGAAGTTGATGCCCGACGTTGTCTGCAGCGTGCCGCCATTCAGCGTCAGCGCGCCTGATTCCGCACCCAAGGCACTGTCTGCGCCAATCGCCAGCGTCCCGGCGTTGATCGTGGTGCCGCCTGTGTAGGTGTTTGCTCCGCTCAGCGTCAGCGTGCCGTTACCCGCCTTGGTGATACCCCCCGTACTGCCGGTGATACCCGTCGCCAGCGTGACGTTGTTGCCGTTGGTGTCGAATGTCCCACCATTGGAACCCAGCGTAAGCATGCCGGAAATGTCGGTCGTGTTGCCCGTCGCCCATTGCAGGCCACCGCCGTTCAGAGTAAGGGTGCTTCCCGTGTGGAAACTCGAACTGCTGAAATTGAGCAGGCCACCCGTGATCGTCCAAGGAGTGGCCACCGAAGCGGTACCCGTCAGTGTCCATGTGCTGCTGCCGGTTTTCTGGAAAATGCCGAAGCCTTGGTACTGCGCACTGGCGCCGATCAAAGACACATTGAAAGTGGCGTTGGAGTTCCCGCCCAAGTTCAAGGTATCGGCAGCACTAAAGGCCACCACGTTGCCGTTGATCAACGATCCGCCTTCCAGGGTCAGCGTATTCACGCCCCCGGTGAACTGGATCGCGTCCGCCTGCACCGGCGTGCTGTCACCCGACATCCCGCCAGAGATCGTGCCGCTGTCGGTAATCGCCAGGTTAGCGCCGCCGATGCCCACGCCACCCGCTCCTGCTCCGCCACCGTCGAATGCAGCACCACCCGCGCCACCGAGGATAGATCCGGCATTGAGGATCGTCGTGACGCCCGTGGTTGCCGTCACATCCATGCCATCCCCGCCGCCACCGCCGCCACCGCCGACGCCGCCGGTGCCGGGGGCGCCGGTGCCTCCTTTCGCTCCACCTCCGGCTCCACCCGCGCCGCCCTGAATGACGCTGCCAGACTGTATGGTTTGTGTCAGGCCGCCGGTCTGAATCAACACACCCGCGCCACCTCCGCCGCCACCGCCGATATAACCCCCGCCGGCGCCACCGCCGCCCATATAACCTCCGGTGCCACCACCACTCCCCCCCGCACCACCGGTTATCGTCTGGGAAATCGTCCCACCGACCGTGACAGATGACGAGAGTACGGCACCAGCCCCGCCGCCGCCGCCGCCGCCGCTGACGCCCACGCCGGCACCGCCGCGGTAGTAGAGTCCAATGCCGACAGCGGCGCTGCCGCGGCCGCCGGCGGAACCCGTAATCGATGATGCGCCGGCCGAAAAGGTACCGGCACTGCCGCCGGAACCACCGGCAAAGGGACCATAGTTACCCTGCGCGGTTGCGCCGTTTCCTCCAGTCCCCGCTACCTGGGGAGCACCCGGCGTAGCGGTAAATCCGAAGACCGCATAACCTTCCGTCCCCCCTCCGTTCCCGTTGCCGTTGCCGCCTGCGCCGCCAGTCGCTTGACCATTAGCGCCACCTGCACCTGCCCCCCCTTGGCTGTCCGCCTGAGCAGGAAGCGCCACAGTGAGCGCCAGTGCAGCAAACACGGCATAACAGGCCAATGCCAGCGGCTTGCGAGGCAGTGCATCCAAATTCGGCGTGATATCCGGCGTAGCCGCACCGCTCGCGCCACCACGCGGCGCACGCGCGTGTTCGGAGGCCACCTGCAAAACGTTCAGCGCCCGGTTCCAGACTAGGCGATAGATGTGGTTCACTCGATTTCCCCTGGTGGTGCCCGTAGTCGAGCGCCTGTTCTTATATCAAAACTGCAAGGCTCCGCTTCGAGTCCCATGACGAAAACCGGATGCCTTCAAATAAGTCACAACTGCGCGTCAGATCACGCGCACACCACGCGTATTGGCCGCCGGATCTCGCCAGAAGGCATCTTTCTCGAAACGGCGGAACAACTCCGGCGGAAGAATCGTCGGGCGCTCAATCAGCTCCACCTTGGGACGCACCACATGCAGCCCCGGTGTGCCGGTACGCTGGTCGAACTCATCCGCGTTGTAGGACACGTTCCCGAAGTCGTGCTCGAAAGGCTGCTCACCAATAAACGCGTAAATGGCATTCAGAACCTTGGCCGGGTCTTTGACCAGGCTCTCGTACTGCACCAGCATCAGGCGGTCGGTGTCCTCGCCATAGAACGCTTCCTTGAGGGCGTCGTAGGCGTACCCCACCATGCCGTCGCTGCCCGCCAGCCCATTGGCGCGGCTATAGACCGTACCGCCCGGGGTGTAATTGAAGATCGCGGACGGGGTAAAGGAATTCTTGCGTATCAGCCGTTCGATACTGTCGATGATCCAGCTAACGTGGCGCACACAGGCAATCACCCGGCTGTTGGGTAAGAGCTGCCTGATCGTCGGCAGACGGGTACACCAGGCTCGGCTGGTGTCGAAGATCACTTCCTGCGGAGTATCGGCGTAGTAATTGTCGAACAGCCCACGCAGCACGCGTTGCCGCTGGGCCTCGGTGATGAACACGGAAAACTCGTTGCGGCCACTCATCTCGCCCAGCAGGGTGGCGAACATGCCAGCCATCGGCCCACTCATGCCGGCGTGAAAGCGCGGGTTCTGACGCAGCAGCGCGGACAGCAATGTAGAGCCCGAGCGCGGTAAGCCTGAAATGAAATGAATCTGGTGTGGGTCCAACGTGTTCCCCGTTTAGTTCGGTACAGCTGCGTTCGTGATACCGAATGGGATGTGCACGGACGGAACCACTGCGGCCGCACCGGCAAGGTGTCCGGACTGGTCATCGAAAAAGATATGCGGCTTCAACACTGCAAGAATCTTTTTCTTTTCGATCCCTCCAAGGAAGAACGCGTCATTTGGCATCACCCCCCAGCTCTTAAGTGTATTCAATGCTCGTTCATGGGAGGGCGCGTTACGCGCAGTGACCAAAGAGACCCTAAGTCTGTTCTTGTAGGAAGCATCCGTCTTGCGCTTGGCTTCCTCGGCCTTCTGGATGCGTGCCACACGGACAAGAAACTTATGAAGTGGGCCTGGACCGTGAGGTTGCATCATGTTCTTAACTTCGTGCTCGTGAAACTTAGTGAGATCTTTCGTCGTCTGCATAACCGATTCCGACTCATCGTCGGCAAGTACTCCGTCGAAGTCGAATGCAATACGAAGTCCAGTGTCCGCTTCTTCGTCAACTAAGGCGGAGTCAAGAACTTGGCCAGCCGGAAAGTCGGCTTCGATGGCTGCGCGAACGTCGCTTGCGTTGCCCGACAGAAACAGCGAGATGCTCAAAGCGGGTATGTATTCATATGGTGCACGGCCCTGCATAAAGATTGCTCGAGTCATAGCCAATCCATGGTGAGCGATCGATTTCATTACGCGCATACCGGTGTCCGGGTCATTCCGGGATAAAAGCACGACCTCGACAAGTGGGTCATTAATGGGGTCTTCACTGAGGTCATTCAGGCTTAAGAGACGCCGAACAAATGAAAAGGCAATTCCTTTCTTCAGTGGCTCGTTTAGATGCTTCTCTTGATACTTACGATACTGCTCCTCACCTTCACGGCGAAAAACCTCATCTGATTCGCGAAGATCAAATACTGCGCTGGAGGCAACGCCGACCACCAGCCTGCTTTCGAGATCGTAGGGCATAAGGCGAATGTCTCATAGGTGGGAAAAGAATGTGCCGCGGCCGGATACCTCAAGAGGAATTAGCTCGTGGGGCTGATCAAGAACCATCCTTCAGCTGCCTGCAGAAAAAGCGACTGTAGGACAGAGTTAGTGCAATCGGCCCACGTTGGCGTCGTTTGCCCTTACAGATGAGCAGATTGACGTCTAAAGCCGCGCATGTGGCTCGTTTAATCGGACAATATCTCTTCGTCAATTCAGCGTCCACCGCTCGTCTTCCTTGCCGCCGTTGCCGGCTTAATGATCTTCGCAGTAGCCTGGCTCAGCTCACCCGGCTTCCCCGACACGCCTTCCGCCGGCGGCAAAAACAACACATGCGCATCTATGCCGAGAGCCAACGCTAACTTATAGACGTTATCCAGCGACACGTTCGTCACCGTCCGCTCAACCTGGCTCACATACGTGCGATGAAGCCCTGCCAAGTCGGCCAGTGCCTCCTGAGACAAGCGTAGTATTTGTCGCTGCTCGCGCAGGTTCGCCGCGAAGCGGATACGCAGTTCTCGCGCCTGATGGGGATCGGTATTCATAGCTAGCGAGAATCGCGAATTGGCGTCTTTACGTCTACAGCAAATATATCTACAGTGTTTACATCTACAGTCTTTGAATCTACAATTAAGCGAGCTACCCCGCATTGCCTTCAAAAATTGGGATAGCTGAGAGCACGCGAGCGTGCAGCGCGTGTATCCACCTCGTTGAACAAATCGGCATCGGTACCGCAATCTAGAAGTCAGCCTGGCCAGATTAGATCGACAAAGAAAATTGTGTTTTCGCAACTGGAGTACCTATCTCATGCCTCCCTTGAATCTCGATTTCGCCGAAGACTTCGCCCGCGCCACCCAAATCCCCGTTCACGGCCCGCTCTACATCCGTACCACACCCGCCGGCGCCCTAGAAATTCTCTGCTACCAGGAGCTAGGCCACACAGCAATTTCTACGGTAGTTCAATTCCACCCCGACGCCGCTGGCCAATTGGTCTACGACCTCAGCGAAAACGTCAAGAGCGGTGCCATACAGCTCGCAATCACCAAAGAAGCCCCAGCCGTTCAGTGACTCGCGCGAGGTTCGGCTCCCGATGTTCCACCCTACCGCGTGGACCCCACATCTTTTTCCAACGGCAATTGAGTCGCGTCCCACCCGCCCCCCAATGCTTCGATCAACTGCACGCTGCTGGTCATCTGCTGGACCCGCAGCGTCACCATGGCTTGCTGGTCCGAAAACAGCGCAGTCTGCGCCACGTACACGTTCAGGTACGTATCCACACCAGTCCTATAGCGCACCGCCGCAAGATCGTAATAATGCTGGGCCGCGGCCACCACATCGCGCTGCTGTTCTATCTGCGTAGCAAGAATCCGTTGCGCGGCCAAATAATCTTCCGTCTGCTGGAAAGCCGTTAAGACTGCCTGACGATACGCAGCCACATCGCCCTCATATTGCGCCTTGTATTGCGCAACTGTCGCGGTACGCAAGCCCCCATCGAATAGTGTTTCGGACGCCGACGGCCCGATAGAAAAAAACCTCGCCGGCCACGCAAACCAGTTAGCAAGCGTCGGGCTTTCGAAGCCAGCGGACAATGAAATGCTAATAGTCGGATAAAAAGCAGCCGTCTCCACCCCGATCAACGCATTAGCTTCGGACATAGTGCGCTCAGCCGCGGCAATATCCGGCCGGCGCTGGAGAAGCTCCGACGGAACACCTGCCGGAATCACCGGCACAGCCGTAGTCAGCGACCGCGCCGGCAACGAGAACGACGACGCCGGCTGCCCAATCAGCAACGCAATCGCGTGTTCATACTGAGCGCGCGCAATGCCAAGATTAGTGGCGGACGCCTCCGCGGTCTTCAGGTTTAACTGCGCTTGCGCCACCGACTGCGCGCTATCTATCCCCGTCCTTCCCAGCACCTGCGTAAGCTGAAGACTTTTCCTATACGCATCGATAGTCCGCTCATTCAGCGCGATCAATTCGTCCTGCCCGCGCAACTGGAAGTAATCCTGTGCAAGGCTGGCCTGCTGGCTGAGTCTTTCATTGGCAAGGTCGGCCGCACTGACCTGCGCAGCGTTGGCGAACTCCTTCACCGTATTGCGTATACGCCCCCACAGATCCGGCTCCCAGGAAACATCGAGCGGAAAGTCGTAGTTGTTGCTGGTAGTCCTGAGACCAGCCAGCGACGTCGCGGAGCCGCCAGTCAGGGCCGTGGCCCCCACGCTCGACCCAAGCGGCGACCCAGAGCGAGTGAACGACGGTTGAACCGTAGCGGTTGGCGCATAACTCGCGCGCGCCGCGCTAACCTGCGCCCTCGCCGCCATATAGTTCTGATAAGCCTGCGCTATATTTTGGTTCGAGCTGTTGAGTTCGTCCTCAAGCGCATCGAGTTCCGGCTCCTTATAGATCTTCCACCACGGGCCACGCAGCGCCGCGTCTTGCGGTCGCGCCGGCGCCCAAGTCGTCCCGTCAGGCGCTACGGCGACCGGCGCCTCCTTGAATGTTGCGGGCGTAGCGACCGAAGGACGGACATATGCCGGCCCCACCGTGCAGCCTTGCGCCAGCATCAATGCCAAGAGCGCGGAGGCGCCGCACCCGAAGCGTGCGATGCCGCCGTTCCATTCCACTCGCTTGTTCATGATGTGCAGGTCGATTCGTGTCATAAAAGCCAAAAAACCATGAGCTACTGTTGCGCCGGATATCGGCTGGCTGTACCGCGTCTACGCTCCCGCCAGCGATTGAACCACTGACTCATACGATCGAAATAAAGATAGATCACGGGCGTGGTGTAAAGCGTAAGAATCTGACTGAAGATCAACCCGCCAACAATCGCGATACCCAGCGGCCGCCTGAGCTCCGACCCAGCACCATGCCCTATCGCAAGCGGCAACGCCCCCAGCCCCGCTGCCAAGGTTGTCATCAGGATAGGCCGGAATCGCATCATGCAGGCTTCGAAGATCGCGTCCTCGGTGCTCTTGCCTTCGAGCCGTTCCGCCTGCAACGCAAAGTCGATCATCAGGATCGCATTCTTCTTCACAATGCCAATCAACAAAAAGATGCCAATCAGCGAGATCACATCGAGTTCACTATGGAACAGGATCAGCGCGATCATCGCCCCGACACTCGCCGATGGCAGCGTAGTCAAAATGGTGATCGGATGGATCAGGCTTTCATAGAGCACGCCCAGCACGAGATAGATGGCTAAGATCGCGCCCAGCACAAGAAACGGCTCGCTCGCCAGAGAGCTCTGGAACGCCTGCGCGGTACCGGCGAACTGCGTCACGATATTCGCGGGCGTACCAAGCCGCCGCTGCATCTGGGTGATCAGCGCCGTTGCCTGCCCCAGCGACACACCGGGCGCGAGATTGAACGAAATCGTCACCGAAGGAAAGAACGACGAGTGGTTGACCGACAGCGGCGAAACCGATGGCTTCGCGGTAGTGAACGCGCTCAGCGGCACGGAGCGGGTGCCCGACGCATGCACGTAAGTCGAGTTCAGCGTAGACGGCGAACGCAACAGCGGAGGGCTCGCTTCCATCACCACGTAATACTGATTGAGCGACGTATAAATAGTCGACACCTGCGATTCACCGAACTCGTAGTAAAGCGTGTTATCGATCAGTTGCGGAGTAATGCCGAACCGCGCCGCCGAGACCCGGTCGTAATTGAGCAGCATCTGCAGACCGC
>Ga0265338_10002144_pt1 | contig 30308 bp, 20 predicted proteins | sample 42126metaG_FD_193579 | JGI IMG/M metagenome (GOLD analysis project Ga0265338, IMG submission 193579) | Rhizosphere microbial communities from Carex aquatilis grown in University of Washington, Seatle, WA, United States - 4-21-26 metaG | ecosystem: Host-associated > Plants > Roots > Rhizosphere...
GGCAACCTTGGGCTGAAGGACACAATCCCGTTGGGATTGAGCAACCAAGCCACTACAGAATAATTGAGATGCGCCCCGTTCCGGCTCCCCGGGCGCCGCTTTAATCGCTGCTTGACCTTTGGAGACGTAATCTATTAACTGTGCGGCGTTAGGCAAATTCATGTTCGCGCAATTCAAAAGCCTCTTTTCCAATGACATTGGAATAGACTTGGGTACTGCCAACTCCCTCGTCTATGTGCGGGATCGCGGAATCGTCCTGCGGGAACCTTCGGTTGTAGCCATCCAGGCGGGCACGACCAACGTGCTGGCCGTCGGTGATGAAGCCAAACGAATGCTGGGCCGCACGCCCGGCAACATCGTGGCCATCCGGCCCATGAAAGACGGCGTGATTGCCGACTTCGAAATCACCGAGGCCATGCTCCGCCACTTCATCCAAAAGGTTCACCATCGTAAACTAATTGCGCCACGAGTAGTGGTCGCAGTGCCTTCGGGCATCACGGAAGTGGAAAAACGGGCGGTCAAAGATTCCGCCACCCACGCCGGAGCGCGGGAGGTGTATTTGATTGAGCAACCGATGGCCTCCGCCATCGGCGTCGGTTTGCCGGTGCATGAGCCGGCGGGCAACATGATCGTGGACATCGGCGGCGGGACTTGCGAAATCGCAATCATCTCCCTCGCCGGCATCGTCTTCAGCCGCAGCCTGAGGGTGGGCGGGGACGAATTTGACGAGACGATCACCGCGCACATGAAACGGGCCTATAACATGATGATAGGTGAACGCACCGCGGAAGAAATCAAGATCCGCATCGGCTCCGCGTTTCCGTTGGAACAGGAACTGACCATGGATGTCAAAGGCCGGGACCTGGGTTCCGGGCTGCCCAAGACCCTGACCATCCGTTCCGAGGAAATACGCGAAGCGTTGCAGGAACCGCTGTCGAGCATTTTGGAGTCCGTCCGCCTCACGCTGGAACGCTGTCCGCCCGAGCTCGCCGCCGATCTGGTTGATCGGGGCCTGGTCATGGCCGGCGGCGGCTCGCTGCTGCGCGGCATAGACCGGTTGGTGGCCGAGGAAACCGGCTTGCCGGTCCACCTCGCGGACGACCCCATGAGCGCCGTTGCCGAAGGCACCGGCCGCGTCTTGCAGGAAATCGAATTCCTCAAGCGCGTCGCGACCAACGCCAAATATTGATTTCCCGCCGCGTTCACCTGCGCACCCCGGCCCGCTGGCCGGGGACGTTGCAGGATGTTTAGAAAAAACAATTATTTCGCGCTGGGCGTCGTGACGCTGCTGGCACTGCTGGTTCTCAGCCTGCCGCCGCGCGTTACCTCCCATATCAAGCTGGCCCTCGGCGGTTTGTTTTTGCCGCTCTTCGGGCTGGCCAACACCGCCCAGCAGCTCCCCGCCGACCTCGCTGACAGCGTTCTGCCGCGGCGCGAACTGCTCCAGCAAATTGACCGGCTGCGCCGGGAGAATGACCAGTACCGGGCCTTGGCAGTGCAAAACGCAGCCATCGCGAGCGAAAACGACCAGCTCCATGCACTGCTCGGCTGGCCGCAGCAGACGCCGTGGAAACTCAAGCTGGCCAATGTCGTCATGCGCGACCCGGCCAACTGGTGGCGCACCGTGCAGATTGACCTCGGCAGCCGCGACGGGCTCCGGGAAAATCTGCCCGTGCTCACCACCGCCGGTCTCGTCGGCCGGGTCTCCGCCGTGGGCTACACGCGGTCGCAAGTCATCTTGATTGGCGACCCGAACTGCCGCGTCTCCGCACTGGTGGACAATCCGGCGCACGACATGGGTGTCGTGAGTGCGGGCGGCGTGCTGGACACCGCGCTGGTGGACCTGACCTACCTTTCGGGCAGCGCGAATTTGAAGGCCGGCCAGAATGTCATCACCAGCGGACTGGGTGGCATTTACCCCAAAGGAATTCCCATCGGCCAGGTGGTGGATTCGCGTCCGGTTGAATTTGGCCTGTACACCGAAGCGCGCGTCAAACTGTCGGTGGATCTCGGTGCGCTCGAACAAGTGTGGGTGCTGTTTCCATGAATGTATTGCGAACCCTCCTGATTCTGGCCGCCGCGTTCCTCGCGGTGTTTGGCGAGGCGACCTGCCCCATTCCGCGCCACTGGCTGGGCGCGCAGGTGGACCTGCTGCCGGTGCTGATGGTCTATGCGGCGTTGACGGCGGACCTCGCCACGGTTTCGCTGCTCGCCGTGCTGGGCGGTTTGTGGTTCGATTCACTGTCGGCCAATCCGCTCGGGGTCAGTATCCTGCCGCTCTTTGCCGTCGGGTTCTTGATCCACCTGCGGAATGATTTGATTCTGCGCGAAGTGTCGTTTGCGCAACTTGTCCTGGGCACCGTTGCCAGCGCCATCGTGCCGGTGCTCACCATCCTGCTTTTGTTGACCGCCGGGAAACAACCCCTGCTGGGCTGGGGAACTCTCTGGCAATGGCTGGTAATGACCGCGGGCGGCGCCGTGGCGACGCCGTTTGTTTTCGCGCTGTTCGACTGGTCCAACCGCGCCCTTGGCTATCAGCCAAGGGTTGAACCCAGTTTCCGTCCCGACCGGGAAATCCGGCGGGGCCGTTTGTAAACATGCTGATTTTCGACGAGCTGAAACGCAGCGATCCGCAGCTCCGCCTCCTGGCGGTGGTGCTGGCGGGCGGCTTGTTCGTCTTGCTGGCCGGATTGTGGTGGGTGCAGGTGGTTTCCGCGCACACCTATGAAAGCCATCTGGAGACGCAATCGTATCGCACCGTTCGCATTCCCGCCGTGCGCGGAAAAATTCTCGACCGCAACGGCCGCGTGCTGGCCGAGAACCGTCCGAGTTACAACCTCAGCCTTTATCTCGATGATCTGCGCCAGCCGTTTTATCTCGCCTACAGCAATTACTTGAAATCCGCCCGCATCAGCCAGCAACAAGGCATTGCCGCGCAGGAGAAAAGACTGGGCCGGGCGCTGACCAAGGCCGAACGGAAACAATTTTTGCTCTCGCCCGAGCAGTTGGGCCAGTTGCATGAACAATCGCGGAACCGTGTGGCGGCCGGCGTGGTGGCACAGATCAGCCGGTGGCTGGACCAGCCGCTGCCGTTCGATGAGGCAAAATTCAACCGCCATTACGAAACGCGGCTCGCGTTGCCGTATCCGGTGCTGCCCAATCTCAGCGACGCGCAGGTGGCGCGTTTCGAGGAACAATATCCCGGCGGCCTCGGCGTGGATTTGGACTTGCAGCCCGTTCGCACGTATCCCTGCGGCACGGTGGCGGCGCATCTGCTCGGTTATGTGCTGCGTGACGACCGGTCCAAGGAAGGCGAGGATGCCTACGACTTTAATTACTATCTGCCCGATTATAGCGGCCAGGCCGGCATCGAAGCCGGGTTCGATGCGCAGTTGAGCGGGCGAGCCGGCGCGGAGTCCGTGCTGGTCAACAATCTCGGCTACCGCCAGACCGAAAACGTCTGGAGCCAGCCGGAACCGGGCCACAACGTCGTGTTGACGCTTGACCTCGACATCCAGCAGGCGGCGGAACGTTCGCTGGTGGCGCATCGGGGCGCGGACGCGCGCGCGGCAATCGTCGTGATGGATGTGCGTTCGGGGGACGTGCTGGCGATGGTTTCGTCGCCGACCATCAACCCGGATTATTCCTCCAACGAACCGGCGTGGATGAACGATCCAAAATTGCGTCCGCAAATCAACCGGGCCACGTATGAGAATTACGCGCCGGGCTCGATTTTCAAACCCATCGTCGGGCTGGCCGCGCTCGAAGCCGGCCTGGATCCGGACGCGCTGGTTGACAATCCGGGTTATGTCTACGTCGGGCGGCGGCACATCACGGATCTGGCCGCGCCGGGCCAATACAATTTCCGGCGCGCCATCATTTACTCCAGCAACACCTATTTCATCACCGTCGGCTTGCGCGCAGGAATCGAGAATGTGGTTCGCATGGCCGGGAAATTTCATTTTGGCGAACGCACCGGCCTGCCGACGCGGCAGGAGACGAAGGGTATTTTCCCGACGCTGAAACTGGTGCAAAGCCCCGACTGGCGTGACGGCGACTCGGCAAATATCTGCATCGGGCAGGGGGAAATGTCCGTGACGCCGATGCAAATGGCCGTCGCGTATGCGGCCATTGCCAACGGCGGCACGGTGCTCCGGCCGCGGCTGGTTGAGCGCATCGAGCCGCAGAACCCGGCTTCCGGCGAAGCCATGACCAATTTTCCGACCGGCCTGGTGCGCGATCATCTCGGGGTCAGCGCCCGTAATTTGAAAGTTTTGCGCGACGCGATGCTGGCGGAAACCGTGGAAGGCACCGGGCAGGCCGCCCAAGTGCCCGGTTGGCAAATTTGCGGAAAGACCGGGACCGCACAGGTGATGAACGAGCGCAATCAGGAGGTTGACCGCACCACCTGGTTTGCCTCGTTCGCGCCCTATGAAAATCCGCGCTACGCCGTCGTGGTCATGGTCGAAAGCGGCACTTATGGCGGCCCAACCTGCGCGCCGATTGCGCATGACATTTACGAGGCGATTGTAAAAAGCGAAAAATCGAACGCACCCGGCCTGGCCATGGCACAGCGCGGAGAGCCGGCCAATTAAAATGATCAACGCTTCCCTTAACGAATCGCACGCCAAGATCGACCGGTTGCAACTGGTCGTGCTGGCCGGGTTGATGTTGATTGGCACGGCGTTCGTTTACAGCGCCACGATGGCGAACGCCGCGGAAGGGCTCAAACCCTGGTACAGCCAGACTTGGTTCCATCAAATTGTCTGGTATGCCCTCGGCATCGGCGCCGGGACGGCCTTGTGCCTGGTGGATTACCACACGCTGTCGCGCTGGTCGTTCGTGGCGTATTGGGCGACGATCATTTGCCTGGTCGCCGTGCTGATTCCGCACATCGGCTCCATGCGCTTTGGCGCGCGTCGCTGGGTGGACCTGGGATTTTTCCAGTTTCAGCCGAGTGAATTTGCCAAACTCGCGTTCATCCTGGCGGCGGCGCATTTTCTGAGCCGGCCGCCGGATGAGTTGCGTCAGGTGCCGGTTTTCTGGAAGGGCATCGGGCTGTTGCTTCTGCCCTTCGCACTGATTTTGAAGGAACCGGACCTGGGCTCGGCCCTCGTCCTGATGCCCACGGGTTTGATCATGATGTATGTGGCTGGCACGCCCAAAAAATATCTGCTCCAGTTGATCGGCGGGGTGGGTTTGGTGGCGGTGCTGTTTCTGGCGGACGTGTTGTTCATGCCGCCGGGCCGGTGGCAGATTACGATGCAGCCGTATCAACGCGACCGGCTGCTGGTTTATTTTGGACGGGATTACACACATTTTGCTCTGCCGAATGCCACACCGGCGGAGCTGCAACGCATGCATCAACAGCAACTGGACGATGAGTATAACGTCCGGCAGGCGCTGATTTCCGTCGGCTCAGGCGGGCTGGCGGGCAAAGGCTGGCGGCAGGGCACTCAGAACGCCCTTGGTTATTTGCCGCGGGCGGTGGCTCACAACGACTTCATTTTCTCGGTGATTGCCGAGGAGGAAGGATTCGTCGGCAGCGTGATTGTGATCACGCTGTATGCGGTGGTTCTCTTCACTGGACTGAGAATCGCCGGCCAGGCGCGCGATCGCCTGGGCAAACTCGTGGCGGTGGGCGTCGTGACGCTCATCTTCAGCCACGTCTTCATTAACATTGGTATGAACATTCGCATCATGCCCGTGACGGGCGTCCCACTGCCGCTGCTTTCCTACGGCGGGTCTTCAGTGCTGTGCTCGTTGATCGCACTGGGCTTGATGCAAAACGTATACATCCATCGAAAAGGATACTGACTATGAGCAACAACAATTTTTCGCGGCGCCGCCGCGGAATGCGCTTCCGCCCCAAAGGCGGTCTCGGACCCAATCCGCAAAAACCCGACCGCGAGGCCGTCCAGGCCCGCGCCGACGTGGTGACGGAGCAGGGCGGCGCGGAGCACGTGTTCGAAAAACGCCACACGAATGAAATCGAACGGGCGGAAAACATCGCCGCTGGTTTGCCGCCGCAGGGGGCGTCGGAAATCGAAGCGCCGGCGGCCGTCGTGGACAAAAAGGAATTCCGCGAGCCCAAGGCCGAGATCCCGGTCCAGGCGGAGAAGGAGAAGTCCTTCACCCCGGTGCCCGTGGCGGAACAGCCCAAGGGCATCCTGGACACCATCAAGTTTGCCGCGACCAACCTAGTCAAAAAGGTTCAGCGGCTCATCCGGCCGGAAAAGAAGGTCCACAAGGAAGTTGTCATCAATGCCGAGACCCTCGAAACCCGCGTCGCCGTGCTCGAAGACGGACGACTGGAGGAGTTCAACATCGAACGCACCACCGAGGAGCGTCTCGTCGGCAGCATTTTCAAGGGCAAGGTGCGCAACCTCGAAGACGGCCTCAAGGCCGCGTTCGTGGACATCGGCTTCGAGAAAAATGCCTTCCTGCATTACTGGGACATCGTGCCGAACCAGTTCGACAGTGGCGTGGAAATTGTTGAACGCGAAGGCCGCAAACGCGACCGTCCGAAAATCACCCAGAAGGACATCCCGCGGCTGTATCCGCCGGGCAGCGAAATCATCGTGCAGGTCACCAAGGGGCCGATCAGCACCAAGGGCCCGCGCATCACGACCAACCTCGTGCTGCCGGGACGCTACCTGGTGCTGCTGCCGAATTCCGACCAGAGCGGCATCTCGCGCAAGATTGAAAACCAGGAGGAGCGCAAGCGCCTGAAAAAAATCCTGCGCGAACTGGCGATTCCCGATGGCATGGGCGTGATCATGCGCACCGCCGGCGAAGGCCAGCAACTCCGTTACTTCGTCCGCGACCTGGCGTTGCTGCTCGAGGAATGGAACGGCGTGCAGGAAAAAATCAAGAAACAGCCGCCGGCAACGTGCGTGTTCCAGGAGCCGGATTTGATCGAGCGCACCGTGCGCGATTTCCTGACCGAGGACGTCGAACGCATTGTCGTGGACAATCAAAAGGCCCACGACCGGATGCGCGAAATGGTCACCAAGATCTCCCGGCGCTCGGCCGACAAGGTGAAGCTCTACACCGATGCCCAACCGATCTTCGACCGGTTCAACATCAGCAAGCAGTTGGAGAACGCCTTCTCGCGCCAGGTGCATTTGAAGAGCGGCGGCTATATCGTCATGGACGAAACCGAGGCGCTGGTGGCAATTGACGTGAACACGGGCCGGCACAAGGGCAGCCGCGACCAGGAAGCCACCATCCTCAAGGTAAACCTCGAGGCGGCCGATGAAATCTGCCGCCAGTTGCGGTTGCGCAACATGGGCGGGCTGATCGTGCTGGACTTCATTGACATGAAAGGGCGCCGCGACCAGCAGCAGGTTTATCAGCGCGTGAAGGAAGGTCTGCGCCGCGACAAGGCCAAGACCCACATCCTGCCCATCTCGCAGCTCGGGTTGATGGAAATGACGCGCCAGCGCCACACCGAAAGCGTGCGGTCGGCGGTGTATGATGATTGCCCGTATTGCAAGGGCCGCGGCAAGGTGAAGAGCGTGGTGACCATGAGCGTGGAAATCCAGCGCAAGCTGCAGGAAATCCTGAAAAAGCGCGAGCGCGACGAATCGGACTTCCAGCTACGCATCGTGGTGCATCCGACGGTGCTGGAACGGCTGCGCACCGAGGACGAGAAGCATCTCATCGAGATGGAAAAGCGCTACTTCGGCAAGCTGTCCTTCCGGGCCGACACCGGCATGCACGCCGAACAGTTCAAGATTGTGAACGTGGAAAACAACGAGGAACTGGCGAGCGTGGGAGCTTGAAATTCTGTTAAACTACAAACGCCCCGTGAGAAATCGCGGGGCGGTTTTATTTCACAACATATTTACTTGATGAGATCAGTCACTGAACTTTTATGACGCAGATACCACGGCTCTGAATTTTTGCGATAGTATTCAGACTCAATAAAGGCACCACAGCCGGGGCAATAAATAATTGGAAGGCTGTTGCCGGTAATTTCCGATTCTCTTCCAAGAGAAGCAACGAAATGCCAGTTTACATTGCAGGCTTCACAGCGCGAATCTTTCAACGGCTGCCCGCAGGTGTGGCAAAAGACTGCCGGACAGACGGTGAAATCCTTTTTGCAGTTGGGACAGATTTTGCTGCCCAGAGAAAGGTTCAATAAAAAATTGATTCCGCCGCCGAAAGCACCTGCTCCTAAAATCCAAAAAATAGAATTGAGTCCACCTTTGCTTGCCTGCCAAGCGCAAAATAGAACTGCAATGAGAAACAAAAACGCCGCCACCCAGAACCAAATCGGCTTTCCATTTATGCGGATCACAAAGTCCTCTTAATAATTTTGCGTGATTATTTCACAATTTTCCTTTGGTGCTCGGCAACTGGCCGGCGATGCGGGGGTCGCGCTGGCAGGCGGCGTCTGTGGCGCGGGCAAAGGCCTTGAACAGCGCCTCCACGATGTGATGCGGCTCGTCACCGTAAAGCAGCTCCAGGTGCAGGTTGCAGCGGGCTTCGTTGGCGAAGCCCTGGAAAAATTCGCGAGCGAGGCCGAAGCGAAAGATGCTCGACATGTCCTGGAGCTGATCAGGTTTGGCGACCCGCTTTTGGGAAAAGGCATTTAGGCCACGCCACCCGAGATGCGGCCGCCCGCCGAAATCAATGATGCACCGCGCGAGGCATTCGTCCATCGGCACATAGGCTTCGCCAGTAAACGGGTTTTTGGGATGAAACCCGGCGCCGTAACGACGGATGCCTTTTTTGTCGCCGAGGGCCTGCGTGAACGCCTGGCCCAGCGCGATGCCGCAATCCTCGACTGTGTGGTGGGCGTCCACTTCCAGGTCGCCTTTGCAGCGGATTTTCAAGTCCACCGTGGCGTGCTTTGCGAATAACACCAGCATGTGGTCAAAAAATGGAATGCCGGTTTTGACCGAGGATTTTCCCTGGCCGTCGAGATTCAGGCTGACGGCGATGCGGGTTTCCCTGGTGTTGCGCGAGATTTTTGCCTGCCGGACTTTGGCTTTCATTACGGTCATTAAATCAAACTGCCGCGCAGAAAACCAAGCGCAATCGCGCGCTCAATGGGGCAGGGCGGCCGGGGTGTTGGTCGGGGCCGCCATTTTTGCTTTGACCGCGTCAATCTGCTGCTGGATGGCACCGGGCGTTTGTGAAACTTTTTTCGCGGCCTGCAGCCAGTTGATGGCCTGGTCATAATTGCCGGCTTCGCTTTCGAGCTTGCCGAGATGGGTGGTGATTTGCTCGAAGATGAGCTTGTTTTCCTTCTGCGCATCCGGGTCGAGTTTGAGCCATTTGCGGACGGCGGCTTCCCAGACGTTTCGTGCGCGGACGGTATCATGATAACTTTCGTAGTAGAGCCGGCCCAGTTCGAAGAGGATGTCGTAACTTTCCGGATTGTTCCGGAGCCCTTCGTGCAGGAAGGCTTCGGCCTCGGCGGTCTTGTGCATCCGCTCGCGCAGCCAGTAGGCGGTCACGGTATAGGTTTGGACATTGTCGGGATCAAGGTCGGCGGAGAGTTTCAGCCACGGCAGGATTTCACGGACGTTGTCGCTTCCGCTCAGGTCGTCGGCGGGGCCACCCTCGTCCAGATGCGTGTGACGGTCGGGAAAAAAATGGCGGCCAAAAGCGTCAATCCAGTCACGCGGCGGCCCCAGGAAGCCTTCCTCGTCGCCGTGATTCTTGCTGTTGATCGCACCGGTGTCCTCCCCCACGTGGGGTGTTTCAAACGCGGTGCGATTGTCGAAGATGCTGGGATAATAACCGCTGTGATAATACTCATCGGCCTTGACATAAAAGTGGTTGGCGAAAAGCGCGCGGCTGTCGCCCATCAGGACGTTGAAAATATCGCCCTGGGCGCGGCTGCCGCGCCAGGATTGAAACTCCGGTTCCAGATGAGCCGCCAGGCCGAAACTCAAAACCAGCAGCGCGAGGGAAAGCAAATAAAATGTCCGCGATGAAAGCATGTTTCAATTCACCGCTTTCCGGCGAAAAACCAGGCAGGCGGCGATGAGCAAGGCCGCCATGTAGGCCAGCGCGTAGAGGATGGCGAGGCCGAAGTATTTCCAGGCCATCAGCGGCCAGTTATGGATGATCAAGTCCCGCACGTCGAACAGTTCCAGGTGCGGAATTGCGTAATAAATAGCATAGGTGATGGATCGGCCCGGTTCAGCTAGCGTTACCGCCACTTGATTTAGATGCCGGCCCACCAGCAGAATGCCGGCGACGAAGACGAAACAGATCGTTGAATTGGAGGAGGGCGCCGCGAAAACGAGCGAGCCGAACAGCGAAAGCGCCACCACCACGCCCAGCATGAACCAATGCAGGGTGGCGGCCTGAAAATAATTCAACAATGGCAACTGGTGTTCCCGGCTGGCCGCCAGCGCGCCGAAAAAAATGTAGAAACAAAGCAGCGTCAGGCCGCAGGCAATCCAGCAGCCCAGAAATTTTCCCAGGATCAACTGCATCCGCGTGAGCGGCTTGGCCAGCAGCGGCAGCAGGGTGCGATTTTCACGTTCCGCCGGGATTTGCCGGGCCGTGGTGGTGATGGCGATGACCAGCGATGAAATCCAGATCAACAGCAGGGAAATTTCCTTGAGGTAGCGGACAATTTTGGCGTCATTAAAGATGTTCACCGAGGCCATGACCAGACAGATCAAAATCGTGATGATGAACAGGACGTAAAAATCCTTGCGGCGGTACAGCTCCTTGATGGCGACGCCGGCGAGCGCAAAAATCGTGTTCATGGTGCAGGTTGGAGTTGGTAGCCAATAATGTCCAAAAACGCCTTTTCCAGGCTGGCCCGCTGTCCCATGACCTCGCTGACACTTCCAATGGCCTTGAGCTCGCCCTGATGAATGATGGACACGCGGTCGCAGACGGTTTCGACCTCGCCCAGTTCGTGTGAGGAAAAGAACACGGTCTTGCCCTCGTTTTTCAAACGCTGAATGATTTCACGAACCTTCATTCGGCCCAGTGGATCCAGACCGCTGGTGGGTTCGTCAAGAATCAGCAAATCCGGATCATTGATGAGCGCCTGGGCGAGGCCGACGCGCTGTTGCATGCCTTTGGAATAGGATTTGATGGGACGTTTGCGCGCCGGCTCCAGTTCGACGAGTTTGAGCAGACGGTCAATCCGCGTGTCCGCTTCCGTCCGGGAGAGCCCGAAAATTCTCGCATAGAATCGGAGCAATTCCTCGGCGGTGAGAAATTTGTAGTAATACGTCATCTCCGGCAGATAGCCGATGCGTTGCCGGGCGATGGGCTGGCGCACGTCTATCCCGAAGAGGCTGGCCGAGCCGCTGGTCGGTGGCACGAAGCCGAGCAGAACATTGATGGTGGTGGTCTTGCCCGCGCCGTTGGGTCCAAGAAATCCGAAGACTTCGCCCGTGTTTACCTCCAAATCCAGGCTGTTCAGGGCGATCTTGGCGGTTTGTCGAAATTCGCGGCTGCTGAATGCGACGTGCAGTTTTTCAGTTTTTAGAATGACACTCATGTCGGCCAATGGCTTTTAAAGGCTGTTTCGTAAACTGAAAGAGCAATCAAACTGGCCCACTGTAAAAAAAGACCCGTTGAACCGCAAGAGAATTCAATTTTTCCGGAATGATTCCCGCCAGGGCAGATGTTTTTTGTAGAGTTCCAATCGTTGCTGCATGATGGTTGCGTCGTCCTTTTGGCCTGCGTCCCGGGCCAGGTTGACGGCGTCCTGACCAGTCTGCACGGCCTCTTCAAATCGTCCGGTTGCCGCATAGGCCATGGCTAGGGTGTCTGGTGTCACCGGCTGCACCTTGCCCGCCAGTTGGCTGGCTCTGGTGGCGAGCACCAGCGCCTCCGGGCCGTTGCAAATCTGCGGATCGTCGGTGGCGGCCAGTACGCGGGCGAAGAAGACCAGCATTTGCAGGTTATCCGGCTCAATCTGCAATGCCTCGCGGAATAGTGGCATGGCTTCGGTATCACGTCCTTGTTGCAGTAAAAGTTTGCCCATTTGAAAACGGGGCGGGGCATAATTGGCGTCCAATTGTGCTGCTGCGGAAAACTCTCCCAAGGCTTCATCAAAATGCCGGAGCTCCGTCAGAACAATGCCGAGATTGTTGTGAGAAAGCGGGGAATTTAGATTCAATCGCACCGCCTCGCGGCAGTAACTCAACGCCGCATCAGGTTTGCCCTCGTCATTCAGCAGTTTGCCGATGTTGTTGTAGATTTCATGGCGGCTGGAATCAAGCTGCAATGCCTTTCGATATTCGCTCAGTGCCGCCTCCGGTTGGTTTTCTTCTTCCAGGGCCGCGCCCAGATTGAGATGGGCCACCGCATTGTCTTTTGTGACAGCGATGGCGTGGAAAAAAAGTGATTCGCTATCATGCCAGTAATGCAATTGGTTTTCCGTAAGCGCCAAACATGCGGAAAGAACCAAAACACCGGCGGTGGCACACGCGATTTTCAAAGAGCGGAATCCGTTCGTCCGTTCTGCAATGGTAAAGACAACCGCGATAAAAATTCCGATGAGCGGGATGTACGTGTAACGATCGGCCATGGCCTGGTCACCAACCTGCACCAGGCCAATGACCGGCACCAGGGTCCCCAAAAACCAAAGCCAGCCGACCAGCAGCCACGGACGGCGCCGGCGTTCCAGCCAGGCGGCGGCAGAGATGAGAACCAGTACCACCGCCGCCATTATCACGTGCGACCAGGCTATGGACCCGGGCAGCGGGTAAAAAACAGCGAGCTGCATCGGCCAAAACGCTTTCAACAGATAAGTCGTGTAAGCAATGATCGAATTCTCCAGCCGTAGCGTCAGCGGCACCCTGGCAAGAGACTTTACAGCTTCATTTTGTTGCGCCAGAAAGGTGACAGCAGATGAAAGCGCCGCGAGCAAAAAAAACGGCCATTTTTCGAGCACGCAACCACTGATATTCCAGGTTTTGGATTTTGAATTTTCGATTCGTTGCAGTGGCCAGTAGTCCAGCAGCAACATTATGAATGGCAGCGTGACCAACATGGGTTTGGCCATCAGCCCCAATGCAAAGAAAATCATCGCCAGCCAGAAGCTGTTACGGCGGTTTTCCCTGGCGAAGCGCACGTATGCCAGCAACGCCAGCAGTGCAAAAAAAGTGCTCAGGACATCCTTGCGTTCCGAAACCCAGGCGACGGATTCGACATGCAATGGGTGCCAGGCAAACATGGCGGCAATAAACGCGCTCGGCCACAGGGCACCCGTCAAGCGCAACAGCAGCAGAAACAGCAGCGTTGTGTTGGCCGCGTGAAACAGGACATTGACAAAATGGTGCCCGCCGGGATTCAGATGAAACAACTGGCAGTCGGTCATGTGCGAAAGCCATGTGAGCGGATGCCAGTTGCTGGCGTGCCAAGTCGTGAAGGCCCATTTGACTCCCGCCCAGGTCAGGCCTCTTTGGACGACCTGGTTTTGGGTGACGTAATCATCGTCATCAAAGTTGATGAAACGGTCATGGGTGGCCGGCAGGTAAGCCAGCAGGGTGGCAAGGGCGAGCAACCAACCGATGATACGTGGGCGAGGCATCCACGGATTTGTAATTTATTTTTCGGCGGCAAGAAAGTCAGAAGAAAGGCTCGAAGCTTTTGACTTCGAGCCTTGGAATGAAATTCCGCATCAATTATTGCAGGACATGCGGAGGGTCAACCGTAGTGCTGAGTGAACAAACCGCCTGGGGAATCGTGCCCACCGTTTGGAGGCTGTAAGTACCACCAGCGGGGCAGGGGGGAATTGACCCGGAGGAATTCAATTTAATGTACGGCGTGATATCATCAGGGTAATTGACCGTGTCTCCGACGTGTTTTCCTTTTTCAATCGCGACTTGTTGGACGGCGGCTTCAATCTGTCGCAGATTGTTGATGCAGGCGGTGGCCTGCGATTTGGCGCGGGCATGCACGAAACTGGGGATGGCGATCGCCGCCAGGAGGCCGATGATGGCCACAACGATCATGATTTCCACCAGTGTGAAGCCCGCCAGGAGCGAAGCCTTTATGGTTTTCATATGATTTTTCCTTTTCATTGTCGGTGTGAAAGACCCAAATGGTACGCAAAGTAAAATAAACGCAGTCAAGACTGCTGACTATTTATTGCGACCACAAATGCGATTTCGCAACACCAACGCCGAGTATTCTGTTGTCTATCTGTTTAACGCGGTATGAGCAGAGCAACAGGCAGGTTATAATGATTACGTTTTTGCTCACAAAATTGCCTGTTACAACCGCAACTTATTATACATGTTAGCACCATCGGTGCCAAGGATTTAAGCTGATTGGAGACCAGCCTTCTCGAAACCGCCATTTCGGTTAAGTAATCAAAAAAAAGGCCCGACGCTTCCGCATCGGGCCTTTGAATTAAACCATTTTATGATTTACGGCAGAATGTGGGGCGGAGTAACGGTGGCACTCAATGAGCAGGTCGGAGAAGTGCCCACAGCTGTCTCGGTGTAAGAGCCGCCAGCCGGACACGGCGGAATGCTGCCAGCCGAATTCAGCTTGATGTAAGGCGTCAGGTCCGTGGCCATCGTGATCGTGGCACCGGAGGTCTTGCCTTTTTCCAACGCGAATTGGTTCGCGGCGGCGTCAATCTGACGCAGGTTGTTGATGCAAGCGTTGGCTTGCGCGGTGGCGCGGGCCTTCACGAAGTTGGGAATGGCGATGGCCGCCAATAGACCGATAATGGCCACGACGATCATGATTTCAACCAACGTGAAACCTGCCTTGCGGAGGGCTGTAGTATTTTTCATTTTTCTTTTTTCTTTCCGTTTCATGCGGCGTGAACGAACAGCAGGCGGGTTACGATGATTACGTTTAGTTCACTTATTGCCTGCTGCAACCACAAGTTCTTTTTAAGTTAGCACCCGCGATGCCAAAGCAAAATGGAAAACATGGAAAACAGTTCCATGTTTGCAATCTGCTGAACGGATGCACTAACACTGAAGCAAATCAGTGATTCAAAGATCAAGAAGTGCACTGTTTTCTTCTAAAACCACGGGAGGTGGTTAGTTGCGATGTCTCAATTAAAAAAGCCTTGTATGATTATTGGACAGTCTGGCGGAGAAACAACGATGATTCGGCGACCTCATTGAGTTCGAGTGCGGATTTCAGGCGCTCTCGTTTTCGATGGCTTTCAATCCGGCGTGCATGAATCCAAGGGCGAATGCCATGCCGGCATGCCACGGCGCGGCGCAGTTCATTTGCGGGGCGTGGTCGGGAATCAATACACCTTGGAAATTGTTTCGTTTCAAAATCCGCATGACGCGCAGGATGTCAATGTCACCGTCGTCAATGAAGGTCTCCTTGTAAACCGGCACCTTGTCTCGGATATTACGCAGATGCACGTAGGCCAGCTTGCCCTGCCGGCTGTAGGTGTCCACCGCCTCGTAAATATCACCTCCGGTCATTTCGGCGATTGTGCCGCAACAAAACTCCAGCGCGTTGCGGGGACTGGGCTTCAGGTCAATGAGTTTCTGGTGGAGCTTTGGCTGATAAACCAGCCGCGGTTGGGCGCGCATGGTCGGCGTCGGCGGGTCGTCCGGGTGCGCGGCCAATGTCACCCCGGCTTCTTCCGCCACCGGGATCAACGCGTCGAGAAAAAACTTGAGCCTTTGCCATAATTCTTCCGGCGTTGCCGAAGGGACAATGCCGGGAACGGCATTCCGGTCGTAAACCATGTTCCACACCATGCCGTTGGGGAGTGGCTTGTCGAGCGGGCCGTCCATGCCCACCGCTTCGGCTTCGCCGCGGGCAAACGGCCCTTTGATGCGGCCGGCGACGCCTGCAATCGAAAAATTATACCCGAACACCGGGATGCCCGCCTTCCCGACGTTGCGGATGATCGTCTTGAGGTTTTCAAGTTGTTGCAATTTTTTCGGGCCGTCCAGCAGTACATCGTGCCAGTGTGCCGGGTCAAAATTTTCAATGGCTTCGAGTTCAAGCCCGGCGGCATTGATTTCCTTTTTGACCGCTGCCAATTCCTCGTGGGTCCAAAGCTGGTCCGGATCGCCAGCCAGTCCCCAGCCCGTGTCGTCGCCCACCGGCTGGTCGTCCGGCTGGTTGCTGCGCGAGGAGCGAAAGTAATCCACAAGGTGGATGACCAGGTGAGTGCAGCCGCATTGCCGGGCAAAACGGTAATGTTCCGCGTTGAGTTGGTGACGATAAAGTCCAAGTCCCAGTTTCATCATAAAATCGTCGTGGTGTCAGGTTGATCAGGAACACCAGGAATTTAACCGCACCGTTCACGTGAAAGAAGACAGTAAGGTGGTTTTACCGGTTTGGCTATCTAAGGAATTCTCAAATCAACCGTGCTGAGCGGGGATTTTATTGGTCCGGTTGGTATCGTGCGGGTGCTCAAAGTGGAGGCTGCTGTCGGGATTGCACTGTTAGGCACGCTTCAATAGCTTGATAATAAAGGGTTTTATTGGTGTTGCAATCAAAAACTGCTCTAACCTGTCAGAACCTTTCACTGCCGGTTTCACCGACAGGGATTCATATGGAAAAACATCATGAGAGAGGTTCAATCGTAAGTTTTGAGGCAACGGTTGGAATCGAGGAGAACTCTCAACGACCCAAAACCCTGCCTGAACCGTTCGGCAGCGAACTTCGCTACATGCTACAATAAGCATAAACCTAATACCAAGAGATGGTTGAATCAAGCCAACATTTTCCCACTGGTGCCTGCGGGCCGTTTCAAGTGCAGAATTCTCAAACATTTCTGCAAAAGACGTATGGCGTTCGGAGCTGCGCTTCTGGTATCTTTTTATCATTAACCAAACAATTATGAGCAATTTTTTACCGTTGGGGAAATTTTCATTTGGCATGGGTGACCGCTTTGCGCATCAAGGCAAGGCGCAACTCCGCGCGTGCATTCTCGCCACGGAGCTGGGCGCACATTTTGTTCCCGTCTGGAACAAGTCAAACCGCGAACACATGTTCATCGGCACCGAACCGTCCAGTTTGCGTACCGAAGCCGATGCGGCCGTAAAGGCGCTCGGCTGGAAAAATGCCTATCATGTGGACGCCGATCACATCCGGCTCGAAACCGTTGACCGTTTTATCGCGCCTTCGGATTTCTTTACGATTGACGTGGCGGACAGTATTGGCAAACCCGCCGTCGCCGCCGATGTGAAGGCCTTTGTGGATCGTCATCCCGAACTCGTGGGTACGATTTCCATCCCGCACATCAGCCATCCCTTTGCCATCACCCGCACCGAAGTCGAGCGCGTCGCCAACAAATTTCTCCTCGCGGTGCAGGACGCGGGTAAAATATACCAGCATATTGTCAAAGCCAAAGGTGCCGCAAATTTCATCACCGAGGTTTCGATGGATGAAACCGACAGCCCGCAGACGCCGCCGGAACTGCTGATCATTCTGGCCGCGCTCGCCGATCAGAAAATCCCGCTCCAGACCATCGCGCCGAAATTCACCGGCCGTTTCAACAAGGGCGTGGATTACGTCGGTGATGTGAAGCAGTTCGAGAAGGAATTTAATGAAGATCTCGCGGTCATCGCGTTTGCCATCAGGAACTATGGCCTGCCGGCGTCGCTCAAGCTGAGCGTCCACTCCGGCAGCGACAAGTTTTCGATTTACGAGCCGATGCGTCGCGCGCTGAAGAAGTTTGACGCGGGCGTGCACATCAAGACGGCCGGCACCACCTGGCTTGAAGAATTGATCGGCCTGGCCGAAGCGGGCGGCGACGGTCTGGAAATTGCCAAGGAAATCTATGCTTACGCGATTGAGCACGTGGACGAATTCTGCGCGCCGTACGCGACGGTCATTGACATTGACAAGAACAAGCTGCCCAGCGCCGCCGCGGTGAACGGCTGGAGCTCGCACCAGTTTGTTTCCGCCCTGCGTCACGACCAGAAGTGCAAGGACTTCAATCCGAGCTTCCGCCAGTTGTTGCACGTCAGCTTCAAAGTGGCGGCCAAGAAAGGCGACCGATATCTCAACGCGCTCAAGAAGCATGAAGCGGTGATTGCCAAAAACGTCACCGGAAACCTGTTCGACCGGCACATGAAACCGCTGCTGCTCGGCAAATAATTTCATTTATGCCATTCATCCACGAAGATTTTTTGCTGACCACCAAGGCGGCCCGCCGGCTTTATCACAAGTACGCCGAAGCCGAGCCGATTTTCGATTATCACTGCCACATCTCACCCCGGGATATCGCCACCAACCGCCAGTTCAAAAACCTTTTTGAAATCTGGCTCGAAGGCGACCATTACAAGTGGCGGGCAATGCGTTCCAACGGCGTTTCAGAGCGCTTTTGCACCGGTGACGCCTCGCCTTACGAAAAGTTCAAGGCCTGGGCGGGCACTGTTCCGCACACCTTGCGCAACCCGCTTTATCATTGGACGCACATCGAACTGAAACGTTACTTCGGCATCACCGACCGGCTCGATGAAAAGACCGCCGACGCGATCTGGAAGAAGGCGAATGAGAAACTCGCCACGCCGGCGCTGACCACCCAGGGCATCCTGAAAAAATTCCAGGTCAAGGTCGTTTGCACCACGGACGACCCGGTGGATAATCTCGAATATCACCGGCTGTTCGCGGCCCAGGGTCATCCGACCAGGATGTTGCCCGCCTTCCGACCGGACAAGGCGCTGGCCGTGAACCAGCCTGCCGGTTTCAACAACTGGGTTGAGCAGCTCGCCGCTGCCAGCAACATTGATGTCAACAGTTTCGGAGCGTTTCAAACCGCGCTGAAGAAACGGCACGACTTTTTCCATTCGCAGGGCTGCCGTTTGTCCGACCACGGCATGAACCATTGTTTTGCAGATTTTTGTTCTGAGAAGATCGCCGCCGGAATTTTTGACAAGGCCCGGCGCGGCGAAGCGGTTTCGGTCCAGGAACATGGCCAGTTTGCCTCGTACATGATGCTCTTCTTCGGACAACTCGACGCCAAACGCGGCTGGACGAAGCAGCTGCATCTCGGCGCGTTGCGCAGTGCCAACACCCGGCTGCTCAAGCAAATCGGACCGGATTCGGGTTTTGATTCCATCGGCGATCTGCCACAGACGCAGACGCTTGCAACCTACCTCGACAGGCTTGATTCGGAGAATTCGCTGCCCAAAACAATCATTTACAATCTGAATCCGGCGGACAATTACGCCTTTGCCACGATGATCGGGAACTTCCAGGACGGCACGATCCCCGGCAAAATCCAGTTCGGTTCCGGCTGGTGGTTTTTGGACCAGAAGGAAGCCATGGAGTGGCAGATGAACGCCCTGTCAAATCTCGGCCTGCTCTCCCGCTTCATCGGTATGATCACGGATTCGCGCTCGTTCATGTCGTATCCACGCCATGAATATTTCCGCCGGACGCTTTGCAATCTTATCGGTCGGGATGTGGAAAAAGGCGAGCTGCCGGACGATGAAAAACTCCTCGGTCCGATGATTCGCAACATCTGCTACGCCAACGCCAAGAATTACATGGCATTTCCGGGCGTGGACGACGCGGCGGCAAAAAAATCCAGTACGGCAAAACGGCAGGGATAGCGATCATCGCGCACGGATAAAATATTTTGTGGTGCAGACCGTGCTGGTTTTTGATTGGCGAAGGACGGTTAAATTCGAGTTGTTTTATGATGATAATTGCTGGCATGCCGTTGTCTGGTCTTGTCGCCATACGGTTTCAGGCCTTATCCGCCCGGTCCGGGCGGACGCGACGGCAGGGTATGTTGCGCCGCCCACAATTTTGACTGGATCATGAGCTTTCATTTGATCAAAACCATTTGCTTCGTCCTTTTGCCTTCGGTTTTGATCTCAAACTTGTGCCGTGCGGAGCTGGCCGATACGGCGCTGTGGCCGACCAACCAATCCACGGGCATCTGCGCTGACACACCTTTGCGACTGACTTTCAACCAGCCGCCGGTTCCGGGTCAAAAGGGCAAAATCACCGTTTATCGTGCCATTGACAACAAGCTGGCGGACATGTTTGATCTGAGCGCAGCCGGGTTCACGAATAATTTTGGCGGCAAAACCCTCCACTACGATCCGATCCAGGTTGCGGACAACGTCGCAACCATCGAATTGCATTCACATGCGTTGAATCCAGGCGGAAGTTATTACGTCAACATCGAACCGGGTGTTTTCACGGACCTGAAAGGTGATGAATTTGGCGGGTTGACCAACAATTCCGCCTGGAAATTTTCCATACGCGAGGCGTTCCCCCGGGGCCGGACGAATCTGGTCGTGGCTGCCGACGGCACGGGCGACTTTTGCACGCCGCAGGGCGCAGTGGATTATGTTTCCGACGACAACCAGTTGCCGGTGGAAGTTTTTATCCGCAAGGGCGTTTATTACGGGATGATTTATGTCATGCCGGACAAGGGTCACATCCATTTCATTGGCGAAGATCGCAAAGACACGGTCATCGCCGGATGCAACAACGACCGGTTTAATTCTGGTCGCATCGGGCGTTCGCTCGTGAGCGTGGACGCGAATGATTTTGTGCTGGAAAACCTGACGTTGCACAACACCACGCCTTACCGGGGTTCGCAGGCCGAGGCTTTGCGGGTCAACGGCGACCGGTGCATCCTGCGGAACGACGATTTCTACAGTTTTCAGGACACGCTGCTGCTGAGCGGGCGGGTTTACGCGACGAATTGTTACATCGAAGGTGATGTAGATTTTATCTGGGGACAGGGCACCGTCTTTTTCGACCAATGTGAAATCAAGGCGGTTCACAGTGGTTATTATCTTCAGACCCGCAATCCGGAGGACCGGATCGGCTATGTTTTTTACAAATGCAAACTGACGGCGTCAGCAGAAGTTCAAACATGTTTGCTCGCGCGGATTGACGCTGATCGTTTTCCCTACAGCCAGGCGGCGTTCATCAACTGCCAGATGGGCGTCCAAGTCCCGCCCGTTGGCTGGGAGGCGAAAGGCACGAATGTCAGCCATCTGCAATTCACGGAATTTCACAGCACCGATGCCCAGGGAAAGATCCTGGACGTGAGCCAGCGCCTTCCCGCCTCCCGCCAGCTTACCGAAGCTGCGGTGGCTGAATTATCCGACCCGGCAAAAGTTTTTGCCCGCCACGACACTTGGAATCCCCGGATTGCTGCCGCTCAAAATGTTGAAAGTTTTGAAACGAAATCCACCAACCCATGAAAAACCTGAATTTCCCGTACGTGCTGGCAACGGCCTTGCGCCTGATGCCCTTGGTCATCTTGATGTTCGCCATGCCCAGCTGTGCCACGGCATCCTCGCCAACGCCAGCAACCATTTTCGACATCCGGCAGTTCGGTGCCCGGGGTGACGGAACAAATTATGACACGGTCGCAATCCAGTCTGCGCTCGATGCTTGTGGCAAAGCCGGCGGCGGCACGGTGGAGATTCCCGCCGGAATTTATTTGAGCAAGCCACTGGTGATTTCCTCCAAGACCACAGTGTTGCTCGACGAGGGTGCCACACTGCTGGCTTCGCCGGTGCAGTCGGATTTTCTCAAGGGCGGTGGCGACTGGCTCAAGATCAAAGGCAACGGTGATTTCATTCCGTTCATCAGCGGCAAGGATCTGACGGACGTGACGATTACCGGCAAGGGCGCGATTGACGGCAACGGCTCGGTTTGGTGGGGCGAGGCCGAAAAGGCCCGCCAAAAGGTTGCCGGTTTCACGCTCCCACGTCCCAATCTTGTCGTCTTCAGCCGTTGTACAAATCTGCGCTTGTCGGGCATCAAGCTCGTCAATTCTCCAAAATTCCACTTTGTGCCGACAGACTGCGAAGGGGTTGCGGTTGACGGTGTGACCATCATTTCACCAGTTGGCGCAGCCAATACCGACGGCATTGATCCAAGCAACTGCCGCAACGTGGCCATCACGCATTGTACAATTGATACCGGTGATGACGATATTGCGATTAAATCCGGCAAGAAGGTGGAAGGCCGTGAATTTGGTTGCGAAAATATCACCGTGACCGACTGCGTCTTTTTACACGGCCACGGCATGTCAATCGGCAGCGAATCCGTTGGTGGTGTGCATAATTTGGTGGTGAAAAATTGCAAATTTGAAAACACTGAAAATGGCCTTCGCATCAAATCTCGTCGCGGAAAAGGCGGAACGGTGGAGGACATCACCTATGAGGACATCACGATGAAAAACGTGCATCCGGCCATTTCCATCGTGTGTTATTATCAGGACAGTTCCCAGGCCAAATATCCGAAGGATGACCCGGCCCAACCCGTGACCGAAACGACGCCGGTCTTTCGCAATATCCACATCGTCAACGTAACCGCCACGTCCACCGCGGAGGCTGGTCTCATGGTTGGCTTGCCGGAAAGTGTGGTGTCAAACGTCGTGCTGGAAAATGTCCATATCACCGCTAAAACCGGGCTGACGATGGCCAATGCCAAGGGCGTCCAGCTAAAGAATGTGCAAATATCGGTGAGAGAGGGTCCTCCGTTCATAACGGACAACGCCCAGGTTGAGGGTGTGTCGCAGGTGAACAAAAAACAATAACGAATATGCAAAGACGCAACTGAATCAGATTTACTGACTATAATCAGTGCATAATTTTCAAAGCCATTTGCAGACGGCCGGCATTGAGAACTCCAGGTTTTCTATTATTCTAAATTGAATCCTGAATGTTTAACCCTGAAGGGGATTGCAGCCGTAATCACCTCCGGAAGTGCCGGAAAATGCATATGAAGTATCTTCGTCAAGTTATTCTTATTCTAACTTTTCTGCTGTTGCAGAATGCCGGCGCTGCCGTGTGGTTCGCCGATGGGATTACCGGCGCGGTAGGAAGCGATCTGGGTTCCGCCGCGCCTTATAATACGCCAGTCACCCAGATTAAAATCGTCGCCGGGAATCTTTCTTATCCCAATCTAGCCAATCCGACGCCCAATGGAAACGAATTCACCATTTCGGGAGCGTCTGCCAGCAGCACATTTTGCCAATTCAATAGCAGCGCCATCACGGGCGGAACGGTTTATTATAGTTTCCTCGCGCAATGCACGACCCAGCCCAGCGTAGCAGGAAACTATGTCACCGATCTCCACACGACTGGTACCATTGGGTCGTCTGACCCGGCGGACATTTATGTTAAGGCATCAGGGGCAGGGTTTGCGATGGGGGTAAGAAAGAATGGCGGGAGTACGACTTATGCTTCACCTTCTACGGTGTTAAGTTTGAACACGACCTACCTGGTTGTTTTAAAATATACATTCAACCCAAGTGCGGGTGACGACACTGTCACGCTCTATATCAACCCGACTCCCGGCGGCCTTGAATCTGGCGCGACCGCCGAGATTACGGTCACCGGCAACACGGACGCTACGGGTCTCCAGTACACTGGATGGAAATCGCAGTCCAGTGCGACGGGCGGGGCTTGGTTTTTTGATGCGGTCCGTTGGGCTTCAACCTGGGCCGAAGTGACACCGGCCAGCACCGCACCGCCGTTCATCATTGATGACCTGACGAACCAGGCGGTATCATTGGGGCAGAACGTCACCTTCAGCGTTGATGCCGGCGGGACACTGCCGTTGAGCTATCTATGGTATTACAATACCAATGCCCTGCTATCCTTCGGAACCAATTCCGCCCTGACCCTGACCAATGTCCAGCCGTCGGATGCCGGCGCTTACTCGGTGATCGTGACCAATGCCTATGGTTCAACGAACAGCGCCGTGGCCCAATTGACCGTGAACACTTTCTCTCCTTCGATCAACAATGATCCGCAAGACCAGACCGCTTTGGTCGGGCAAGACACCTCGTTCAGCGTGCTGGCCGGTGGCACCGCGCCCTTGAGCTACCAATGGTATTACAACACCAACACAGTATTAACCAACGCCACCAGTTCCGTATTATTGCTGACGAACGTCCAGCTTACGAATGCTGGCGGTTACTCGGTTGTGGTAACCAATGCTTACGGTTCGGTCACCAGCGCCGTGGCCCAACTGACGGTGAATCTTCCAGTGGCCCCATCAATCATCACGCAGCCCCACGACCAGGCCAACATCCTGCCGGGAGCAACCGCCACCTTCAGCGTCCAGGCCAGCGGCAGTGACCCGCTCAGCTATCAATGGTACTACAATACCAACACCGTATTGACCAATGCCACCGATTCCATTTTGACGATCACCAATGTTCAGCTCACGAATGCGGGAAGTTACTCCGTCGTCATCAACAATTCGGCCGGATCCACCAATAGCTCCAATGCTTTCCTGACCGTCAACACCAGTCCGGTCGCGCCCATCTTCAACACCCAACCCGCCTCACTGGTTGTGTTGGCTGGCAGCGCTGCCAGTTTCACCGCTGCTGCGGGCGGCACCGCCCCCATCAGTTATCAGTGGAAAAAAAACGGCACGCCAATTCCAGGTGCGACGTCTTCCACCCTGAATCTTGTGAATGTGCAGACTGCGGATGACGGCAGTTACACCCTTGCTGCCACCAACACCGTTGGAAGCACGAATAGCAATCCCGCCCAACTGACCGTGACGACCACGGTGCCGCTGGTCAACTCCGCATATAACCTGACCGGCTTTGCCACGGCTGGCGGCGGCTGCACGGGCGGCGGTGTGATTGCCACGAACGATCCCGCATATGTGCAGGTTTACACGCCACTGGATTTCGCCAATGCCCTCCAGTCCGCCTACAAGACTGCCGGCTCGGTCAAAGTCATCGAGATCATGACTAATTTGAGCCTGGGTTGGAACGAAATCGGTGCCGCGGTGCAGGCCGTCGGCCCGTTCCGCGCGAACACCACGCCGTTGCTGCACCCGGTGCTCGTGACCGTTGGCGAGAGTTTGATTGACATCACTCCCAAAAGCGGGCTGACCATTTTCTCCGCCAACGGCGCGACCATCAAGCATTGCAACTGGAACATCAAGAACTGCCACAACGTCATCATTCGCAATTTGAAATTCGACGAGAACTTCGAATGGGACGAAAGCACCAAGGGTCAATATGACCGGAATGACTGGGATTTTCTCACGATTGGCAATGGCGGTTCGGTGAGCAACCTCTGGGTGGATCACTGCACATTCACGAAATCCTACGATGGCATTCTCGACACCAAGGCCGGTTGTTCGGACATCACCATTTCGTGGTGCCGCTACATCGGCGACGACGGCGCTACCAACACCAACAGTTGGCTCTGGCAGCAGATCAATTATCTGGAACAGAGCCGGTCCAGCTATCCGATGTATAATTTTCTGCGGACGCATGGTTACAGCACCACCAACATCGTCACCATCATGCAGGCGCACGACAAGACCCACCTCGCGGGCCAGAATGATCTCGACCCGAAAAATGCGACCATCGCGATGACCTTTCACCACTTGTGGATTGGCGTGTGGGATCGTTGCGTGCCGCGCCTGCGCGCGGGCAACGTGCATGATTACAATCTCTATGTGGATGATACCCAGGTGTTGGCGGCCAGGCGGCTGCGCGATTCGATTGCAGCCACCATGAGCACTGCCGACCAGAATACATTGAACAACACCTACAGTTTTGAGCCTCCCGTCAACGGCACCATCTCCACCGAAAATGGCGCCATCTTGGTTGAAAAGTCGGTTTATATTGATTGCCTCTGGCCGCTGCGCAACAATCAGACAGCTCCTTCGAATCCGGCCTATACCGGCAAGATCATCGCGCTCGACACGATTTATGCGATGGATAGCACTAGCACCAACGTTTCCGACAGCTCCAACACCAACTATTGGAATCCGCTCGGCCCGGTCCAGGCACCCATCATTCCCTTCTCGTGGAACACAAATGCGGCCACGCCCAACGGCCAGTTGCCTTACACTTACACGCCGGATGATCCGGCACAGCTTCAAGCCATCGTCACCAGCCACACTGCGGGTGCGGGTGCGGGTGTGCTGACCTGGGCCAAGACCAACTGGCTGATGACTTCGTACCCGGCCACGGCACCAAGCATCGTCGCCGCGCCGCAGAGCCAGACCAATGCACCGGGCCAAAGCGTCACCTTTACCGTCGTAGCCGGAGGCACCGCACCCTTTAGTTACCAATGGTATTTCAACACCAATACACTCATCGCCAATGCCACCAATGCCTTTTTGACTCTTGGTAGTGTCCAATCCACCAATGCCGGCGCTTATTCTGTAATTGTGTCCAACACGGTAAGTTCGACCAACAGCACCTATGCCGTTCTCACCGTCACAGCAGCGAATACGGCACCAACGCTTACGCCGGTACCTGACACTAATATCATCGCCGGAGTGTCCCTCAGCATCACCAATGTGGCGACCGATTCCGATGTCCCGGCTCAAACCCTGACGTTCAGCCTTTTGAGCGCGCCCGGAAACGCCACGTTGAATCCCAACAACGGGATCTTTTCATGGCGGCCACTCATTTCACAGGCTGGTACAACCAATTTCATAACGGAAAAAGTAGCTGATAACGGTTCACCGATTCTGAGCGCAACCCAATCGTTTAATGTCATCGTGAGCGTGCCAGCCAATCCCCAGACGCCGGCCGTCAGCTTCAACATTGGCCAGTTCAACCTGACCATCAGCGGTGATGCCGGGCCGGACTATATTGTGCAGGCGTCCACGAACCTGACGGTTTGGTCCAGCATCTACACCAACGTTTCGCCCGTGCCGCCGTTCGTCTGGTATGATTCCAGCGCGAGCAACTTCGACCAGCGATATTACCGCATCCTGCTTGGCCCGTAATCTTGACCTAATTTCGCCCGAAGTAAGACAATGAAGTTGCAGCCCTTGCTTTTGGCATTGAGCCTTGCGCTGACCGTTTGCCGTGCGGAAGCAACGCCGCCGGTTTTGATTGTCGCCATACGGTTTCAATTATTTTTAGAGTGCGCCGGTTTGATGCTGGGTTGCTGGCTTTACCAGTGCCTAAATATCAAATTCATTTGCAAGGCTCCGTGATTGAGAAAAGTGAGCTGGCTGTTAGCTTAACACGACTCAATATGTTTAAAACCAACAGGATTGTCCCGGTAATCCCGGCAAAAAGCTCATCAATCCATTCCTTATGAAACACTTGCATCAGATGAATCGAGTCGCCCTTCTTTGTTTGCCGCTCACGCCAGGTTGTGGTTTGACCGAAATGACCCCAAAGTGAACCTTTTAAAGGAACAATAATACCACGTATAATTTGGGTTGTAATTTCGCATCCCTATTTCGATGCCAGACATGAAAAATATGAAAAGATGGTGTGTTTTATCAGTGGTCACCTGGTTTGTAGTCCCGCTGCTCCACGCGGAGCCGGTCGGATGGTCACAGGTGCCCGAAATCCTGGCGCGCATCCAGGCACCCGTGTTTCCGGCCCGCGACTTTGCAATCACAAACTACGGCGCAGTGACGGACGGCAAGACGGATTGTTCCAAGGCGATGGAAGCAGCCATCAATGCTTGTGCCCGGGCGGGCGGCGGCCGCGTGGTGGTTCCACCCGGTGAATTTACAACCGGGCCAATTCATCTGAAGAGCAACGTGGAGCTTCATCTCGACGCCGGCACGACCTTGAAATTCAGCACGGATCCCAAGGCCTATTTGCCCGCAGTGTTTACCCGTTTTGAAGGCATAGAGTGCTACAATTATTCGCCGCTCATTTATGCCTTTGAACAGACGAATGTCGCGGTGACGGGTGGCGGCCTGTTGGATGGCCAGGCCACCGAGGAAAACTGGTTGTCATGGAAGGGAAGAAGAAATCCCGGCGCACAGACGCAAATGGCCGCGCGCGCCCGCCTGGACAAAATGAACGATGAAAGTGTGCCGGTGAATCAGCGCCGTTTTGGCGAGGGAGATTACCTGCGCCCCAATTTCATCCAGCTTATCCGCTGCCGCAATGTGCTGATTGCCGATGTTCGCATCCGCCGTTCACCAATGTGGGAAATCCACCCATTGCTCTGCACCAACGTGACGGTGCGCGGCGTGAACATTGTCTCCCACGGCGCGAACAACGACGGTTGTGATCCGGAAAGCTGTCGTGACGTGCTGGTGAAAAATTGCCTGTTCGATACCGGAGATGATTGCATGGCCATCAAATCCGGCCGCAACAATGATGGCCGCCGCGTCGGGGTGCCTTCCGTGAATTTGGTCATCCGTCACTGCACGATGAAAGATGGGCACGGCGGTGTCAGCATCGGCAGCGAGGTCTCCGGGAGTTGCAGCAATGTTTTCGTCGAAGACTGCCAGATGGACAGTCCCAATCTTTCCTGTGCGTTACGCCTAAAGTCCAACCCTATCCGGGGTGGTGTGATGCAGAACATATTCATGCGCAATGTCACCGTCGGTCAGGTGGCTGACGCCGTTTTGCTGATTGATTTTCTTTACGAAAGAATTTCCCAAGGGCCCTGCCTCCCGGCGGTGCGCAATGTGGCGATGGAAAACATCACCGTCGCCCACACCCCCCGGGTTCTAAACGTCAGGGGTTTGCCGGGCGCTGAAATCAGCAATGTGCGGATTAGCGGCTCCAGTTTCAAGCAGGTGGCAAAGCCTGATATTATTGAGAATGCCGATGTTAAACTGGTGAACTGTTCGCTGGAACCGGCAAAATGATGTAAGTTATGACGAAATCCTGAGATGCAGTTTAATGAGTGAGGTCTTTCGCAAAATATGACGTCATCTGATCGTTTCCACTCCTTCGGCCCATTCGTTCTGGCAATCGTCGGTTCTTGGGCGTTTGCCACTTCGGTTTTGGGAACGCCATTGCTGCCCAACATCAATACGAACAACATCATCACCATTACCAATGCGCCCTACAATGCGACGAATAACGGCACAGCTGATAACACTGTCGCCGTCTCAAACGCGATTGTCACGGCGTCGGCGGGAGGCACAACCAATGGCTTGGTTGGGGGCATCGTCCGGGTGCCGGCGCCCGGAGTTTTTCTGACCGGCCCGTTTCCCCTGAAAAACAACGTCAATTTGCAAATAGACGCCGGCGCGATATTGCGTGCGCTGCCCTATGCACAATATCCGGGAGGAATCACCAATCCGCCGGACTTCATTACTGGATCCAGCCTGGCCAACTTCGAGATCAGCGGTCCGGGAGCCATTGACGGCCAGGGGGCGCCGTGGTGGCCTGGTTATAACACCAATTCCCGGCCCTATCTGATTTCCTTCTCCGGATGCAGCACCGTCCTGATTCAAAATGTCACCATTTCCAACGCACCCGCCCAAAATATTGTGTTCAAGGGCAAGGGCGGCAACATCACAATTCAAAACATCATTGAAAGCGAGCCGCCTTCCTCCGGCGTCCCTGCTTCGCAACAATCCCACAATACTGATGGAATTGATCTCGTGGGAACGAATTGTTTGATCCAAAACTGCAACCTCAGTGTGGGCGACGACAACATCGCCCTGGGCACCAGCAGCAGCGGGACGCCCTCGTCCATCATTCTGGTCACCAACTGCGCCTTTGGCGCGGGGCATGGCGTGTCCATCGGCAGCAACACCCAGGGCGGTGTATCCAACCTGACGGTGATCAATTGCACGTTCAACGGCACGGACAATGGCATCCGCATGAAGTCCGACAACAATTCCAGCGGTGGCAGTGGCGAGGGTGGGATCACCCAAAATCTTTCTTATCTTAATCTCGGCATGACGAATGTCGGGTTCCCGTTTCTCATCTACAGCTATTACAGCGAGGTCGGCACTCCCAACAGCATCACGCCCTATTACGCCTCGACTCAGGCGGTGGAAACCGTCACCGGCTTCACCCCGGTCTGGCGAAACATCACTGTCAGCAACCTGACGGTGATTGGCGGCACCAATTGCGTCATCTGGTCACGCACGGAACTGCCGGCCACCAACATCATCTTCAGCCATGTTAACCTTTCAGCCACCAAGAGCTTCGAAATTTACAATGCCAGTGGCATCCAGTTCTTGGATTCGCAAATCACCGTGCCTGCTGGCACCAACGCCTTCCTGCTGTACAATGCGCAACTCGTCGTTTCCAACAGTGTGCCGGCGAACACCTTGTTCACCTTCGATGGTCTGACCACGAACGGTTACGGCAACAGCTTCGCTTTTTACAACGCCCGGGCGTCGTTGAAAAACACCAATGTGTTCGATAACGGCCCGCTTACCATTGCTGACAGCACACTCACGGTCAGCAACAATTTCATGCTATTTCCCTCAACAGTGCTGAACTATGCCCTCGATCCGAACACCAACCGGGTGGCGGTGGTGGGCAATCTGGCTTTGGGCGGAACCATCAATGTGACCAACGGAACCGGGTTTGGTGCGGGCACGAATGTCCTGTTGACGTACACGGGTACGTCAAGCGGCAGCCTGCCAACCCTTGGCTCGGCGCCGGCGGGTTATACTTATACGTTCGACACCACCACTGCCGGTCAGGTCAAACTCGTGATCGTGTC
>Ga0265338_10002145_pt1 | contig 30305 bp, 21 predicted proteins | sample 42126metaG_FD_193579 | JGI IMG/M metagenome (GOLD analysis project Ga0265338, IMG submission 193579) | Rhizosphere microbial communities from Carex aquatilis grown in University of Washington, Seatle, WA, United States - 4-21-26 metaG | ecosystem: Host-associated > Plants > Roots > Rhizosphere...
GATTCATCGCCTTGACCCGGCGCTGGCGTTTGATGGACGGGATTTCTGGCGCATCATCGCGCCCCGAATCAAGGCGATGAATCCGATCGGGTCGGGGGACGCCTTTACCGCCGGTCTGGTGTGGCGATTGTTGCGCGGCGATGACCTGGGGGAGGCTTGTCGCTGGGCCGGCGCCGCGGGGGCGGCGAACGCCCTCACAGCCGCGGTTGGCGAATTGGACCGGGCGGACGTGGATCGGCTGGCGCGGGAGGTTGATGTGCGGCGGATTTGACGGGCGGTGTTGCGGGGTTGACTGTTTGCCGGCTGGCATTCAATTTGCAGGCCAGTTATGGGCGGTTTAAACGGCAACCGGGCGTTGGTCAGAAGCCATTCCCGCTCCGGCATCGTAATTGTGCTGATGCTGGTGGCAGCCATGGCTTTGTTTGTCGCCGGGATTTTCCGGCCTTTCACTTCGGTGACGAAGCTGTGGCTGTTTCAGAATCAAATCTCGGTGTATAACGGGTTGATCATTTTGTGGCAGGCCAGCGAGTTGTTTCTCTTCCTCATCCTGTTCGTGTTCACGGTTTGTTTTCCGTTCGTGAAGATCACCGCGATGCTGGTGTTATGGCTGTTTCCCCGGCTGGACGTCGAGCACGCAAAGAAATTGTTCCATTTCGTGTCGAACATGGGCAAATGGTCCATGCTGGACGTCTTTGTGGTGGCGATCCTGGTATTGACGGTCAAATCCGGCGGCCTGGCCAGCATCGAGGTGAAGGACGGCTTCTTCCTGTTTTTCATCTCCGTCATGCTGACGCAATTTGCGTCGCTCTGGACGGGCAAGGTGGTGGCTCGTTTGGGCGCCTGACGTGCGGTTCCGATTCATTTCCGGGGTTTTCGGACCGGGCGGCGAAGACAGTTGCTCCCGGCCCCGGCCTGCGGCAAATTTAGCGGCATGACGGGAGTCGGCACCCCAGTGGATTCCTTGCGGCTCAGCAGCCCCGAAATGCGGCGGCTGGGCCTGGCGGTGGCGTTGTCGCTCGTGGTGCACCTGCTGGGCTGGGGCGGTTACGAGGCCGGCAAGGAACTCGGCCTGTGGCAGGCCTGGCGTTGGCCGGCGTGGTTGCCCCGGCTGGTCATCCTGCCCGCCAAGCCGGCGCCGCAACCGGAGCCACAGTTGACGTTTGTGGAGGTGGCCCAGCCATCGCCTGACGCGCCGAAGGATACGAAATATTATTCCAGCCAGAATTCCCGCGCCGCCGACCCGACCAGGGGCAACCAGGACATCCCGCAGTTGAACGGCAAACAGACCGAAGTCATAAAAACCGAGAATGTGCCGCGGCCGGAGGCCAACAAGCTGCAACCGGCGACGCCTGCCCAGCGGCCCAACAATCCAACCCCGCTGAAACAACCCGGCGATTTGACGCTGGGCAAGCCGGACAATACGCTGCCGCAGGAGAAGCCCCGGCCGCGCACCGTCAACCAGGCGCTCGCGCAGCAATCGCACCAGTTGCCCGGTCCGCAGATGAGACAGCAAGGTGGAACGCACCGCACGGCACTCGTGCCGTCGTTCGACGTGAAGGCAACGCCGTTCGGCGCCTACGACGAGGCGCTCATCGAGGCGGTGACGCAGCGCTGGTATGATTTGCTGGACAGCCAGCAGTTTGCGCTGGATCGGAGCGGCAAGGTGACACTGCGATTTCACTTGAACTACGATGGCACCATCACCGATATGAGTGTGGTGCAAAACACGGTGGGCGACCTGCTCGGCTATGTTTGCCAGAAGGCCATCAGCGATCCGGCGCCGTTCGCCAAATGGCCGAGCGATATGCGCCGGCAGATTGCCGAGAATTATCGCGAAATCACGTTCACATTTTATTATTACTGACCGCCGCCGGCCGTGGTGCCGGACGAAAAATTTATGGAAATACTGGTTTATATCATGTTGGGAATGACTTCGGTCATCGGGCTGGCGTTCATCGTGGAACGGGCGCTGACGCTGCGCTGGGCCAAGGTCGTGCCACCGGACATCACCGGCGCGCTCTCGGCCTGTAAATCGCGCGACGACGTAAAAGGGCTCCGACGCGTGTGCGGACAAAAACCATCGCCGCTCGGGCGCCTGCTGCTGCTCGCTGCCGACCACCTTGACTGGCCGAAGGACGAGAACGTGGATGCGCTGCAAACCGCGGCCCGCCATGAAATCGTCCGGCTCGAACGCGGCCTGGTCGTGCTCGAGGTCATCGTCGGCATCGCCCCGTTGCTCGGCCTGGTCGGGACGATTGTGGGCATGATCACCGTGTTCGGCAACCTCGGCCAGACCGGCCTGAACGACGCCACCAAGCTGGCCCAGGGCATCGCGCTGATCCTGTGGGCCACGCTGATCGGTTTGCTCATCGCCATCCCGTCGCTCATTGCGTGGAGCTATTTCACCAAAAAGGTCGAGGTGTTCGCCGTGGAAATGGAAGCGCTCTGCGACGATTTCATCCGGCGGCAATACCGCCAACCCGGCGTGGCGGCTCCCGCGGCCGAAGCACCGAAGAACCCCGATGCCAAATCCAAGCCACTCGAGCCGGCCAAAAATAAATAAATGCACTTCCGCATCCGCAAACGCCGTAACACGCCCACCGTCATCATCGTGGCGCTGGTGGACGTGCTGATTGTGCTGCTGATTTTTTTGACGGTGACGACGACCTTCAAGCAGCAGTCGTCCCTGAAGCTCACCCTGCCCGAATCGTCGCAGGCCAAGAAATCCGGCGCGAACGAAAACCCGCCGCTGGTCGTGAGCATTGACACCAACGGGGTTTATTACCTGGAAAAGCTGCCCAGGACGTTCGAGCAATTGAAAGCCGAACTGGTGGCGCAGGCAGAAAAGAACCCGGAGGTCGTCCTGGCCATCAATGCCGATGAAAAAGCGCCCTGGGGGAAGGTCGTGAAAATTCGCGACGCCGCCGCCGCGGCGAAAATCAAGTCCCTGGTCGCCTTCACCAAGGAAGCACCCAAGCAATAATTGACTGCTGTTTCAGCAACTCTTTCGCGGTGTGGCATTTTAATCACCTGCCGAACCGGGGTTTCGATAAGAATTTTCAAAATTTGAAATTTACAAAGTAAGTGATACTTTATGTTGTAATTGGTTGTTTGAAATCGGCTTATGAAAATTTGGCCCACCGTTATTGCCGTTTGCGGCTGGTTCACCGCTGTGAATCCAGGGGCTGCGCAGATTTGGACTCCGACTGATTCGCCAGCAACCAACTGGACGAGCATAGCCTCGTCGGCAGATGGAAACAAATTAGTAGCCTTGGCGGGCGCTCCTAGCGGCCTGATTTATACGTCTACCAATTCGGGAATGACTTGGACATCGAACAGTATGCCAAATATCAACTGGTCTTGTGTTGCATCGTCAGCGGACGGAAACAAATTGGTGGCAGCAGCGGGATATCCGGACAGTGGTTCGGTTTACACTTCAGATGATTCGGGAAAAACCTGGAAATCAAACAACGTTCCCAACAGCTATTGGAACTCGGTCGCTTCATCAGCAGATGGAACAAAATTGACAGCGGCCGCTGGTTGGGTATCGGGCATGGGGCAAATCTATACGTCGACGAATTCAGGTGCCGTTTGGACATTAAACAGCGTACCCAGCAATTATTGGCACTATATTGTTTCCTCGGCGGATGGAACCAAGTTGGCGGCGATGGTTAATTTCGGAGGTAACAACGGTCCGATTTATACATCTCCCAATTCCGGATCGACTTGGACGACGAACTTTGCACCACTTCCTTCTTATACGAGTTGGGGTTCGCTCGTTTCCTCGGCGGATGGAACTAAGTTGGTCGCGGTGGCTGTGTACCTCATCTTTACGTCGACCGATTCAGGCGCCACGTGGAAAACGAATAGTGTGCCAGACAGAATTTGGTTGCATGGCGCCTCATCTGCTGATGGGGGCAGGTTGGTACTTGTGGCATATGACGGTGCAATCTACAGCTCAACAAATTCGGGAACCACCTGGATATCGAACAGTGCGCCTAATACTATCTGGTGCAACGTTGCCTCATCGGCGGACGGCAGCAAGTTGGCGGCGGTATCATACGCTGGCATCTACACTTCAAAATCAATCCCCGCGCCGTTGTTGAACCTCGCCTTTTCAAGGACCAACCTCACCGTTTCCTGGATCGTGCCTTCCACAAATTTTGTGCTTCAACAGAATTCCGATTTAACCAGCATGAACTGGGTAGTCGTAACGAACCCGCCGGTGCTGAATCTCACGAATCTTCAGAATCAAGTCGTACTGCGGTCATCCAACACCAGCAACGTCTACCGGCTCAAAGCGCCGTAATCGTTATTTCAGCAGCTCTTCCGCGATCAGCACGGCGTTGAGCGCCGCGCCGCGCAGCAGCTGGTCGCCGCTCACCCAGAAACATAACCCGTTGTCCAACGCGCAATCCAGACGGATGCGCCCGACTTCGCAGTTGTATTTCTCCGAGGTGAACAGCGGCATCGGGTATTTCTTGTTCTCCGGCTCGTCCACGAGATCGAGGCCCGGCGCTTTTTTCAAGACGGCCCGGGCGGCGTCCACCGTCACCGGCTTTTCAAATTCCGCGCTCACCGCGATCGAATGGGAGCGATAGACCGGCACGCGTACGCAGGTCACGCTGGCGCGGAACGCCGGGTGATGCATGATTTTGCGGCCTTCGTTTTCCATCTTCATCTCTTCCTTGGTGTAGCCGGTCGGCAGGAATGAATCCACCTGCGGCAGCACATTGAAGGCGATCTGGTGCGGGTAGACCTCCTTGGTCACCGGTTTGCCAGCGACGACTTCGCCCACCTGCCGCTTCAATTCCTCAATGGCCTTTGCGCCGGTGCCGGACACGGCCTGGTAGCTGGAGGCAAAAATACGCTTCACGCCGAACGCCTGGTGCAACGGATACAGCGCCATGAGCGTGATGGCGGTGGTGCAGTTCGGGTTGGCGATGATGCCTTTGTGCTGCTTCACGTCGGCGGCGTTGATCTCGGGAATCACCAGCGGCACGGCGTCGTCCATGCGAAACGCGCTGGAATTGTCCACGACCACACAGCCGGCTTTGGCCGCGAGGGGCGCGAATTCCTTCGAGATGCTCCCGCCCGCGCTGAACAGCGCGATGTCGATGCCGGCGAATGAATCCTTCGTCAGTTCGGTGACGGTGATGTCGGTGCCGCGAAATTTGAGCTTTTTGCCGGCCGAGCGCGCGGAGGCGAGCAGGGTCAGTTTGCCCACCGGAAAGTTCCTTTTTTCCAGCGTTTTGATCATTTCGATACCGACGGCGCCGGTTGCGCCGACGACCGCCACATGGGGCTTTTTGTTCATAAAAGACATCCATTATAGCGTCCGGCATTCGCATGTCAACGGGTTGTCGATGGCGTGTGCATAATTTTCTTTGGTTTCCTATTGACCGGCATTGGGGCTTATGACGGAATACTAGTCTAAGTTTTTTCAGATGCCTAAAGTCTCAATCAGAAATGGAAATGGCCCGCGGGCGGGCACGACGAAATACGATGCCCACCACAAGGTGCTGGCGCAAACCTACGGCGCCTTCGCGGATTTGCGCCGCGAACTCTCCGATTCCAAGGCGACGGTCAACGAACGCGAGGACCTGCTGAAGAGTTTCGCGACGTGCCCCGATTCGCAGCGTTCGTGGCTGTTGCTGGAGGATTATTTCGAACGGCTTTCGCTTTCGCGCAAGGATTTTCCCGACATCAACTGGTGGCCCCGCCTGCTGAATGTCCAGGGCAAGTCGCGCCTGGAGGAGCTGGCCTTTTTGTTCCTGCGCGCGAAGCGATCCGTGCCGCCGGAACTGCAGGTGTATGCCAGCCAGGACCGTTTCGCCCGGGCCGAGGCGGCCGAGCAGGAACAAAGCCTCGTCAAGGAACTCGAAAACTGGCTGTCGCCGCCCGCCTTGCCGTTGCTCGACACTCCCCGCGCCACGCTCCGCGTCGTTTGCCGCGTGCAGCCGGATGAGGCCGAGCCGTCGCGCCATCGCCTCGCCGTGCAATTTTTGTTGCTGCGTCCGCGCACCGGCGAAAAGGCCCGCACGTTGCGCGAGCTGATCGACCTGGTCGTCCGCGCCACGCACGAGCAGGAATTGTTTTCGCCCGCTGACTGGGAATTCATCCAATGGCTGGCCGATACGAACCGCAATCCCGCGCTGCGGGACGCGGACACGCTGGTGTTGTCGGATGCCGAGCTGCTCCAGTGGCTGGCGCGGTGGGGGCACGCGCCGCGCCTGGAATGCGATGGCCGGCCGCTCCATTTTCACGGCCAGGTTGCCGTGCTCGCCCCGCACCTGGAAAACGGCGACAAGGAGCTTTCGTTCACGCACCGTATTGAATTGCCCGGCGGTGAAAGTCATCCCGTGGCCGGCGTGAAATTTTTCAACCGTCAGCCGCCGCTGGCGCTGATCCACGACACCTTTTACCTGCTGCGCAATGCGCCGCCGTCGCCGGTGCTCAAATATCTCGCCCACCAGCCCTCCGTGCCGGTGCGCAAACTCAGCCATCGCCTGCTGCTGCACCTGCGCCAGACGCAGTCGAATCATGGCGTGGATTGGGAGCAGCTGTGCGTGGCGCATCCGGCCAAACCGCAGTTCGTTTTCGAGCTGCTCGACGATACGGTCCGGTTGCGGTTGCTGGCCCGCAGCCACCGCGACCAGAGCGTGTGGCTTTGGAACGGCCACGAATGGGCAGCCAACGAAGTAAAAAAGCGGCCGGCGGACAAGCCGGAAATCCTCGACGACCCGCGGCTCGAGCCCGCCATCCAATGGCTGCGCAGGCTCGACTGGTTTGCGCCCGAACCCGGTTTGTGGATTGGGGACGCGAACGAAAACTTCCTGGGCACGCTCGCGGCCGTGTGGGCGGAACGCCCCGCCGAGGCGGAATTTCTCGGCAACCCGGCATTTCATCGCCTGTTCCTGCAACCGCGGCAGCTCAAGCCGCGGCTCATCGTCAAGGGCAGTGGCATTGACTGGCTGGCCGTTTCCGCCGAATGGGAGGCCGAGGGGCTGAAGTTGTCCAAGGCAGACCTCGAGCGGTTGGCGGCCGCCACCAGCCGGTTCGTCAAGCTGCCGAATTCCGGCTGGGTGGAACTCGATACCGCTGCCGTGCAGGGCGCGCATGAGGCGATGGCGGAGATGGGCGTGGACGGTCTCATTGCCGTGCCGCAAAAGGTCGGCCTGGAGCACGTCGCGCACCTGGATGAGAATGAATTGACACGGTTCGCCGATTCCCCGGAAGCAAAGGCGCTGCGCGAACGCGTGAGGAATTTCAAGGGCGTTCCGGCGGTGAAATTACCCGGTGGATTGCAGGCCGATCTGCGTCCGTACCAGAAGGACGGGTTCGACTTTCTCTGTCATCTCACGCAAATCCGGCTGGGCGGCATTCTGGCCGACGACATGGGCCTGGGCAAAACCCTGCAGGCGCTGGCCTGGCTGGCCTGGCTCAAGGATCGGCACACGAAGAATCCCAAACCGTCCCTCGTCATCTGCCCGGCGTCCGTGCTGCACAACTGGCGGCGCGAGGCCGAGCGGTTCACGCCGGGTTTGAAGGTGCTGGTGCTCGAAAGCGGCGCGGCCCGGCACAATTTGCGCAAACAGATTCCGCAGCATGATTTGATTGTGACCAATTACGCGCTGCTCCGGCGCGACCTGGAGGAGTTGCAAAAGTTTGCGTTCCGCACGGTGATCCTGGACGAGGCGCAATTCATCAAGAATCCGGGCGCGCAGGTCACCCAGTCGGTCAAACAACTCAAATCCGAACATCGGCTGGCGCTCACCGGCACGCCGCTGGAAAACCGGCTGCTGGATTTGTGGAGCATCGTGGATTTCATCCAGCCCAGCTACCTCGGCAGCCAGGAACAATTTCTGGAAACCTACGAGCCGCGCACCGCGGCCGTGGACGAGACGGTTCCGGCCGAGCCGCCGTTGCGGGGCGAGAAAACCGAGTCGGCCCAGCGCATTGCGCGCAAACGGCTTTCGGCCCGGCTGCGGCCGCTGTTGTTGCGCCGTCTGAAGAAGCACGTCGCGAAGGATTTGCCCGACCGCATCGAGGAACGGCGCGATTGTCCTTTGGGCGACGAGCAACGGAAGCTTTACCTGGCCGAACTGCGCCGCAGCCGCGACCAGATCATGCAGGCGGTGGCCGAACAGGGCCTCAACAAGAGCAAGATGCACGTGCTGGCCGCGCTCACGCGGTTGCGCCAGGTTTGTTGCCACCCGCGGCTGGTGGGCAGCGACACGGCATCCGGCAAGACCGAAACGCTGTTTGAACTGCTCGATCCGCTGGTGGCCGAGGGTCAGAAGGTCCTGGTGTTCAGCCAGTTCGTGCAGATGCTGCAACTGCTGGAAGCCGAATGTCGCGAGCGGCAGATCACCACGCACATGCTGACCGGCCAGACGAAGGACCGGCAGCAGGTGGTCAATGCTTTCCAGGCCGACTCGCAACCCGGCGTGTTTTTGCTGAGCCTGCGCGCGGCCGGAACGGGTTTGAACCTGACCAACGCGAGTTATGTCGTGCTTTACGACCCGTGGTGGAATCCGGCGGTGGAGGCGCAGGCGATTGACCGGTCGCATCGCATCGGCCAGACGCAGACGGTAAACGCGTACCGCCTGATTGCCCCGGGCACGGTCGAGGAAAAAATCTGGGAACTGCAGCAGAGCAAGGCGCAGACGATTGCCGACGTGCTGGGCGAGGAAGGCTTCGCCCGCAGCCTTACGACGACGGACCTGGAATACCTGTTCGCCGAGGATTGAGCGGATGGCGCGGAAGCGGAGGCGGAGGCGGCCGGTTCCGGTTTCCGGGCCGCGTTTCCGACGTTTTACGCCGGGGATTTCAGGACGTGGATCTCGAACACGCAACGTTTGCCGCCACGCAGGACGGACTCTTTCAGTTCCACCCGGACTTTTTTCTGCAAAAGCATCTCCCAGGTGTGTTGCTGCCAGCCCAGTGAGCAATTACAGGCGGTGGTTGGGGTGTGGCTGGAACGACTGATCAACGGACAGAAACAATCGTTCCGTTCGTCGGAGGCCATCGTAATCAGGCCCTGGTCCCAATCGTAGGTGATGTTATCGCCGGACACGCCTTTCTTAACCGCCTGGCGGAAACCTTCGAGGTCGCCGCGGAATTTTTTGTTCCCTTCGTCGCCCTGCATCGAGCAAAAGGTGCCGAGTTCAAACAAGGTTTCGTTCAATTGTTTTTCATCCATCCGCCCGGCAAGAATTTCCAGCAGCCGGGCGTAACGTTTTTTCACGAAGTTCAAACGCCAGTCCTTGGGAGCCTCGGTCTCGGCGCCAGTGGCAGATTCCGGGGCGATCAAACCGACGGCCGCGCAGGAGCACAATCCGCAGACGCAGTTTTTTAGGAATTCTTTTCGATTCATAAAGTCGGGGTGGGTTAATTTGCCAGCTTGATCGCGGCGAGCAGCTTGACCGCCGCGATGTCTTTTGGATTTTTCATGGCGACCCGTACTCCGGTTCCTTCCGGGTACCTTGGAGCTTCCTCCATGATCTTGATGATCCGTTGCGGCAGCTTGCTGGCGCGGGCCGCGCGCATGGCCTGGTCGCCGAGAATGAACGCGGCCACAAAAGAACCTGCCCGCGGGCCAAGCCAGACGACGGTCCGCGCCTTGCATTTGACTCGCAGGCTCCAGCCGGCTTTGGGCGAATAGCTGTTCCACTCATAGACATTCGCGGCTAAATCCCGATCCAGCTCAGCCAGCAATCGGTCCCAAACCGCTTTGGCCGGGCCCAGTGCGACCGTCAGTTCTCCATCGGTAGGTTTCTTCGCCTGCCCGATGAATGCGTTCGGAGACATAGTCCTGGTTTATTGGTTGAGATGGTTGGTGTTGGTTTGGGAGTTCAGATTTTTCACGATCCCGTTCCGCAACCATGTTCCCACCAGTTCCATTTGCGGCTCGTTGAATTCGTGTCCGGTGTCCTTCATGACCTGACAGGTCACCTCCACACCGAGCAGTTTCCAGGCGTCCTGCTGCAGCCGGGCCTGCCTGATTTTCACGTCACGGCCCAGGTCTTCCCGGTCCCCCACCAGGATGAGAAACCGGCAGTCGCGCGCCTGGCTTTTGTGAAGATCGGTCAGATGAAACATGCCTTGGTCCACCAGGCAAAAATTTCTGAAGTGGGCCAGGATGAATTCGTCATGATTCGAGACCAGCACGCCGATGGTGATGGAACCGTTGGAAAATCCCACCATCGCGCTCTGCTCGCGGTCAATGTTTGGGATCTGTTCGAACAGGCGCCCCAGCAGGGCACCATAAGCCCGGGACAACACCGGGTAATCTTCGAAACTGACGACGACCCCGCCATAGGGCTCGCTCCGGTCAATGGATTTCTTGAACAACGGCAGGGTGGCGACGATCCAGCCGCGGGGGCCGACAATGGTTTCGGCATTATCGATGTTACCTTTGGGTCCGCCATCGTTGCCGGGGACATAAACCAGGAGCGGGTAGGTGTTCGTGGGCGAGTAATCATCCGGCAACCTTACGGTCACGCAAGGTGTTATCGCCGTGCCATTCATCATGGAATACAAGGTCGGCGGCAGGCCGGCATCGGCGACCGGAATTTCAATTTCCCGGCCGGGTTGAAGAGTGATGGAACTTCGGGTTTCGGCAGCCGGTGAATTGCCGGAGGTGATCAGGCCAATCGCTGCGCCGCTACACAACCGGCGAGCCCAGTTCTTGAAGGGCGATCTTCCGTTCATGGATTGCTGTTGGTGTCCTGCTTTTGCGATTCGTAAAGGAACGCGATTTCATTGGTTGCAAGCGCCCGGTTCCACATCATGGGCCCGTCAATCAATCCGCGAAAGGAGGTGCCGAAGTCAGCCTCGCCAACATTGGATCGGTTGCAGCCAATCACCAGGTTGAAGTCGGTGGTTCCCAGTTGCTGTCCTTTTTTCCAATGGACCGGCTTTCCTTCCGGCTGGCCATCCACGTAAAGCCGCTCCTCGGTCCCGTCAAAGGTGGCCGCCACCTGGTGCCATTGCCCGTCCGCCACCATTTTTTTGGTCAAACTGAAGTGGTTTCCCGGCCCCATTTCCAGGCTGACCAGGCCGCGCCACTTGTTTTTCTGCCAGTCGCCCGCGATGCTGAGCGCATAACCTTTGCTGTAGGATTTATCGAAAATGCGGCGCCAGATCGCATCAGCGGTGGAGGTTTTGACCCAGGCTGCCAGGGTCAGTTGATCCGGGTTCAGCGATTCATTGTTGGACACCACAATTTCGTTGCCGTCGGCGGTGAACTCATACGCGCCGCCCTTCTGGCCGTCGGCGGTCCAGCGCACCCCGGCAGCCCGGCCATGATTGTCCTTGCCGCTGTGGTCCGTGATTTTACCGCTGTCGGTCTCGTCCGTATCGAAGGTCAGGTCCAGCACCAGCCCCTGGCGCAGGCTTTCCGCGGTGACGGGCGCATTACCCCGGGTCGGTTGGATTTTTACGGCGGCGACGGAAACGACGGTGGCAACGACAATGGCCGACAATGCGATAACAGCGGTTTTTTTCATAAGGATGGTTTTGGTCAGGGTTGAAGCAAGGCTGAAGGACCCCGCGCCCGTCGCTCCGGCCAGCGAAGCGGTGGTCACGGATGAAACCAGTCCGGCGGGCGCTGCGTGGACGGTATGAGCGGCAATGGCCGAGGTGATCGTGAAGGCGGAGGCAACGATTCCCCGGCGGACGAAATGGCCGCGGAGCTTTTCCACGGCCCGGCTGACGCGCTTTTGCGCCGCGTCCTCGTTGCTTCCCAGCGCTGCGCCGACCGTGCGAAAGTCGCAATGTTCGAAAAAGCGCAGCACGATCGCCGCCCGGTCGCGGGTACCCAGCTGATTGATAGCCTCATCCAGCAGGGGTGCGATCAGTTCAAACTGGATTTCGGGTTGGTCGGGTAATCGGTTCATTTCGCAGGCCTGCCTTTCACGGTTTTGCCGCCGGCGCTCGCTGCGCATAAGCGCGGTGGCCACGTGCCAGGTGCGCCGGTGCAGCCAGCCGCCGAGCATCACGTCCGAAGCCAATGTTCCGGCCAGCTGCGCCAGGTCCGCGAACACCGTTTGAACGACGTCTTCGGCCCGGTGCGTATCACCGTTGACCAGCCGCACGGCCGTCGAATAGACGAGATCGATGTAGCGCGACACCAGTTCGCGAAAAGCCGGCTCCGAGCCTTGGGCAACATAGGCCGCGAGCAATGTCCGGGGATCGGTCATTTATCACCACTAAAGTGCCGCAGAACGGCAAACCCGACAAAATACTTATGGGGATCCTGAATGTTATTAGAGGGCTGGAAGGTTAGATATGATCAACTAATCAAAACCTTGCGACGATGGATCGGGAACACCAGTTTGCGGAAGATTGTCCGGCCAATTCAGTCGCATGACATTTCAAACACGCGGTGAACGATTCTCCTTCTCCTCGGGGGAGAAGGCCGGGATGAGGGCGAGCGTTTAAACTATTCTCGTCCCAATTTATTTACGTCTTAACAAATCGCCAGCCGGTGCCGAAACAAAGACCCCGCTGGAGCAGCTCCAGCGGGGTGTAAGAAAGCAAATTCAGGGCGTCTGTTCTTAATAAGTCGGCCAGTTGCTGACCCAGGACAAGTCGTTGATGAACAGGACGGTCGCGTAGTAGTTCTGGTTGTCCAGTTCATGGCGGGCGCAGATCCAGCTGCCGCCGTTGTTGAAGATACTCTCGCCACCCGGGGCGATGAAGCGGCTGCTGCCGGCATCCAGCGTCGTGCCCCCGTTGTTCAACATGTTGACGCCATTCTTGTCGAGGTAGGGGCCGGTGATACTCGTGGCCCGGCCGTAAACGATATGGTAGGTGCTTGACGCGCCGCTGCAGCAGGTTCCCACCGAAACGAAGAGGTAGTAGAAACCGCCGTGGTAGACAATTTGCGAGTTCTCGATGCCCTGGCTGTTGTTGGCAATGTGATACTGGCTGCCGGTGGGTTTAAAGGTCGAGGTGCTCAGCTTCGTCAGATAAATGCCCTGCCACCAGGAGCCGAAGGACAGCCAGGGAGCATTTGCGGAGTCGGCCACAAAGCAGGGGTCGATGGCGTTATAAGCATTGCCCGAGCTGGAAGTAAGGATCGCGCCTTGATCACTCCAGTTACCGGTGGCGATGGTGGAGGCCATGGCCAGGCCGATCGCCGAGTGTTGCGATCCGGACGTCGAAACGGCGTAGTAACAAAGCGCATGACCGTTGTAGTCGACGATCGAGGGCGCCCAGGTCCAGGCCGAATTCCCGTTGTAGGCGTGCCACCAGGACAGTCCGCCCGAGAAAATCGGGGTGCCCGTGTTCCACTTGTGCCCGTCGGACGACCAGGCGATCCCGATGCCGGCCGCCCAGGTGCGGCCGATCCACCAGGTGCTGCTTTCCTTGTAGATGCAGGGGTCGTGGGCATTCAAGTCTCCCGTCAGGGCCCAGACGGAAGCGCTGGCCGTTGGTGCCAGGGGGCCGACGAGGGCGGCCAGCGGCAGCCCCAGGCCCAGGCAGGCCAGGGAGAGGTATGATTTCACGGCTGGTTTTTTTATTTTGATTTTATCTTGGTTGGTATTCATGGCTGGTTGTTTGGTTGTTGTTGGCGATTACGGCTAACGACTTCGGTGATGCGACTCTCAGGAAAGACGAGGGGCTTCAGCAGAAGAGCTTACACTTACCATGCAATCAACTACAACGCCACTTTGCGTAAAAGAATCACCGGTTTGCGACCGGGGCTTTATTCGTAGCGCAACGACTCGATGGGGTCGAGGTTCGCGGCTTTGTAGGCCGGGTAGGTCCCAAAAATGATTCCGACCAGGGAACAAATAACCAGCCCGAGGATGATCCAATCCACCGGGATGGCGGGGGGAGCGTCCATGTACCAGGCGAGGCAGTTGCCGCCGAGGATGCCCAGCACGACGCCGATGACGCCGCCGATTTCGCACAGGGCGATGGCTTCCATGATGAACTGGGTCATGATATTCCGTTTCTTGGCGCCGATGGCGCGGCGGATGCCGATTTCGCGGGTGCGTTCGGTGACCGAGACGAGCATGATATTCATGATGCCGATGCCGGCGGCGAGCAGGGCAATGGAGCTGACCACCGCCATGCCGATGCGTACGGCGAAGGTGAAGGAATTGAACTGGGCGATCATGGAATTATTGGACAGGATCTCGAAATCGTTTTCCTCCCCGGGGCGCACTTTGCGGATGGCGCGCAAAACGCCGGTGGCTTCCTCCACGCAGGCGTCATAGCTGGCCGCATCCGGCGCCTGCACGAGCAGATTGAGGCTGCGCCACCAACTGCCGCCGTAACGGTTGAGCCCGGTGGTGATGGGGATGACCGCAAAGTTGTCCTGGTCGCCGCCCATGGCGCTGCCCTGCGGTTCCAGCACGCCCACGACGGTGTAATTGATGCCGTCAATTTTGAGCCGTTCACCGACGGGCGAAACCGAGGGGAACAGATTGGTGGCCAGGGTGAAGCCCAGCACGCAGACATCGCGCACACCCTTGATGTCCGTGTCGGCCAGAATCCGTCCGTCCGACAGGGTCCAGTTGCGCGCGGAAAAACTGCCGGGGGTTTCGCCGAGCATTTGCACCAACGGGGCGGTGGTTGCGTGGGCCGTCTGGATTTCCCCGGCCCAGAAACGGGCCTGGATGCCGACGCTGCGTGCCAGGGTGACTTTTTCCTGGAATCGGAGGCCCTGCTGGAGCGTGATGTTCTTGCGGCGGCGGATTTTTTCAATGCCTTCCGGCAGGGTGAAAAAAATCGCCGGCCATTTGTTAATCATGAACGTCTGGCTGCCCAGGGAACTGATCTGGGCTTCGATGCGGCCCTGCAAGACCCGCATGGCGGTCATGACGACGATGATGGAGAACACCCCGATCAGTACGCCGAGCAGTGTGAGCGCCGACCGCAGCTTGTGGGCCATCACGGCATTCATCGCCATCCCGAAACTTTCCCGGATCTCGGCCAGCAGCAAGGTTGGCAGGCGCAGTTTCATTCGTTCCTCAACGCCTCCACCGGATCCATCCGCGCCGCGCGCCAGGCGGGAAAAATTCCGGAAAGCAGGCCGGTGATCAGGGAAACCAGCAGGGCAATGCCGACGATAGTGAACGACATGGCCGCCGGCAGAAACCGCTGCATCACCAGCGTCAACGGCCAGGCGATGCCGAGGCCAACCAGCCCGCCGATCAGGCAGATGGCCGCGGCTTCGATCAAAAATTGCAACAGGATGGTCCGGCGCTTGGCGCCGATGGCTTTGCGGATGCCGATTTCACGCGTTCGCTCGGCCACGGACACGAACATGATGTTCATGATGCCGATGCCGCCGACAAACAGCGACAGGCCCGTGATGAACAGGCCGACGGTGGCGATGACCCCGGTTACCCGCTGCACCATGACCAGGATCTGGTCCTGCTGGTTGATGGCAAAATCATCCGGGTCGCTGGGCGCGAGGTGGCGGATCCTTCGCATGGCACTGTGCAACTCGTCCCGCGCCTCGTCCAGGTCCGTCACGGCCGACACTTTCACCTGGATCTGGTCCAAATCGCGCGTGTCCACATATCCGGAAAGCATTTTCGGCATGGGAATAATCGCCTGGTTGTCGATGCTGCTATCGAGAAAGGTCCCTTGTTTTTCCAGAACGCCAATGACTTCGAACGGCTGCTGGTCAATTTTGATTTTTTTGCCCAGGGGCGATTCTTTGGGGAACAGGTTGGTGGCGACCAGGGAACCGATGACGCATACGGGGCGTCCGCCATCGGCCTCCAGCGCGGAGAAAAACCGTCCCTGGCCGACGGAAAAGCCGCCGGTGAAGAGAAATTGCTCCGTGGTCCCGACGATGGTGACGCCGCGGGCGCTCCGTTTGCCATAGCGGATCCGCTCTCCCGAGAACATGACCGGAGCTACGGCCTGGACCCGATTCAGTTCCTTTTCCAGGGTATTGGCTTGTTCGATGGTGATCGGGCGCCGTTTCTTCATTTTCAACCATTCCTCCCGCGAATGCGGCGCCCAATCGGTGGTTTGAACGTAAAGCACATCCGCGCCGATGAATGAAATGGTATTCAGAAACGACTGGTTCAATCCCTGGATGGCCGTGCCCATGAGCGTGACGGTGACGATGCCGATGATGATGCCGAGCGTGGTGAGCACGGACCGCATTTTGTTGGCGCGGATGGCCGCCCAGGAAATGGTCAAGCCTTCCTTGAGTTCGGACAGTACGTTCATGGCGCTCGACGCTCGGGCAGCTTCTCGTCGCTGGCAATCAAACCATCGAGAATGCGGATGATGCGGCGGGCCTGGCGGGCGATGTCCTCCTCATGGGTGACCAGGATGATGGTATTGCCTTTCCGGGACAGATCGGCGAACAGGGTCATGATTTCCCGGCCGGTCTTGGAATCGAGGTTGCCGGTGGGTTCGTCGGCCAGCAGGATGGACGGATTATTGACGAGAGCGCGGGCGACGGCGACGCGTTGCCGTTGGCCGCCGGAGAGTTCGTTTGGTTTGTGGTGCATGCGGTCGGCCAGGCCGACCTGGGTAATGGCCTCCAGCGCAATCTGCCGTCGTTCGTCGGCGGGCCGGCCGGCGTAAATCAGCGGCAGCTCCACGTTGTGCAACGCGTTCGAGCGCGGCAGCAGGTTGAAGGTCTGGAAGACAAAGCCGATTTCGCGGTTGCGGACCTCCGCCAGTTGATTGTCGTTCATCTCGCTGACCTGGACGCCGTTGAGTTCGTATTGGCCCGACGAGGCGGTGTCGAGGCAGCCGATGAGATTCATCAAGGTGGATTTGCCGGAGCCGGACGGGCCCATGATGGCGACGTATTCGCCGCGCTCGATTTCGAGCGACACATCCCGCAGGGCGTGGACGGTTTCCGTGCCCATCTGGTAACGCCGCGAAACGTTCTGGAGGCGAATCAGCGCCACGGTCAACCCTTGGAATCCTCGCCGGTCGCCCCACCTTTGCGAATTTTTTTGCCGTCGTCGAGGTCGCGGCTGATGGCGCGGAACCCGCCGGAAACGATTTCGTCACCCTCCTTCAAACCGTCAACGATCTCCCAGTGGGTTTCGTCGCTGATGCCGGTTTTCACCGGCACCATCTTCACGTGGTCGCCATCCACCACGAACACCACGTCCACCAGCTTCTGCGATTCGCCGGGTTTTTTGCCGGCCGTGGCGGTGTTGGTGGCGCTGTCGCCGGCCGTGGCGGTGTTGGTCAGACTGTTGCCGCTCGCCACCGCGTTCGTCGTCTTGCCCGCCGTCGCCACCAGATTGGTTTTGGCAGCCTTGTCCGACGGCTTCAGCTTGGGTTTGGGCGGGCGGGCCGTGACGCTGGCAAAGGGCACGGCCAGCACATTCGTGGCGGAGCGCGTCTCGATATTGCCCGTCACCGACATCCCCGGGCGGAAGGATTCCTTTTCGTTGATCCGGATGCGGATTTCAAATTTGGTCGCGTCCTGCGTAGAAGACGAACTGAGGGCGGACAACGAGTTCAGACCTTCCGAGGAATTGGCCACATCCGTGACGGTGCCGACGAATTTCCGGTCTTTGAACGAGTCCACTTCCAATGACACGTTTTGGCCCGGCCGGATCAGCACCACGTCCATTTCGCCGACATCCACGCGCGCTTCCATGGCGTCCAGGTCCGAGATGACCATGATGTCGGTGCCGGCATTTTGGACCGTGCCGAGGACGCGCTCGCCCAGTTGTGAGTTTAATTTGCTGACCGTGCCATCCAGCGGCGAAACGAGGGTGGTTTTGGCGAGTTCCTCCTCGGCGCTGGCCAGCGAGGCCTTGGCCATTTCCATCTGGTGTCCGGCGCTGGTGACCTGCGCGTTGGCGGCGTGATAACCCGTCTTGGCGGTGATATAATCCGATTCAGAGATGAGGTTGGTCCGGAACAATTCGGAGGCGCGTTTGAATTCCGATTCGGCTTTTTCCAGGTTGGCCTCGGCCACCGTCTCGCTGGCGAGGGCGGACTTGTAGCTGGCATCGGCCTGGTTGCGGTTGGCGATATACACGTCCGGCTTGATCTTCAGCAGCAAATCGCCCTTGTGGACGAACTGGCCTTCCTTGACGGCCAGCTCGGTGATTTCGCCGCTCACCTCCGGGCTGATATGGACCTGCAGGACGGGATAAATTTTGCCGTTGGCCACGACCGTCTCGATGATGTTGGTGCGGACGACTCTTTCAGTCTGGACGGAGATGACCGGCTGCTTTTTCCTGAAGACGGCCACCAGTGTCAGTGCCGCGAGCACCAGGCCGATGACCGTAAAAATGATGATTTTCCTGCGTTTCTTGGGATTTGCCATGATAGTTATGTGTTAAGACAGGTCTCGCGGAATTTTGTTTCGTTTGTCCGTTATTTGGCCCCTAATTTTGCCGCCGAAAAAATAACATTGGCCAAGACGGCGAGGAGGATGAGGAAAAACTGGAGGGTCAGCCAGAATCCACCCGTCAACCCAAGCGCTTTAGAAAATCGGGCGCCGGAAAGTCGGGACAATCCGACGGCCAGGACCCCCACCAGCCAGAGGGAAAACAAGTTCATCGCCGCGAGGGCCAGGTGCAGGACATTTTTCGGATTAAAATGACTGATCAAAAGCGCGGGGCTGGGGGCAACGATTTTGCCGAAACTCACGGAGAGCAGCAGGGTGATGATGGCTCCCAGCAGGGCGATCATGCTGGCCAGGCCGGCCACCTCGAGCGCCTTGAGGTAATTCAATTTCGTCTTCAGGAAAACCAGCCCCAAAAACCATAAAACAAATGCCCACCAGAACACCCGCGCAAAACTTACAACCACTGCGCCGATGGAGCCCGAAATCATCATGGTGGTCGGTCCGCCGAATTTTTCGGTCATCGCCTCGGCCTGGTCCGCATCGGTGCGGGTCATTTTACCGGCACTCACCTGGTCCTCAAACACCTTGGTCTGTTGTTCGTGGATTTGCTGGATGATCGCCGGTTGTGAAAACAAGACAATCGTCGAGAGCACGCCGATGAATGCCGAAAGCAACGCCGGCACAAGCCAGTTGGAGGTGCATTGCGGGGCGGTCTTGATTTCGTCGAAAACCTCGCCGGGCGCAGCCAGGACATTCATCAATCGCCCGGCCAGCGAAGTTGCGGGCGTTGGCGGTATGGGTGTTGGTGAAACAGATTCCACGTTAGTCAGATTTCAACCAATACTTAGGCAAAACCCGGCCAAAGTTACAAGAAAAGTCGGTATTTATTGATGGACAGGGATTGCCCGGTCAGAGGCAATTTCCAACCACGCCGAGTGGAGCAAACAACGGTCAGTCGTCGTCATCCACGGTTTTCACCGCCCCGGCCGGATAGGGGGCATGTGGGCCTTTGGCCGCCCGCCAGAGGATGCGGTTGAGCAAATCTTCCGGGCATTGGTCCTCCTTTTCGAGCGGCAATCGCGCCGAAGCATAAGCATCCTGGCGCAACGCCGAATCGGGGATTTTCCTCGGCGCGGGATTCATCTCGTCGAGGGGAACATCGTTGGTGACGGCATTGAAGGGGGTGAAATCCGGTGTTTCGGTGAAACAGTCAAACATCGGGGTGGCGGTCGCGTCCATCTGGTTCATCGGTGGCAGGCCGAGCATGAGTTCGATCGTGCGCAACAAGCCGGTTTGGTTGTATTGCGTGCCGACCACGGCATGGCGCCGGGTGTAGGCGCTGACGACGTAGGCGGTCGTGCGGTAGCCGCTCACGTGGTCCCAGCCATTTTGCGGGTCATCCTCGATGGCAAAAATGCAGGTATTCGTCCAGAACCGGCTGTGGCTGACGGCCTCGACGATCCGGCCGAACGCGAGATCATTGTCGGCCACCTGGGCGGCGGGGGTGGGCGAACCAAATTTGGTGCCACTGGTATGGTCGTTGGGCAGCCAGAGGATGATGAGGTTCGGCAACTGGTCCGCTTGATCAAATGCCTTCAGCGCTTCGATGAATCGCGCGGCGCGAAAAACATCCGGCACTTTCAAATCCCAGCCAATCGTGTTGGTCACGAGATACGGCCGCAGCGCTTCGATGTCCGGTTCACACGAGTAGGCGATGGCATTCGAACCGCCGATAAAATCCCGGTAAGCTTCCAGGAAATTGATTTTCTCTTTGCGGTCCGGGTCTTTCCAGTGCTTCTGGTCGGTGGTGAATTCACCGAAATCACGAACCGTTTTGCCATGGGCGAGGGCGTTGTTCCAGATGAAACCGGCGGGTGAATAGGCCAGCGCGTCCTTGGTATCCAGCCCATCACCGCCGGCGGGATAACTGCGCGGGAAGCCGGCGAACTCCCGTTCCAGGTAGTCTGTCGCGAACGCACTATCGGCCCATTGATGGCCGTCGGCGCTCAAAATACCGCAGCAATAGGTGTTGTCCAACAGCACGAAATCACTCGCCAGCTGGTGCTGGTTCGGGGTGACGCGCCCGCCAAAGATGCACAAATTGGCGTCACCGTTCCCGTCCGGCAAGTCGCCGAGCACCTGGTCATAGGTCCGGTTTTCCTTGATGATATAAATGACGTGTTGGAACACCCCGGGTTCACCGGCGCGCTCGGGTACCGGCCGCGCGGGTTGGTCCGGGCGCGGGGGCAGTGTGGCCTGGGTGAGCAACGGATAACGCAAATTCGCCAGCACGGTTTGCGTCAACCCGGCCAATTCGGCTTTCGATGGCAAGGGTACCAGCGACAGTGAGCCGTAATATTGCCTGGTGTTGAAACCGGAGCCATTGCCGAGTCCCCGTCGGGCTTTTTCCCTGGTGGTCCCGATGTTTTTGATATTGGCCACGTAAATTTTCTTCCGCCGGGCGTCGAACGCAATCGCCCCGGGAAACCAGCCGGTCGGAACCAGGCCGAGCTGCCGGGACTGGCCGGGTTTGAACTGGAAAACGGCGACGGCGTTCTGCGTGCCGTTGCAGACGAAAAGGGTTTTACCCGATTTGTCGAAGGCCAGCGCGTTCGGCTGCGCACCGAATGGATCGCCGGGATTTTGCCGCGCGCAAATGGTTTCGGTGATTTGGTCCGTGCGGGTATCGATGACGGTCAATGTGTCGTCACCCGTGTTGGCGACCACCAACCAGCGTCCATTCGGCGACAACGCCATTGCGCCGGCGCGCCGGCCGGTCACGATCTCGGATTGATTGGTGCGGCCAGTATCGATGACCGACACCGAACCTTCACTGGCGATGGAGCGGGAGTCCACGCGCACCAGGGTGCCATGTCCGGCGGGACCGGTGGCACTACCGGCATCGGGCCGGCGGCCGCCCCAATTGCTGACATAGACTTTCCGCCCAGCGAGCACAACGTCGAACGGCGCGACGCCGGCATCCCACATCCGGAGCACGCGCCCGGTGACGGCATCCAGTTCGGCCAGGCGATCAGAGAGATTGAACGCGACGTAGACTTTTTTGCCATCCGGAGAAACGGCGATGCCGGCGGGAATTTCCGCCGCGCGCGACTGAGCATTGGCCGGCGGAAGGGGAAAGGCAACCAGCGGGACCACCGTGTGATCTGCCTGGACGCCAAAGACCTTGAGGTCGCCGTTGACGTTGGCCATGTAAATCCGCGAGCCATCGGGTGAAAAAGCGAGGCCGGTAAAGCTTAGTTGTGATTTTTGGGGCGGGGAAAGCACTTCCTCTGTTTCCGGTGCCGGAGGTGGTGTCTGGTCGGCCGGCAGGGGAACGTGCTGCAAAATTGTTCCCGTAGCCGGATCGAGGACAACCAGTTCATGGGTCAATCCGGCGGTGGCAAGCAATTTGCCATCGGGGCTCAACGCCAGTGCTTGTGGCCTCATGCCGGGCAGTTCGACCAGGGTTCCGGCGGGCGTGACGAACTGGTTGACCGGTGTGGCAAGACCGTTGGTCTGACGGCCAACCAACCCGGAGGTGGCAGCGAAGGACTGGACCTCGCCGGCAACCAAATGGCCCGAGCTCATTCCCGGGCCAAAAACCAGCCACGTTGCCAAAATCAACCGGTGAATCGGGACTCTCATGCTTGAGGTGATAACCATGGCGCAGTTTTCAATCGGAAAGCGATCATTTTTTCTCCGTGCCGGCTTTTTGCGTCCGGCGCAATTCCAGCTGAGGTTCGAACTATTTGGTTGCCGGCGTCAACCCGCACGCGGGAAAGTTCGTCGGCAACGGGGGCAGGGCCGAGCCAGACCAACCGGCATAAACAGCCTGCGAGTATCAGGGACCTGCCCTTCATCATATTCATGTTTTAAGTTTTCGCCGAACCAGCCTCATGCGCGCATCTTCGCGGCGAGACCAATGTCCCAAGGTGGTCTGTTCCACCGTCGGTTCGTGGATACCGTGCGGATTGGATGTTACAGGAGTGTGGAGCTCCGGTTAGAAATGGGAGAATTCCGGCGGCTGGCAACTTGCAAAAACGTAACCCCTGCGTCTTACGAATGTCTTACACATTTCCTACCTTGGGTTGAATCGAACGAGTGATGGTTATCGGCAAAGGCGAAAGGAGCGCATTCACCACCTGCCGGGGGGACAACGCAAACACAAATGATAAACGAGATTTCACCAATGGGGTGGCCGGTCAGGACGGCAACCGGAAAAATACCGCGATCCAAAGCCGTTGTCGCCCCGGGAGGGCGGAGCGGATTCACATTGATTGAACTGCTGGTGGTCATCGCTGTCATTGCCATTCTCGCCGCGTTGCTGTTGCCGGCGCTGGCCGCTGCCAGGCAAAAGGCGCAGAGCCTTCAATGTCTTAACAATCTACGGCAATGGGGATTGGGTTTTCACATGTACGGCGACGACAACAACGACTTTGTGCCGGACGAAGGCAATACCTTCAACGCCATAAACGATCCCGGGTCGGCCACCACCTCGGACAACCTTCACTATGCCTGGTATAATTGTGTGGCCCCAACCATAGCGCAACCGCCATTGATAAATCTTTATGGTGCGTTCGGTAATCCGTTTAATCCGCCGTTGCCCGGCAGCCGCAGCATCTTTTCCTGCCCGGCAGCGCCCGACCCGGACACCAGTCTCGGTTATACCGAGCCTTTGAGTGTGCGGAAGGCGTATTTCATGTATGGAGAGAATGCACGTCTGTGTGTCAACTTTGGCACCCGACAGCACGGCATCTCCCAGACAAAACTTGCCGATGTTCTCAAGCCGGCGGACACGGTTTTTCTGGCCGAAGCGAACGGGAACGCCATGGATTCCAGTGGCGCCTCAATCGCCACCATAGCCAATTCCAATGTCACCGGCTATTACAGTTTTGCGCGGCACAGCTACAAAAAGCTCGGCAATTTTGCCATGTGTGACGGCAGCTCCCGCCCGGCCAGGACCAATGACTTTTGGCGGACGCAGAACGAGGCCAATTTTGATTGTACCTCCCCGTCGGGCAATCTGGAGTGGCAGAAAGAGCGCGCCATCTATTGGTATCCCTCACCGAAGACTCTGAATTAGCTTTTAAAAAATAATTGGAAAAACAAACCCCAAAAGAAATGAAAACGAAATCCTTCATCAAAATAATCAGTGCAGTGGCTTTGGTGGCCGCAGCGTTTCTGTCTCCCAACAACTGTTCCGCGCAGACCGTTCTGGCCGGTTGGGATGTCAATGGACTTGCGAACAGCGGACCATCGCCGTTTGCGCCCAGCGCCGCCAATGCCAACCTGATCATCGGCGGCCTGACGAAGGGGGCGGGAGTCACCAATACTACCACCGGGAATGTATGGGGCGGCAACAGCTGGACCAATGCGGGTGTTGCCGACAGCGAGTCGCAAGCCATCAATGGCAATAACTTCGTCACGTTCACCATCCAGCCGGATCCCGGTTACACCCTGTCCGTGACCAACCTCAGCAAATTCTATGTCACCAAGTCGGCCACCGGTCCGGCCAGCGGAGAATTGCAGTGGTCAACCAATGGCATCACCTTCACCGACGTAACGGCCCTGGCCTATGGCGTTCAAGGCACGGCCATTGCCGCCACCAGTATCGGGACGGTCAATCTTTCGGGAATTCCCGCCCTGCAAAATGTCAATTCGAACATCACCGTGACCCTTCGCATTGTGAACTGGGGCGCAACCGGCTTCGCGGGAACCTGGTATGTTGGTGACGGCAACGCCAGCGGCTCTGACCTTGAAGTTCAGGGCGTTTTGACCTCCAGCGGCGTTGCGCCCAATAATCTGGCCGTATCACCGTCAGGCGTTTCGACCAATGCGGGCAGCACGGTGGTTTTCAACGCCACCGCCAGCGGCGATCCGGCGAGCAATTTCTGGTATAAAGTGGTTGGGGCGACCACCAATTTGATTCCGGGCGCGACAGCGGCAGCTTTGACGCTGAACAACGTGTCGGGGGCGGACACGGCGAATTATTTTGTGATCCTCACCAATGCGTCCGGCTCGGCCACCAGCGGCATTGTTTCGTTGGCGGTCATCGATCCGTTCATCACCGACCAGCCGGCCAGCGCGCAGGGATTGTTGGACGGAACCGTGCATTTTTCCGTGACGGCGGCGGGCACGTCACTGGCCTATCGGTGGTATTTTTCAGACCTCAGCGGCAACATTATCGCTCCCGTAAACAATGGCGCGCAAGGTTCCGGGTCGGTGATTTCCGGCGCCGCCAGCAGCGCGCTGGCGATCAGCAATTTGCAGCCCGCCGATCCCGCCAATTTTGTGGTGGTGGTCACCAATGTTTATGGTGCTGTCACCAGCTCCGTGGCCTCGCTCCTGTCCGTGAACAACACGGCGACGCTGACGTTTTGGAATTTCAACAACACTGTTCTCAGTGTGAACAGCCCGGCTCCCTATTATGGCGTCGGCGCCGTCGCCGCCGCTGGCACTCCCAATGTTCCTCCCACCTCTCCCTTCTTTGGCGTGGTGGATCCGGCGGATGGCCCCGGTTTTGGACTCGGCAACACGAACCGCTCCTGGGGTACCTCCCAATATCCGGCCAGCGGAAGCAACAAGCAAAACGGCGTGCAATTCAATACCAGCACGGTCGGCGCCAAGAACATCACCGTTTCCTACGACTCCCGTGCGACCGGTACGGCCAGCGGCTATGAAAGGCTGCAATATACAACCAATGGAACCGATTGGATTGATTATCCCACCAGTTCCTCTTTTATCGGCCGAGCGGTCTCCACTTATTATCCTTTCAGCTACAGTCTCGCCGGTTTCCCGGGGGCGGCCAATAATCCCAGCTTCGGCATCCGGGTCGTGACTGAATTCCAGAGCACGGCCACCTATGGCATCGGCACCACGAACAACTATGTTGGCACGGCCAATACCTATGGCACCGGCGGTACGTTGACCTATGACATCGTCACCATCAACGGCGATGCCATCACCAACAACAACACGCCGCCAGGCATCAGCGCTTTCTCCAACACCAACACGCCGGATTTTCTGCCCATTACGAACAGCTTCACCGTGGGCGACCTCGAAACCGCGGCGGGTTCGCTCACGGTTTCCGCCGTGTCGCTCAATCCCTCGAAGGTCAACCCGACCTTCACCTTCGGCGGCAGCGGCGCCAGCCGGACCATGATTATTACTCCCCACAACATCCCGGATCAGGTTGATGCCGCCCCGATACTGGTCACCGTGACCGATGGCAACGGTGATTCCACGGCGACCTGGTTTATATTGACGTTGACGTCGGTGAACCTGGCGCCGACCAATTCCCTGACCACGCTGGCGATGACGAACACGCTGGTCAATACTCCCATTACGATTCCGTTCAAGGTCGGCGATGATCGCACCGCTGCCGGCGGGCTGACTTATTCGGTGGCTTCCGGCAACAACGCGGTGATTCCGGGCGGCAATATTGTGATTAGCGGCGCCGGCACCGCCAATCCCGCGGTCACCATCACCCCGGCGAGCAATCAGGTCGGAGTCGCCACCATCAGCGTGACCGTCAATGACAACGACGCGCTTGAACCCCGCAGCACGACGGCCAACATTGCGTTCATGGTCAGGCCCAACACCAACGTGGTGGCCATTGACTATTTCAGCTACGACACCAGCGGTGCGCTGGATACAGTATCTGGCGGTTTCTGGCAGCATTTGAGTGGTAATCTTGGACAAATGCCGGTCAACGCCGGCGTGGTCACGGTGGACACGTTCGACAACACCGAGAACTTGCAGGCCCAGTTGCTGGGCAGTCCTTACAAGACCAATAGCGGTGCGAGCTTGTATTCCAGCTTCATGGTCAACATGGATCCCAGCAAGATGCCGGTTGGGAACGGCACGTACTTCGCACTCTTCAACGACGGCTCCGGCGTCACGGGCAACTACGAATGCCGTGTCATTGCCGCCACCAACGGCGCAGCCCCGGGCTATTACCGGATTGGCATCAATAACTTTGGCGCGGACGCGACCAGCAGCCAGATGTTCCCGCAGGACCTGGTTCCCGGCAGCAATTACGTCGTCGTCACCTCATTGTTGTTGACCAACGGGTTCTCAACCGTCTGGGTCAATCCCGGCGCTCAATCGTCCATCAGCGTAACCGACACCAGCGGCTCTTCCGGGACGAATTTGTTTAACATCGCTGATTTCGAACTCCGCGAGTCGGGTGCCAACGGAGGTTCCGTGGGCGTGTCTCAACTCAAGGTCGGGACCACCTTTGACTCCGTGTTCCCGGCGTTGCATATCCAGGCCCTCGGGACCAATGCCGTTGTAAACTGGTCTGATCCCACGCTGGCCATCCAGTCGGCGACCAATGTTGCCGGGCCCTACGCGGATGTGTCCGGGACGACCATTCCCTACACCAACAATGCCAGCACCAACACCGTGAGGTTCTTCCGGTTCAAGCCATAGTTGGATCAGCGAACCTGTCAAAACGCGGGGTGCGCAGGCACCCTGCGTTTTTTGTTTTCCGGCCATCGAACTGACGTCATGGCGTTCCCGGGCTAAATCGCTCAATCATTTACCAGGGCGACGTCCAAACGTCGGCAGATTTCTTCCGCGAGAGGAACCTGATTTTTCCAGCTTGTAACGGAATCGTCACCTGCCTGTCTCACTAAAGTGATATAATTCCTGTAGTTTAAGCGCGTATTCAAACTGGCGACCAAATTGTTTCAGCGGGGCAACCCGGTTCGGTTGATTCCATGGTTCAGCCAAAATCGCCGACCCTCTCCCCCGTGCCCGCCGCTCCGCCGGTCTGCCCAGGCGCGGAAAACTTTGTGAAAAGTGTCAATAACTTTAACAATAAGTGCTTGCCAGCGGATGTCGCCTGTGCGAAAACCTCGGCAAGGAGCGGAGGACCGGCATAAACCGGATGCAGCAGGAGCAGGTTATTGTTGTATGCAGATAACTGAATTTAAGAGCGGCAAAAAAACTCGCAAGTGGATGCCGCCACGCACGACTGGGTTTTCGCGTGGACAGGCCTTCACTTTGATTGAACTGTTGGTCGTCATCGCCGTCATCGCCATCCTGGCGGCACTGCTGTTGCCGGCGCTGGCGGGCGCCAAGAAGAAGGCGCAAAACATCACCTGCCTGAACAACATGAAGCAATGGGCTTTGGGCTTCCGGATGTATGCCGATGACAACGATGGGGTGGTTCCGGAAGAAGGCAACACCGGCGCGAGCATCGCCGACACGGTTGCCAGCCGCAATTTGACCGAAGCCTGGTATAATTCCGTTCCCACTTTGGTCGGCCTGCCCACCCTGGTCTATCTTTACAAAAATGGCAACCCACCCCTGCCCGGAAGCCAAACCATCTTTTCCTGCCCGGTCTGTCCGGATCCTGATTCGACTTACAGCAGTCCGCCCAAGTTTGGCAAAGCCTTTTTCATGTATGCGGAGAACAGCCGCATTTGCGTCAACTATAGCACGCGTTATACGGGCGGCTTCCCCGGCACGCCCAAAGGAATCGCCCAGACTAAATTTACCGATGTTAAACTGCCTACGGATACCATCCTGATTGCGGAGCAGGACCCGGCCACCGCGACCAACATTATCTCTTCGTCCGTAACGACGGGTTATTACGCCGTTGCCCGCCATGGTTATGGCAAGTTCGCCAATTTTGCCATGGCCGACGGGAGTTTTCGTTCGGCACGAACCAATGAATTTATGCGCGACATCAATGACGCCAATGACGCGGGCAAAGAGTGGGCACTGGAACGTTCCATGTATTGGTATCCGACGCCCACCACGCCGAATTAGGAATTTCAGAAGCAGAAGTAAAACCCCTAGCATCACACAACTACCATGAAAAGAATACTCACAGCTTTAGCCATTTTCACGACCGCCCTCTCCGGCGCCCGGGCCGCCTCGGTGTTCAGTGACGTCTTTAACTATCCCGACGGCGGGATTGTTGCCAGTTCCACTGGCATCTGGATCAACAACTCGGGCACGGCGGGATCGATGTTGGTTTCCAACCAGACGCTGATCGTTACGACGGCGCGGACCGAGGACATTGCCCATAATTTTGGAACGATCTTCGCCACCAACGGGCCGGTGAGTGCCCTGTATTCGAGCTACACGATCAAGTGCACCGGTTTGCCCGGCGGGCTGGGGACCTACTTTAACCACTTCACCGGAACCAATACGTTTGGCCTGAGCGGCCATCGTGCCCGTGTCTTCGCCGCGACCACCAATAATGTCGCCGGGACCAACGATACCAGCACCAGTGGCGATTTCTATCTGTACATTGTCAACAGCGTCGGCAGCACCACCAACGGCAACAATCAATGGCTCACGCCCCTGGTCACCAACGTCACCTACACGATTGTCACCCGATATGTGCTGGCCACCGGGGCTTCCACGCTCTGGGTCAATCCCAGTGCGGAGACCGACCCCAGCATCACCGATCCGATCCCGCTGCCGCCGGAAAGCCCGTTGGCCGCCCCCACCAATGGCATTTTGAATATTTCTCACTACAGTTTCCGTCAGGCGACCGGTGAAGGGACCATGCTGGTCAACAACCTGAAAGTCGGCACCGCCTTCAGCGATGTGGCCGGAGCCAATACGTCGCCGACCATTTCACCCATCCCCAATCAGAATACACCGGCCAATACTGCGATTGGCCCGATTACCTTTATCGTCGGCGACGACAGTCCCCTGGACGGCCTGACGCTGACCCGGGGTTCTTCCAACCCCACCCTGGTGCCGACCAACAACATCGTCCTGGGCGGCAGTGGCGCCAGCCGCACCGTGACGATTACCCCGGCGGCGGGCCAGCAGGGGTCTTCGACCATAACGATTTTTGTCAGTGACGGTGTGAACGTTTCCTCAACGTCATTCCTGCTGCGCGTCGGGGCGCCGACCATTGCCACGGTTGCCAACCAGATCACCTATATCAACACGGCGGTGGGACCGGTTTCGTTCACGGTCAGCGATCCCGAGGGTGACAGCCTGACGGTCAGCCAGGCCTCTTCCAACCCGACCTTGTTGCCCACCGGCAACGTGGTTTTGGGCGGCAGCGGTGCCAACCGCACGGTCACTTTGACTCCGGCCAGCGGCCAGACCGGCGTGTCCACCATCACCCTCTTCGTTGCGGATGCTTTTAATACCAACAGCACCAGTTTTGTGTTGAGCGTCTCCCCTCAATTCGGGGTGATTTTGTCGGATGATTTCAACTATACGGACTTTTTGCAGGACACCGCCCTGCAAGGGGCGGATGCGCCCCACGCCAGTCCCTGGGGTCATGCGGGCAGCAATGCCGGCACCAATTTCGACTTGCTGGTGATTAATGGCACGGCGCAATTGTCCACCGAAAGATCGGAAGATCTGGCGGCGGCGCTGGCCAATTCTCCCTTTGCCGCCGATAGCGGGGTGCTTTTATATGCCTCCTTCAACATCACCTTTTCAAACCTCCCCACGTCGGCGGGCGATTATTTCGTTCACTTTCAGGATACCATCACCGGCAGCACGTTTCGGGATAAAATATACGCCAGCACAACCAATGCAGCCGACGGACACTTCCGTCTGGGCGTCGCCAACGCCGCCAACAACGTCAGCGCCCAATTCCCGCTGGATTTGAACACCAACCAATCCTATTTCGTCGTCACCCGTTACAATACGGGGACAGGCGAAAGTGTTTTGTGGGTCAATCCCAACAATGAATCCAGCCCGGGCGCGGTGGCCCAGGATCTCACCACCGCGGCCATTGTCGGCGATTTTGGCCTGCGCCAGTCAACCGGAATAGGGATTTCTTACCTGGATAACCTCGTGGTCGGCACCGCTTTTGGCGATGTCGCCCCGATCATTGTCGTTCCCATCCCGCTGCACATCCAACCCTCAGGCACCAACATCGTGCTGACCTGGAACGATCCCTCCTTCAGCCTCCAATCGTCAGCGCTCGTCAACGGGCCTTACACCACCCTGGGTGGCGCCACCAGTCCTTTCACCACCAATACGGTCGCTTCACGGCAAT
>Ga0265338_10002146_pt1 | contig 30302 bp, 34 predicted proteins | sample 42126metaG_FD_193579 | JGI IMG/M metagenome (GOLD analysis project Ga0265338, IMG submission 193579) | Rhizosphere microbial communities from Carex aquatilis grown in University of Washington, Seatle, WA, United States - 4-21-26 metaG | ecosystem: Host-associated > Plants > Roots > Rhizosphere...
GAAGACAACGCACCCCAAGAAAAGGCTCAGTTGGTATCGCTGGCTACATGAACTGCTGGAATGGCTGATTTGGCAGCCACTATTTGAGGTTGTGGTGGGAGGAGTGTGAGAAGTGCACGTGGTTCAGGCTCAAACTATTGACATTAATTGTAATTAATGATATTGTGCTATCAGCGCTGCCAGTAGTATCTGCATGCAAAACATGTTTGATTACTATTGCTAATTTCTGTGCTGTGACAATTTCGTAACGTTTTTTATTCGAAACATATGACTGGTGTTCTCACTGGCAGCGCGAGAACCCCCGGAGCCTAAGAGAGGCACCGGATTACCTCCGAACGGAGGAGTCATGTCGCACACAACCCTCACCCTGGTTAGCAGCCCCACGCCCCGGGATTTCGTCCTGGGCAAGCTGCTGATGGACATCCGCAAGGACGTCCGCCAGCAGTTCTGGGCCGAGGGGAACGGTGAAGACCTTCCCATGACCAGGAGAGCCTCCCTGCGCATCATCATCGAGCGAGTCATGCTCGAGCGCTGCGGTGGCAACCGCGAACAGTACGAGGAGTACCTGCTCGCCGCAGGCCGCATCCCGACGACGCTCGTCCGCTACGACGTCGAAAGCTGGCTGCACCTGTTCCCGTGGCTCACGGGCCGCGCGAGCGATTACCTGCTGGGGCACGCCCTGGCATCAATCGCCGCCTGGGTCGAGAACGAACTCCTCACGGACGAGGCCATCCGCAAGGAAAATCGCCTCCGCCGTCGGCGCACTCGGCGCCCTGTTCGCACCGTCTTGGGCTGACGGCAAAAGCCCATTCCGCCTGCGGCCCGGTGTGCAATTCGCACCGGGCCCGGGCGGCCACCCTCAGCTGAGGGTATTTTTGTTATAATCAAGCACTGATGAATCAACCTCACACCCGCAATTTCTGCATCATCGCGCACATCGACCACGGCAAATCAACCCTGGCTGATCGCATGCTTGAACTCACCGGCACCGTTGAGCGGCGCAATATGCACGCGCAGCTGCTCGATACCATGGAGCTCGAGCAGGAAAAGGGGATCACCATTAAACTCCAGCCGGTGCGCATGGCCTGGCGCGACCACCGGCTAAACCTCATCGACACGCCCGGCCACGTCGATTTCAGCTACGAAGTCTCGCGCAGCCTCGCCGCCTGCGAGGGCGCCGTGCTGGTGGTCGATGCCTCCCAAGGCATCCAAGCCCAAACCCTCGCCAACGTCTACCTCGCCATCGAAGCCGGCCTCACCATTATCCCAGTGCTCAACAAGATCGACCTCCCGGCCGCCGACCCCGACCGCGTCGCCGCCGAAATCGCCAACCTCCTCGATTGCGACGCCGCCACCATCCTGCGCGTGTCCGGCAAAACCGGCGCCGGAGTGGAAGAGCTGCTCGACGCCATAGTTGAGCAAATTCCCGCCCCCTCTGGCGACCCCGAAGCACCCTTGCGCGCCCTCATTTTCGACTCCATTTACGACAACCACCGCGGCGTCATCCTGTACCTGCGCATCGTCGACGGCTCGCTCAAAAAAGCCGACGACATCCGCCTCATGGCCGCCGTCTCCCACGGCCTCGCCATCGAGACCGGCATTTTCACTCCTGCCCAAACCCCCGCACCCAGCCTCCAGACCGGGCAAATCGGCTATGTCGTCACCAACCTCAAGTCCATCACCGAAGCTCGTGTCGGCGACACCGTTACGCATGCGCGCCAAGCCGCCGCTACCGCCCTGGCCGGCTACCAGACGGTTAAGCCGTACGTCTTCGCCGGTTTCTTCCCTGCCAGCGGTGAGCAGTATCCTCAATTAAAAGACGCGCTCGAAAAGCTCAAATTAAACGATGCGGCCCTCCAATACGAGCCCGAATCGTCGCAAGTGCTGGGCTTCGGCTATCGCGTCGGCTTCCTCGGCCTGCTCCACCTCGACATCATCAAAGAGCGCCTCGAACGCGAATACGGCCTCGACCTCGTCGTCACCAACCCCTCCACCGACTACCAGCTCACCGAAACCGACGGCGCCACGCGCACCGTCCGCTCGGCCGCCGAGCTCCCGGCGCCCAGTAACATCGGCGAAATCCGCGAACCGTGGATTCGCGGAGAAGTCGTCGTGCCCGGCCGCTACCTCGGCGGCGTCCTCCAGCTCATCAACCGCCTGCGCGGCCGCCAAACCAACTTGAGCTACCTCGATGCCGAGCTGGCCGTCGTTAATTTTGAAGCGCCTTTAGCCGGCATCCTCACCGATTTCTATGATGCGCTTAAGTCCATCACCTCCGGCTACGGCAGCTTCAATTACGAGCTGGCCGATTACCGTGCCGAGCGCCTCGTCCGCTTAGATATTCTCGTTGGCGGCGAAATGATCGACTCACTCTCCCTCGTGATCCACGCCGACGAGGCTCAACGCGCCGGCCGCGCCATCGTCGAGAAGCTCAAAAACATCATCCCCAAACAAGCCTTTGAGGTCACCCTGCAAGCCGCCATCGGGGGCAAAATCATCGCCCGAGACGACGTCAAAGCCCTGCGCAAAGACGTCACCGCCAAGCTCTACGGCGGCGATGTCACCCGCAAAAACAAGCTGCTCGACAAACAAAAGAAAGGCAAGGCCCGGCTAAAGCGCATCGGCAAGGTCGACATCCCCGCCGAGGCTTTTATGGTTTTAGTCAAGAAAGACAACTAAACTTTGGTCATGACACGCCAATACCCGACTCACATCTATGACCCTCAACGTATAGAAATTGCGACAGGCCTCATCCAGCATGAGTTCCGGCACTTGTTCCAGTCCATACCTGAAGCGCTGTGGCCGGCACTCGACCGTGACATTGCCGGCTGGTTCGACGGCGACAAATATGATTTGGCGCCAGCACACGACTTCTGGAATGCCACCGATGCCATCATGCGGGGCTTCAAGCTTAAAGGTGTCGTCAAATACATCACGGCCGAAAATGCTACCTGGCGTCTGGCCGACGTACCGGTGATCGACATTGATATCAGCTGGAAGTTGCCTCCACTTGCACCACTCGGCGACCCGCCGTACGACACACGCGAACTCAAAAAACGCATTGCCACCGACCCGCAACTGTACCGCAACCTCACCATCAACTCCGACTTTCACGCCGCCACCACGGTACCTCGCGACCACTACCCTGTACTTCTGTTATCAAACGGTGGCCGCATCAAAATCGCCGACGGCAACCGCCGCGTCCTGCGTGCTCTACTACATGATCGCCGCACCATTAGAGCATGGCAGGCTGAATGGCCGGCAGACCAGCCGCTGCGCAATTATTGGGTTAGCACAGCCTTTCTACGGGAGCTCGGTGAGCAAGCACTCGTCGCTCAGGCGGCTAACAATCAGCCCGTTCTGACTAGTCTGCGCGAGCTGATTCACAGCTTGTTCGAGCAGAGCACCATCGCTCGCACCAATTTCGATCTGCGGGTCAAAGACAAGTATTCTCTTCTAGAGTTCTAGAAGCTATCGTATCCCGTATCCGTGCACCGGGTCGCGCATCATCAACCATGCCACCGCTTCCTCGCGCGTCGCAAACACCTTGGTCCGGTCAGTCTTACCCAGCGCCTGTATAATCAGCTCCGTCACCTCCGCCAGCACACGGCTCTTACCAAATGCCGCCACCCGGTCATAATTTATCGAGCCCATCGCGTCCAGCGTCGCTTTGTTGGCACCAGTGGAAAACTTGTCCTCGTGCGTAAAATCAATCAACCCCAATACCGGCTTGCCTTCCGTCCGCAGCTGATCCGCCAATCTCTGGCACTGCAGTGCCGAATCCTCGATCGTCTGCTGGGTCTGATTGCCCACCAGTGTTACCGCAATGTAGCCATCCTTGGCCAGTTTCACCGAATTTTGTAATGTTCCATCTTGCATAACCAGATTATACACGCAGCTGTGTACAACCCGCCAAGCATGACATTGGCATAAGTGGTATAAATGGAGAAGGTCTTTAATTTAGAGGGTAGAACACACATGCCTGATGAGTCATCAGACAATACCGAAACTACCAACACCAAATCCGATAAACCTTCTTTCGATACCAAACCAGAACAAACCAAGTCCGACGAAGCTACAACCGACGAAACCAAGCCCGAAGAAACGAAATCCGACGAAACCCAATCCGGCCAAGCCGAACCCGAATCAAGTGGATCAACCGCCCCGGCCGAGCCGCCGGCAGTCGATGCTATAACGCCACCTGCCGCCCCGGCACCCGCTGGCGATGCCACGCCCACGAGCGATGCAACAACCGCCGACAGTGCGGCGCCCACCGCTGATGATGCGGCGCCCAGCACGCCGGCTCCGGAGGCTGACACCTCATCGCAGATGCCGCACCCGTCCCCTACAGTCGAGCCGTTTCAATCGGCCAGCGCCACGCAGCCAGCGGAAGCTGCGCCCAAGAAACGTTCCATGATGCCGGTTATCCTTATTGTCGTCGTGCTCGTGCTGCTCATTGGCGGCGGGGCGTGGTACCTGATGATGGGCGGCGGCAAAGCCACCCCCAAGGCCTCACCTACGCCCTCGCCCTCACCCAGCGCGTCAACCTCCGCTGCCAACTTCAATTCCGATCTGCAATCCGCCGACACCAATCTCTCAGGCGCCGACACCAGCCTGCAGGCAGCCGATGCCGGTCTCGCCGACCAGTCCGGGAGCTTAAGCGAATGAAATTCACCGAACTCCGCATCCGTTTAACCCGCCCGGCCATGGCTGCCGCGTTGCTGGCCGCCTTTCCGCTAACGGCTGCCAATTCGCAGACGTCGCCCGTACCGGCGATTACACCGGGCAGTACCACCGCCACGCCCGGCGCCACTCCCACGCCCACGGACCTCACCAAATTATCGGCCGCCTTGCAGGCCCAGCATCTCGCTACGCTCAAAACCCGTGGCGATGCCGAAATTACCCGCCGGCTTACCAACTTAAACGATGCTGCTACCAAAATTTCCGGCCTTACCACGCTTACCGCCGCCGATAAATCCGCCCTCACCACCCAGGTGCAAAACGAAATCTCCGGCCTCAACGCGCTCAAGACCAAGCTCGACGCCGACACCACCCTGGCCACCGCCCGCACTGACGTCCAGAGTATCGTCACCGAGTACCGCGTCTACCTGCTTATGCTGCCCAAGGTTCGCCTTGTGGCCGCCGACGATCGGCTCACCACCGCCTCCAACAATTTAGTGACCTTAAAAGGCAAGCTTCAAACGGCCGTCAACAACTCAAAAATAACCGGCGCTGGCCTCACCGCCATGCAAGCCAGCCTCACCGATATGCAGGCTAAACTCGACGCCGCTCAGACCGCGCTCAGCGGCGTCGGTACCAAACTGCTCGCGCTCACACCGAGCGACTACAACACCAACCACACCGTGCTCATGCAGTACCGCACCGACCTCGTCAATGCCCAAACTGACCTCAAAGCCGCCCGCGCCGACGCCGCCACCATCGTCGCCGCCCTCGGTGGCTCGGCTGCCACTTCGCCGTCGCCATCTGCTTCCGCCAGCCCCGCCGCCCACTAGCACTGGCCCATCTGGCACTCTTGACGCATGAGTGCCAATCCTGTTAACGTAATCTTATGACCCCGCGCCAGGAACAAATTTTGCACGCCATCGTGGAGACCTACGCTGGCACCGCCGAACCTGTCGGTTCGCTCGCTCTGTGCGAAAAATTTACCACTTCGTCGGCCACCGTTCGCGCCGAAATGGCCGCCTTGGAAGCCCTCGGCTACATCATGCAGCCGCACATCTCGGCCGGCCGCGTGCCCACCGACAAAGGCTACCGCGCTTACGTTAATTCGCTCAGCGAGCCCAAACCCAGCCGCCACCACGAGCAGGCGCTGGCTCGCCGCATCAATTCGGCCGGCGAAATCGAGCGCGCCATCAAGAACGCGGTCGAGTCGCTGGCTGATGTCACCGGCAATCTCGGCCTCGGCACCATCGGCGGCAACCTCTACCTCTCCGGCATGGCCAGTCTGTTCCATCACCCCGAATTCTCCGGCGGCGCCCGAGCCTACGAAGTCGCCCGCCTCTTAGACAGCCTCGAAGAATGGCTGGCCGAGGCCGCTCCCGGCGCCCCCGTCAGCGTCTACATCGGCCGCGAAAACCCGGTTGGCCGCAGCTCCGGCGCCACCTTAATCATCAGCCGCTTCCAGTCACCCTATTCGCACCGCAGCTACGTCGGCGTCCTTGGCCCCACCCGCCAAAATTACGGCCCTGTTATTGGCCTCGTCGGCTACACCGGCAAATTGCTCGAAGAAGCCTTAAATTAATCAGGATTCCATCATGGCCCAAAAAGCTCAAGATCAGCAACCCGAAGAAGACAACCAAACCGAAGCCACCGCCGAATCCCACACCGACGTCCACGTCGAGTCACATAGTGAGCAGCACGTTAGCTCCGACGCACCACCCACTGCCGGCCCGGCCGCCGCAGACGACCAGCTCGCGCAGCTCACCGCCGACCTCCAGCGCGCCCAGGCCGATTTCATTAATTACCGCCGCCGGGCCGAGGCCGAAAAAGCCGATGCCCTCAATTTTGCCACATCCCGCGTCGCCCGCGAATTCCTCGCCGTCCGCGACAGCTTTGACGCGGAAGCCGCCCATCGTCCCGCCGACGCTGATCCCCAATGGGCCAAATCCATCGATGCCATTCGCGCCCAGTTCGACCAGGTCCTAAATAATCTCGGCATCACCCGCTTTGAGTCCGTCGGCCAGCCGTTCGACCCGCACCGTCACGAAGCCGTGGCCCACGATGGCGACGGCGACACCGTTACCGCCGAACTCCAGTCCGGCTATCAAATGGGCGACACCGTCATTCGCCCGGCCATCGTCAAAGTCGGCTCCGCCCCCAAAAACTAATTTTGCGCAAAGCCCTGGTATGCCAGATGTAGTATCATACGGGTAGTGAGGAGGCCAGTAATGCCAGAAACACAAGACGATGAACAGTCGCAGCAATCTTTTGCCGGCGCACAACAGTATGCGGAACTCAGCCAGCCTGTGACCGAAACAGCAGCTCGCGTTGTTATCGGCGGTCGAGAGCACTACACGAAAGTGCCCGAAGGCGCGGCCGCCCAAGCCGCTAAGTATAACGCGATGCCCTTCGATGAGCTCCCGACCGAAGAGCAACAGAGGCGGCTTGCCAACCCCGATGCAGCGACGCTGCGAGGCGCCAATCAGGCTGCCCTCGATCGCATTGTGGCCAGTCTTGACGCGTTGGCAGCGCAGGCTCCGGATCACGACAAACATCCGCATCGATGGGATTACTTTGCTGGATTAGTACAAGAACATAATGCTCTACCGTGGGCCATCGCCGAATGGGAAAAAGCGAGCGCGGCAGGACCGTTTTCCACGTATGTGGCCAGTCGGATTAAGGAGATGGGGCCACAGCGTCCGGATATATCAACCATAGATGCAAACAGTCCGGATTTCCCGATCGTAGCCGCCGAAGCATGGGTTCGTGATGCCAACTTCGCGGCCGGAATTAATGAACAACTACGCAATCCCCATCGCTAGTTAGCACTCTTGACGTCCGAGTGCCAAAATCCTACAATGAGATCGTTATTAGCAAGCACCCATAGCGAGTGCTAGAATAATAGCGATTGAACTCGTAATTTACTCTGGTTAATTTCGAAACAGGAGAATCATTTCTACAATGGGTAAAATCATCGGCATCGACCTCGGCACCACCAACTCAGCCATGGCCGTCATGGAGGGTGGCCAGCCTACCATTATCGCCAACGCCGAGGGCAACCGCACCACCCCTTCCATTGTCGCCGTCTCTAAAAACGGCGAGCGCCTCGTCGGCCAGGTCGCCAAGCGCCAGGCCGTCATCAACCCCGACAACACCATTTTCGAGGTCAAGCGCCTCATCGGCCGCAAATTCACCGACCCCGACGTCACCCGCGACTCCAAGCACCTGCCGTACCAGATCGTCCAATCGGCCGGCGGCGTTAAGGTCAAAATGGGCGACAAAGACTACACCCCCGAGGAAATCTCGGCCATGATCCTGTCAAAGCTCAAAGCCGACGCCGAAGCCTTCCTCGGTACCACCGTTACCGAAGCCGTCATCACCGTGCCGGCCTACTTCAACGACTCGCAGCGCCAGGCCACCAAAGACGCCGGCAAAATCGCCGGCCTCGAGGTCAAGCGCATCATCAACGAGCCCACCGCCGCCGCTCTGGCCTACGGTCTCGACAAGAAAAAAGAAGAGAAAATTGTTGTATTCGACCTCGGCGGCGGCACCTTCGATGTCTCCATTCTCGAGCTCGGCGACGGCGTGTTCGAAGTTAAATCCACCAACGGCGACACCCACCTCGGCGGCGCCGACTTCGACCAGGCCGTTATGGAATTCCTGCTCGGCGAATTTAAAAAGCAGGAAGGAATTGACCTCGGCCAAGACAAGGCCGCCGTCCAACGCTTAAAAGAAGCCGCCGAAAAAGCCAAGATTGAGCTCAGTACCACCACCGAATCCGAAATCAATCTGCCGTTCATCACCGCCGATGCGTCCGGTCCCAAGCACTTTACCTACACGCTCACCCGCGCCAAACTCGAATCGCTGGTGGCCGACCTCATCGCCAAAACCGCCGGCCCCTGCGAAGCGGCGTTAAAAGACGCCGGCCTGTCCAAGGGCGACATCAATGAAATCGTGCTCGTCGGCGGCATGACCCGCATGCCGGCCGTCCAAGCTAAGGTCGAGCAGCTGTTTGGCAAGAAGCCGCTCCAAGGTGTAAACCCGGATGAAGTCGTGGCCGTTGGCGCTGCAGTGCAGGGCGGCGTCCTGGCCGGCGACGTCAAAGACGTGTTGCTCTTAGACGTCACCCCGCTGTCGCTGTCCATCGAGACCATGGGCGGCGTCGCCACGCACATGATCGACCGCAACACCACCATCCCTACCTCAAAATCCCAGATCTTCTCCACCGCCGCCGATTCCCAAACCCAGGTCGAGATCAACGTTCTGCAGGGTGAGCGCGAATTTGCCGCCGACAACAAGTCGCTCGGCCGCTTCATCTTAGACGGCATTGCCCCAGCACCTCGTGGCATCCCGCAGGTCGAGGTCACCTTTAACATCGACGCCAACGGCATCGTCAACGTCAAAGCCGCCGACAAAGGCACCGGCAAAGAGCAGCACATCACCATCCAAAACTCCGGCAACCTATCGGAGGACGAAGTAAAGCGCATGCAGCAGGAGGCCGAGGCCAACGCCGACGCCGACAAGCAGCGCAAAATCTTGGTCGAAGCCCGCAACCGCCTCGACTCCACCGTCTACACCGCCGAGAAAACCTTAAAAGACGCCGGCGACAAAGCCAGCGCCGAGGATAAATCCGCTCTCGAGCAAGCCATCACATCCGCCAAAGCCCAACTCGAATCAGACGACAAAGACCTGCTCGAGCAAGAGGCCAACAAGCTGTCCGAGGCCATGCAAAAAGTCGGCGCTGCCATGTACACCCAATCCAGCGCGCCCGGCGGCGAGCAGGCGCCCCAAGAAGTTGAAGCCACCGAAGACGAAGGCAAAACCACTGGCGACGGCCCCGTCGAAGGCGAAGTCGTCGACGAAGGTGGAGAGGAGAAATAATGGAACAGTCCGAAGCTAATCCCGAGCTCGAGTTACTGGCCCAAATCCACAACCGCTTAGTCGACCTCACCAAGCTCATCGCCGAGATCGAGATGTCGAAGACGCAATCCGAAGCCCTCAAGCAAACGCTCCGCCAGGCGCTCACCACGGCCAAGCCCGTCGAAGTCGCCACCCACCCCGGCACCGTCACCATGCGCCAGCAAAGAGTCATCGCCCCCACCGACGGCGATATCACCCCCGGCGAGGGCCGCGATCTGGGCGGCACATAAGGCGGCCAGTAAGCGGATGCATAAATCCTTGGCTGAATCCCACGAAAATTTAAACACCACCCTGCTCGCGGCCATCGATCGGGCTCAGCTCCCGTCCGGTGCGGTCACCAAAATCGTCGCCATCGACGGCGGCGGCGGAGCCGGCAAGAGCACGCTCGCGCAGCATCTGTCCGCCTGGCTCGGCGGCGCGCCCGTCATCAGCACCGACGATTTTGCTTCCTGGGGTGTACCGCTCGAATGGTGGCCGCGCCTGCTCGAACAGGTGCTGAAACCACTGGCCGCGGGCCAATCTGCTCATTACCAGCGCTACGACTGGGGGAAACTCGAGTTGACCGAATGGCGCAGCGTAGCGCCTGGGGGCGTTATAATCCTCGAAGGTGTGTCCTCTTTACGTCGTGAATTTCGACCGTACCTGGCTTATCGTATTTGGATTGAGGTCTCGCCTGAGCTCCGGCTCAAACGCGGCCTTGCCCGCGACCGTGGTATCGAAGGTGAGAACAACCGCGACCGCTGGCTGAAGTGGCAAGCCGCCGAGATCAAGCACTTCAAGGCCGATCAGCCCGAACTTGCCGCCGATATCATCATCAACGGCGAAACCGAGGCTTATCATTATCACGCTAAGGAGGCGCAGCCGTGAACGTTCATCTACCAATTACATTGACTTCCCCCCAAGCGCCCTATAAGGTAAAACTAACTCACCCCGCTTGGCCAAATACCTCGCGGGGCTTTTGTAAAGGAGGATCATTATGATCGTCTACTTAGACGGCGAAAACACCGTCTTCCAAATCATGGATGCCCTAAAGCGCACCCGCAAGATCACCTCGCGCGACGCCCTGCTAAACCTCGACTTAACCGCGCTCATCCGCCTCATGATCGGCCGCACCGACGTCACCATCAAGTACTACACCACCACCTTACAAGAGCAAAAAGACCCCGACCCCGAGCTCGAAAAACGCAGCCAGGACATCATCGCCTGGACCGCCAAGTGGACCAACCACCTAAACGAGCAGGGGATTGAAGTCATCAAAGCCGGCAAGCTCAAAACCCGCGAAGGCGTCACCTGTCGCAATTGCGGTCACAAAGAAACCATCTTTATCGAAAAGGGCGTCGATGTGCGCCTGGCCGTCGATCTGCTCGTCGACTCCGAGACCGACAAAATGCTCATCATTTGGAGCTCCGACGCCGATCTCGTGCCCGCCATCCAGGTGGTCAAAGACAGGGGAGCGCGCGTCAAATACTTAACCCACGTCGACTCGCTCAACTGGGCACTGGCAAGGACCGCCGGCGAATGGCAAACCTACACCGACGAGCAGCTTTTGGAGCTGTTCGACAAATCCGTCCGCCGTGCCAAGGCCGAAGAGAAAAAGGCCGAGAAAGAAGCGCTGCGAGATCCATTAAAAGTAATTGAAGCCGAGAAACACGAGCATGGCGACAAAGCGTGATTATTACGAAGTTCTGGGAGTAAATAAGTCGGCCACCGCCGATGAAATTAAACGTGCCTATCGCAAACTCGCCATGGAGCACCACCCCGACAAACACGGCGGCGACGATGCCAAATTCAAGGAGATAGGGGAGGCCTACGAAACCTTAAAGGACGCCCAAAAACGCTCAGGCTACGACCAATTTGGCCACGCGGGCGCACAAGGGCAGGGGCCGTTTGGCGGGGGAGCCGGGGGAGCCCAAGGATATGGCGGCTTCAACGCCCAGGGCTTCGAGGGCTTTGATTTCGGCGACATTTTAAATCAATTTATGGGCGGCAACGCGCCGTTTGGGGGCGCTCGCGGCGGCGGCCCGCAGCACGGCCGCGATCTCGAAGTCGCCGTCACCATCGACTTTGCCGAAGCCGTTTTTGGCACCGAAAAAGCCGTCAACCTGTCGCTCGAGGATTCCTGCCAGCACTGCCAAGGCTCCGGCGCCGAGCCCGGCTCGTCCTTAAAAACCTGCGACACCTGCCGAGGCCGCGGCCAGGTCACGCGCGTGCAGCAAACCATCCTCGGCACACTCCAGCAAACCAGCGTTTGCCCCGCCTGCCACGGGAGCGGCAAGATCCCCGAAAAGCCCTGCACAATCTGCCACGGCACCGCGGTGCAGCGCCGTAACAAGACAATGATGGTCAAAATCCCCGCCGGCGTCGACACCGGCGCCACCATTCGCTTAGGGCGTCAAGGCGCCGCGCCGCGGGGCGGGGGACAAAAAGGGGACCTGTATGTACAAATCCGCGTCCGCCCCGACCGCCGCTTCGAGCGCCACGGCAAAGATATCCACAGCCAGGCCACGATCGCCATGACCGACGCCGCCCTCGGCACCGACATCCCGGTGGAAACCGTCGACGGCCAGGTCACGCTTAAAATCCCGGCTGGCACCCAGTCCGGCCGCGTCTTTAAACTGTCGGACCACGGCGTACCCGGGCTTGGCCGCTCTATCGCCCGCGGCGACCACCTCGTCACCGTCACCGTCGAAATCCCCACCAAGCTGTCACCAAAGCAGCGGGAGCTATTGGAGCAATTCGCCGCCGATACCGGCAAAAAAAGCTTCTTCCATCGCTAAAACGGCCCCTATCCGAACATCACCAGGCAACTACGTCAACGTCGCACAATATTTTGCCGCCGTTGTAAAACCTACTGCCAGTGCGCCGGCATCCCCCTATGCCTGCCGCTCATCGGCCGGGAACCCGTCAGCGCCAGCACCGCCGCCGCGACCATAATCAGCGTCCCTACCCAGCTCGGCGGCACGTTCAACGCCGCACTCACCGGGTATTCGGCCAGCCACTCAATCACCAGGCCGGCCAACACCCATGCCTTGTACCACATGGTAAACTGCCGCCGAAAATCCCGGTTCCAGATCATCAGGGCCACCCAAATCGCCGCTCCCAACAACCCCAAACCAAACACGCCCGCCACCACGGCAGCACCGGCGAAACGAACATCATATCGCGACCAGAAGCTTTTTATTTTTGCGCTCATGCTTTGGTACCTTACTGCTTATGCTAACATAAAATCGTGAAGGTTATCGGAAGAGTCCTTACGTATATCATAATTTGCAGCCTGCTCGGCGGCATTGGCTTTTTTGTTTTCTACTCGCTCAATCTGTATAGACCAACCGGCTACGTTGCCTGCACTGGCTCCGCTTTGTCCAAGCAAACCGACGTCGCCATTCACGCCGTGCGTCAGTGGTTTGGCAAGGAGAAGAATCTCTATCCCACCTGCCCTGACGGCGCTGCTCAATCCAGCCCCACTCAATAGCCGCTGGCCACCGGTGATATACTACGCATAAGCGTAAGCGCTACTTTTTGCCATGGCTATCCCCCCGATGCCCGCCTTAGATTCATCCATCATCGCCATCGCCGTTATTTTGGCGAGTGGGGTGTATGGCGTCGTGGCCGGCAAGCAGCGCCTGCGCATCTTCATCTTGAGCATCTACGTTGGCATCGTAATGGCGGGCGCCTTCGATGCCACCGCCGCGCCTTATCTCAAAATGCTTGGCCCCGACCAAATCTCGCTCGTCTTGCTCAGCGTCCCCATCCTGATCTTCGGTTTCTTCGGCGTCATGCATGCTAAACACCACGCCAAAGGAGCCGTGATTGCCAACGTCATCGTCGGCCTACTGGCCGGCTGCCTCATCGCGTCGGCCGCCCTGCACCTGTTTCCCACCTCCGAAATGACCGCCGTCGATAATGGCTCCTTCATCGCCATGATGCTCCAGCAATACTACCTGTTCTTCCTCGGCGGCCTGCCTGTCATCGCGCTCGCCTTGGGCTTCATGAAGTCCGAAAAGGGCCGTTAGCGTTGCCTTGCTCCCCTATTTAGGGTATTATTGACCGGTTAATTCCCGCCCGCGCTCTGTCGTGGGCCCATAGCTCAGTTGGTTAGAGCAGCTGCCTTTTAAGCAGCGTGTCGTGGGTTCGAGCCCCACTGGGCCCTCCATAGAACTTATTCTTAAACTCTCAGAAACTGAGAGTTTTTGTTTTGCTATAGTGAGCATATGGATGACACGGGGGGTGCACCAAGGCACCCCAGCAACATTAATCAAGCAATTGTAAATAAGGTGTTTGCCCGTCGGGGTAGGCTTCATGCCTACCCAACGCTCAACCCCGCTAACACTGCCCTCGTTGTTATAGACCTCGATACCGGAACCGTTATGCGAGTGGGTAATGAGATAAGAAGCTTTATACCGCGAATCAATACTCTCGCTGCCGCACTACGACAACAGGGGGGTACCGTAGCCTGGGTAAGAACTCCCATCCAAAAAACCACAGACAACTTCCGCGCCATATACGGTGATGAATTGGCGGAAATGTATGGAGAAGAGGGCTCATCTGGAGGTAAAGCTACCACACTCTGGCATGAGCTTGAGACAAAGCCCGCAGATATACACGCAACCAAACAAGGCTCCAGTGCTTTCTTTCCTGGCAAGAGCAATCTGCATGGGAAGTTACGACGCAAAAACATTGACGCTCTTCTGATAGCTGGAGCTGTTACTAATGTTTGCTGTGAGGCGTCAGCTCGTGATGCTACCGAGCTAGAATACAAGGTAACAATGATCTCTGATACGCTCTGGGGGCACGGTAGTGGCCTGCACGAAGCAAGCCTTGCAACTTTCTTTCGTAACTATGGTGACGTACGACCAAGCAGTGAGTTGGTAGAGTTAATTGGCTAGGCACCTGGCGTGATTATAGTATTCGAGTAGAAACTCTTCTCTCTTGCGGAAGATGGTGCCAGAGCCTGTATTGTGGCCCTCAGCGCTCACATGCAACAGGTACCCCCTATTTTTGAAAGTTCTATCTCTCCCAAAATTGACAAGAATACCTACAAAGAATATACTATGTAGTATGAATACTGTTATCAGCGTCAAAGTAGATAAGGAAGTTAAAGCTTCAGCGCAAGAAGTAGCCAAGAGCGCGGGTCTTTCGCTCAGTACCCTCGTGAACGCCTACCTTCGCCAAGTTGCCGCCACCCGTCGGATCGAGTTGTATGCGCCTGAACCCATGACACCACATCTTACAAGACTCATTGCCGAAGTTGAAGCTGAACTCGCAAGCGGGCAGGTTAGCCGGCCCTTTGAAAGCGCTGAAGAGTTTCTGGCAGATCTCAAAAAATAGCTGATGATGACAATTCAATATCTCCCGAAATTCAAGAAACAGTATCAAAAACTTTCTTTAAAGCTCCAACAGCAATTTGACGATCGATTGCAGTTGTTTCTCATCGACCCCACTGACCCCCGCTTACGGGTTCACCCGCTGAAGGGTGAGTACGCCGGCTATTGGAGCCTTAATGTTAACGGAGACCTTCGGGCGCTCTATCTCAAGCAGGGTGATACTGTTATCATCTTCGCACTGATTGGTACTCATAGTGAGCTTTATGGCTAAGCAATTCGAGCCATATACAGCCAATTAGCAGCCTGAATCTCAGAAGCAATAGCCTCTACGATGGCCCTGCAGGAATTATGCTTAAACGACCGAAAGGTCATTTTTGTTATAGTTGGCTCATGCCCCATATCCATACATTACCGAACCAAGTTGATTACACCGTTGAAGTGTTCATCGTACATAACAGCAAGGTTCTTCTCCGTAAGCACGACAAATACAAAATATGGCTAAGCGTTGGAGGCCACATCGAGCTTAATGAAGACCCTAATCAGGCAGCGATTCGCGAAGTCAAGGAAGAGGTCGGGCTGGATGTAGCGCTCTATTCTCCGCAACCAGTGCCTGAATACGCCGAAGTGGGGTATACGGAGCTCATCCCCCCGGCATTTTTAAACCGGCATCGAATTAATGACAGCCACGAGCATGTGACCAGTACTTATTTCGGTACCGTAGATTCCGACCAAGTCGCCCCCGAAAATAAGTCAGATATCTGGCATTGGTTTACACGCGATGAAATAATCTCCAGCAAGGAAATTAAAGAAAGCATTAAAAACTACGCGCTACGTACACTAAGCACACTGGCCTGAATCTCAACTGCTAGAAACGCCCACAGCGACCCTCCGCGCATGTTTCTCAGCTTGACTTCAGCCGACCAGCGTCGTACGGTTGCATCACCATGGAAAAAACCACCCCTCACTCAAAGCCTAGTACCCCAATTACTGACTGGCCCGGCGCGTTTGGCGTCTACGGTGCTTCGCGCGACGCCGTTCGCCGCAACCTTTCGACCATCGTCCTGCTGATCATAGTATCTATCGCCGCCGGCTTGGTGGTCGGCCTGGTCTTCGACCGCGTCTTCTGGCTCAACAAAGTGGTTTCCGGCCTCATCGGCGCGGTGCTTAGCGGCGCCCAGGTGTTCGCGCTCGTCGGCAGCGTCCGCGGCCGCACTGTCGAATTGCCCGACGCCATCAGTGAAGGCGTGTCCGTTTTCTTTAAATTCTTCGTGCTGCAACTACTGATATTGTTCTCAGTGGCAGGCGGCTTGCTGCTACTCGTTATCCCCGGCCTCGTCATCCTGCCCCGCCTCGTGTTAGCATCCTACTTCCTCATCGATCAAAAAATGGGCATCCTCGAAGCCTACCAGGCCAGCTGGGACGCCACTAAAGGCCATTCCGGCAAAATCTGGGGCATCATTGGCGTCGTATTCCTGATGGCCATGGCCAGCCTCTTCATTATCGGCATCTATTGGCTCGTCATGTACAGCGCTGCCCCCGCCCTGCTCTACCAACACCTGCTCGATCACGGCCACAAACCCGCTGCAAACAAACCGGCCCCCGCCGAGGCCTAAACATCGGCTACAAATCGTTGCGCGCAAACTGGCCGGTCTCGCGCGACCGCCGAAACAGCCGCCGAAACACCACCCCCGCCACCACAAAGTAGCCGAGGTTCAAGGCCGCTGCCATACCGGCGGCGTGCCAGTTCACCGCCGGATCAGTGAGCGCTGCCCGGGCCGCCTCAAACACGTAGGTCGCCGGCAATGCCCAGGCTAGCTTCTGCAATACCTCCGGCAACACCCCCACCGGGAAAAATGACGCCGTCAGCGGCTGGAATAGAAAGATCACGCCCCAGCTGATCGCCTGCACGCGCGTGCCAAACCGGAAAATCAGGCCCAGCAGCACAATCCCGATCCACCAGCCGAACACCGTCAAATTCACTACAAACAGCACCAGATTCAGCCACCCGACGCTCGCCAGATTAAAGTGGAACACCACCTGCGCGCCCGCCGCCAACACCACCAACACGATCAGGGTCCGCGCTACCGCTGCCACCAGGTGTGCCGTCATGTATTCTACTATCGACACCGGCGCGATGAAAATGTTGGTCAAATTGTGGCTCCATACGCTCCACAGCGTGCTCACGCTGACGTTGTATTGGTTGATCGACACCACCTCCCACAGCAAAATCCCCACCAGCAAAAATTCCGAATTATTGGTTACCGATCCCCGCCCCAGAAATTCTGAGATAAAGCCAAACAAAATCACGTTCATTAGTGGGAAAAAGATAATATCAAAAAATATCTCCAGCGACCGCCGGGTTAAGTACGCTTCCTGGACCAACAGTCCCCACACTCGCGCCATCGAACCTGTCATCGCTGTCCCCGTGCAATATCCAAAAACACGTCCTCCAATGTTGGCTTGTTCACCTCTACTTCGCGAATGTTCACCCCCGCATCCGCCACTGCCGCCACCATCCCCGCCACCGCCTCGCTCTTGGCCTTAATCGTCGCCACCCCCACGGCCGGCAGCACAAACTGTGCGCCCATACTCACGAGCACCCGCTCCACCAACGCCCGCTCGCCCCGGAAATGCAGGATCAGCGTGGCGTCGCCCAGTCGCTTGGTGTGGTTGGCCGGCGTATCCTGGCTCACAATCCGCCCGTGGTCCAAAAACACCACCTCGTCGCAAATCCGCTCCACTTCCACCATATTGTGGCTCGTAAATAGGATCGACAGCTGCCGGCTGACGCGCAGCTCCTCAACCAGCGCCAGCACCTTGTCGGCAATGTCCGGATCCAGCGAGGCCGTTGGCTCGTCCATCAAAATCAGCTCCGGGTCGTTAATCAGCGCCTTCGCCAGGTTCACCCGCGTCCGCTCGCCGGCCGACAGATCCCAATATTTCGATTTCGCCAGCCGGGCAATCTCAAAGTACTCCAGCAGTTCGTCGATTTTAGCTCGCGGTTTGCGTACGCCGTACAGCCCGGCAAAAATAATCAAATTCTCGCGCACAGTTATCCGCCCCTGCAACGCGTTGTAAGCCGACGCAAAATTAATCCGCTGCAGGCACGCTTGAGGCACCCGCGCAAAATCTTGGCCGAAATATTTCACGCTCCCGCTGCTCGGCAACGTCAAACCGCACAGCATCTGAATGGTGGTTGATTTGCCGGCGCCATTTGGGCCCAGCAGCCCCAGTACCTGCCCGCGCCGGATCGCAAACGTCACATTATCAACCGCCCGATAGGCGCCATACTGCTTCGTCAGCTTCTTAACCTCAAGAACTTTGTCAGTCACGTTTATTAAAATACGGCTTTTGTTCGCAGATGTCTAGTTGCCGGCTAACTCAATACTCTAATTCGATTGAAGTTCTTTCCGTTGAGCCTCTTTATAGCAACTTCTTCAAATCCAAACTTCGCGGCTTTTAGCTGGCTGGGTGTCAGAATTAGCTGGCGAAATTCGTCACCCTTGGGCCGCAGCGCGCCAACGCCAACCCAGAATTTGGCTATAGAGTCCTTTGTCGATCCTACAGCAATGCAGGTACCATTGGGAAAAGGCTGAGTAAAAACCCTGATCTTACTTGTGGCAGTCGAGTACCCAGTCGCACCCTTTACCATCATGTAAGCACTATGCACCAGTTCAACTTTTTCGCGCCACTTCGGATCGGCCATTTGCTCCGGTGTAGCTTTTACATTCAGAGCAGTGGTAGCTAATTCTGCATCAGTGAGTTCCGGCAACCCACCGGGAAGATCAGATGACAGCTTTCGTATATTTTCTTCCAGTTCCGCTTCATACGTTTCCCGGGACTCAAATAGGCTACTAATGCCTGTCAGGGTCATGTGCAAATTAGCTGGTTGATAAGGCTTTAAGAAGGCAATAACTCGTTGTCGGCTTTCCCGGTAAGCCTCAACGTCGCTTTCGGGTAGGTTGTTGATACGAGAAACAATTATGTCGTCGAGAAAGAAATCGAACCACACCCCAGGCTTATAAATTGCACATACTGGCTTTACCCACCGGCTGAAATACAGACACGCAAATAACTCAGCCCAATCTGATTCTGGCGCTTCATCCAGCCGCCATAACTTGTAGCAGCCACCCAAAAATGTTAGGTTGATCGGCCGGTTCGCCTGCACGTTTTCTTTGATCGAGTTTTTGATGTGGTCCGCATAGTCTGGGGTCAGCGAGTATTTCCGGAACTTCTTGGAAGTTACAAGCCGAAAAATAGCCTCCACCAATTCGGCATCTTCAACTGGCGCGACCACAGGAGTTGGTCGTTTCAGCTCTTCAAGTTTCGTTTCAATATAGGTTTGAGCATTCATAAGTATTTGGAGATGCGAGATAGACACGACCCTATCGTCGTAGCTTTCACACTACTGCCTGTTCTCGGCCATCGCATCGAGTCCATTGTACATTATTGGCTTGATCTAGACATAACAATCTGGGAACCATACAATAACCGCACTAACGTCCGCGTTAATTTGGGAGGGTGGGGAAGGACCGGCAGCGCTTGCGCCGTACGCCCGTAATCAGCTTCATTTTTGACGCTCTCCACTACTGTCACAAATCAGCGCTACACTCTCGCCCTGCCCGCTTACCGCCTGGCCCTGGTCGAGCCAGCCCATTCCGAGATGCTAAGCTAACTGCATATGTCGCGGCAACTGCCAATCTTCGCAGAACCTGAGCTGCGCCACAATTACCGCCTGTATGGTTGGGTTAAGGTGTTCACCAAACGCGTCTATTTGCCGCTCACAACCATTTACCTCGTAACTGTTGGTCACCTGTCGCTTGCTCAAATCGGCGCCCTCGTCACCATTGGCGCAATGACTGCAATGGCAGCCGGTCTACCGACCGGCTACTTCGCTGACCGCGTAGCGCGTAAGACTGCAATTGTCATTGGCGCTTTCTTGCTGGCCTTCGCTGCCCTCATATTCGTTCTCTTCCCCAACTTCATCGGCGCTGTCGTGGCAGTAATGTCGGAATCCCTTGGCTTTTCATTCATTAGTGGCGCCGGTGAAGCGCTCATGCACGATGCCCTGGCCGCCGTCGGTCGAACCGACGACTACGTTAGGATCATGGGACGCGCTCAATCCTTCGGTCTAATCGGTAACATAGTCCTGGTGGGGGTCGTACCGCTCACATGGAGTATCAACCATCGCCTGCCTTTTATCAGTGGTCTGATCGCGGCTCTACTATTGGCGTGCGTCAGCATATCCATGGTTGAACCTCCGCGGGTCAAATCGCTAAACCTCACCGTCAACGTTTATCGCGGTCTCGTCCACAGTCTACGTCAATTCATCAACCGCCGGTCCATCTGGATCTTCATCGCTTTCGGTGTGCTGTCGGCCTTTGTCATTGCGTATGCCAATTTCGTACCCCTAGTCCTTAAGAGCATGGGGATGGATCCGAGTTGGCTGGGGTTTCTCTATGCGGCGGGCAGCGTTGTCGGCGCCATTGGCGGCTGGTATATACACTATGTGCGTCGCATCCCTTTTCTCGCCTATACCTTGTTTGACGTCGTCATGGGCACATCCACCCTCATTCTCATCGGCCTCACGCGCAATCTCTGGGTCTGTATAATAATGTTCCTTCTCAACCTTGGCTTTTGGCGTTTGCGCAACATCATGTACGAGGACAATTTACTGCGCCGCTTCGGCCATCACGGCAACAAAGCCACCATGATTTCAGCGCTGAGTTTCTTTGACAACCTTAACGAAATCTGGATGCCGACCACGTTTGTAGCCGCTACCACGACTCTCGGTTTCTTTTCCGGTTTTGCGTTGCTTGGCACACTCGGTTTCGCAGTGATGGGGCTGTTGTTTATGGTTGGCGTCAAAATGCTACCAAGCCTGGACTAAAGCCAACAAAAATGGTACAGTCGCCAAGTTAGCGTGCCACCAGGAGGGAGACAATAATGGTGAGCAGCAGTAACCCAGGCCGCGGTAGGCCTCGTGCCCGTGGTCCGGTCGGCAGCGGGAGTGAAGACGAACTCGTCGCAAAGCTCATTCAAGTAATACTCACGGGTGGTGAAGGCGACCTCGAACAGGCGCGCCGGGAGTTGCGCCGCCGGCGTACCATTCAAGACGTGCCTGGCGTAAAAGGTCTGGACCGCCTAGACGAGATCCTGTCTGGGATGGACCGCCCCATCGACACAAGCGCACCGGCCGCACCTGCCCCCACACCGCCCGCACCCGCCGCAAAGGCCGCAACGCGCGACCCCATCGTAACTACACGCGAACACACATGCGACGGCTGCGAATCCATTGTCCGGGTGAAGGTCAGGGCCAGCATGGTCGAATCCGCCTTCAGTGGCGACGGAACGTATCAGATCCCCTGCCCCGGCGCCACCAGGAAAGGATGCCAGCGTATGATCACGCTGCGTTTCTTCCTCCACATCGAGTAGCACCCGCTCGCCCGCAGCCCCACACCGCCGTTGCGCTTCCAGGACGGCCACCCCCGTCCTGGAAGTCGCCCCTTAGCATCACCAGAATTGTTTGCTACAATAATGTCAACATTTACTGTTTAATTCGCGAGAAATCCAATGTCCGGTCACTCCAAATGGGCTTCCATCAAGCACCAAAAAGGCATTAAAGACGCCCGCCGCGGCGCCAGCTTTACCAAGTTTGCCAACCTCATTTCCGTCGCCGCCCGCGCCGGTGCTGATCCGTCCATGAACTTCAAGCTCCGACTGGCCGTCGACAGCGCCAAAAAAGCCGGCGTCCCCAATGCCAACATCGAACGGGCCGTCCGCCGCGGCTCTGGCCAAGACGACAGTGCCAACTTCGAAGAAATCACCTACGAGGGTTACGGCCCCGCCGGCGTCGCCGTTATGGTTGAAACCGCCACCGACAATCGCAACCGCACCGCGCCGGAAGTTCGCTCCGCCTTTAATAAACACGGCGGCTCCATCGGCACGCCCGGCTCAGTGGCCTACCAGTTTACCCAACGCGGCGTCATCGTCATCCCCGCTACCGATCTCGAAGCCGCCACCATGTCCGCCATTGAAGCCGGCGCCGAAGACGTGGAAGAAGGCGACGGGCACCTCATCGTTTACACCAAGCCCAGCGATCTCGACACCGTCCGCAAAGGTCTCTCCGCCGCCGGCTACGAAGCCCAAAAGGCCGAACTGTCGTTCGAACCCACCACCACCGTAGCCGTCACCGACACCGACACCGCCAAAAAGCTCATGCGCCTCATGGACGCCCTAGACGAACTCGACGACGTCACCGCCACCTATGCCAATTTCGACATCGCGCCCGAACTTCTGGACCAACTAGCGGCTTAAGCCCCCGTCGGCTCCACGGTGTAGAATGGAGCCATGCTCCGCAACCTCAAGCTAATTTTCATCCACGGCGTCTCCGCCCAAAATTCCAACTATTCCGCCGGCCTGTTCGAGCTCATTTTAAGGATCGCCCGCCAGCGCCTGCTCGCCCAAGGGCACACCGCCGCCGCTATCACCCAAATGCTCGACGCCACTGTCTCGCACGAGGTTCTGTGGGTCAATTTCACCACCGACCTCACCAACCGCTATCTGCAATTGGCGTACCCCACCACGCCGCTATTTTGGGGGAAACTCACCAAGCCCCTCGACCCGCTCATGATTCAGATCATGGAATACATCAAGGATAAAGGCGACAAAGGCAGCGGCGTCGAAAACATCCTGGCCGGCGTCGACGACCAGTTTCGCCGCATCTTTAGCTACAAAGACATCGGCGCCGACCCCGCACCGCATGAAGGTCACAATGCCATCATCGTCGCCCACTCGCTCGGCAGTGTCATCGCCTTCGACTACCTCATGGGTTTTCGCAAAGACCACGCTCTGCCGCACACCGTTAAGCTGCCCAGCTTCATCACCATGGGCTCGCCGATCCCGTTGTTTATCACCGCTATGGGCCACCCCGATTCCGACCTAACACTCCCGCCCAATGTCGGCCGCTGGGTCAACATCCACTCGCCGCGCGACGGCATCGGCCGGCCTTTGCAGCCCTTCTTTCGCAACATTCCCATCGCCGACCACCTCGTGCGCACCAAATTCACCCCCATCGCGGCCCATTCCGCTTATTGGCGTAATGCCGCCACCGCCCACATCATTGCCGACCAGGTTCTCGACGCCTTGGATGGCTAGGCTGCTAAGATAGCGACATGAGAATTATTGGCATCGACCCTGGCACCGCTACCACCGGTTTCGGTATCATTGAGCACGCCCGCGGGCGCCTGGTGTTCGTCGACGCCGGCGTCATCACCACCCCGCCTGGCCAGCCGATGCCCGAGCGCTTAATGATACTGCATGCTGAGCTGTCGCAAATCCTGCGCGAAACCGCCCCCGACCAGGCTGCCGTTGAGAAACTGTTTTTTTCCACCAATGTCACCACCGGCATCAGCGTCGGACAGGCCCGGGGTGTCATTTTGCTTTCGTTGGCGCAAGCGGGGCTGGCTCCGGCTGAGTACACCCCTATGCAGATCAAGCAGGCCGTCACGGGCTACGGCGGCGCCAAAAAGCCGCAAATGCAGGCCATGGTTCAGGCCCTGCTGGCGCTACCTCAAATCCCGCGCCCCGACGACGCCGCCGACGCCCTTGGTATCGCCATCACGCACGCTCATACATCTTAGTGTAGTAATCGTCGAGCATCCGGTGGGCGGTAAATTGTTTCTCCATCAGCTCCACCGCCGCTCGCAACTTTGCCACCCACCCCGCCGGCAATCCGTCGCGGCCGCGCTCATAAAACAACGGCGCCACTTCATCCTCCAGCACCGTATACAACACCTTGTCTGCCTCCATCTCCGGCAAAATCCAACCGATCTTTGTGCCGTCAATCTCATCAAACCAGCCGTCCGAGGTGGAAAATTGCAGCGCCCCGTTCAAGCTCGCTTTCATCCCCGAAGTCCCGCACGCTTCCATGCCTCGCACCGGCGTGTTCAGCCACAGATCCGCGCCGCCCGCCAGCCATTTGGTGGTGTCGGTTACATAATGCGGCAAATACACCAGCCGCCCGTGCATATCCTCGTGCTGCACCGCTGCCGTAATCTGCTCCAGTGCCTCCAGCCCTTCCACATCGCTCTCGTTGGCATTGCCGGAAATAATTATTTGCACCGAGCGCTCACGGTCGTTCAATAATCGCGCCAGCCGCGCCATATCGCTCAAAATCAAGGTTGGCCGCTTGTAGGCCGCGAACCGCCGCGCCCACACCGCCGTCAGCCGCTCAGGATTCAGCTTGCTGCCGAGCTGCTCGTTCAAGTGCGCCACCATGCCGGCCCGGTTCTCGCTGTGCATCTGCCACAGCTCGGCGTCGCTCGCGTCTCGAGCCCGTTCGGCCAGATTGTGGTGCTGCCACCGCGGCGCGTATACGCCGTTCGTCACCGCGATCAACGCGCTGTGCGGGTGCGTGGCGCGCTCCGCCACACAATGCATCGCGCTCACCCCGTTGCTCACCCGCGCGCTGGCCACCAGTAGTCGCGTCGTCGAAAATGTCTCGGTCGCCTCCGGCATGCGCCCCGCCTCAAACAGCTCTTCGGCCGTAAAGCCGTGACTCTTCAAGACCTCGCCAAACAGTTCTTGAAGCACACCTAATTCGGCGAAATCGCCCGCTCCCGGCAAAATCGTGTGCTTGGTCGCCACCACCCGATCGCGCACCAGCTCCAGCGCTTTCGCCAATGTCAGGTCTTCGTGCCGGTGAGCTTCCTCCATCGCCAGCACCACCAGCACCCACGCCATGTGCCCTTCGTTCAAATGGTAAACGTCCGGCTCCAGCCCCAGCTCCTGCAGCACCTCCACGCTCGCCATTGCCAGCAAAAACTGCTGCTGCAGCCGCGTGCGTAGATCCGGGTCATACAAATTGGCCATCAAATTGCGCTCAATCGCCGTATTGGGCGCAAAATCCGTGTCCAACAGCATCAGCCGCGCCGTCCCAAATTTCCGCTCCCACACGCGCACCGCCGTCTCCATGCCTGGCAGTTGCACCGTTATCACCAGCGTCTCGCCATTGCCTTTTTCGAGCAAGCGAAACCCGTGGTCGGCCAACTGCTGCTCCAGCGGTGTCGAATGGTCGGTTTTCACGGCTACGTTATGCCGGTAGGCCGGTCCAAAGGCGATTAGATTGCGGCCGTCGTCGCCCGCCTGGCGCACCAGATCGCCGGCCAGCACGCCCAAGCCCCCGGCGTACGTCGGCAGCGCGTCGGCGATCGCGTATTCAGCGCTAAAGTAAGCTACCAGCGGTTGGGCCATGGGTGTCCTCGTATATCTCGTTCCATCATATACTCTTCGGGACCTGCCGGCATCTGCCCTAATTGCTGCGCTGCTCCACCTGCCCGCCGCGGATGTGGTCAAATTTCACCTGGTACTTGGCCAGCGTCGCCTCCAGCTCTTCTTTCGGCACGCTGGCGGCCAGTTTGTCAAGGATGTACACCGGGCCACCAAACAAATCCACAATGTACAACGCATCATAAATATCGAGCTTGTGCTCCAGCTTGTACCAGCCATCGCGCCACAAAATCGCCGCCTCATAATCGCCGCGCCCTGCCGCACTATGCTCCTCTCGCCGCATCAGATCCATAAATGCTCGCCACGTGCCGGTATCGCCGGCCTCATCCGTTAGTTCCTTAAACGCGATTCGCGCCGTGTGCTGCTCGCGCTGGCGCGTCACCTCGCCGGTCAATTCGTCAATCTTGCCGCTGCGCTGCCAGTCCCAAGCCGTCACCATAATCTCGTTGTACAGCTGAGCCCCTCGCGCCTGCACCTCCACCCCCGCGCTCGGAACCCGCTCCAAAATCGACAACAGCATAAACGCCCCGCGCTCGATGTGCTCGATCATCCACCACGGCCGCCCTGCCGCCCAAAACATCTGGTCCGATGCTAGCGCGCTATCCAGCTCGTTGCGCAGCCCCGCGTATGCTGGATCGTCCGGCGCCATCGCTGCCACCGCCTCGGTCGTCAGCCGCAGCAGCCGCCACTGCAGCCGGTGAATCTGGTTATCCGGATCATTCCACGAAATAAACTGGATGCCATGCTCAATGTCATACTCGCTCGAAGCCCAGGTGCACGCCACCGTTGGCACCTCCTCACGCTCCGGGTATAGCCGAAAAATATCGCTCATGCGTACCGTGCGTATCGCCGGGTCGCGAAACATATCAAACAGCATCTGCTCGTAGCCGATGCGGTGATGGCCAAACGTCTCACCGTCCATCCCCGTCACTACATAGCGCCCGCTGGCAATGTCGGCCTTGGCCGCCTCCTTCAGCCGCGTCACATCCCGCACCGCCGCGCTCATCAGCGTCGCGCTCAAACGATGCTCACGAAACAGCGCCCTCAAGCTGCTCCCCGCCACCTTGTAGGTCTTGGTGTAATCCACATGCGCTGGCTGTCCGTCATACGCCAGCTCGTCCAAAAGCACCCATTCAAAGCCACAGCTCTCAATTACCCGCGCCAATTTTGGATCCCACGCCATTTCCGGCAGAAAAATACCTTTCGGCGCATACAGATCCCCAAACGCCCGCCGGTTGGCCGTGTCGTTAATCTCAATCTGCCGCCGCGCCTCCGCTGCACTCAACAGTGGCAAGATGGTGTGGAACTTCGCCGACCCCACCAATTCAACCTGTCCGCGCCGCACCCCTTCCGCGTACAAATCCAGTACGTCCTGGTAGCCGTAATCAATCAGCTGGTCAATCAGCGCCCCAGTGAAATTAATCGTCAGCCGTCCTTGCGGGTTCGCCAAAATCCCTTGCGCCACCGGGCGGTAGCACTGGGCCGTGATCGCGTCAATGATCCCGCGTTTTTGCCCGTATGGCTGGTAAAAATGCAGCAAATTCGCCCAAGTCACATGTTCCTCCTATACCACCCGCTGTCGGTACGCCGAAGGTGGATTCACCGCCGTCGCCTCACGCCGGTAGGCCATGGTGCGGCCATACAGATCGACGTAACGCTTGGCCACGTTGTCCCACGAAAAGTCCTGCTCCATCGCCCGCGCTACAATGCCACGCCAGCACTCCGGCCGTTTGTATGCCTCCAGGGCCCGCACCAGCGCCACCAAGAAGCTCTTGTCGCTGAAATTCTTGAAGGCAAATCCCGTGCCACGTTCACGTACCGGGTCGTAATCGTCCACGATGTCGGCCAGACCTCCCACCGCCCGTACCACCGGCACGCAGCCGTAGCGCATCGCTTCAATCGCCACAATCCCGCCCGGCTCGTAGTAGCTCGGTAAAATTATCATGTCTGCCCCCGCAAAAATCTTGCGCGGCATTAAGAAGTCGGCCATCAAATGCGTGCCCACCCGCCCACGGTACTCGTGCTCCAGCTCCTCAAAAAACTGCACATACTGCGCATCGCTCGGCCCGCTCACCACCAATTGCACGTCAAACTCATCCAGCACAAACTTAATCGTTTCACGCACCAAATTCATGCCCTTCTGCTGATCAATCCGTCCCGCAATCGCCAAAATTGGCACCTCCGGATCCGACTCCAAATCAAATTCGCGCTGCAATTCGCGCTTGTTGGCCGCCCGTGCCGCCATGTCATCAAGCGAAAAATTCTGCTTAATAATCGTGTCCGTCGCCGGATCAAAGTCACGATAATCCAGCCCGTTCAAAATCCCGCTCATCTTAGCCCGTAACTCGCGAAACAGCTGGTGTAAGCCCCCGCCATAGTGTTCATCCAACAGCTCGCGGGCGTACTTTTCGCTCACTGTATTAATGCGATCGGCGTGCATCACCCCCCGCTTCAACGCGTTTTGCTTCACAAACCGGTCCGAAAAAAACGGCGCCAGGCGGCTCTTGCCGTCATCAAAATCCATCACACTCGCCCGGTTGTAATCAAAATTGCCCTGGTAGGTGTTATGAACGCTCATCAGCGCGGCAATCCGCGTCAAGGCAGCATTTTCATCGCGCTCGTCAGCCAGGTAGTTCACCAGATATCCGGTATGCCAGTCGTTGCAGTGCACCACATCCGGCACAAACTCGCCGCGCTTAATAAACTCCAGTGCCGCTCGGCTCAACAAACCAAACCGAATATGGTCGTCCGAGTACCCGTAGACGTTGTTGCGCATCTCGTAGTACTCCATGTTCTCCAGAAAGTACACCGGCATCGGCGGTTCATTTAGGTTATCAAGCGTTGTTTGTTTGATGTTGCAAATCAGCTTCGACGGCCCGTACTTCGTCCCCCGGCTGCCTGTCGGCACTTCCAGCCCCTCGTACAGCATGTGCAGCTCAAAGTCTTGATCGATCTGGGTGCCGTACTTAGGCGTAAAGATGCGCACGTCCACCCCCTGCCGGCGCAACGCCTGTGGCAGAAAGTAGGACACCTGTGAAAGCCCCCCCTGTTTCGAAAACGGGGCGACCTCAGCCGACACAAACAACACTTTGAGCGGATCGCTCGCGCCCTTTACCATAACCTGTCCTCGCCCACGGGTTTATCAGTAATCTTATTTTAACCCATTGGGCGTACCGAGCGCCAGCTTAGCTGGTACAATGGTCCCATGATCGCGACGTTAAGGGGAATTATCAGCGAAAAACTACCCGCCTCGCTCGTCCTCGAGGCTGGAGGCGTCGGCTATGAGCTGGCCGTTACCACCGACGATTGGGGCGCCGCCAAAGTCGGCGCTGAAGACAAATTTTATGTGGTGGAACAAATTCGCGAGGACATGCATAACCTCTTTGGCTTCCGCACCCTTGAGTTGAAACAATTATTTGTTCAACTCCTCGGCGTCTCATCGGTCGGCCCCAAACTAGCTTTGCAAATTTTATCGTCCGCTGGCGAAAAACGGCTACGTCAAGCCATTATTTCTGGAGATCCGGATCTGCTCAAAGGCGTCGCCGGCGTCGGCCCAAAAATCGCTCAGCGCGTCATGATTGAGCTGCGTGGCCGGGTCGATGAGGGGTCGGCCATCTTCGCGCCCGTCGCCGATCCCACCTACCAGGCCCTCATCGCGCTTGGCTACAAGCCCGCCCAGGCCGCTAGCGCCGTCGCCTCCCTCCCTGACGACGTGCGCGATGATCAGGCTCGCCTTAAACTCGCCTTGAAAGGAGTTTCCAAGTGACACAGCTCAAACTTAATTCCGGTCACACTATTCCGGCCGTCGGCTACGGCATGTGGCAAATCAAAAATAAACAACACGCGCTCGACGGTGTCGCCGACGCGCTCAAAGCCGGTTACCGCCACTTTGATACCGCCCAAGTCTACGGCAACGAGGCCTATCTCGGCGAGGCGCTCGAATCTGCCAAAACTCCGCGCAGTGGCATCTTCATCACCACCAAAATAGCCAACGCCAACCAGTACTGGGATGACGTCATCCCTAGTTTGGAGCAATCGCTCCGAAACCTCCGTACTGATTACGTCGATCTACTCCTGCTCCACTTCCCGGTCACCGATCTTCGCCGGCCAGCCTGGCGCCAAATGGAGAAAATCAACAAATCCGGCCGCGCCAAGTCTATCGGCGTCTCCAATTACACTATCCGCCATCTTGAGGAGCTGCTCAAAGAGTGCGATACGCCCCCGGCCGTCAACCAGGTTGAGCTACATGTTTATCTTCAGCAGCACGAGCTGGTAGAGTTCTGCCATCAGCACAACATTGTCGTCGAAGCCTACTCGCCATTAGCTCACGGCGAAAGTCTCGATAACCCGGTATTGGCCAAAATCGGCCAAAAACACGGCAAATCTCCGGCCCAGATTATGCTGCGCTGGTGCATCGAAATTGGTACCGTGCCACTGCCCAAATCAGTTCATGCGGACCGCATTAAGTCCAACCTTGAGCTGTTCGATTTCAAACTCGACGCCGATGACCTCAAACAAATCCAAGGCCTCGAGCGCGACCTGCGCACCTGCTGGGACCCCACTCACGTCGCTTAAAGTTTAAAAAGGTAATTTGACCCAGTTTCCCTCTTGGCCTAAAATTTCCGTATGGCATTACCTGTTAAAACAACTGCACAGGATGTTCTCAATGTCGCCCGCTATCTGGGCACGAAGCCTACAGGCGCAACACCAGACGAGTTGAAAGCCGCCGCCAAGAAAGTCTCTGACGGTCGAAAACTCGCCGCTTTTACCGCCTGGGGCCTTATTGCACGAGAAGAAGGCAAAATCCGTTTGACAGAGCGGGGCCGAAGGCTGAATGGCGGCGGCCAGCAGCAAGTATTCCTTGAAATACTAGACGGAAATCGAGCCTATAGATCCGTCCTTGACTGGCTCAACTTTAATCAGCCCGGCGCTGTCACCGCCAACGACGTAGCAGTGCATTGGCACGAAAACCATCGAGACATGGTTGGTGATGCAAACGATAACACACTGCGCGAGAACGCAGTTTGTTTTTTCAATATTGCAGAAGCCGCCGGTCTCGGCAGAATGGTTGTCGGCCGCGCCGGAGCC
>Ga0265338_10002147_pt1 | contig 30300 bp, 50 predicted proteins | sample 42126metaG_FD_193579 | JGI IMG/M metagenome (GOLD analysis project Ga0265338, IMG submission 193579) | Rhizosphere microbial communities from Carex aquatilis grown in University of Washington, Seatle, WA, United States - 4-21-26 metaG | ecosystem: Host-associated > Plants > Roots > Rhizosphere...
CTTTAATCGCTCCAGAAGTTATTTTATTTGCTTTTCCTCTTCCAATAACTTTTTCAAGCATATTTTCTATTTTTTCACTTCTAGCATTAGCCGCAAAAGCTTCATTAGCCGCTCTCCAATTCTTAACGAATTCAGGATTAGTCTCTCCGACTTGTTCAGCTGCTTTGACAACTTCATTTTTAACATTGTTGAGATTTTTCTTAATTTTGGATTTAAGGGCTGGTTGAAGTAATAGATCCCAACCTCCAGTTCCTTCAATGACTTCATTAATGGATTGTCGAAAAGGTACAAGATCTTTAGCATCAATCTGACCGTTCTTGATATGAGAACGAATCTCTTCAATTTTGGTTAAAGCTTGAGGAGTAGATGGTTTTGAACCACCTGCACGCAATGCTTTTTCTATTGAATCAAGTCCTGACTCAAGTCCTTTTGCAGGAATCAACATACCAGGTTTGATTTCGCTTTCTGCTTTTTTGAAAAGTTCATTAGCTAATTTCTTCGATCCTCCCATACCAAATCGATGTCCGATCAAATCCAAGATAATCATAGTTCCAATTCGTGACCCGACTTGGGCCTTTTCTCCATAGCCTGCAAATTTAAAACCTTCTTCAGCTAAATGGCCTGCAATAGGAATACCTATGTTTCTAACTAAAGAATGTTTACCAGCCCCAGGAACTGAAAACGTAGCGATATCACTTAGGATTTGTCCAGTCTTTTCTTCGAAATTGTTCTTTGGTTTTGTATATCCTAAAGATGCTTTTTCGCTTTTTTCTCTTAGTTTTGAGGAAGTTGGGAGTAAATTTTCACCTTCATTACCAATAAGCCATCGACTAAAATATTCTAGATCACCTGGAATACCAAGAATTGTCTCTCCCATTCGCGAAGATTGTTGAGCAATATTTCGTTCAATCTCACGTTCGAGATCAAAATCTTCTCCATTGATAATCTTTAGATCTTCTTCTCTTTGCTTTTCAGGTGAAATTTGATCCTGTTGAAGGAATTCTTGTTCGGCTATATCCCAGATATCATTTTTTTCTTGTTTATTTCCATTTGGGTATTTTTGAGGAGATTCATCCACAAATTCGTAACGAGAATTAGATTTAGACTGCTGGGTTTGATTTAAATACGGCTGAAGTTGAACAGGTGTCATTTTAGGAGACTGACTATCATCATCAATTGTATTTTGTGGAATAGATTGTTTCGCAAAATTAGGTTCATGTCCTTGACGAAAAGAAATTGATGGTTTTGTCTCTTCAAGATATTCCTTTTCAGCCTCATCCCAAATGCTAGAATTCATAGCCAGCATCCCTTGCTAATTGTTGAGCTTTGCGTTTATCACCATTAGCTTGTCTTAAGAAATCTCGTGCAATATCTTTTGTGAATTCTTTTTTTTCTTCTTGTTGATCGGTACGGATATTATTCAACTCTTCCAAAAGCTCTTTTTCTCTATCTTCAATCATCGATTCTGCCATTTCAGCAGCATCTTCTTCTGAGATATTTCCTAATTTATGCTTCTTGTATACATCTGAAAGTGCTTTATAATATTGATTGTTGATGTCACTTAGAATTTCCATTTGTCGAATGATCTGTCTACGACCTTCTGGTGTATTCAAAAGACTTGGCAGACGTTTCATGAAGTTAGCTAAATCGAAATTGGTTACTCGTGATCCAAATGTATCTTTGGCTTTTGTGGTAAAGTCTTGAACCGTCTTAACAAATCTTTCCGTTTCAGGATTAGCAAGTCCTGCTAATTGAGCTGTGGGACGAATGCCACCAGTATGTGGATCAATGATGATGCTTCCCATACCAGAAGGCAATTTTCCTGAATTGTTAAGATCATCAAGTATTTTCAAAGAAGCCTTTTCGCTTTTAGCTGCCTTCGTTTTACTTTGCGCTTCTCTGAAGATGGGCTCATTGGATTTTCTAAATTCAGACTGTGCTTGAACGCGTTCTTTTGGAGTCATCCCTTCAAATGGACTATACTCTTTTTCTTCTCCAACTTTTTCCTTAACTTGTTGTCCACGTTGTTCTCTTTCAAGAAGATGTTTTACGAGTTCTGTTTGTCCACCAATAGGAAGAGCTTTGAAAAGATCACCAGCTTCAGGACCAAATCGATTAGAAATAATTCCAGCTGCTTGATCAAGCATTTGTTGATCTTGTTCATTCTTTTGCGGTTGCTGCTGTTCAAATTGTTGTTGAGCCAAAAGCTTTTGCAATGCAGGATCAAGAATATTTTCATTAATTCCTAATGCTCGCGCTTGTTCTCTAGATTGATTGATTCCTTCTTGTCGAAGATTTTCTTGTCTTTCTTGTTCTTCCCCTCTTCGTTTATTTTCAACAAGCCCAGCCAAAGCATCAGGCAATGCCGAAGCTAATCCCCCCAGAAAACTCTGTCCCTTCGATGGCTGTTTCTGTCTATTATTCTGAATGAATGTCGTTGCCATTTTTCCTCAAAAATTTAATATTTCTGGAAGTGATCGGGTTGTATTTTCTTGCCCAAATGTTGTTTGACCAAGTGCTTTATCTGCTGCTGTACCAGCACCTTTGTTAATCAAAGATAATATTGAAGGCAAAGATTTGAGTGCTGATTGACCAAATAGATTCCACATATTGGTGTCTTGCTCTTCAGGTTCTTGCATATAATAATTGTCATGTGACTGAATACCTAAAAGTCGACTTAATAAACTCATCAGAGAATTTAGTGAATTCGATTGGATATCATGACGCTTTCCTGCTAACTCTTCAGCAAGATTACCCGCAGCTCCAGCCGCAGCATTCTCAAATGCAGAAGAATCCCTAGCTCCTAAGCCAGAAAATCGACTCGCTAATTGCCCAATATTTTGGTTAAAAGATCTTTGAGCTTGCGCCTCATAAGGCTGAAAACCTTCATCACTTCCCCCAGCTAATCTTGATAGATAATCTAATCCTTGATTAATCCCCTGTTGACCGTTACCCAGCCCTCCTAAAGTGCTATTCAAAAGATTCATTTGCTTAGGATTAAGATTCGGGACACTTACTCCTTTATAACCTGAAACTTTTGGTAAATTTGGCGCATTGCCAGTTGGTCCGTAATTCATAATAACCTCATCCTAAAATATATTCTAATATAACATATGCTAATGAACCTGTCCAAAAAGCAGAAGTAGTAATTACGATATCTGTTGGTGTGACATCCAATTCAATCGCATTAGCTCCTCCTCCTCCCACATCAACCCAAGGCAAAGGACGATAAAACCCTGCACTTCCCACAGGCGCATTTTGCAAAACACCATATATATGCGTAAAATATGTCGTTGAGTTAATTGCAATATTGTGAGGAAAAGATGTAGATGCTCCAGTTAAAGTAAATTCATATACTTGTCTAAGTGACTGTCTCTTTCTCAATGATGTCGTGGTATCAATACTGAACCATTGTTCCCCTGTTACAATCTGAAATTTGTCATAAATACCATTCGTGCGAAGATTTATGGCTTGTGCAAATTCAATATCTCTCTTTGTCAAAACTGGTTGCAACATTTCAGGATCTTGAGGAAAGGTCCTAGATGTACTCACATAAGGAGATTGGATTGCTTCTGTTGTTGGGTTTACCATAAATTTACCTTATGTAAAGCGGATTTACATTATGCAAGTATCGGTCCTGGATAAAGGTCTATAGCTATCGTGTAAAGTACAAATTCAGCTCTATTGATATCCGGAATTCTTGCTTGTGCATCTGATAATGTAAAACCAACCTGAACACTATCTCCATTGAAACTATTAGAACTTCTATGCCATATCTGGTTCTGGTTAATCTGTATGGGTTTGTCTGGTTCAGGTCCTGTTAATACAACATTTGAGGATACAAGAAAGGGATCAGCAAAAGGATCGTTTGAAGAATAATCATCGATTTGATTCACATAAATATTAACTGTCGTTTCACCAGTAGGCGCATTCTGAAATAAGAACATTTGAGTACCAATTCTTGCTTGCCTTCCATTCTCCCAAAATATTGGGAATGCCTTAGTGCGAATATCATATATAGTGATACGATTGTAAACACCCCCACCAATATATGTTCCCGAAGCAATTCCTGTTTCAATCTTAAAGGTATTTCTATCAGATCGACTGATCTTCTGTATTGTGTTGTTTAATGCAGTAAAATTCGTTCCTATAACTCCTGAAATGGTAATAAAATCATCATCTTCAAGATTATGGTTTGGAGATGTAATTATACATCCAGTTGTATCAGCAGTAATGTTTTGGATATATTGAGAATTTCCTTCAGTAGAACCGAGGTCTCTAAGCATCACAAAGCCTTGTTGGTTTCCAGCCGCAATACTCGGATATCTTTCAGCTAATGCACCAAAGTTCCAGGGTACTGTCCATTCGATCCAAGAGCTAAAAGGTAAAGTAGCCCATGTATAATTCACCGATCTTCTATATGTGCCGTAATGTGTATAATTTTCATTGAAAATAGCCCACGTATTGTCACGATAATTCCAAAGAATAGTTTGATTATTGAAAATATCCGAATCTGACGTATCATCATCATCCGTTATAGAAGGATAGCTCACATAGACATATTCATTTCGATAATCTCGAACAGCAGTGACTCTATCCGAACCATTATTGGCTTCTGATATACTGAATACTTGATCCGGAATGACTAGGTCAACACGTTGATCGCTATAAGGCGTTGTAAGCGTTAAACCATACACACCCACACTAAAACATCCTGTATCTAAATTGATGCCACTGAAGCGAGATTGAGCACCAAATTCAACGTTGATCGTTTGATAGATAAATGGAAGAGAATCATCGCCAGTAAATAGTATTTTGAGATCTCGATTCTCGAATTTAACAATCAAGACATCTTCATTTTCCTGAACCAAAACGATCGTTTGAGGGATTGGTGCACCAATTCTTCCTCCAAAACCAGCAACATTCTGATACCAGGCTTCAATGTTAAATCCAATTCCAGAAGTGTTTTTAGGCACTAATGAAGAATAATAAGGCGTGCCATCTTGAGAATATATTAATAGATTCGGTCCATCTTGAGCAGCTCCTGAGGATCTTTGAATGGTCGTATTAAACATCAATAATCTACCCTTAAATGGTAAGATCATCTTAGCGCCAATCAAATAGAAGGGAGTGGCTGTATTATCGAGAGGAGGAACAAAATTCACCCAACCTGTCGTATTATCTACTGTAAAATCACCATCATACCACTTAATACCATCTCCATCCGTTCCACCAGGCGTATTCGAAGTTAAATATATTGCAATACCACCATTAACATAAGCTCCTCCGACTCCACCGGAATTATTCAATGATACATGATTTGCATCTACAAATGTGACAGTCCATGCAATAAGATTAATTCCTGTATTTCCATTAACTTCATTAATAAAAATAATGTCACCTGTGATTAGTCCATGTCCATTTATATTTACAACAGCAGGAGGACCAACAACAACTCCAGCAATTGTCATTTTATGGAAACCCGGTCTTCCATTCGTTGTGAACATGGCTCCCTGATAATTTCTTGTCCAAAACTGCTGATAATCAGCTCCTGTCCAAAGAAATGGCTTTCCAGATGATTTATAGTAATTTACAGAATGAAATTTGCTTGTAGTATCATCAAATGCATAACTCAATTCCTGATCGAAAAAAACTGTAGTTGGAAAATCAATGATAGTCGTCTGAAAATCTTCAATCCCAAGTACTGGTAAAGCCGGATAAAAGCTAAACGTCACAACCACTGGAGTTGCTGCTGATGCTCCAGTAATTGTTAAGTCGCCCGTTTGATAATTAATTGTTCCTGTTCCGCCAGCACTTCCCGTTAAAACTCCTGTAGGAGGAGAAGTATCAGTAAAGGTGGAAGCTCCAATAACAATTGATAATGAACTGGGAACTATTGAGGAATTTGGGAAATAAGTTGCTAAAGTGCTTGTAAATATTGTGGAATAAGTTATGAGAGCAAAGATATTTCCAGAAAATCCACCACCACCAGAAGTATTACCAAGCGTCTGTGACACTTCATCATATCTCAATCGACCCAAAGTGACTGTACCGGATTTCTTTTTGATTCTACCTCTCCAAGCATAGGCATTCGTAAGCACAGGAAATGAATCATTATTGACTTCAAAATCCGGACGATTCGTCTGCAAACCAGATGTGACATTTGATATGACTAATTTATTCATACGCCAAGTGCCATCCAATAATAATTTGAAGGACCTGTTAAACCCGTTGTAGCTTTAAAATTATCGAATGGTCCAACTGTTGGAGTTGAAACAGTCGCTCGAGTTGATCTAGTTGAACTATTATTTGGTGTTAAAATCATTGTCAAAAATCCCGTTGTAAATGCCACAGGAAGTTTAAACGTTTGTAAAGGGCCTGGATTAATAGTTACTCCACCAAATTGAATAGTCATTCCCCAAGGTAATGCATAAGCTCTTCCATTATCGTTTTCAGCAGTTGTCTCGATATTTGTTAAACATGTTTCAGGTTGAGTATTTCCTACCACATTTTGAAAGAATAGATTCGGTAGATAAAGCTTGTCTTTTCCATATCTCTTATAATTTTCTTTTGAATAATATGCAGATTGATTAGCTGATGTAGCACCATCTAAAGGACCTTTTGCCAAAACATTTGCTAGAAATGTTCTTACATGAAGTCCAAGAGATGTTGAATCTGTATTTTGAAACTCACCTGTAAATGGCTTGTAAGTGGGGTAAGTTGTTCCGTTAATAGGAACTGAAAATTGATTTGCATTTAATACGGTTACAACAGCGGTTTGACTATTTAATGGCCAAGATGCACCTGTTAAATCCTGACATTTAGAAAAAGTAACCGAATTTCCATTTACCAAATGATGATTAGGAGAAGTAATGATTATAGGATTAGTAGATGTGGCATTATCGACAGAGCCAGCAAATGGATAATGATCTACGGAATATTGAGAATTAATTGTATGAAAATTTGAGACAAAATCATCCTGGCTATCGGCTGGAATATCTGAAGGTTGTGGAGTGCCTGGATCATAAGGATTTGTCATGTAGGACCAATTGAAAAAAAGTTAAACGTGAACCCGCTAATGGCTGAATTTATCGTAAATTTTGTCGCTGTATTATTTGAAGCGCTATAAAATGTAGTCGATGATCCATTAACATTGGGTGTTAAAAGAATCGTATATGCTTTATCGGAATATGTAATTGCATAATCTACATCTCCTATAGCTAATGATTTTCCTACATTGATTGTAAAACCCCAAGGAGTTACAAAACCTGTCACTCCGTCCAATAAAGTTGTAGGAAGATTCGTCAATTGCTTCACAGATGCACTATTCTGAAAAAACAACTGAGGAATTGATGAAACCAATTTCGTATAGACACACGATTGATTTCCCACAACTCCAGGATCAGATCCCAATGTGCCAAAGAATTTAATCAATGTATGAAATCCATTGTTATTCCCTGATACAAATGGAACGTGATTGACTCCAAATTGGGTATTTAAAGCCTGAAAGTTATCCAAAAGATCTTGCTGGCTAAACTTCGGATCGTTATTAGGCTGTGGGATATTTGGATGATATGGCATTACTTACCTTTCTTGGCTGCATTTTTCTTTAGAGCTGGATATTCAGAATAAACTTTCTTCTTTATTCCATCTGGATTAGGCGCAAAGTGTGCTCGACTAAGAGCATTCCTAGCGTGCTTAATGTCATTGATAGGAAAACTATATTTGTTAGCTCCACCTGATTTACCTGCAAATTCTGAAGGTTTAACATTTTTATACTTACCCGCATTGGAACTTCCAGGCTTTGCCCGCATCTTTGACTCAGTTCCTCTGGGGACTTTTACACCTTTAGCTACTGAAATTTTCTTCATCTCTACCTATACAACGGTTAAATATTGAACATAATGTTCTTCTTTTTCTGGGAATGATGATTAAACCTTCCTCTGGTTTAGCTATACACTTATGACTTTCATCATATGTTAAAATCATCTCTCCAACTTCTGTAATTTTAGATGATAAAACAGTATAACCCCCTTGATTCAACTCAAGTAATTTTGTTTCAAGTTGACGAGGAGAAATTGTTACATCAAACATTATTTTCTTTTGTCTAAACGACCCTTTTTCGTTGGCATGCCATCGTGTACTTTGCCTTCAGCATGATGCTTTTTAGCATGTTTAGTAGCCATTTCATGTTTCTCATGATGCTTATCTAACATTTTCTTAGCTTTTTCTTTCACTGTGTTTTTCATATCAGTTTTATGAGCTTTGGCTTGAGCTTTTACATTAGATTTTTCATTAGCTTTTGCTCTAACTTTTTCTTTAACATTGTATTTCATTTCTTTTTTCATTTCTTTTTTCATTTCTTTCATATTAGCCATATTGGACTCCTAATATTGGGTGTAAAACATGTTATTCTGATTTGTTTGTGCGCTGAATATCGTAGGAGTGCGAATATTGCTATTTTGCCTCTCTGTTCTTCTTAGCACTTGGCATTCTTTTTCTCTAAAAATTTGTTCATAGAAACGGTATTGATCCATATCTGCATTATCCGACAGGATCTTTCTTGCTGCTCCATAAGAGATATATTCAGCCATGTAATTGAATGGAACGAAATCGGCTGATGTCATGAATTGAGCTGGAGTAATATAGGCATCCATCTGAATTTTATATGCTCTAGAGGGAACAGGATATAATTTGAAAATATTGTTGAAAAATAAACAGATTCGAGGAAATCCTGCTGAATATGGTGAGGATTGAACATTAATGATCGATCCATCATCAATGATGGTACTACCTAAGTTGAATGTACAAGTACCTAAATCATAATCTACAGTACCCACTGCAATTTTAGGTCCAATTGGATCATTAGGATCACTTAATGGACCTATCCCTTGATCGGGTGCGTCTGGATTATATTGAAATGAAGAATCTGTTTGATAAAGTATTCCATCTCCGCCATCAACAATATAAATTCTGCTTGTAACATCCGCTACTGTAGAAAATGCTGTAATGAATACATATGGCTCTAGATTTCCTAAATCGTCTACAAAGCCCCTTAAAATCGGTCCACGTCTAAAATTTATAATATAAGGACCGCCTGTACCATCACCAATAGGAAAAAGTTCATTATTTACTAATTCGGGATAGACACTATAGAATTGCTTATCATCTTGATACCATCCCATCTCAACGCCATCACAATAGACTGGAGGCAAAAACATCTGATAATTTCGATAAGGAGCTTGATATTCAAATATTCCTGGAATAGTTTCAAATGTATATTGACGCTTAAGTTCAAAGAGTTGAAGCCTTCCTGGCATATCATAAACATAGAAACGATTGATATAATCACCAATCGTCTGATCTGTGATAGATTGGGCAGATGTTTGTTTAATAATGCGGCGAACCCACAAGATTATATCGCTTACAACATTGCCAGGAAGAAAATTGAAAGTAGTTGGACTACTCATCAGAAGGCTCCTATAGGTCTAAATTCCCCTCTTCTCACCGTCTCGACTACAGAAAATTCTTCAGCAAAATTGTTTTTAGCCATTCTAGAAGTATCTTTTTGAATATAGTCAAACTTATGATAAATCATCGTTTCATCAATCGTTTTTGCTACCATTCTAGGCACATATACAGGTCGGTTTGCTGGTATTTCCCATAAACAATCTGGATCACCCGGGTAAAGTTTCAACCAGAATTTTAATGTCTCTCCCACTATAGCACGATTTTCAAATATACCTTTAACATATTCCCACATAAAAGCATGTTCTTTTTTCAAAGAATCTGGAAGTATTCCAAGTCCTTTAATCTGCTTTTTAGGCTCGATATATTGCACATTTTCATTCTTTGCAATTTGCTTTAATGTAAGCTCTTGCGGTTCACTTTCTATTGGCTTGGGCGCCACTTCATTGACTCTTTCTTGATTAAATTCATTGAGATTTCTCTGATTCTCAATCATATTTTCCACTAGATTAACTTGTTCTCTTTTAGACATATTTTTTCCTTTAGGTTATGTCTTCCACGGCATATGAACCGGGAATAATTAATAAAACTGGATCAATCCCAAAAGGATATGATTGTGGTGATGTATTTCCTGTATTGGCATCACCAATTGCCAACACTTGCGCTGGTTGCACGAAAGGGGGCTGAGACGGAACTACAAACGGATCGAAAGTCGAAGTGTTGATATTCACTGTAAGTGTATTAGAGGACACGGCTAATACATATCCTTTCAATCGATCGAGTTGTCTCATCCCCCATTGTTGAGGAACTTGAAAAGTCACTTGATTTCCAACCACATATTGATGATCAATCGCTGTAGTAATAACTGTCGTAAAATCCGTCGACGTCACAGCCGTTATATTGCAGAGATAGGGATAATAAATCTGAGCTGTATCAAATGGACTTGTCATAATTCATACCTTATTGGTTCAACAAAATTGAATCAGGGAAGATCGCTCTAAATCTGATCACATCATTAGCTGAAAAAATCACACTTGAAGTGCTATCAGCAGGTGCTAATAAAATACCCTGTCTTGTATTCGCAGCGAATGAACCAGGAATCCCGATTATTCCGTTTTGAACGCCAAGAAATGGAGGCACACCTGTATTACTCAATGTATAACCGCTATTCCCATCACCAATTGACATAACTTGCGGAAAGGTTACTCCCAATGCAATTTGTGCTGATGTAGGATAAGTAAACGTTGAAAATCCTGTACTATTAACATTAACAACAAATTGATTTGCTGCTATTGATGAATATACTCCAGAACTTCCAAAAACTGCGGTTACATATGCTCTTTGAGGAACTCCAGTATTTCTAACAACATATTCACTATCTAACTGATTCATTCCCCATGAAGTAGTAGTTGGTTGTGGAAGAACAAATGCCACTTCTTGACCAACAACAAAATCAGGATTAACAGAACAGGTAATTACTGTTTGGGTTGTAGGACCCGTAGTAGTTCCATTACCTTGTGTTACTCCAGTGATATAATTCAAAAATGGAATGTATAAATCTGCAAATAAGACTTTTTTTGCAAAACCAGCTGTTGCATTACTAAATCCACTAGTTGGAATATTTCCAATTGTGAAAGTAGTTGTACTACCAACAGCAGTTACAGTTGTCCAATAACCAGATACCTGAAGCATTCCAGTAGTAGCTGTTAATAAAACAGTATCACCTACAGCAAATCCGTGAGCAGCTGATGTTGTTGCAACACCAGTTGAAGCTACAATGCCAGTAATAGTTGCAGTTGGCCCATATGAATACGTACCAGCTGAAATAAACTGACAAATATTATTTGCAGTTTCTCTTCCAACTAAAACTGGTGTAGCATTGTTTTGAGTAACATATGCTTTACCATTATTTCCATTAAATGCGATCCCATAAATTACTTCGGTAGAATTAGGTGTATTAAAATTGGATAAGTTCCACCACTCAAATGTATCTGGTACCATAGGTAAACTCAGAAACTTTGCTGCAGCAGTAGTTCCAATGGTAAATGAACCATCAATGATTTTTGAATATTCAGCCATGATTCACCTCCTAAACCGGTAATGTACAACGGACGTTACGGATCCAGGTCTCTTGCAATAATGCTTGAGTTTGTGCGAATTTCACGCCTAATGTACCATTTAAGGCTAATGGCCCTGAATACACGGGGGGACGATAAATCAATTGGCATGAATATCCATCTTGATCCACGTGTCCATATGATTCTCTCGCTACCATCATGTTGTTATATACGTCTGCACCATTTACCTCAGATGCAGAAAGTTGCACAGCAGCTTCCGAACTCGTAAAAATACGAGCATTGAAAACAGCTCCATACTCACTGTAGATAACATCGTTCTGATTTGGATAGTTCCAACTGCTAACAAACTTATCGAGTCCATCAAAAGTAGGCTCAAGCATCGTATTCGCTAAAAGAAAATACGCGCTACGAACTGGTGCAGAACCGAAACGGTCTTCACCGAGTTTTCCAGACAAGAATTTAAATGCGTTTGCCGTATCTAGAGAGGCATTTACGCGAGATAAATCCGCTGCAGTTAGTTCTGTAGGATTGTCTCCATTCACGCCACCGCTGCAATTATATTGTGAGACAGAACTTAGTAAAAAGTCCCTCAAAATTATATCTTCAGCTTGCATTCTGTTACTTTAATGACCTATTTCTAGGCGGAAGGTCTTGTTATTCCCTTCTCACTGATTTCATTATGTTATATTCAGTGTTCCGACTATCACATATCTTATTTCTAAGATCCTCTGGGTTTAGTCTGTCAGCCTGCACGATTTCTCTGCTTGGCCCTTGTTACCTACTTCTAGGACTCCAAGTCAATTACCAAAGGTTTTACATGCGCCCTCGACGCATGGCCACTCCAAGCCTTTCTGTGACCCATGATAATACCTTTCTATTACTTTCAGGAGGTCATTCCCTACTGACCAAATTTCTTTGGCGGGGAAACCGCTTCGGGTTTCCCTCACGAGCTTTCTAGTAAGCTATACTCGTGTCTAGACTATCGCATACGCTTATCGCGTCCCTCTCACTTAGTCGTTCACGGTGACTGTCGTCTTCCGCCCTGTAAGCCAGCTTCTGGCCGTCCAAGTCAATCAGAGAAGGTTTAAAGATCCCATATTTGTTTAAATAAATTAATTCTTGATAACATTGCTCTCGAAAATCTAATTGATCAAATGGAATTCCATCCTCACATCTTTTTGTGAGTGAATATCCTTCACAAAATTTCAAAAGAATTTTTGCGTTTTCTTTTTTTACTCTTAGATAAGGAATAATTTTTTCTAGAAATAATGAACATTTTTCAATGCCAGATATATAAAAACGATATACAGCGCCCAATTTTGAACCAGCATTTTTAGCAATAAAACATTTTCCTTTTGAGAAATTTTCTTTGATAAAATTTATCGACTTAACATTAGATTGGTTAAGTTGTATAATTGAATTATATCTAAAATTTATGCATTTCCCACTTGGTTTTTGTCTAGAAACACTGAATGATCCATCTGTATCCATTAATCCTGCTAAATATGACCAAACCATAGGATCATCCGAAATGATGCATGATCTTTTGGAAAGACTATCTTCAGAGATTAATTGTTCATCATTAAATTCTCTCATTTTTATATATGCATTCTCTCTTTGAATAAGAATTTCAGGTGAAAGTTCTTTTCTGTTACCTATAGGAGAAAATTCGTGATTGATTAAGAAATCTAATAAGAATTTGGCTCTTTCTTTTTTGATAACCAAATATTCACAAATTTTTTTCAAAGCTAAAATAGACGCTTCAGCACCGATTAAGGACCAATAAAATTGAGGATTTGATATTTTTCCACTTTTTTTCATTACTCCTTTTCTTATTCCTACACTTCCTCCTAAATATTCTTTTAAGAGATGAGTTAACATTTCAGAAAGTCCATATAATTGAAGACAGGGTCGATGACGAATTGATTTTCTCGTTACACCAACACCTGAACTCTTTTTCAATATTGAAAAAGATCCATCTCCATCTAATGCACCTGCTAAATATGATAACATCAATTTTTCCTTATCCATATGACCTCCACTATTTGTCATGAGGTCATGATATACAAATTAGATAATCAAGTCTATCAAATACTCATTCAAACATATCTTCTAGGCGAGGATCCTGATCTTGCACAATGACTTGTTCATTTAATATCACACTTGTTCCATAAAACGCCATAGCGCAATCGATAGTTTCTCTCGTTGCGACCTGAGAAGCTGGTTCAATACCAGAATTCCCTAATTGAACTACAGGAGGGACCAATGGAACAGGACGCAGAAATCGCATCGTAGTACCACCCTGGCGAGGCATAGAATATTTCTCGGCAGGAATAATGTAGTTAAAATTGGGAGTAGGTACTGACAACAGCCCTGGAGCCAAACTCGCTAAAATAGGAGCTGGCAGATTGCTGGTTGTAGTAATCATTATTTTTCCTTTAAGTTATTGCTTATTTCAGCAAACCTAAAGAATCAATAAGTTGGACGATTCATATCAGAAGATACGCCTTTCTTGATCGCGCTTTTCAATTTAGCATAAGCTGCATCACGGGCTGATTTAGATTTTACATCGAAGTCAATGGCTGAAGGCGTTCCAGACGAAGCGGGCACATAATATGGATTGTGCATATTGGCTTCTACTTTCTCTTTGATGGAAGGCTTTTCTTGTGGTTTCCTTGACTTTAGGTATTCGTAAACAGTTTCACCGCGTTCATAATCATCTTGAATATGACTTATTGCTTTAACAAAAAGTGGATCAGTCTGAGCCAACTGATTTAAGGATTGTTCTGTCATAACGTCATCGTAATCTCTGAAGTTATTTTTCAAACGTTCCTTGTAGTTTTTTCGTTCAGCTTGTTGCTTCTTCGCCTCATATTCTTCAATCGATCTTTTAGCGATTTGTTCAGCTTCTTTTTTGTAAGCTTCCCTTTCTCGGGCTAGTTTGGCGCGTAGTCTATCTTTATCAACATAATCCTCTACATCATCAAGAGGATCTTTCTCTTGTGGTGTGAGCATTGATTTGATGTTCGATATTTCACGTTCCATCATTTCCGCTTTCGCTTCCGCCCTGATTCTGGCTTCTTTTTCCGCTTCACGAGCTTCTTCGAGTCTGCGGAAATTATCTCTTGCCCTATCGCTAATCACCGATTGTGAGGTGGTCTGCTGTTGTTCAGGTGCGGCGGTCTCCTGATTATTTACGCCTTCAGTCATACAAATTTCCTTATGCAGTGGTGAACTGCGTTTTACACCGATTATTCTCTTTGACGAAGAGAATGTGATATGTTAACGTCATTTCAAATTTTAACTATAGGTATTTAATATGCAAGATCTTTATGTAACTTCAGCTAAAATTTATGAAAACGTAGACTATGTTAGATATAATTCAGAGAGGGATTATGTGAAATGTGTACAAAATCTTATTGAAAGAGCGCCATTTGGAAAAGTGCCATTTTATATATTTACTATTCTAAAGAGAATTGATGATGCTAGTGGAGTTAAAAAGTTCTATCATCAGCCCAGATTAACAAAACCCGAACCAGTACCAGGCTCAACACTGTTAAGAGTTCATCCACAAGATCCTGGGGTTGCTAAGATTATGTGGACTCTTCCTGTGGAAGAATCATTTAATCTTTTCAAACACGGAAAAATATTTCAAGATGAATTTGTTAATGAATGTTGCAGAAAGTTCCTTAGAGACCCTGCTTTATTGACGCAACCAGAAGATGGGGATATGTCAGAACAATGGATTAGAGACTTTTATAAGCAGAAATCAAGGCAAAATAATCCAGAATACAAAGATAGGTTTCAGGAAAAGGCTATACCTGGTGATATAGCCTCAGACGAAAGTGGAAACTAATTAAAATTTCTTGGTGGATGTCTTTCATTCACAGGACGATACCCGATCGGTTGATCGGTAAACGTACCTTTCTTTTCACCAACTTTAGCTCGAAGACCAACTCCTCGGTATTTGCCTACATTGTTATTATTCCTAATGTCGTAAGGAATATTTGAAAAATTGGGTTTCATTTTAGTGCCTAAAATCTTTTTTGGGTTGATTTCTTGAAGCATCTCTTACAAAGCTTTCTTGATCTGCAAAAATCGCTTCTTCAGTATCTGGATATTTAAAATCTTTGATTTCCCCAGGACGTTTCATGTGTTTTACACTAACGTTAGCTGGGAAAAATGCATCATCTGGTTCGCCTTTTGGCACTTTCATATTTCTATCATTCATTGGTTTCATAGTAAACTCCTTAGAGGTTGGTTCAATGACATGTTATTTTGCTGTTCATTATTTTGCATCATATTTGTTAAGAATCTATTTGATTCTGATGAAACTTTGGCATCCGCCTTTTCTCTGTCTTCTGCTAGTTCTTGAGATACATTCAATTGCTCTAATTGACCAGCCGAATGCATCGCTTGACTTTGACCAAAAGTACTATAAATTTGGAGTAATTTCTCAAGAGCATCAACTTTGTTTTTGAGTGAGGCTGACCTATTTTGAGTGATTTCAGAAAGACGTTCCTCAAATAAACCAATATTCGATTCAGCTCTTCCGTGGCGCTCACGAGCCATAGCAATTTCATTTGCTGATTTGGCTTGAAGGTTCTGTAGTTCTGCTTCAATTTTTGAATGCTCAAGCAACATCTGTTGTTGTTGCATCTCATTAGCCATTTTCTCTTTCTCTTCAACTGCTGCAATGATTTCATTTTTACCTTGAATGGTTGCTTTACTCAAGATGAATTTAGGAGGTATAATACCACCAAGTTCAGCATTAAGTTGCCTTATCTGATAAAATTCTTGCTGTTGCTGAATCGTGGTATTAATACCTTCTGCAACCAATACATCATATTTAGAATATGTCTTATTTAGAAATTCTGGGTTTGGCTCTTTACCTAATATGCGTCCTATTTTTGATGGACTCCAGTTGTTCTGAATGATTTTTTGTTCTAAAACGCCTAATTGGGCAAGAACCCTATCCCATTGATCAAAGTATTTCTGTAATGTAACAAGTCCAGCTCCTTGACGTAGCATTACTTCTATACCAGCATTAGAATCATTAGCCATACCCATCAATTCTTGATTCACACCACTAACTTTATAAATTAAGTCAGAAAGTTGATTAGCAAGCTCCATATCACTTGGTGGTACCGCATTAGGAACAATCTTAGTGATGTCAGCAAGTTCATATCCATCCTTGATAATGATGTCTTTGCCTTGTCCAGAATAACGTAAATCTTCTGGATTTGCTACGGCATTTTCTTTACGAAGCCATCCTGAATTAATTGACGACTCACTTATATCATGATTTAAAATTACGCGACGATTGAATAAAAAATTCGCATCACGAAGAGATCTCGTTAAAGACCTATCTCTGAGGTCATATTGAGCAACATGTGAGTCTCTATTCCAGTACACTGGGATTAGGGGGCTCTCATCGAATCCAAGGGGGTTGTTTCCTAAAAACATTAATGAATCATTCAAAACTACCGCTAGCTTCCATGTAGGCACTTGTACTTCAATTACTTCGAATGAACCAATACTATTTAACATTTCTTCCATGTAACGATCATCATCAGCATATTCATATGTAATTCCGTTCTCATGGTTGTAGAGCATCTTTTTAGTGCGTTTAGATTTATACCATATGTATGACATAACCAACAAATCATGACGAGCCAGGTTATAATTCTCAGGCAGAAAATAAAATTTCGATCCCCTATTAGCAAAACCTGACATAGTGTGGATTAGATTTATTTTATCAGGAAATTGATTTATTGCTTCTATCTTTGAGATATATTGTTGACACCACCAGAAGTTAGAATCCTGTCCAAGAGGATCTCTGTAATACTCATCTTGCATAAAACTGTTGTAAGACCATATCTTGAGGTCTAATGTTCCATTAACAGGGTCGTCACAATAATCTAGATAGGGTTGAATAAGTACAGATCCAGCAATTGTTGATTGTTCATATGCTGTAGATAATTTCTCAAGTATTTGTCTATAATTATTTGCATAAGTTACCAATTTAGTTAGATCATCAGCATATTCCTGTTTTGATCCCTCTATAGGTATATAGTTAACGCTTTTTCTATGTTGTCGTTGATAACCAGTAACCATGTTATTTATGGGCTGTATGATATTGAAAGCAAAGTTCTGTGCGTTATATGTTGGATAGAAATTGTAATATGAATTTATAAAACGCTGTTCGCCTGCATAGAAAAGGCAATCAATATTACTCTGATTCCAGCGAGCTTGTGTTAATGGTTCAAATTTTCCATATAAGTTATCCATCCATATTTTAATATTTCCATCGTTCGGCTCGATATCTGTATCCCATGGCGGCATAAACATTGGCATATAAAAGGGTCCTTATCGTGGGTTTGCTCCTATCGTAATGAAAATTTAAATTCAAAGCAAAAATATATGGATTTATTTTTAACTTAATCCCGTAAAATGATATTTTTAAGTTTTACAAGGTAGAATTTTTCATGGTCGATAGTTTTTATACATTCAGTGGACAAGGCTTTGGCACACCTCAAGGCACTTCTATTATCGCTAATCGTATTCCTAATTCTAATGATAGGGTTAGCCCTGATGGTACTCCTTATCAAATTGGTCAAACTTGGCAAGATAAATCTACTGGTAACGTTTATTTTTATAATGGATCTTACGGTTGGAATTTGATTTATCCACCTTCACCGTCTCCTTTTCCAGCAACCAATGCTACTGGCTCTATACAAATGGTCGTTAATCATACTTATGTGGTTACTGGTGCTACTACTTTTACTCTTCCTGCAACCGCCTCACTTGGAGATATTATTTATATTGCAAGTATTCCAGGTTCTGGTGGATGGACTATTTCTCAAAATGATGGTCAATCAATTTACCTCCTAGATTCAAGCTCAACTGTAGGTACAATGGGTGGGGCTAATTCAAATCCAGCAGGTGATTTTGCTTCTCCAACTTTAGTTTGTATCGTTGGAGGCTCTTCCACTACATGGACATTTAATATGGGTAACACTCAAGAATTACAAATAACTTAGGATAATCTTATGGTTGAAAGTTTTTATACATTCAGCGGTCAGGGCTTTGGCACACCCCAAGGCACTACAATCGTTGCTAATCGAATTCCTAATTCCAATGATAGAATTAGTCCCGATGGTACTCCTTATCAAATTGGTCAAACTTGGCAATATAAGCCAACTGGAGCTGTTTATTTTTATAATGGCTCTTACGGTTGGGTTTTGATTGAGTCATCAACAGGAGATATTTTCCAAGTCACTACTAGTGATTCAAATGTTGTTCTTCCTTCTGCTGGTAATATCAACCTTTCTCAAGGAACAAATATTCTTACTACTGGATCTGGAAGTACTGCAACAATTGCTACTGTAGCTACCCCAACTTTCACTAATGAAATTCTAACTTCTTCAACTGCTCACGGTGTTGTCATTGGTCAAGCATCTTCAGCTTTAACCTATACAGCTGCTGGACCACTTAATTATGTTCTCGTTGGTCAAGGTTCTAGTGCTGATCCTATTTGGGCACCTATTCCTGATGATACTGTTGTTGATGTTACAGGAACTACTCAAACTATTGCAGTAGGAACTACATACATTTCAGATAACGCTGGTCTAGTCACATTTACACTACCTGCAACAGCACCTCAAGGATCTATTTTTGCTATTGTTGGAAATGGAGCTGGAGGATGGTTAATCGCCCAAAATGATAATCAGGGAATAAAATTGAATTCTTCAGCCTCGACAATCGGAGTAACTGGTTCTGTAGCTTCCACAAATAGATATAATTGTATTAAATGTATGGCTACTGTTGGTGGAGCTTCCACAATTTGGGTTGTACAAAATAGTTCTGGCACACTAACAATCGCATAATTTAAGAGGTAAAAATGGCTTTCAATAATAGCGTTGATATCAGAAATGCTGGGTTAGTATCATTTAGCAGTGCTGGTGTAACAGCTGGAAGAACAATCACAGCAGGAAATACTGGTGTTACAATCACAAACGGCGATGGTATTTCTGGAAATCCTACAATTACTGTTAATGGTGGTGGTATGCCAGCTACTAACGTGACGGGTGCTACTCAAACATTAGCCGTCAATAATTCATATGTAACCAATCGAGGCGGTGGAGTAACTTATACTCTTCCTTCTACTGCATCCCTTGGTGATATTATTATCATTACAGGATTATCAGGCGCCTGGTCCGTAGCCCAAAATGATAACCAAAGTATAAAAGTTGGAACTAGTACCTCAACCGTGGGTGTCGGTGGCTCTATTGCATCCACTAATGCTTCTGATTGCATTACTTTATATTGTGTTACCGCTGGCGCTTCAACTGTTTGGACTTCTCATGGAATCCAATCAGCCGGCATTACCGTTGTTTAGGAGAAAAAAATATGGCTACTAATAATGCTTTAAATACACCTGTTGTTAACGCAACTTCCTATACCCCAACCATTACAACAAGTGGAACTTCACCCACTACACTTACTTTTTCTACTCAATTCGGTAGATATTATGCTATTGGTCCTTTATGTCACTTCGTTGCAAATATTGTCGTAAACGCGTTTACAATTGGAGGAGGTACTGGTAATATTCAAGTTTCAATTCCTATTGCTGCTGGTGCATTTTCTCCTGCATCTCTTTTGAATGTACAAATTCAAAACTGCACAATTGGCGTAACAACTCAAAGTTTGAATGGAACTATTGCTTCTGGAGCTTCTGTTTTGACTATTTCTCAAAACATTACTATAGCAACTGTGACTCCATTACCTTTATCGGCTCTATCTGCAACCGCTATCATTACTGTTTCAGGAACCTATTTTATTTCATAGGAAATTATGGCTCAAAATAATGCTTTAGATTTTGGTTCTGGAACTGCTGGACAAATTTTGACCTCAGGAGGAGCAGGGGTTGCTCCTTCTTTTACTAATGCTGGATCAATGGCTCTTATACAAACTCAAACTGCTTCAGCTTCATCTTCCATTGTTTTCTCAACAGGAATCACTTCCACCTATCTCAATTATGTCCTTTTTTATACAAATATTGTTCCTTCTACTACCCTAACGCTAGAACTTCAACTTTCGACTAATGGTGGAAGCACTTATATTACTTCTGGATATCAAGCAGGGAATAATATAACCAGTTATAACAGTGCAACTTTTGCAAATCAAAACGGAACCACGTTTTTCTATCTTTCTCAAAGTACATTCGCTTCTTTCACTTCAGGATTTTTATACTTAAATAATTTGACTGCAAATGCTGTATGCTCCGTAAATGGTCAATTTTATCAAGATGGAACATTCCAAGGCTTGAGTTTTGGTTATAATTCTGGAACCACCGCTTCAAATGCATTCAAAATTTTAACAAGTACTGGAAATATGACCTCAGGTACATTTTCCCTTTATGCATTAACAAAATAGATATTGATGGCTTCAAATAATTCATTAAATTTTGATTTAGGTACATCGGGTCAAGTCTTAACATCTCAAGGCGCAGGCAGTCCGGCTCATTTTGCTACTTTAAATTCTTCTATTACGCTTATTTCCACTCAAACAGCTTCCAATTCAGCATCTCTTGTTTTTACATCCGGAATTTCATCCACGTATAACAATTATTTTTTATGTATTGATAATCTTGTTCCATCAGCTGGAAGTAAAACTCTTTTTTTGAAAGTATCCACAAATGGAGGTTCAACATATGTGGGTTCCGGTTATCAAGGTGGCGCAAATGTAACGGCATATAATAGTGCTACATTTCAAAATTCCAATTCTACAACTGGCTTTGTTCTTTCTCAAGGATCAACTTTTTCAACCTTTTTAAACGCAAATATTTATTTATTCAATTTGCCCACAAATTCCGGAAATTCCTATAAATTTATGATGGGTACTTTTTTTCAAGATAACTCTCTACAAGGTATCGCTTCCAGCTTTTGCAATACAACTGGAGCTGTAAATGCTCTTCAATTGATTCTTAGCAGTGGAAATTTAACATCCGGTTCGGCATCTTTATTTGGTATATCTCAATAATTTAGGAGAAACAATGGCTTACTCTAGTCAATTTAAATATGAAACACGAAGAGATTTTGCTCCTGCTTCTCTTTCCGGCACCTATCAAAAAATAGGTTCTGCTTTAGCTCATCCATCTCAAATTATCAAAATTGTCAATGATTCTACTCAAGCAATTGATATTTCAATTGATGGCACTAATGATCACGATTACGTTCCAGCTGGTGGATTTTGGCTTTATGATAATACAACAAATAGTCCCTTGGAAAATAATCCCACGTTTCGTGCTGCTGGAACTCAATACTGGGTTAAATCAACTTCTGGTTCAGCAGGTACAGGTCTTATCGTTTTAGTTACCCAATATGTGAGTCAAGTATGAGTCAAGCTGGTGTAATTGGTTCAGGTGGTGGCGGAGGTGGCGGTTCTTCTGCTATTGCACAATTTAGTGCCTATAATACAGCAAATAGGGCAAATTTTACCGGAGACGGTAATGCACAAACTGTTATATTTAATGGTACGACCATAAATAATGGAACTTATAATACGGGTACTTATACATTTACATGCGCCACAAAAGGAAATTATTTGTTTGAATGCAATATTGACTTATCCAATATTGTAGTTTCTGGTGCCAATATGTCATGTTTCTTTTATTATAATAATACTACAAATTATTATTTTGCTGAATCAACAATGAACCCAGTAATTTCTTCATTAAATCATTTTATGTTTAATGGAACTTTATTGCTTCCTATGAATGTTTCTGACACATTAAGTGTAATATTATTTGTATCCAACTCTACACTTACTAAAAATGTTGGATTGAATGGAAATAATCCTCAGTATGTGACCTATTTTTGTGGAACCCTTATAAACGCAACCTAATATGAGTGATGCTGGTCCATATCAATCTTCCAATTCTCCATCACCTGGCGAAACAAATGCCTTATTTTTGGCTTTTGTTCAAACAGCTCACGAAGATGTTATAGGTGATAACACTGTATATACAATAGTATATAATGATGAAGTTATTTCAAATGCAAATTATGATTCCACTACAGGAATATTTACTGCTGATAAAACTGGAACATACATATTTGGGACTAATATTTGCTTAGAAACGGTAGAAATTGCAGATTTAGATTTAAGTGCTTGGTTTTTAGTAAATTCAAATAATATATACATTTCTACTATGAATCCCTATCCAGTTATTGATTCTAATGAAAGATATATATTTAACGGCACTGTAACCATTCCCCTTGCTGAAGGTGATCAAGTAAGCGTTCAAATAACTTGTCCTTCAACATCCACACCTATGAAAACCATAGGTATTTTAGGAACAGGTGGAGAATCTCCACTATTTTTTACTTGGTTTTATGGAATATATTGGTCAATCTAATCCTTTATTTTCAGGATAAGTTTGAATCATATTGATGACTTCTATAATCCCACAGTTTTTTCCCATCTCAAAATAATACATTTTTTTATCACAAGAACGGTCCAAGTCTCTTAGTATAAAATTGTTTTTTAACATCATTTCTTGACAATCCCAGACAAGTTCAATCTTATATTTTTCGACTTCATTTAATGATTCTGAATTGATCATATTTTTAATGCCTAATTTCATTTTCGTCATGTTCTTCATTGCTTCTAGCCAAATGATAGACATCTTCTAGCTTTTCCTTAAGATATCTCAATTCATTGTGTAGAACGGCTAAATTCTGCTCATCTTTATGATATTTTATGAATGCATCAATCGTATGTTTGCTTTTAACGCTTTGACCCCACGTATCTTCAATCTCATCCATTATCACTGTAAGCTTCTCGTAGATACGTCCTAAATCTTCAAGGCGATGATGTCTCATAATTCCCTCATGCATATTCTACAATCTTATCAGCTTCTTGCTTTATTTCTTCAAAGAATTTCTGTATCTGTGCATTGCTTTTCATGAGGTCTTCGATTTGCTTCTCGCGTTCATAATACATCTTGGCTAGTTCATTGTGTCTAGCAAACAGACCTTTACGTACGTTATCGCTACGTTCACGTACGAGTTTGAGTTCTTCTTTGATTTGGTCCAGTTCGGTGTTATTGAATAGATCATATTGAATCGTCATGATTTTCCTCACTCATTTTCTTCCTCTAGATTTTCATAATAAAACATGATTCTATCTTTTAAGAACTCCATCAATGCTTCATGGTTGTTTCCATGTTCTTTTACAATCACACTTATTAATGCACATAAAGCTTCCACAACATTTGCAGTAATCATTACATTTTCTGAAGTATATTCACCAAGTTTTTCATACATAAATAGAGTTAGCTTCTGAATTTCATTAAAATCTAAATTTTTCATATTTATTCTTTATTTGCTTCTAAAATTTCTTTAACCATCTGTTTAATGAGAAAATTAACTTGTTCCGTAAGTTCATAAATTTTACTTTTGTCAGGACGGTTTACAATTATACCTGCTAAATAAATACAAAGTCCATTTAAAACATCTGTTACATCAAGTTTACCATCATATTCATCTTTGTATTCTATCATCTTTTCATGAATATAATAAGATATACTTAGTGATAAATTTTGCTTTATTTCATAATCTTCATCATTCATATTTTCACCTTGATTGAAATGAATCTTTATGGTACCATAAGGCACATTAGGAGTCAAGAGGAAAATTATGGTATGTATTTTTAAACGAAATGACAGCAAGAGAGACACTTATAGGGTAGCTATCCGGTTCCCGAAAATGAAAAAACTTTTTTTAACATTTAGCACCGAAGAAGATGCTAAGAAATGGGTCATCAAACACATCGATAACTTCAAGAAAGACCCAGAGCATTACCATAAATGCGTGACTATTGTCCGTAAATATTATAAACGTGGAGAGAAATTTTATGAAGAACTTGAAAAAATACTTAGAGAACCTACATGAATCCCCGTGTATCTATGAATCTGATGAATGGCTTATCATACGTGGGAAATGATGGAAAAACGATATTTATATAAATATGATCTTGTGCAAATTAAACCCGATTTTCCAAAATTCGGCTCTTTACTTTTGGTTGTTACTGAAGTAAAAAATTGGATAATTCATGGTTTATTACTTGATCTCAGAGATTGTAGAGAGTCATTTCGTAATTATGAATATATGATTTTTCAGATAAATTTTGAATTTGTTGAATATGTTGGAAAACTTCCTTTTCGAATTCATACATATGTAAGTGATGATGATGAACCAACGGAAGATGAAGATTCTGAATTAGATAACGGATGGAAATTATGAAATTCATTAGATCGTATTCATTCACAAAGTGCCATATATATCATGCCTTAAATGAAGATAAATATTCTTTTCATGGTATGATAGGCAGAACATCTGAAATAACTTATTGCATTTTTATTTTAAAAAATTTCTTTAGGATTCAAATTGACGATACGATATATGTTGGAAGACAATATTTAGTTCAAGAATATGAGTTTAGCTAGGTTGATAATGTCCAAACTGATCAGAGTACCCCTTAAATCTAAAGCAATATTCCATGCAATTCCAGCTTATATCCTATCTGATGAAGATGAAATCATTCATGTTCCTGATGAAATCGATGAATTTGTCGTCATAGATATCGTTGACAATCAATGTCATCACTATATCTACGAAAAGTCTCATCATGTCTGTGATGAAGAGGATGAATAGTTAAATGATCTCCCATCCATCTGAATTCGTATATCCAGGATAAGCCATTGGATTTTGTGCCCAACGACTCTGTCTATTCATTTGTTGTTGTTCTTCTCGTGTCACTTCTTTCAAGAATCTCTTTTGTCCAAAGTGAGTGTAGATGGCATAGCGCATTGCATCACAATTCTTAACAAGAATACCATTTGCATAAAAATTTCCTGTTCGAGGAACCTCCATACAATATACATCTTCATTCGATACTTTTTTTATACTCTTTACTTTTGAATATTCCACATCGCACAAAATTTCATCATCTAAAAAAAGATTTAATAACTCAATGTATGAACGCTTCGTCCAAATCTTATGATCACCTGTTGCTTTCAGTTTCTTCCCATTTTCCAGTTCAAGTTCATATATTTCTTTATCTACACCCGTTTGTGATACAATTTTTGCTTGATAATATTGATTATCAACCTTTCCACTTCTCACATAAGGTTGTTTACCACACAAATCTTTGATTTCAAAAAATCCTTTGTCAGTTTCTATTAATGTATTACCAACAACACATGCATGATCTTTAACCTTCATTGGCTTATCTTCACCACGTTTTACAGCCTTCTCATCCCACACATATCCCTCTATCTCCTTAATGAGATTGCTACAAGAACGACAAATAACCAAGTCACCGTTAATGAGATGCATAGATATATTGCGGATTCCATCGAGTACCTCATTGTTGGCATGTTTTACTGGTAGTCCAGCTTTACGTAACTCTGCTTGGAAACTAGCTGCTGAAGGATCTACATATAACATCTTGAGGGGATATCCACCAAACTCTCTTCTTATGTCTTGGACATATTCACTATCAACTTTTTGCCTTCCTATGACTCTTGAATCCCAATAATATTCTTTCTCCACCCAAATATGAGGCCTCTTCAATGAATTGTATCCTACCAAAACACACGCGAAAGCATTCGTTGTACCATAGTCAATCCCCAATATAAAATACTCCCCATAAGTAGGAGGCTTAGATACAACATGATGACTAGTATCGAAAAAATCAAATACAGCCCCCTCAGCAACCACCCATTCACCATCGATAAATCTCTTGTACCAAATTCCTTTATATTCATTCTTAAGATCACTTACAAACTTTGGATCAAGTGATGGATTGTCTTCAATCTTAAATTTGAACGTCTTGAGATCGAGATCTTCTGCTCTATCAATGTAATCTGTTTTAAGCCAATGATATGGACTATCTGGGTTAGTTGTGCAAAATACTTTAGCTCCTTTTATACTTAAACGCGAAAGGAGCATCATGAAAAAGCTTCTAGGAATGATTGTTGCTTCATCGACTAATGCGCCGGCAAATGTAGAGCCTCGTATTTTGCCTTCTGCACGCTCATCATTAGCCCCAACAACATAAACCTTTCTATCATTGAATTTGAATTCACCAAGGCCTCTATTATATCGAATAGCACCTTGGGTAATATTGATCATTGGTTCAATCACATTATGAAGCACAGTCCTTTCAGACTTGCCTACAATGCAATATTCGCCTTGAGGTCCATTGTATAATTCTTTGATAAATCTTAGCAGACAGATATAAGACTTGCCAGATCGTACCGCTCCTTCAAGGATATTGATACGAGCATCGGAATCATTAAACGCTATTATCTGCTTTGGTGACGGTTTCATTCTTTATTTCTTGAAATGCACTTTTCATTTGTGACTCAAAGAGCGCAAACTCTTTGTTAAATCCATTGTCCATAGCCTTAGGATGGTTAAAGCTGCGATCTTGACCTGTATTGTTAAGAATATATGTAGCTGAATAGTAAGCATGTCTTGGGTCTTTGTCTACTCTATCCATTAGCTTATCAAGAACAGATTCTGCTGTGTCCTTACGGCATTCCACATACATCTTGTAACATTCAATCTGGTATTCTTTGATGTGAGGCTTTCTCTCTAAATATTTGTATAAAGCCGCATGACCAATACCAAGTTCTTTAGCTGAATTCTTAATGTTACCGAAATTCTCCATCAACTTTTGCTTAACTTCATCTTCAGTAACGACTAACTCAACAGGCACGCCTTTCATAAATACCTACCTACAATAGTGTTAAGATCATATCGTTTACATCAACGTAATGATCTCAATGATTATATAGACCATTTGCAGGAAATCCTGAATAAGGTCTATACATATATTCAAATGCATATTCAGTACACATTTATATGTCATAGTATATAGTTATAGTGAGTTATATCCACTTATAGCGGATTTCAGCTATAACTTCCCAAAGGCCCAAGGCAGTGATCCTTCATCCCATCAGTTAAATTTTGATAAAGCTGCCCTGGGAAAATACTATTTCTTCTTCTTATGCATCATTTTGTCGCATTTGTCAAGCTTGCGATCTCGAGGAACGTCTTTACGCACAAGATCATCCATCATTTTGTCAATTTTTTTCTTGTCTTTCTTAATTATTTTGTCCATAGTCATCCTTTGGTAAAAACACTTGATTATAAAATTTTTCCAATCCACTCGTAATCTCGCATATCATCATATAAAGTTTATGGAAATCCATATTTAGATCTTCTATAGATTTTGCTGTTTCAAGGTTATCTTTTTCGAGAGTAGCAATTCTTTTTTCTAGAATGTCAAGTCTATCCATTATGATTCATCATCTCCAGCTATAACATTAAATTCAGATATTCCTCTACGTATAGAATATACTTCATCATGAAGACTACTTAAACTTTCTTTTAACTTATTTATTTCATAATTTATATCAAGAATTGTCTTTTTCAAGACCTGTAAATCAAAAACGAAAGCATTAAATTTACCTTCTTCAAATTTACAATGTTTTGTAGTAAAATTTTCAATATATCCTTTGGACAATCGACAATTGTTATCTGGTATTTCATTAGAGCCATTCGATTCGTTCATACTTTTTCCCTAGTATATAAAATAATTTTTTACAATACAATCTGCTAGCTTTAATCGTGCAATCCGGATAATGTACAATGAAAATCTTAAGCCCTTCGATGCCTTGTTTTTCGATAGACTTATCTGGTTTGCCTTTCGAATTCAGATAAGATACGTTGCCATTTCCGAAAATGAAGGCGATAGGCTGCTGTTTATTCAATACCATGTTCCATTACTCTTCTCATTCCCAATAATGTAAATTTTTATCGATGGGAGGTTCATTCCATTTTTTTTCTTGAACTTCAGACATTTTCTCAAATTCATCTAATGTATCTTCGGGAAGAGAAGATACATAAGGTAAATTTGAATATATTTCATCATCAAATCCATTTGATTCGTTCATTTTTTTCCTTTTAACATAATGTATATTATCAGACCTTCACTCTGAAGCTCACATGATTTCAATTTAATTATATAGGTTTCTCAATGAGACTCAATGACACCCAATAAGAACTCCAATAATCTTCAAAATGGGTTAAATTTACTGCCTCCATCAATTCATCATAAGAAAAACAATAATATCTTTTTTGGGTGAAGAGCAGTATTGGATATTCTTCCGGTGAAGGACCTCTTTCTAGCATTTTATGCCAATGAGGGCTCCATTTCTCTTGATCAATATCCATATTTGTTTCTTCATTGTCAGTCATCATTTCCCTCTTCATCGATCACCAATCTTCGGTAATATTCCACCCAATCATTCAATTTTTCGATCTGCTCTAAAAAACCTTCTTGAAATGTAAGTGTATCTTTTTGGATACATCCAAATGCTATATTCCTGATGATCGATTCAACCCCAAGCATGTCCAATTTCAAATGATACTTTTCTTCTTCTGGATCAAATTGAGTAGATTGCTGTATTCTAGACATCGTATCGAAAAACACAACGATGAATCGCAAGAACTCTTGGCGCATCAGTTCGAATTCGTCATCAGTCATCACACTAAATCTCCATATTTATAAATTCTTCTTGAGTTATGATGCCTATTTTAATAGCATTAAAGAATTTTGTGTTTCCACAATTAACACATTCAAGCAAAACATATGGATGATAAGCAAATTTATCTTCTCTTTTTCCTTTCCAAATTAATATATCTGGTGAGGTACCCCACTTATTTTGATCACAACACTCACAATAAATGTTTTTTATGTTGTCATAAAAAAAATCAGCCAACTTATCTTCGATCATTTAGTCTTACCTTTCTTCTTCGCTTTCTTCACATGCTCAGGCAATTTCTTGTATGCTGATTTAGACGTATGTTCAGCGAATTCTTCGGCTATCTCAGGATGTTTAGCGAAAAGTAGACGCTGTTGGGCTTTGCTTTTAAATGGCATTTTATGCTCCTTAAATAAAAGTATAAGTTTATAATGCAGTTCTTCATAATCACCTAAATAAAATAAAAAATCATCAACATCAATAAAGGAATTATCAACATAATCAACAATATCAAAAATAATACGTGTATCAAAAAAATACTTCAAAAATGATCGATTTAAAAATTTATAGTCTTTAATTTTCTTTTTTGGAAGAAATCTTATTTCAAATACTCCATTTTTAAGATGAAATTCACATAAAATTTTATTTAAATACTTTTTTGATATAAATTCTCTAAGATCATCAAAATAAGTAATAAGACATAACTTCTGTATTTCACGCATTATGTTCCTGTAAAGGGAATCTTAAGTTGAGTCGTTGTTGTAGCTGTTGGCGTCTGATTCTCATCCACTAGGTCAGTTGCCGTCCCATGTGTGCTGATATTCTGAAATGAAACCGTACAACCCACAACACAAAGATAAAGCACTAAAATCACAATGAATGATATCGTTGTCCATATCCAAAAATTAAACACTCCCATCTCTATTCCTCCACAGGGTAAATTCTTAATACCGTCTTTGCACAATCTGCATAATACTTCTTGGCATGAATGTCAAATATTATGTTGTCATCTTCCCATAAAACTTTGTTACCGCAATCCAATATGAACTTGATCAGATTGTCCAGATCAGGTTTGACTGTCATTGGTATTGGTTTTTCTTTAGCTAAGATTCTTTTTCTTTTACTAGCTGA
>Ga0265338_10002148_pt1 | contig 30296 bp, 19 predicted proteins | sample 42126metaG_FD_193579 | JGI IMG/M metagenome (GOLD analysis project Ga0265338, IMG submission 193579) | Rhizosphere microbial communities from Carex aquatilis grown in University of Washington, Seatle, WA, United States - 4-21-26 metaG | ecosystem: Host-associated > Plants > Roots > Rhizosphere...
ATCACCGTAATCTCCATGCTGTCTCCGGGCTTATACACCGCGCGCGAAGTGCGCACCAGCACCTGATCCTCGCCGTCGCGCGTCTCCAACTGCACTGTCTCGGTCGCACGATTTCCTCTTCGGTCGTCGGCCTCGATGCGCAGCGTAGGGTTCACTTCGCGGGCAATCCGCACCACCGCGATCCCTGCATCATCCGTCTTCGCCTTCTCCGATGAAGCATCGTCATCCACTCGTTGCAGCCGATCGCCGCGCACTTCCAGGTCTACGTTCGCCGGCGTTCCGTCCGGATACGACACCAGCACGTACACCTGGTTCTCCATCCCGCGCACCAGCTTGCCGCCTTCGGGAATCGCCGTGATCACCAGCGGCGACTTGCTCACTGTGATTGACTCGCCGCGCGTCTCCGAGTGCTCCGCCGCGTCTTTCACCGTGGCCTCTACCACCACCGGCGCCGCTCCATGATGCCCACCGTTCCCGGCGAAGAACCTGGGGAGCGTCAAGTCGAAGTGATATACGCCATCGCCATCCGTGCGTCCCTCCGCCGTTGCCGCCTGGAACAACTCCACATCCATCGCCGAGGCCTTCATCGTGACCGCCGCATGATCCACCGGCTTGCCGAAAAAGTAGTTGGCCTTTACCGAGCCCGTCACGTGGTCTCCCGGCCGATAATCGCGCTTCTGCTTGCCGTCATTGGTCGCAAATTCGATCGCCACGCGAAACTTCGGGAGCACATACCGCGCCACATTGACGGTTAGCTCCGCGGCGTTGCTGTCCCCATCGCCCAGCTTCGCCCGCACGTGATAAGCGCCGAGGTTCACTTCGTCCGCCAGCACGAACTGCGCCGACGCCACGCCGAACTTGTCCGTCTCCGTCGCCTTGCGGAACACTTTGTTCCCGCGCGAATCTTCCACTTCAAATGTCAGCTTGCGTTCCGCGGCCGCATGATGATCGGCGCGGTCCAGCGCCAGCGCGCGCAGGTGAATGGTTTGCGATGGCTGGTAGATCGGCTTCTCGCTCGTCAGCAGAACCGCAACCCGCTCCTGTAACGTAATTGTCTCCGTTGTCTCGATACTCCCCCGCGGAGTCTCGGCTTGAAACCGCACCGGAAAGCTTCCCGTAAGCCCCTCGGGAAAACGAAACGCCGCCTCTGCCGATCCGCGGCGGTTCAGCTTGCCCGCAAACAGCAGCTGCGGGTCATGACTCGGATCAAGCAATTCGATCCGCACCTGTCCCTGGTTCACTCCTGCCGGAGCCTCATCGTGCCCGGGCGTCGAAACAATCAGCCGCATCGCCGCCGGCGCCCCGGCGATGTACGTCCGCTGCGCCAGGATGCGCAGCACCGGCCTCACCAGAATCGTTGAGACCGATCGAATCTCTTCCTCGTCCGCTTTCGCCTCTCCCGTGTAGCGCAGCGTGAATCGCACCCGCTGCCAGATGATTTCTTCGAGTGGCATCGTTCCGGTGAGTGCAATCTGCGCATTCCACACCGCGCCGCCCGGCGTCACGTGCATCACTCGCACTGCTTTTCCCAGCACATAGTCCTCGGGGCTCAACACCTCCAGCCTCAGTTCCGCATCGCCGCCGCGCGCGGCCTCGTAGGGCACCGAAACAGAGAGCGCATTGTGCGCATATACGGCGGACATCGTCTTCGATTCCGCACGGCCGACGATTGCCGCGCACAGCAGGACTATCACAGACAGAAACAAACGGCGCATGGAGCATCTCCCCTTCGGACCAATGCCGGCCGGCTGCGCCGCGCGATTGTCCGTAACAATCAGGGTTCGCGGCAATCCCGCAATCTTGCAGAGTTTTTTGAAGGAATTCCGGGGCGTAGCTACCGGGCGCGCCAGTGCACCCCGTCGCCGCTCGTCCACACCGCGCCGGCGTCAGTGGTCAGCTGGAAGACATTTGTCGCATTCGGAGAGCCCGCGCCCGCATTCACGACCTCGATGCGCGTCACCTTGCCCGCCCACTGCGGCTTCACCTTCTTCCAGCTTTTGCCGCTGTTGCGACTCACAATCAGCGTCCCCACTCCGTCCAGCGACAACACGCGCTTGCCCAGCGTCACCGCCGTCTTCGCATGGCCAGCGCCGCCCAGGCCCAGCGCTCCCAACGCTGCGAAGTTACGGTTCTCGGTCGCGATTTGGCTGACTTGTTCGGAGCTGATCAGCGTGCTCACCACATTGGAGTCTGTCTGCACCGCAAGAGCATCGGCCACTACCGTCACCGTCTGCGACTCCGACCCCACTGTCAGCTTCGAATCCAGCCTCGCCAGCTCGTTGGGCTTGAGATCGACCGCTTGCAAATAGCCCTCAAATCCTCGCGCTGTCACCTTCAACCCGTAATGTCCCGCCGGAACCTGCGGCAGACTGAAGAGTCCGGTCGCTCCGCTGACCGTGCTCCAGGTCTTTCCCTGCGCGGCATCGCTTAGCGACACCGTGGCTCCCGCCACAATCGCGCCGGTCTGGTCGGTTACAATCCCTGTCACTTCCGACAGCCCGTTCTCCGGCCCGCTTTCGTGCTCGATCCTCAGACTCGGTTCCCGTCCCCGGGTAGCGAATTGCGGCACCGCTGCATTCTGATTCGCCGTCTGGATCCCCGCTATCGTCGCGTTTGCTGCCGCTTGCCCGTCCGCTTCAGCCGCCGCTTCATTTGCAGTTTTGCCGGCTGGTGCGGGAGCCACATTTGCACCCGCGATTGTCCCGGAGACTTCCCGCGCACCGCCCGCGCCCGCCTGCGGAGCCGGCGCACCCGCAGTCGTCGGCCTTCTCTCCAGTTCCAATGAAGGGATCGCCAACCGCCCTCCTGTCCCGGCCCCCAGGCTTTCGCTCGCGCCCAGGCCAACTGCCCGACGCCGCAGCGCGTTCGCAGGTTTAACCGCGCGCGGGGCCGCCGCTCCAGCGACCGCATTCCCTGTCGGAACCCCTCCCGGCACCTCCACCTTGGCGCTTTGCTGCCCGTTCTCCGGAACTCCCCGCTGCGACCGTTCATACACCAGCACCACGAGTCCGCACGCCAGCGCCGCGCCGGCCAGCCCCACCGGCATCACCCATCGCCGCCAGAACCATCCCCTGGAAGCATCCGGCTGAGCCGCGTGCGCCTCTTCCTGTCCCTGCATCAGAAACACAACTCTCCGGCAATCCGCGCACAAGGCCAGGTGCGCCAGCATTTGCTCGCGCTCCCACCTGGCCGCCGCGCCCTCCACAAAGGTGGTGATCTGGTCGGCGTCCGGATGCATCCCGGGTTGGAGATTCGCGCTCACACTCGCCCTTCCTTATCGGAGTACGTCCGGTCTCCGGGAATTTGCAGCAGTTTTCGCAAGTTCAAATCCACGTCCCTGGGATCGACCCCCAGCGCCTCCTCGGCCGCGCGACGGCTCAACCCGCCCGCCTGAAGTGCCCGCAGCAAATCCTTGCGCACGTGCCCGGTGGCGCGTTTCAGCTTGCGGCTTATTGTTGCCTCGTGAACCGCCAGCACCCGGCTTAATTCCAACAGCGTATGCCCATCCAGGTAGTAGGCGGATAGCAGAAAGCGCTCCTCCGCTGCCAGCCCTTTGAGCGCCATGCGCAACGCCTCGAGCAAGTGCCCCAGCGCCAGAGTTTCCGGCCGTGCGGCCTCCGGCGCTACCGGTTCCACGTCCTCCAGCGCCGTCTCGCGATACGTTCTGCGGTAGTGATCCACTTGCCGCTGCGCCAGCATCGCCCGCAGCCAGCCCATCAGCGATCCCCGCCCCGAATAGCGCTCGAGCGGCGACCGCCGCACGCCATCGTGCCCCCTCAGCCCGAACAGCTCCGCGTACAGCGCGTCAACCAGTTCTTCGCCCAGAACCGAAGATCGCGTCAACCCCACCGCAGCCCGGGTCAGTTGCCCGCGATACTCGGTCATGAACCGCTGCCATGCCGCCTCGCGGCCCAGAGCACACCCGAGAGCCAGCACCAAGTCCTCGATGTGCAGTGCCCGCCAGAAACTCTCCCGTTCCTTCGTGCCGGCTTGCCTTCCCGGCTCCAGCCCGAAGTTGTGCTTCGTCCCGATCGCCTCCAGTGCCTCCGCGAATTCCGCCTCGCTCAACTCCGCTGGGCCCACGCCGGCTTTCTGCCAAAGCTCAGCGCACAGCGCGTCCGTCAAAAGCCCCGTTCGTGGCTCGGTCAAAATCAGTGTCGCCAGCCCGGCCACCGCTTCCGCCGCGCAGTCTCCTGCCACCGCCGGCGGCGCAGCGGCTTTGGCATCGTTGGCCGGTGAAGTATCCACGCTCGCCGAATACACTATCACCTTCGCCATATACCACGGGATGTGGTTCCTATGGATCTATCGGACTTGTCCTATGAAGTTGGCTTCGCGAACGTCTTCCAAGGTTGCAGCGTTCCGTGCGGATTACCGCCTTCCCGTCCCCGACCCGGATTTTGGCATTCCAGGCGCCCTCGCAGGCGCCGGTCATGGTTGGGGAAGCGTGGGCCATCATCCAGCCACAACCCCATCTCTGGACCCTGGGGCGTTTGCGGGTACCAATCTGGCGCCTTGCCGCCCCAGCGGAGACGGCGGAGGCCCGCTGTCGAAAACCTCGGGTCTCCCCCAATTCCGTGGCACAGCGATCTACTTGGTCAAAGGCGTAAAATGCAAGACCGGCCTGATCAGGTGGATAGGTGCAATGGCATGAACGAAGACCTTGATGGCCGTCTTGTTTTTCAGCACTACGGAATCGAGTGTGCAGGCATTCAGTAGATCCAGATTTGTTATGCCGGCTGCCCGGCAAGCCGCGCGCGCAGGTCCGGCTAACTGGGGATCGATATCCGACGCAAAGAACAGCGTGGCAGGAGCGCCTCCCTTGATCGTCTCCGGATCGGTGAACAACGAGTCCTTCGGTTGCAGGCGCCAACTGTCCGCGTAGGCATGGTAGAGATCGGTGAACGATACCGGCTCCTTCAGCACCGCTCCGTTTGCCGTCGCCAGCACCCGTGCATTTCCTATGGGATTGCCCAGCAGGCCGCGTGTCTCATTTTCTGGCGCAGTGCCCAGTCCCACGGTCACGTCGATCCACTCTGGGGCGAGCACGGCGGTCATACGGTTGCCGTTGCTGGCCGAAACCGTGTAAGTACCGCCATGCCGTGTGATCTGCACGCCGGTGGAGAGGTGGATGGTCTTGCCGTCGGCCAGATTTTCGGCCCTGCCATCGATGGCCAGCCGCGTCGGCTCAATATAGAGAGCCACGCGCGACCGGCCCATCCGCACCGCAACCGCCTTGTTGACAGCCGTGTTCGGGTACTGCGGCGGTCCTGGCTGCTGCCGCGTTTGCACCTCGAAGTCCGATCCGCTCTGCGCCAGCACAAAGTCGCCAAACGCCTGGAAGTCGTAATACAAGCCGTCGAAGGTTGTCAGATGGGTGTCGCCCACGCTGGTTGCATCGGCGCACGAGGCCAGCGCGCCGGCGGGAGCGGGATTGACCTCGGTAAAGACCAGCGCCGGCGCGGAGCCTGCTAATGCTGCCGGCGCAACATTGTCCAGGGTGAAGTTGTTCGATTCCCCGGTAAAGCTTTGGTCGTCGCAGGTAGGCCCCGCGGTTGTGCCGCTGAGCTCGCCGATGCGTACAGTGAGCGAGGAATTAGCGTTGAAAACCGCCTGATTTCCGCCGCCATTGCCAAAGACATTAAATTCAGATTCCGACCATTTACTGCCCAGGTCGGGGAAATAATTGTTGCCTGGCGCCGTCGAGACCTGACCGCCCGTCACCGAAACGGCCAATGAATCCGTCGTCATGCCGACGGAGCCGGCCGCATAGGCGGTGACATGGAATTTGTCTAAATTCGCTATAGGCTCAGTGATCGGTTTTGTGCCTTTCACGGAGTTTACAACGCAATAAGTCAGACCGTAGAGGGGAAATTCACACCACCCGGTGGTGGTGACCTGATGGCCCGCGCAATTGGTTCCATGGGGTGCTGGGCAGGGCGCAAAATTGAGGCTTCCCGCTGGCGGTCCCCATTGCTCCGGCCAGTACTGGATGAACCCGGCTCCGTTCGATTTGTAAGCGAACTGCTCCCATCCCATGCATCCGCTCGGCGCTGTCGTGCCATTGGGGGAGCCGCTGCATGCGGATGTGCCGAAGAAGGGCTTGGTGTTCAGTTGCAGAGAGTAGGCGTCTTTATCCGTACTGCCGGCGCAAGACGGGTTAGTGGGACAGACAATCCCCATCGTGACCGAGCATTTTACGGCGCACTCACTGGTGATGTTGGAACTGGTATCAAACGAGCCTTCTGTCTCAGTGATGAAACCGGATGCTGTGACGGCTGAAAAATCCAGACCCCTGCCTACATCGAGGGCACCGGTACCACTCCTCGGAGGATAGACTATCTCCGGCGGCGTTGAGCAGGGGACCTCGGTCCACACCTTGTCCGGATAATTGGCGGTATAGCATTTGTCACTTGCCGGCCGCGGAGTCTTCAGAATCGCCTTGCGCCAGTCCTCCTGCTCCACCGCGGTCGGCTTCCGCGCTTCGGTTGCTTGCTCCGCGGCCGGTTTAGCCTTAGCCCGCTCCGCGGCGTCTTGCGCAGCCGCCTTGCTCGCCCCCAACCAGGCGAAGCTCAGCGTCAGCATGGTAAATATCGCGTACGACTTTACACCCTTGCTCGGAATGGCGCATGTAAATCGGAGAAGTTTCATGATTTGCGTGGCCATAGGTCCTCTTTTCAAGACGTCAGTCGCCTGCCGTGCAATCCAGTATCAGCGCACCTGCCTTGGAGTATAGTGCGGCTCGCTTGTGATTGGTTTCAGCGACGCGGCCTTTCTTAGGGAGAGGCAAAGTCAACGCCAAAATGATCAATAGCCTGGCCGAATAGCCACTTCAAAAGTGTTGTTGGAGAATTTCTGGGTTCGATTTTGGGAACCCCTCGACATGCGCGGCAACCACGGCGGCGTTTCACCGTGTTCGATGTCGCCCAGGCGAGGCAGTTCATCGCAGAGATATCAGGACATTTCCTCGAAGCACCATCCTCCTGCCCGCCATTTGAAAGAGGTTCGGAGAAGTTGTCGGCCGAGTTCCAGACAATTGCTCCGACACCACAACGGCAAATCCGCCGAAGGATTCTGCACCTGTCCGGCAACGCGGTTTTGCGTCCAAGTGGACTGGATTTGTGAACACTGGTCGAAGTTGTGGCCTCCCGACCGATGCGTTCGCAGGTTGGCAAGTTCACCCTGTCAGGCGACGAACTCTGTATCGGCTTCGACTTGAATTCTGAATGAAGTGGATTGGGGTGTAAAGCGCTCCCTTTATCGTGAAGTGGTCAAAGGGCTGGCAGAGACGCTGAACATGAACTGGGCTGATGGCGTTGAGTTCCTGGAGATTGATTCAAAGCAACTGGGAACGGACACATTCCTGGACAAGGAAGATGAGGCAGCCCGGACTCAACTTCTGGAAGAATTCAAGGTCGATAAGGACAAGGTGCGCGCGTTGCATGGCAACGCCGTTCTGTCGCGCTACCCAATTCGCTCGGCTCGGCTGGTTCCTTTCACCGTTGGTTATGACTGGTTCAAGGAAGGCAAAATCAGGTCCCTTGAAAAAGCAAAACGGAAGGCAGAGGTTTTGGTCGGAGAGGATTTACTGCGCGAGATGCGCCGTGGAGGACGGACGACACTTTATGTAGATCTGGATGTGCCGGAAGCGCCCGAGCATCGCGTAACCACTGCGGCAACGCATCTGGAAAACCGAACCAAACCCAAAGTGCGCCGTCAGCAGATGGAGGAATTACTGGCCCAAGTGCGCGAGAAGAGCAACCCTTACCGGGACGGGGACAGTGAACAATCAAACCGCAATCGTCACCCGGTCAGCCTCAGTGTTTGCCCCGTTGCCGATCGTTGGCGGGAAGTTCCGGTGGTACCCTCAAACCCGGTGGCCTGCGCGAACTGCACTGGCACCCCAATGACGATGAATGGCAATACTACGTGGCTGGAACCGGCCGCATGACCGTCTTCGCCGCCGGCGGACATGCGCGCACCATGGACTTTCAGGCCGGCGACGTGGGCTATGTCGAGCAGTCCATGCCCCACTACGTTGAAAACACCGGCAACGAGGATATCGTCTTCCTCGAGGTGTTTCCCACGCCGGAATACCAGGACATCTCGCTGGCGCAGTGGCTGGCGCACACGCCGTCGCGGCTGGTCGATCAGCATCTGGCCACCGGCGAGGAGTTCCTCAATGCGGTCCCGAAATCGAAGATCGTGATCGACCCGGCGTAGCCTCATCTGGGGCGCTCTTCAAGCCGGCGTCAAACGCCGCAAGCGAGATGCTTTGCCCCGCCCTCACTTCAGCGCGACAAACACCTGCGTGTCTCGCACTGGCGCTCCGCCCGGCCCCAGCGCTTGCAGCCCAATCTTCAGCGTCTTGCGCTTCTTCGCCTTGAATTCGTCGCTCACTATGTTCGATACCTTCCGCTGGCCGCCGGCCTTCATCACCACCCGGAACTCCTGCACTCCAGGCGGCACATAAGCGTTCTCAAACGTGCTCTTGTTTCCGGCCACGCCGCTCAGGAACACCTTGCGGTTCATCTCCACCGTAAACGGCGTCCCGTCGGGAATGCGGCTCAACTCAATCTTCAGCTTCGCATTGGTCTTCGGGTCCAGCGTCTTCGGATCGAACGCCACGGCGGCAGCCGCAGCCCTCGACCTGGGCTCAACCGGCGCCGCATTCGGGCTCCCTGCCGTAGCAACCGGCCCAGCAGCGGCAGCCGAACTGCTCTGTTGAACAGCCGGCTGGGCCGTAGTCGGCTGCGCCGCAACGCTCCGGTGCCGCGCAAACCACCATCCGCCCACCACCATTGCCAGCACCGCAACGGCCGCCATTGCCCACGCCGCCGGCCCCACTACGGCCCGCCGCTGCACCTGCGCCGGCGCAGCCGCCTGCTGCGCGCCAGGCGCCTTCACCGGTACTGCGAGCAGTTCCACTGGCGCCGCCTGCGGCACTGACATTCCCGCCGAGTTGCCGTCCAGAGTCGCCTCGGAATCGCAAACTGACAGGGTCGCCGTCATCGTCCGCATGGCCGTCGCCTCAGGCGCGTTACGCAGCGCAGCCAGGGCTGCGGCCAGTTCCTCTCCCGTCTGGAACCGGTCCGCGGGGTTCTTGGCCAGGCACTTCAGAATCGTCGTCTCCAGCGCTGGCGGAATCGCCGGGTTGAACCGCGCCGGCGGCACCGGCTCCGTATGCACCACCTTGTACGACACCGCCGTCACGGTTTCGCCATTGAACGGCTGCTCCCCAGAGGCCAGCGCGTACAGGATCACTCCCAGCGAAAACAGGTCCGCGCGCCCATCCACCGCCGCTCCAGTAAACTGCTCCGGCGGCATGAAAGCCGGCGTCCCCAGCAACTGCCCCGTCGTCGTCACCTCGCCCGCCGCCAGCTTAGCCACTCCAAAATCGGTAATCCGCGGCCGCTCGCTCCCGTATGCCTCCGGCGAAGTCATCAAGATGTTCGCCGGCTTGATGTCGCGGTGGATCACGCCCTTGCGGTGCGCGTGCCCCAGCGCCTCGGCAATCTGCTGCCCCAGGTCGCATACCCGCTCCATCGTGAACCGCTGCCCGCTGCGCATGGCTGAGGCCAGCGTCCGCCCCTCCACGTACTCCATCACCAGATACGGTGTACCCTCGTGCTCGCCCACGTCGAACACCGGCACAATCCCGGGATGCGCCAGGCTTCCGGCGGCTCGGGCCTCGCGATAAAACCGCATCCGGTACTCGTCTCCCTGCCGGCTCTCCAGCGCCGAAGTGAGGATCGTCTTCACCGCCACGGTCCGGCCCATCGCCGGATCGTGCGCCTTCAGCACGCTACCCATGGCGCCGTGCCCCAATTCCTCCAGGATTTCGTACCGGCCAATCATTTTAGGGGAGGTCATGGCGTGAATTTTACCGCGAACCGCTTCGCGCTCTCATGATCTTTTCCCACCGTGGGAGTCCACATCGAAAGTGAACCCGTCCTCTGTCGCTGTCTTCGTGCCAGAGTCCGGACGTTCCTCGGCCTCCGTCGCGTCGCGGAAGACTTCGTCGGTTCCACTCATCCCGCGGCGCTACTGCACCATCCGGATTTCGCTTACCTGGATCACGGGCGCGATATCCGTGTAGTTGGGGATGTCACTTTGAAGGACGTCCGCATTGGGGAGGAATGCGGCGGTAAAGGCCTCCACGCTTTCGCAGGTGAAGGCACAGATGGCCGTGAACGGCGGCGCCTGGTCCGCCATGCCGCCGTAGACGCCGATCTCTACAGAAACCGCCTTTACCGCCGCGCCAAGCAGCCCCAGCGCCAGCGGCATGTGCGTGTTCAGGTAGTAGTCGACATCGAAGCGGCTGGCCGGCCGGGATGGATAGAAGATCGAGACTCGGATCATTGCTGGAGAATACCCCATGCCGGCCCACCATTTTCTCCCCATTCATTGCCCCGGAATCAGGAAGAACAGCTGGTCTGCAACCAGCACTGTCTCATGCAAATAAAAAAACGGATATGTTCTATGGATTGTTTGAGATAAGGGCAAAAATTGCAGTCAATCCGGAGGAGCTTCGCGGCTTGGCGGGGGGAGAGGGTGGAGGAACGGGCTGACGTGGATCGATTTCCCTTCCGATGTAAGAACTGGCCAGAAATGCAAGCGCCCGCCGGTTGGCGGGCTCAGCTCAGCTCACTGGTACGACTTTATCCCGGATGACTGGGCGCATGATGTGATGGCGGATACGGTTGTGCAGCGGAGCTAGCGGAGCCGGGGCCGAAGGTGCGGGGGAGGCGGCGAGGTTACCTTTGGGGAGGGGGGGGTGCCTCAAACTGACCTCTGGCAGGGACATAGTACCGTAATGCGATAAATTGGCCGTATTGGCGGGGTTAGCGGAGTCAGGTTGGTTACCTTTGGGGAGGGGGGGCCTCGGGCTGGCGTTCGGCTGGGAGGCTCTTCCTCGCCGCGCCGGCTCAGTAGCTGGCGACATCCATGTAATCGTAGTCGCGCAGGAATTCGGCGAAGCTGAGCTGGAAGATTCCATCCGCCCCCGGGTGACCTCCCCAGGGATTGCGCAGGGTGACGCTGTCGCTGGCTTCGTCGTAATCGAGCACGGTAAATGCGTGGCCGGCGACCCACCAGGCTGAGTCGCTTGCCGGACTCTCGGCCGGCCGGGCATCGCGTGTGGTGGCCACCCCGGGCGACTTGCCGGCATGCACGAGGCGAAGAGCCGGCTTGGCGTCCTGCACATTGTTCTCGAATCCGACCGTTAGAACTTTGCCTCCGAACGCCTCCAGCACGCGGCGGACAAAACCTCCCTGCCCAACGGAGCGGTAAACGCCGAACAGCTCGCCGTTAGCCCGGATCTCCTTGCCCAGGGCGGTTACGAACGCCTGCTGTGAGAGGAACTGGTTGACCTGCGCACGCGCCAACATGGGGACGTCCAGGTGGATCATCTCCGTGTTGAGGGTTGCCAGGAGGCGCGCGCCGTCCACGTCGCCGGACTGTTCGACAGTGGTGCGGATGGCCCGGTCGTAAGCGTTCAGGAGGAGGTTGTTCTGCTGAATGAGGCCAGTGGCAAGCTGCTTGATGCTGTCGGGATAGGTGGTGGCGGCAACCGAACTAAGCAGTGCATTGCGCAGCGTGGCCTGGCCGTATCCGCGCAGCAAAACGGCTACCCACAGGCCCTCGGAATGATCGTAGCCGTGCTCCCGCGCATAAAGCACATCCTCCAGGTCAACGGTCTCCCTGGCGCCGGTAGCGAAGGTGACTACAAAGACATCGGGAGCGGTTTGCTGAATTGCGCCGCGGAGGAGGTCAGGGTTGGTGCGGGCGAGGCCGGCGACGGAAGCGTGGAAGAAGCAGCTTCCCAGTCCGCCCTGGCGCACGGCGGAGTAGGAGACGCCGGAGCTGCCATAGAGCGGAACATGACTGTTCTGTGCTTGCGCGGGCGCTGCTGCCGTGGCAAGGCTTGCACAGAGTAGTACGGACGCGGAGCAGCTAAGGAGAATCCGCACGAATTGGTGTGGCACAGCCTGAGTTGGCACCGACCTAACCCTCCCGGGCGCGCCGCATGGCCGTGGGAGCGCCACCGCGTGCCGCGCCGAATCTAAGGATGAGAACCTAGTTTGGATCCGAGCCATTTTGCGCGGCAATGGCCTGCTGTATCTGCCCCTTTAGATCCCTCGCCTTTGCGTTCCCCGGCTGGCAAGAGAGGACATTATTGACTTTGCGCAGCGCATCTGAATACTTGCCGCGACCGCGGGCTGTCTCCGCCGAATCCAGCAGGCCTGGAAGCTGGTCGGACGGATATTGGCAGCTACCGCTAACGCCTTCGGGGGGTTTGTTATCGGGCTTTGGTGGCGGAGGCGCCGGCTGGGGCTGGGGCTGGGGCGTGTTCGCTTTGGCTGCGGCGGCGGCTGCCGCCGCCTGCTCCCTTTCCTTCTTCTGCTGTTCGCGCTGCTGCTTCCGGGTCAGGGGCTGTGCCGACTCCGACGGGGGATTCACGCTGGTTGGCGCATGCTGGGGCGGGGTGGAAACCGGCGCGGACGAATTCTCAGCCGGCGCGGGCGTCTGCTGCGCCGGAGTAACCGCGGCGACCTTCTGATCGGTTCCGGGACGGAAGAAGAAGAAAGCGGCCACGGCGCCGGCGACGAGAACGGCGGCCAGCCCGATCCAAAGCAGGGTGCGCGATGCCCGGCGGGGCTCCGGCTCCGCCCATTCGGCCGGCTGGAGAGCAATATCCGGCTCGGGCGCAATTTCCACCGTGGCTGCCGCGGTTGCGCGGCCGTTCTTCTCGATCATTTGCGCCAGCACCCGCTCGTCGGCCTCGCGGGTAGTCAGATTTGCCGCAGCGCGCCATGATATTTCACGGTATTGTGCGCCCTTTCCCTTCGAGCGAACAGAGAATCCGGGCGCCTCTTCCAGCAACCGGGCGGCAGCATCTGTAACCATGATGCTGCCGGCATTGATATGCTCCGACGGCGTTTGCTGGCCCCTGGCCACTTCTTCACCGGATTGAATCAGGATGGAGAGCGCGTAGGCGCGGGACGCTTCAGAAAGACCCTGCGCGCCCCACTGCAGGCGACGCGCAGCACTGGCGGCTGATGTCACCGAATCGAACCGCGCGATCAAGGCCGGCCCGGCCGTGTCTCCGGGAAGGCCACCGGAGGCTAGAATCAAATCGCGGGCAAGGGCACACTCAAGGCTGGAGTCGTCCCAAATTGGAGCCGGTCCGCTTTCGGAACAGACTCTGACAGATAGATAGGCGTTTCCCACTGGGGAGTCTTCAACCATCGCGGTGGCCATCTGGGAACGATCCGGTGCAGGGTTACCAATCGGTTGCACGGCTGCCGTCCTGTCCGCGAGGCGAGCATGTTTCCGCAGGAGGAGAGCGGAAATTCAAATTGCAGTGCCTCTGAGAAAGTGGTAGATTAGCAGAAATCACGGGCTTGGGTAAACCCTCAAATTCTGCGTCTAGTCAGATCCCCCCTGGCCGGCGCAAAGGGGGTTTTGCGTTTCTTCCTGTAAACGCTCCCGTGGGCCCTTCTCTGCCGATTCCAGCAGCGCAGGATGTTTGTTCCGGGGGAATCATGAAATCGATAGGTAAAAAGAAGATGAAAACCGCAAGGATGGGCAGCGCATTGCGCATCGCGGCAGTATTGATCGTGTGTCTGGGAGCTTTGAACGGCGTTGTTCGGGCCAAGGAAGTTGGACTCACCGCGATCGAAATCTATGACGGGCCGTCCGGCGCCGCATACGTACAGCTCACCAATGTGATGATTTCGGCAAAGATAGAAATGCGCGTCACCGTCACGGGAGACACGCCGATGGACCACGGCTTTTATAACAAGTTGAACAAGGTAGGCCTGGGTTCCGGCGGGGTGCTGGAGCGCGGCGCGGACGGCGTGCTGCGTTACACGGGGACGGACGGCCAGACCGTCGTGGTCGTCCCCATGAACGCGAAATTCGACCATGGCGGGTCACTCTCGCCAGCCCAGTTAGCAGATCAGGCTGTGCTGCGCGGAACGCCAGTGGAAGCCGGCGGACAGCTCCAGCAGCTCGGTCGCCGCGTAAAGCTGGTGTTTGTTGACGCGCCGGACCAGGAGCTGGCCGAGTATCTGCGCGCCGAGCGGGCAGGGGACATAACCGGGTGGCGGGCATACCTGGCCAAATATTCCGCTGCAAAACACACCACGGACGCAAAGAACCGGCTGGCAACTCTCTTTGCGCAAGCCGGGGAGGCGGATCTCGACAAGTATGCAAAGACCGCCGCGTCAGCCACGCCCGCCTATGACAGCCTGAAATCGGCCCGGGCCTTCACCGAGCAGGCGATGGCGCAAGCCCCCGGACTGCCGGAGGTGAAGAAGCTTGACAGCGATGTGCAGGCAGCGGTGTCGGCCATAGCCGATAAGAGCCAGAGCGAACTGGAGTTGTATCTTGCAGCCCTGAAAGACCACACCGCCGGCTACGGTCACCTTGGAACAGCCAAGAGTCTGGTTGAAACTGCCAACGGCATTGAGAGTACCAAGAGCGGCCAAATCACACTCGATGCAGTGATGCACGCTTTTGATGCCGTGGACGGCGCAATGCGGCAAGCGGAATCCTCGCAAACCGCGAAGCGCTACGATCTCGCGCTCTCCTCCATCGAACCCTACCGCTCGTTCGCGCCCGAAGAGCCGCGCATTGCGTCGGTGATTGACGGGACCTACAACTACCACATGGAAGCCGGCAAACGCGCCGCAGCTCTGCAGAAGTGGGATACGGCGATCGCAGAGTTCGAGAAGGCGGAAAAGGCGAAGGGCACACCGGAAGAGCGCAGTCAACTGGCCACGGCGCGCGAGCAGTGGACCATCACCCAGGACGCCAAGGCGGCGCAAACCGCAAAGGACCAGAGCACCGCTTACGAGCAGGAAAAGGACGTCATCAAGGCATATGAGGTGCTGGACGAGCTTCCGGCATCACAGCGCAAGCTTGTACAGGACGATATGGACCGATTGCAGCCGGCCTACATCCAGCGCTGTTCGCAGGTTGCCAACGAGTTTCGCAAGGCGCATTCACCCCTGAAAGGCCTGTCCGACGAAGTGGGAATCGAGACCGCTTTCAACTATCTCCAGAAGGCTTACAAGCTTAGTGGAGACGACTCCTTCAAGGACCGCATGGACCTCGATGCCAAGGACTTAAGCGAGTACCTGCTGGTTCAGGCCAAGCTGTTCCTGGGCAAGCCGAACGGATCGGGGACAGAACTCGCCTGGACGTATCTCTCGCAGGCATTCCACTACAGGGCGGATAACCTGTCACAAGTGCGGGACGCCATGACGGAAGCGAATGCCAAACATGGATTCCGGTCGAAACTCTCGATTCGCGTTCAGTTCCGCGATCAGAGTTCGCAGGGCGCGGGATTTGCGACCCAGTTGGAGAACGCAGTGATCGCCGAGCTGGGAAGCTCGAAGATCCAGATGAAGCTTATTCGCCAGGGAGAACCGACGCCGAAGGACATCGATCCGGATTATTTGATTGAAGGCGACGTGATGCGTCACCACCTGGACCCACAGTCAAAGCAGCAACCCGTGGAGTCGGTGTACGTCTCGGGCTCCCATGAGGTTGACACCGACGAATGGAAAAAGGCTGATCAGACCTATCAGAGCGCGCTGTTGCAGGTGCAGAGCGCGAATAACGCGCTCACGTTCGCACAAACCAAGGGGAAGAAGCACGAGATCGAGGCGGCGGAGAGTTCATTCAAGGATGCGCAGAAGGCCGATCAGGAAGCACAGGCCGCGCGCGATGCAATTCCGAAAACGCACACGCAGACCATTCCTCTTGCGTACACCTATATCAAGAAGACGGTCACGTTGATGGGCTCGATCGAGATGCGTTTCCGGATCAACGATGCCCTGACCCCTGACCCATGGGTGCCGATTGTCAAAGAGGAATCAAAGACCGCCTCGGTGTCGCTGAACAGGAAGCCGGAGGATACCACCCAGGTCACGGACCTGGGCGTCGATCTATCCACCGAATCAAACCAGACAGAGTTCATGAACGGGGTGGAGAACGACGCCCTGAACGACCTGAAGACGGCAGTGCGGCAGAAGGTGGAAGAGCTACCCGGAAGAATCTACAAGAGGGCCCGGCAGCGCGAAGACCAGACCGACATTGAAGGGGCCGGCGAAGCGTACATGCGCTACCTGGAATTGCTGCCGGACGAGAACACCCCGGAGGCGAAACATGCGCTGCAGTTCCTGCACGATCAGTTCAATATGAGCCCGGCAGATATTGTGGGAGCTCCATAGTAGAGCGGCAGCACCGGCCGGAGATGGAAACCGGACAGGGACAAACGATTGGATGATTTGAGGACGGTGACAGGTGACCCCAGACAGGCCGAACGCCGGACCGGTTACACGGATCGGAAAATACGAGATCATTGAAGAGTTGGGCCACGGCGGAATGGGGGTGGTCTATCGCGGCATCGACAAGGCTATCGGGCGCGAAGTTGCCATCAAGACCCTGACCGAGGGGTTTGCAGAAGATCCCTCAATGCTCAGCCGTTTTTACGATGAAGTCCGCATCACCGGCAATCTCAATCATCCCAGCATCGTAACCGTGTACGAAGTCGGCGACGAAAACGGCACTCCGTATATCGTGATGGAATGCGTAAAGGGAGTGTCTCTGGACAAGATCCTGGCGGCTCGCGAGGAGATGCTGCTGCCGGATCGGCTGCGCATCGTGGAACAGACGTGCAGCGCCCTGGGCTACGCGCACCAGAACAACGTGATCCATCGCGACGTGAAGCCGGCAAACATCTTTGTGCTTCCCGATGGAAACGCCAAGTTGCTGGATTTCGGAATTGCGCGGCTGGAAAAGCGGGACCAGGAGCACGCTCACACCCGCGTCGGGCATCTGATCGGCACCATCCCTTACATGGCGCCGGAGCGGCTGCGGGGCGAAACCCTGGACGGCCGTTCGGACATTTTTTCGGCTGGCGTTGTTCTCTACCAGTTGATCGCCGGCCGGCTGCCGTTCACCGGCTCAGACACCGCGCTGATGCAGAAGATTCTCCAGGACATGCACCCGACCATGGCGGAGCTCGGCGTTGAATGTCCCCGGGAGGTGGAGGGAATCATCGAGCGGGCACTGGCCAAGGACCCGGCGGACCGCTACTCCACCGCCGAAGAAATGGCCGCGGAGATCTCTGCCATTGTGTCGGAGCTGCGCCAGGGCCAGGTCCAGGAGATGATCGCGGAGGCGCGCGAATGCGTCGAGTCCGATCGCCTGGCGCAGGCGCGGACCGTGCTGAACCAGGTGCTGCGCATCGACAGCAAGAATGCGGCGGCCCGCGAGCTGCTGGCGCATATCCAGAACCAGTTCACACAGCGCAGACGCGAGATGACAGCGCAGCAGATTCGGCAGCAGGCTGAGGACGCCTTCGTCAACAAGCGCTACGATCAGTGTCTCGCCGTGCTGGAAGGAAGCGGAGAACTGCTCACCGCTTATCCCGAACTGGACGCGCTGCGCAAGAAGGCGCAAAAGGAGAAAGAAAAACAGACCAGGCTGAACGACCTCATGGTCCAGGTCGAGTCTGCGCGGCGGCGTGGCGACTTCAAGACGGCGATCGCCAATGCGGAAAAAGCCCTCAAAGTAGACAAGACCAATCCCCGCATCATCGCACTGCGCAACCAGCTCACCGCGGAAGCCGAACAAGCGCAGCGCCAGGCGCAAGCCAGGGTGCTGATAACGGCGGCGCGCGGAGAGTTGAGCGCGCGGCGATACAACGAAGCGGAGGACCTGCTGAAGCAGGCGGAGGCAATCGATCCCACCAACCCCGAACTCCAGTTGATGCTCGACGATGCCAGGAAGGGCCATGAGCAGACCCGGCGCCAGGAGGTGATTTCGCGGCTGGAGGAAGAGATGTCGCAGGCCTCCACCTACGAGCAGTTGCAACAGGTTGCGCAATCCATCCGGGGAGCCATGGCGGATATGCCGGCCGAATCCCGGCTATTCCGCCTCAACGCCCAGGTGGAGCGGCTGGTGCGCGACCTCCAGAACAAGAAGCTGGTGGAGGATACGGTTCTGGCGGTGCGCGAACTGAGTCCCCGCGAGGCCCTTGAGCGAGTGCGGCGGGCGCTGGCCCAGGTGCCCGGAGACGAGCGCCTCATCTCCCTTGAGGCGCTGTTGAGCGAGCGCCTCCGGCAGGAGACGGTGGACGAGCGCCGTGCCGATTACCTGGTACGGGCGCGCGAATTCCTGGATAAGCAGCAATTCCCCGAAGCCGTGCGGGTGCTCGAGTTCTGCTCCGGCGAGGGCATCGCTTCGCCGGAGATCCTGTCCCTGCTCGACTTCGCGCGCAGCGAAGCGCGCGAGCACCAGCACCTGGCCAAGCTGCGCAACGACATGGCGCACGCGCAATCGTTGATTGACGATGCGGATTTCGATAGCGCGATAGAGTTTCTTGATGACGCGCTCAAGCAGAACGATGATCAGGCCCTGCGCATGCTGCTCGACCAGGCAAAATCAGGCCGGGAGTCGCTCAACAAGCAGATCGCAAATACGCTGGTGTCGGTGGCAAACCTGATCCAGGCTGACAAGTTCGAAGAGGCCATTCATTTTGTTGGGGTTCAGCCCAAATTCATTACCCGCTCTCCAAGGATTCAGGCCGTGCTGGCTATCGTGGCTGAAGCACAGCAGCAGGCGGTCTTTCGCGCGTTGGGCCGTGCGTATGCGGCTTTGCCTGTCGATCTGCGGCATTCAGAGGCGCTTCTGCGGCAAGCTGAAAATGCCGTCTCCGACCCGTCATTGCTGACTGCGCTGTCTGAGACGTTCCGCTCGCGGCAGCAGTCGTTTGCTGACGCTGCGCTGACCGAGGCGGCGCAAAACTCCCGTCAACTGGTGCGGGAGCGCAACCGTGAAGGAGCGGAAAAGCTGCTGATGGCGGTTTCGGCCGTTCTACCCTTCTCCAGCGCCAAAGCGCGTCTTGAGTGGGAGAATGCGCGCAGAAAAGCTACGGGGTCAGGGATGTTTTCGCGGCGAGGATGAAGACCGCGGGAAAGGTCCGCGGGATCAAACGCGATTTTTTCAAAACACGAAGCACGAATAATGCCGGCCAGGAAGGGACAGGATGGAAATCGAAATCGAAGTGATCGGAAAGACAAACCGTTGGCTTGTTAATCAGTCGCCGATTCGCATCGGGCGCGGAACATCGTGCGAAGTCACGCTGCCGGCGCGGCAGTTTCCCCACGTCGCCCTGGTGCATGCAGAGCTTGAAATGGTGAATGGCGCGCTTCGCCTGGCAGCCGCGGACTCGAGCGAGGGCCCCGTCAGCCTGAACGGTCAGCCGGTGGAGGCCGGCGCCTACATTCTCTCCGGAGACATTCTCCAGCTTGGGCCTCAGGGCCCTCAACTCGGGGTGCAATACCGAGAGGCCGCGGCGCCGGCACGCACCAGCTACGAGCCCACTCGCGTGATGCAGGTGGCAGACGTTCCCGGCCGCGATGCCACGCGCACCATGCCCGCGCCGAATAATTCCGGCCGCGTGCCGACGCAGGTGATGAGTACGCCCACGCAAAAGCCGGAGGTTTCCGGGCGGACCCCCACGCAGGTGATGAGTGTGGCCATCCCGCCGGAGTCCTCCCGTCAAGCGCCGCCGCCGCTCTCGCCACGAGCGCCGCAAAAAGGAACGTTTGGCGATGCCCCCCCGCAATCGCCGGCCAAACCTGTTCCCAACCCGCTGATGCGCGTACCGGCGGCTCCGCCTGCACAAGGACAGGCAACTATGGATATGAGCCCAATTGTGAAGTCACTCCGCACAATGCAGATTCTGGTGGTTGCAAGCCTGCTCGTTGTCGTGATCCTTGCCGTCCTTGTAATCCGTCTTCAAAGCCAGGTTTCGAGCGATCACGATGAACTGATGGCGCTGCGCTCACAGAATGCAAATGCCGTCAGCCAGCTCACGCCCGCGCTTGACGCGCGCCTGAACGTCTTCAGCCAGCGAATGGACTCGATCGACGCCACGATGCAAGCCGGCGAGGCGCGTATGGAGCATGGCATGGAGGTGAAGATGAAGGCCGCCCAAGACCAGCTCTTCGCCAGCCTCGACACGCGCATGAAATCGACCGAAGACCACATGGTGAACCGCATGAACACAGAGTTGCCGCCCCTGCTGGATAAGTATGTGAGTGCTAAGATGGCCGAGATGAAACACTGACCTGGCGCGGCGTTTCTCGTACCAGATGCGGCTCAGGGGGTTGGGCATAATGCGGAGAGCGTGGATTCCATCGGTGGCTGTCTTGTTGGTATTGGCTCGGATTGCCGGCGCCCAGCCTGACGCCCCCAAACCGCCGGAGAGCCCGGCGGGAATGGGATCCATCCAAGTCAAGAACGTCAGTATCTCTGCCTTCTCCGTCTCGCACATCGAAGTGGGTGTCACCCTTTCGATGGTTCCTTCACATTCGGCCACGCTCACCGACGTTCAGATCTGTTCGCTCCGTCTCAACGGCCTGCCGGTCTTCGCCGCGCCGCTGCACCAGGCGATTGAGCTGCATAGCGGCCAGCCAATCGAGCTGCCGCCCGTCTCGATGTCGATCTTCTTCCGTGACCTCACTAACGCGCGGCCTTTGCGACAGATGATTGAGAATCAGAGCGTGCACGTGCAGGGAGAGATGGAGTCGAGCGTGGAATTGGGCTTTCTGGGCAGGCTCGCCTTGCACTCGCAGCATCCCAAGGTGGTTGTGCCCATCAGCCAGGATGTTCGAGTGGAGGTGGGCGGAACTGCGCTCGAACGGAGCCTCGCCTTGGGCGTCCTGTCCGCCATTGACAACCAAATGGAGAGCAACGGTCCCGCGGACAAACTTCTGGACACGCTTCGCCCGGCGTGGATTCGAACAATTGAAACCGCCGCTCAGCCTAACCTTTACCTGGTGGAGTCGAGCTATTCGCTCAGCCAGGAATCCACGCCGTCCCGGGTGAACGCCGTGGGGCTTGGATTCCGCATGGCCTCAGGCAAGATTGCCGCCTCGGCGGAAATGCTCAGTCCATGGAAATACGATGTCGAGTTTCAGAGTGCGCTTTCGAGCGGCGCCGTCAAACTGGTCAAGAAGAGCGAAGACCTGACCGTGCAGCCGCTGGTGGGCGACGCACCGGCCCTTTCGCTTGTCCACGGAGATATTGCCGCCGAAGCGCGCGGGACGGCAGAGAGCGATAAGCTCACTGCGGTGGGAAAGACGCGCGACCAGGTCCAGGTGTTTCGCCGCGCCTCGCCTTCCTCTCTGGCAGTGCTCACGCTGCACGATGCGGCCACGTCCGGCCTGACACCTGCTCCTGCCTCCGTCCTGGGCCAGGATAACTGGGACATGATCGTAGTATTTCGTCTGCGCAGGGCCACCGGGACCGGTGGGCGGCTGGTCGAACCGCTTCCCATCGCCGCGCGAAGAGATGGCAACGCAATTCACCTTATGCAGCCCGTCGACGATGCGGTCTACGGATCGCCGATTATCGCGCCCGAGGGCGTCATCGGGATCGTGCAGGATGAGCAGACGGGAACGTTTTTGCCGCCGGACCTCGGGGGACCGCAGCCCCAGCAACAGCCGCCCCAACAGTAATGCAGATGGGCCGCTATGCGAATGTTTGGGAGAACCGTATCAGGGCACGACAGGGAAACCCGCCTGTAACCGGCGGGACGTTCTCCTTCCCCTTCGCATCTTTATAGTTCGCTTCCCGCCGCTCCGGCCGGCAGGCCATAACCAATGATCTCGATGCCGATGTTGTCATGGCCTCCCGCTTCCAAGGCAAGCTTCAGCAGTTCTGCTGCCTTGTCTGCCTCAGTAATGGGAGCGGTCATTGTCTGTTCGATCGCCTGCTCGGAAACAAAACCCCAGAGGCCGTCGGAGCAGAGCAGGAGCACGTCTCCGATCTCCAGATCCACCATCGACATTTCGATCTCGACCTCAGGCATGTGACCCAGGCTGCGGGTCAGCACAGAGGCTTGCGGGCTCGCCTGCGCTTGCTCAAACGTGATCTCGTGACGGTCGAGCATCTCCTGCACCACGGAGTGGTCGCGAGTGAGCCCCATCAGGCGTCCCTTGCGTGCGATGTAGGCGCGACTGTCGCCGATGTGTCCGATCCATGCATGAGCCGTCTCGTTATCCCGCGTGATCAAAGCGAGAACCACCGTTGAGCCCATGTTGCGAAACGCCGCATCGCCTGAGGCCGCGGCTTCGAACACCGCTTCATTCGCCGCCGCCGCCGCTTCCGCTATGGCCCTCGCCGGAGAATAGCCGGTCTCCCGCGCGGCAATCCAAGCCTCGAACATCTCCACCACAACTCGTGAGGCAGTGGCCCCGCCGCGATAACCGCCAATTCCATCCGCCACGATTACCAGCTCACCCAGGGTCGTCGTCGCGTGGCGCACACGGTCCTGATTCTCTTCCCTTACCTTGCCGCGATCGCACGCCTCAGCAAAGCTCAGCCCCGGCTTCAACCCGGTGGTCTCTGTCATGGCGTCTCCTCCGCTACTGCGGCTCGCTGTCGCGCTTCTTCAGGATACCGATCGCACTCCCCGTCAGCAGCAGGAACATCGAGCAAAGAATGCCGATCGATGTGCGGAAACTGTGGCGGTTGTTGACGGCGTGAGTGGCGGGATTCTCCACAGTATTCACTTGTTTGGCGGAAGCGCGGCAGGTCTCCGGCTTGCCGTCAGGATCCTTGCCGCTGATCACATACCGGGGAATGCTGCCTTCTGCGGCATCGCTGACGATGGTCAACGAGCTGACCTCGGCGCCTGATGGCGGCAGCGTTGCTGCCAGCGGGTTCGGCGCGGTGGCCGGGTTGGGCGTGGCCAGTTGCGTTGGCACGGCGGGTTGGCTCGGCGGTGCGGCCGCAGCCCGTTCCAGCGGCGCGGGCGCGTTTGGAATCGTACAGGTGATATCGGGTACTGGCTTATCCCCGCCCCACTTCGGCGCTTCGGCTTCGTGCAGCAGATTTGCCTCGTATGCCCAGCGTGATGGGATCACATAACTCAGAATCTGCCCTGCCCGCGGCATCTGGTAGATCGGCCGCATTCCGCCTCCCAGCGCAATCAGGGGCAACAGCACCACAGGGAGCAGTGCAATCGCGCTTTCTGTCGTCTTTGAAATTGCGGAGATGCACAGGCCCAGCCCCGCCCCGATCATCGAAGTAAGCAGTAACACCAGGAACCCATCCATGAAGCTGCCGTGCAAACCGCAGACCAGGTACACGATCCCGATGAGGCTGAAGCACTGGAAGAAGCAGAGCCCCAGAAGCACGGTGAGCTTGGAGAAGACGTACGGCAGCAGCTTGAGCGTCACCATACGCTCGCGCTTGTAGATGGTCCACTCGCCAACAACGTCCCGCGCGGCATTGTTGCAGCCGAACCAGGCTGCGGCAATCACCAGAAGGAAATGCACAATGGGCAGCTTCTCACCCAAGTCTCCGAAACTGGACGCGGAAGCCGTCACCGCCTTGAGCGGATAGACCACAACGCAGACCAGCAGAGCAAAAAGCGGCGCCTGCGCCAGCAGCACCGCGGTCTGTGCGCGGTCGCGAAGCTTCACAAACACATTGCGCTTGATCAGCGATATCCACTGGTTGATTCCAAATTGGCGCCGCGCCGCTTCTTCGCCCGTCTTCCCTTCAGCTGAAGGCCGCTTGCCGGAGCGGCTGGTGACAAACTCCTTGTGGTACCGCGAAGCCTGGTAGCGCTGCCGCCAGGTATCGGTGCGCGCGCCTTCCTGTACCGTCGCCATCCCGGAAAATACCATCTCCGGATTCAGCTCCGTCTGCTCCGTTGCACCCTTGGTCACCTTATCCGGATTGAAGAACTGGATCGCGTCCGGATAGGCCGGTCCGAAGAATACAAGGGCCCCGGGACTGTCGCCCCTGTCGCGCGAGACCATGATCAGGTCGTCGAATTGCCGGTAAACCTTCAGGCTCGGCTGGTGAATCGTGGTGATGATCGTTTTTCCGGTGGTCGACATCTGCTTCAGCAAGTCCACCACCGACTCGGCGTCGTAGGAGGATAGCCCTGAAGTCGGCTCATCCAGAAACAGTACGGGCGTATCCGTAATCAGCTCAAGGCCGATATTCACCCGCTTGCGCTGCCCGCCGCTCAGGGTCTTGCGCTCCGGCGAGCCGATTACAGTGTCGATCTTGTCCGGAATTCCAAGATCCTGCAGCACCTGCTCCGTCCGCCGATCGATCTCCTCGTCGCTCAGGTCCGTCCGCAAACGTGCAGAAAAATACAGTGCCTGCCGCACCGTGAGCTGGGGATGAACGATGTCGTCCTGCGGAACGTAGCCCATCTGTTGCCGGAATCGGTCATAGTACCGGTACAAATCAATGCCATTGAACAGCACTGAGCCCTGGACCGGCGGCGTGTAACCGTTCAGCGCCTTCAGCAGCGTGGTTTTGCCCGCTCCGGCCGGACCCATCAGCGCCACCAGCTCTGACGGAAAAACCGTGAGCGACACGGAATCCAGCAGACGCTTGCCGTTGGGCGCGTTCACCATGATTTCGGCCGCCTCAATGGTCACGTTGCCGTAGTACTCGCGGCGCGCCAGTTGGCCGTCTTCCAGCAATTGGAATCGGAAGCTGCCCAGTCCGATCTCCTGCCCCGGTTTGGCCAGCACTCTGCCGGTAATGCGAACCCCATCCAGGTACGTCCCATTGCGCGAGTTCAGGTCCTCGACAAAAGTGCCCTGCTCCGTGCGCGTCAATCGCGCATGACGCCATGACACCATGGGATAAGGCAGTGGTATGTCCGCCTGCGGATCGCGTCCGATCTCCATGGATGTGCCGTGAAACGGCACCTTTTTGAACGATGACTCTCCAATCTCCACCGTGGATTCACTGGAGAGTACCTGCGACGCCCGCATTTTGTAAGAGCCGAAGAAAAGCGCGTCGCTGGACTTGATCTCCGCCCGCTGAATGCGATTGGTCAGTTCGCCAACCGCCGTCCCGTTGGTGGAGTTAAGGTCCTCAAGAGTGTATTTGCCATCCTTCAGGTGGATCGCCGCGTGATTCCACGAAATGATGGGCAAGTCAATGCGTACCGTTGATTCCGGGTTGCGGCCGATCGTAATCTCGGTACGCAAACCGGCGCCCATGGGGAACGTGGTGTGTGCGCGGCCAGAAGTAGCGGCGCCTTCGCCCGCGGATTGGCCGCGCGTTGTCGGCCACGGCATCTCCACGCGGCCCGCCAGCAGCACCTTAGCTCCATACTGGACATCAACAGCCACCCCGGGTGTCAGCTTCACGCCATTCACCCAGGTGCCGTTCGTGGAACGCAAATCCTCCACCACAAAGCCGCCGCCCTTGCGGGTGAGCCGGCAATGCGCGCCTGACACCACCGCGTCCGGCACTCGAAGATCGCAACCGGGCGCACTGCCAACTAGCCATGAATCCCGAACTTTTGATTCACTTTGTTCCATAAATACGCTCTTCTGGGGTGAACACAATGTACCACGTGCGATAGCTCTCCGCATGGTACTTTTTGCGGACTCCCGGCTGGATGCTTCCCTGAGAACCTCCGTCGTTTCCTAAGCTCTCTCAGGCGGTTCGCGCCTCGTCAGCTGACCCGGCCGCCCCGTCATTCTGGAGAAATCGTGTCCGCAATCAACACCGGCTGCCTGCCGGCATCCACGATTCTGTTTAAGAGTGCAAGACGTGCCAATCCGCAGCAATCCGCTTCTCATTTTCTGCGGAGGTCCTTACACTGCCAAACATGGACAACGAGCTTATCCGCGAAATCTGCATGTGCCTGCCGCACGTGAAGGAAACCGTGAACTGGGGCCATCACCTGGTTTACTGGGCCGGCGACCGCGACATCGGTGGGAGGATGTTCGCGAGCACGGACCTGGATGGTAGCGGAGTGGGTGTGTTGAGCTTCCATTGCGGCGCCGAGCGATTTCACGAGTTGCTGGAGATTGAAGGCATGCGCCCAACGCCGTACTCGGCGAAGCAATTCTGGGTCACCCTGGAGCGCTGGGACGTGCTGCGCCCGCGGCAGGTGGAAGACGAGTTGAAACGGGCCTATGAACTGATCTACGCCAAACTGCCCAAGCGGACGCAAAACGTACTGGCGATGCCGGAGAAGGAACGGAACCGGATTATCCGCGAGAGGAAGAAGGTGGTGGCGGCGCGGATGAAGGCGAAGGCATAGCCTGAAACTTACATTCGGGCTGGCCGCTGCAAGTTTCTCCGCGATCAGCGGAAAATCCCGCGCACAGCTCGGATCAGTGGAACATCCAGGGGAATGTCTTCCATCCACTAGCAGGACGCAACCAGCGCGGCAAGGAAAAGCAACGTTAAGAACACCGCCGGCACAATCCAGCCGCATGCGCTGCACGCGTTCGTAATGGTTTCGCCAACGCTTTCCAATGAGTAGCTGCCGTCACCAGGCACACATGCCTCCTGGAGATATCGTGATCAGAGTACGCGCGGGATGGCGATGAGGTTCCCGTGGGACGGAGGACGCATCCTGTCCGTCGCCGGAAACCGGACCTACCACACCCGGCACGGCGCATCGGCAACCATCTTGTCGGCCTTCTTGCAGCTGAAGCTTTTTGCGAATTCCGGTAGATCGGTAAGCACGGTGTTGGCGCGATATTCGTCGGGCGCATGGGGATCGGTCTGCGCCTGGGTGCGTAGCTGTTCGGGCCGTGTCTGCGTGCACCACTGCTGCGCGTACGCAATCCAGAAGCGCTGGTCGGGCGTGTAGCCGTCCGACTTCACGCGCATGTCAACGTGCTGGGCCTCGGTTTTGTCCAGCCACGCAAGCCATGCAATCCACAGCCCACCAAGGTCGGCGAGGTTCTCGCCCAGCGTGAGCTTGCCGTTCAGATGCACGCCGGGAACGGCCTCAATGGCGTCGTATTGTTTCACCATGCATTCGGCGCGATCGTTGAATCCCTTCTCGTCGGCCGGCGTCCACCAGTCGCGCAGGTTGCCGTCCTTGTCGTACTGGCGGCCTTCATCGTCGAAGCCATGGGTAAGCTCGTGGCCGACGGTCGAGCCCATGTCGCCGTAGTTGGCTGCATCGTCTTCCTTGTCGCTGAAAAACGGCGGCTGGAAGTATCCCGCGGGGAAGTTGACGTTGTTCTGCTGAGGATCGTAGTACGCATTCACCGTGGGCGGCGACATGTACCACTCTTCCTTGTCCACCGGCTTGCCGATCTTGGCCATTTCGCGATCGAAGTCGAATTCGCGAACACGCTCCTGGTTGCCCAGCGCCTGCCCGCGCACAATCTCAAGTTTGGAGTAGTCGCGCCACTTGTCGGGGTAGCCGATCTTGTTCATCACGGCGTGCAGTTTTTCCTCGGCCCGGGCCTTGGTCTCGGGACTCATCCAATCGAGGGATTTGATGTCGCTGCCCATCGCCTGCTCAATGGCAATGGTCATGGCCATGGCGTGCTGCTTGGCTTCCGGGGGAAAATACTGGGTCACGTAGACCTGGCCGAGAGCCTCTCCCATCTCGCGATCGACGCGGCTTGTGCAGCGCTTCCAGCGCTCCTGTTCCTTTTCCGCGCCATTCAGAACGTGGGCGTAAAAATGCCAGCTTTCCTGGTCGAAGGCCTGCGGCATGGACGTGCCGGCGTAGGCGTGGAGCAGGTGCCAGCGGAGGTAGGTCTTGATCTGCTCCAGCGGCGTATCGGCCAGGATGGTGTTGAATTCGGCAAAGAATTTGGGCTCGGTGTCGTTCGCGCGGCCGGCCGTCGGCGCGTGCGCGGCAGCATCGTAGGAGGCGAGCTTGAAATGCGTGAGTTCATTGCCAAATGTGGCCAGATCGACGGGATGGTTCAGGTTCTGCGGGTCGCGCTGCTCCGTAACCGTGAGGGAGGCCTTGGCCAAACGCGTCTCGATGGCCAGGACGGTTGCAGCATCGCGCCTGGCCTGAAGCTGCGGTACGCCGGCCAGCGTAAACATCCTGGCGACGTGATCATCATACTGGCGGCGCTGCTCCACTGATTTCGGATCGGTGCGGGTATAGTAGTCGCGCTCGGGCAGCCCCAGGCCGCCGGCGTAGAAGTAGCTGATTACGCGGCTAGCCTCGGCGAAGTCCTGGCCGGAGCTCATGAAGAAGAACGCGCCAACCCCGATACGATGCAGATGGCCCAGCAAAGCGGGGAGATCGTCGACGGACTTGAGGGCGGTGATGCGGTCCAGCTCTGGCTGGAGCGGCGTCATGCCCTGCTTGTCGATTGCCGCTGTATCCATGCAGCTCGCATACTCATCGCCGATCTTCTGCTCGCTGGCGCTTCGCGCCGCGGGGTGCGCCGATGCCGCCGTCTCGAGAATCTGCCTGAGGTGCGCGCGGTTCAGCTCAAAGAGCTCGGTAAAGCGGCCATATGAGGTCTGGTCGGCGGGCATTGGATTCTTCTTGAACCAGCCGTTGCAGCTGAAACGATAGAAGTTCTGGCACGGATCTTCCGTGGTGTCGATCAGCGCAGGATCGAAGACGCGGAGTTCGGAGGGCGAAGGCGTCGACTGGGAGCCGCTCTGAGCCAACAGCGGCGCGGCGGGCAAAGCGGCGGCAAGCAGGCAGCAAAAAGCAGTTGCGCGAATCATGCCGAAACTCTAGCAGATCGGCGGGCTGTGACGGCAAGGGGGGACTTCCGGCCCGGTACAATGAAAAAGGAGACGATACTCCCTGGAGGAACACCAGCAAGTGGCGCAGCGCACATTCAGCATCATCAAGCCGGATGCGGTCCGCAAAGGATACACCGGCGCAATTCTGGCCGAAATCGAGAAGGCCGGTTTTAAGATTATCTCCATCAAGAAGCTGTCGATTTCAAAGGAGCAGGCCAAGGGCTTCTATGCCGTCCATAAAGAGCGGCCGTTCTTTGAATCGTTGACCACGTTCATGTCGTCCGGACCGATTGTGCTGATGGTTCTGGAGAAGGTGAATGCGATTGCCGACCTGCGCAAGCTGATGGGCGCAACCAACCCCGCCAATGCGGAAGAGGGGACGATTCGCAGGAAATTTGCGGAGTCGATTGAGGAAAATGCCATCCACGGGTCCGACGGCGAAGAGACGGCAGCGTTTGAGATTGGCTACTGGTTCGCGGGTTATGAGTTGATCTAGGTCCGTGGGCTGCGCGGCAAGTTTGCTTAGAATTGGGCGCGCGGAGGGTACAACGTTTCAGCCCTCAACCGAATAGGTCGTCGATTTTCTGGCGCAGCGCGACAACTTCGTTACGCAACTCCGCTATCTCAGCTTCGAGCCGGGCGATTCTATCGGGCTCTGCCCCTTCAGCAGAGGGCGAGTAGACAGGCGGGGCCGTGACACTTGCAGCCTCAATTTTGCCGGACAACAGGTGCGCATAACGCGACTCCTTGGTCCCTGGTTGACGCGGCAGCACGGCCACGAGCGGAGGATCTCGATCCATTAACTTTTGCAGGCCGGCGGCAACGTCGGTCAGTTCCTCGAACCGGTGCATGCGCTCGGTGCGCCCGCGCAGCTCCCCCGGCGTCTGCGGTCCGCGCAGGAGCAGGACGCAGATGAGCGCTGTTTCCGCGCGGTTGAAGTTGAAGGCCTCGCCCAGCCAATGTTCGTATCTGGTCACGCGGCCATCGCTGTTGCGTGCGCGGCCGGCCAGCCCCTTGTCCTCGAGCCCATGCAGCGCCATCCGTACGTCGTCCTCGTCCAGGGCGGTCACTGGCTCTCGATTGGAACGTTGATTGCACGCGTTGATCAGCGCGTTGAGCGACAGCGGGTAGTACTCGGGAGTGGTCACTTCCTTCTCGATAAGCGCTCCGAGAACGCGAGCCTGGGCGGCTGTGAGCACGACGGGTTGGGCGATCGGCATATGGAGTCATTCTCGCATTCGGAGCTTCCCGCGGTTTTTGCGCAATCATCGGGGTCTATACAATTTCGCGCCGGCAATTCCAAGCGGCCGCCCCGCTCTGCGATACTGTTCTGTCATGCCGATTGAAGATCTCCAGCAGGCTGCCCAGAAAGTCGCAGGATTCCTCTCCAACCTGAACAGGCTCGGCGGCTTCCGTTTCAAGTACCGCATCACGGCGGGCGATGGCGCGCGCGATCCGCAAGGACTGGAAGCGCGGGTTATTTACGTGGAACTAGGCGGGCCGGATGTGCCGGTGTTGACCCAGCACAATGGCGAGTTGCTGCGCGCCCTGGAGACCTTGGCCGCGCAAATGCTTCGGCTCGACCAGCGCGAGCACGACCTGATCAGTTTCGACGCGGGGAACTTCAAGGCCCTGCGCGCGGAGGAACTGAGAATGTCCGCGGAAACAGCCGCGGAAAAGGTGCGCAAGACTGGGGTACCATACGCGTTCCCGCCCATGAACAGCCGGGAGCGGATTGCTCCATATGG
>Ga0265338_10002150_pt1 | contig 30270 bp, 24 predicted proteins | sample 42126metaG_FD_193579 | JGI IMG/M metagenome (GOLD analysis project Ga0265338, IMG submission 193579) | Rhizosphere microbial communities from Carex aquatilis grown in University of Washington, Seatle, WA, United States - 4-21-26 metaG | ecosystem: Host-associated > Plants > Roots > Rhizosphere...
GGTCCAGCAGCCCAGTGCCTGAAGCGCCTTGCGATCGAGCAATTCTTCCCCCTGACCTCCATAGAATCAGGCGTCAGGTTACGCAATCGCCCTCAAACGCTCCACGGTTTCCTGCGATGAACCATTTTTTTTTACAACGTATTTGCAACACCGGCAGCGTTTGCCGTTCGATGCGACGGCGTTCAGCCTTCCATGACCGGCTTGCGCGTGTGCAGATACTCGGCGAATTCCGCCCCCACTTCGGGGTGGCGCAGCGCGAACTCGACGGTCGCCTTCAGATAGCCGAGCTTGCTGCCGCAGTCGAAGCGCGTGCCGTGGTACTTGTACGCGAGCACCTGCTCGTCGGCGAGCAGCGACTGGATCGCGTCAGTCAGCTGCAGCTCGCCGCCGGCGCCGGGCTTGATCGAGCGCAGGTGGTCGAAGATGCGCGGCTTGAGCACGTAGCGGCCCACCACGCCGAGATTCGACGGCGCGACTTCGGGTGCCGGCTTCTCGACGATACCCGACAGCTTGACGATCGAGTCTTCCCACTCCTTGCCGTCGACAATGCCGTACGAGCGCGTCTCCGAGGGCGGGATTTCTTCCACGCCGAGCACCGAGCTATGGTAGTGGTCGAACACCTCGACCATCTGCTTCATGACGGGCGGATTGCCGTAGAGCAGGTCGTCGGCGAGGATCACCGCGAACGGGTTGTCGCCCACGAGTTTTTCGGCGCAGAGCACGGCGTGGCCGAGGCCCAGCGCTTCCGGCTGGCGCACGTAGAAGCAGTCGACGTGGGCCGGCTTGATGTTGCGGACCAGCTCCAGCAGTTTCGTCTTGCCGCGCGCTTCGAGTTCGGCCTCGATCTCGTACGACTTGTCGAAATGGTCCTCGATCGCGCGCTTGCTGCGTCCGGTCACGAAGATCATCTCCGTGATGCCCGCTGCGACGGCCTCTTCGACGGCGTACTGGATCAGCGGCTTGTCAACGATCGGCAGCATTTCCTTCGGGCTCGCCTTCGTCGCCGGGAGAAAGCGCGTGCCGAGGCCCGCGACGGGAAATACTGCTTTGGTAACTTTTAGCATGTCTTTAGTCCTGGTCCTGGCGGCCGCGCGGCTAGCTTCGCTTGCTTGACTCACCTGCTTCGCTTGAGTGGCCCGCCTGCTTGGCGAGCAACTTCCGCGCCGCGCGTCACATCCTGTTTGCCGGATCGGCGCTCAGGCCGGCAGCCGCTCGAACTGCGCGGTCAGCTTGTCCAACGTAGCCTCATATTCTGCCAGCCTTCGCCGCTCCTGCTCAACGACCACCGCGGGTGCCTTTGCGACGAAGCTGTCATTTCCCAACTTCGCGCTGCATTTCGTCACCTCGTTCGCCAGACGGGCGATCTCTTTCGAAAGCCGCTCGCGTTCCGCGGCGACGTCGATCTCGACCTTCAACACCAGCTTGTCTGTCCCGACGATCGCAACTGGCGCGCCTGCCGATGCTGCGTCGAGCGTCGCTTCGTCGGCGATGACCTGGACCTCGGACAGACGCGCGAGCGCCTGGGCATACGGTGCAAACGTGGCGAGCCTTTCGGCGTTGCCGGTCGCGAGCAGCGGCACCTTCGTTGCGGGCGACAGGTTCATCTCGCCGCGCAGGTTGCGGCACGCGTCGATCACGGCCTTCAGGTCGGCGGCCCACGCTTCGGCGGCTTCGTCGAGCTTCTTTGGCTGTGCGACAGGATACGCCTGCACCATGATCGACGCTTCGCCGGCGGCCACGCCTTGCGCATACGCGTCGGTGAGCGGCGCGACCTTCTGCCAGAGCGCTTCCGTGATGAACGGAATCACCGGATGCGCGAGGCGCAGCACCGTCTCCAGCACGCGCAACAGCGTGCGTCGCGTGGCGCGTTGCTGCGCGGGCGTGCCGCCCTGGATCTGCACCTTCGCGAGTTCCAGATACCAGTCACAGTATTCATCCCAGACGAACTTGTACAGGGCATTGGCCACATTGTCGAAGCGGTAGTCGGCGAAACCCTTCGCGACGTCCATTTCCACGCGCTGCAGCAGCGAGGCGATCCAGCGGTCGGCCTGCGAGAAGTCCGTGTAGCCGCCCGGCGCGCAGTCGCCCGGTTCGCACGGACCCGGCTTCGAGAAGCCGCAGTCGTGGCCTTCGCAGTTCATCAGCACGAAGCGCGTGGCGTTCCACAGCTTGTTGCAGAAGTTGCGGTAGCCCTCGCAGCGCGCGAGGTCGAAGTTGATGTTGCGCCCGAGCGTGGCCATCGACGCCATCGTGAAGCGCAGCGCATCGGTGCCGAACGCGGGGATGCCGTCCGGGAACGCCTTGCGCGTCTTCTTTTCGATGGTGGCGGCCTGCTTCGGATTCATGAGGCCCGTCGTGCGCTTGGCGACGAGCGCTTCGAGGTCGATGCCGTCGACGATATCGATCGGGTCGAGCGTGTTGCCCTTGCTCTTCGACATCTTCTGGCCTTCGGCGTCGCGCACGAGGCCGTGCACGTACACCGTCTCGAACGGCACACGGCCGGTGAAGTGCGTGGTCATCATGACCATGCGCGCCACCCAGAAGAAGATGATGTCGAAGCCCGTCACGAGCACGGAGGACGGCAGGAACGCCTTCAGTTCGGGCGTTTCCTCGGGCCAGCCGAGCGACGAGAACGGCACGAGCGCCGACGAGAACCACGTGTCGAGCACGTCCTCGTCGCGCTTGAGCGCGCCCGTGCAGCCCTTCGCATCGGCTTGCGCGCGCGCCTCTTCCTCGGTCTTCGCGACGAAGATCTCGCCGTTTTCGCCGTACCAGGCCGGGATCTGATGGCCCCACCAGAGCTGGCGCGAGATGCACCAGTCCTGGATGTTTTCGAGCCACTGGTAGTAGGTCGTGGTCCAGTTCTCCGGCACGAACCTGATCTGGCCGTTGCGCACGACGTCGAGCGCGGTTTCGGCGATCGACTTGCCCGGGTTGAACGTCCCCTCGGGCGCGGGCTTGCTCATCGCCACGAACCATTGGTCCGTGAGCATCGGTTCGATCACGACGCCGGTGCGGTCGCCGCGCGGCACCATCAGCTTGTGCGGCTGCACCGATTCGAGGAGACCGAGCGCCTCGAAGTCGGCGACCACCTGCTTGCGTGCCTCGAAGCGGTCGAGGCCGCGATACTTTTGCGGCGCGTTGTCGTTGATCTTCGCGTCGAGCGTGAGGATCTCGATCATCGGCAGGCCGTGGCGCAGGCCGACCTGGTAGTCGTTGAAGTCGTGCGCGGGCGTGACCTTCACGACGCCCGTGCCGAATTCGCGGTCGACGTAGTCGTCCGCGATGATGGGGATTTCGCGGTCCGCGAGCGGCAGCAACACCCTCTTGCCGATCAGGTGCGCGTAGCGCTCGTCCTCGGGGTGGACCATCACGGCCGTATCGCCGAGCATGGTCTCGGGACGCGTCGTCGCGACCGTGAGATGACCGGAGCCGTCCGCGAGCGGATAGCGCAGGTGCCACAGATGGCCGTTTTCCTCTTCGCTCGCGACTTCGAGGTCCGAGACGGCGGTGAGCAGCACCGGGTCCCAGTTCACGAGGCGCTTGCCGCGGTAGATCAGGCCCTGTTCGTAGAGGCGCACGAACACGTCGCGCACGGCGGCCGACATCTTGTCGTCCATCGTGAAGTATTCGCGCGACCAGTCGATCGACGCGCCGAGGCGCCGCACCTGGCCCGTGATCGCGGAGCCCGACTGCTGCTTCCATTCCCACACGCGCTCGACGAACTTCTCGCGGCCGAGATCGTGGCGCGAGACTTTCTGGGCGTCGAGCTGGCGCTCCACGACGATCTGCGTCGCGATGCCCGCGTGGTCGGTGCCGGGCACCCACAGCGTGTTCTCGCCGAGCATGCGGTGATAGCGCGCGAGGCCGTCCATGATCGTCTGGTTGAACGCGTGCCCCATGTGCAGCGTGCCGGTGACGTTGGGCGGCGGCAACTGGATCGAGAAGTTGTTGCGGCCGGGCGTGAAGGTCGCGGCGGCGTAGCCGCGACGCTCCCATTCGGGGCCCCATTGGGCCTCGATCGTCTGGGGCTCGAAGCTTTTCGCTAGCGTGCTGTCGCTCATGGGTGGAATCTGCCGAAAAAAGGATGCGGAAACCTTCGATTATAAGGGGAACGCCGCTCCGCCTCGATGGGGGACGAGCCGCGCGCGGGCGCCGGCGCTTCGTGCGCGGGGTGCATTGCGTCCTTGCGGCGCCCGCGCTGCGCTCGCATTGCGTGCCCGCCGCGCTCCCTGGCCGCGCCCGGCGGCGACCACGGGCGGGACTTATAATGGCGTCCGGTCTTTCACCGGCGCGCCTTGCGCGCGCATCCTTACTGCTACGCGCACCACATGCCCGATCTGCTTGCGAACCTGAACCCCGAACAACTCGCCGCCGTCACGTTGCCGAACGAACCGGCGCTGATACTCGCCGGGGCCGGCAGCGGCAAGACGCGCGTCCTGATCACGCGCATCGCGTGGCTGATCCAGCAAGGGCTCGCGTCGCCCGCCACGATCCTCGCGGTGACCTTCACGAACAAGGCCGCGCGCGAAATGATGGGCCGCCTTCAGGCGCTGTTGCCCATCGACACGCGCGGCATGTGGATCGGCACCTTCCACGGCCTGTGCAACCGCATGCTGCGCGCGCATTACCGCGACGCGGGCCTGCCGCAGACGTTCCAGATCCTCGACACGGCCGACCAGCTCTCGGCCATCAAGCGCCTGATGAAGGGCCTGAACGTCGACGACGAGAAATATCCGCCGAAGAACCTCCAGTACTTCATCAACAACGCGAAGGAGCAGGGCTTAAGGCCGAAGGACGTCGACGTCACGGACAGCTTCAACCGCAAGTTCGTCGAACTCTACGAAGCGTACGACCAGCAGTGCCAGCGCGAGGGCGTCGTCGATTTCGCGGAGCTGCTGCTGCGCTGCTACGAACTGCTCGCGCACAATCCGCCGCTGCGCGCGCACTACCAGGCGCGCTTTCGCGACATCCTCGTCGACGAGTTCCAGGACACCAACAAGCTCCAGTACGCGTGGCTGAAGCTGCTGGCGGGCGCGAACAACGCGATCTTCGCCGTGGGCGACGACGACCAGTCGATCTACGCGTTCCGCGGCGCGAACGTCGGCAACATGCGCGACTTCGAGAACGAGTTCCGCGTGAAGCACATGATCAAGCTCGAGCAGAACTACCGCTCGCACGGTCATATTCTCGATGCCGCGAATCATCTGATCGCGCATAACTCGCGGCGCCTCGGCAAGAACCTGCGCACCGACGCGGGCCACGGCGAGCCGGTGCGCGTCTACGAGGCGGCGACCGACTCCCAGGAGGCGGGCTGGATCGTCGAGGAGATTCGCGCGCTCATCAATCAGGGCCTCGCGCGCAACGAGGTCGCGGTGCTCTATCGCAGCAACGCGCAGTCGCGCACGATCGAGCACACGCTCGTCAACGCGGGGGTTCCGTACAAGGTGTACGGCGGCCTGCGCTTTTTCGAGCGCCAGGAAGTGAAGCATGCGCTCGCGTATCTGCGTCTCATCGACAACCCGACCGACGACACCGCGTTCGCCCGCGTCGTGAACTTCCCGACGCGCGGCATCGGCGCGCGCTCGATCGAACAGCTCGCGGATGCCTCGCGCCTCTACAACTGCTCGATGGCGGCGGCGATTCCGTACGTCACGGGCAAGGCCGGGACGAGCCTCGCGTCGTTCGCGAACCTCGTCGTGAAGATGCGCGCGGAAACGGCGCAGATGAGTCTGCCGGAGACGGTCGAATACACGGTCCGCATGAGCGGTCTCGCCGACTTCTACCAGAACGAGCGCGAGGGCCAGGACCGGCTGGAGAACCTGCAGGAACTCGTCAACGCGGCGACGGCGTTCGTGAGCGAAGCGGGCTACGGGCTCGACACGCCCGCGCGCTCGATTCCGCTGCGTCCGGGCGCGTCGTCGGCGCCGGAGATCGTGTCGCAGGACGGCGAGATCGAAGTGCTCGACGCGCCCGCGATCACGGACCCGGCGCAGAACCCCGACCTCATGACGCCGCTCGCGGGCTTTCTCTCGCATGCGTCGCTCGAAGCGGGCGACAACCAGGCGCAGGCCGGCCAGGACGCGGTGCAACTGATGACCGTGCACGCGGCGAAGGGCCTCGAATTCACGGCCGTGTTCATCACCGGGCTCGAAGAGGGGCTCTTCCCGCACGAGAACAGCGCGATGGAGGCCGACGGCCTCGAAGAAGAGCGCCGCCTGATGTATGTCGCGATCACGCGCGCGAAGGAGCGGCTTTATCTGTCGTTCGCTCAGAGCCGTCTTTTGCACGGCCAGACGCGCTACAACGTGCGTTCGCGCTTCTTCGACGAATTGCCGCAGGAGACGCTCAAGTGGCTCACGCCGAAGGTCGAGGCGGGCGCGCGCTGGGGCGGACGGTCGGACAACGCGGGCTGGGGCCGCGACTGGTTCGGGCGTCAGGGCGGGGGTAGCCGCGGCAATGGCGGCGGCAGTCGCGACCGCGATGCCTATGTCGCCGACAACACGCCGCTGCCGTCGTTCGCCAACGAACAGCGCGCGGCCGAGGCGGGCTTTCGCGTCGGCCAGCAGGTCTTCCATACGAAATTCGGCGAAGGCACGATCACGGCGCTCGAAGGCAGCGGCACCGATGCGAAGGCGCAGGTCCGCTTCAAGCGCCACGGCGAGAAGTGGCTCGCACTCGCCGTCGCGAAGTTGCAGGCTGTGGAATAACCACGCGCGTTGCCCCGACTGAATCTCACGAAAGAACACATTCATGAATACAACGAAGAACGCACCGATGAATGCGGTGTCGCGTCCGCTCGGCGTGCTCGCCGCGCTGCCCCAGGAACTCGGCGACCTCATCGCGGCGATGCAGGCCGAATCGGGGATCGTCACGCACACGCACGGGCAGCGCGACTATCACGTCGGCACCGTGTACGGCGTGTCCTGTGTCGTGACGCTCGCGCGCGTCGGCAAGGTCGCTGCCGCCGCGACGGCGAGCGCGCTGATCCATGCGTTCGACGTCGAGGCGATCGTGTTCACGGGCGTCGCGGGCGGCGTCGGGTCGTCGGTGCATATCGGCGATATCGTGGTCGGTGACACGCTGCTTCAGCACGACATGAACGCCGAGCCGCTTTTCCCGCGTTTCGAGATTCCGCTGCTGGGACGAGCGCGCTTTCCTTCGGACAGCACGCTCGTCGAGACGCTTGCCGCCGCGTGCGAGCGCTTCGTGGCGGAAGAGGGGACGGCGCTCTCGGCGCACTTTCAGACGGCGATGCCGCGCGTGCATCGCGGGCTCGTGATCAGCGGCGATCAGTTCGTCGCCAGCGCGCAGGCGGTCGGCGCGCTGCGCGAGGCGCAGCCCGAAGCGCTCGCGGTCGAAATGGAAGGCGCGGCGATCGCGCAGGTTTGTCACGAATACGGCGTGCCGTGCGCCGTGGTCCGCACGATCTCCGATACGGCCGACGATCACGCGAGCACGTCGTTCACGACGTTCCTCACCGATATCGCCGGCACGTATTCGACGGGCATTCTGAAGCGGTTCCTCGCCGCGTACGCCGCGAAGAACCGCTGAGCGGCACGCAGCTTTTACGACTGAACGCCCGCCACGGCTTCGCGGATCTGCGCAAGCGCCGACGCATCCTCGATCGTCGGCAGATCGCCCGGCTCGTGGCCCTCGGCGAGCGCCGCAATCGCGCGGCGCAGCAGTTTGCCGGAGCGCGTCTTCGGCAGCATCCCGACGAAATGCACGCGTGTGGGTCGCCCGATCGCGCCGAGATTGCGATCGACGGTCGCCGCGATCGACGCTTCGAGCGTCTTCGCCGCGGCCGGATCGGCGGCCGAACCCGCATCGCGCAGCACGACGAACGCCAGCGCCGCCTGGCCCTTTAGCGCGTCGTTGACGCCCACCACGGCCACTTCCGCGACCGCCGCATGCGAGGAAATCGCTTCCTCGATCTCGCGCGTGCCGAGCCGGTGGCCGGCGACGTTGATGACGTCGTCGGTGCGGCCGAGGATCGTCACGTAGCCCTGGGCATCCTGCACACCCCAGTCGAACGTCGAGTACACCTGATGACCCGGCACGCTTTCCCAGTAGGTCTTCACGAAGCGCGCGTCGTCGCCCCAGACCGTCTGCATGCAGCCCGGCGGCAGCGGATAACCCAGCGTGATCACGCCTTTTTCGCCCGTTGCGCACGGCTCGCCCGTGTGTTCGTTGCGCAGCGTGAGGTTGTAGCCGTAGACGGGCACGCCCGGCGAGCCGAGCTTTTGCGGCAGCGCCTCGACGCTGCGCTGGATCGCGAGCATCGGCCAGCCGGTCTCGGTCTGCCAGTAGTTGTCGACGACGGGCTTGTCCAGTGCTTCCGAAATCCACCCGGCCGTCGGCTCGTCGAGCGGTTCGCCCGCGAGGAACAGCGTGCGCAGGCTCGACAGATCGGCGGCGCGCAACAGCGCGGGGTCTTGCTTCTTGAGCACGCGGATCGCAGTGGGCGCCGTGAACATCAGGTTGATGCCGAGTTGCTCGACGAGACGCCACCAGATGCCGCCGTCGGGGCGGACCGGCGTGCCTTCGTACATGACAGTCGTCATGCCCGCGAGCAGCGGCGCATAGATGATGTAGCTGTGCCCGACCACCCAGCCGATATCCGAGGCGGTGAACATCGTGTCGCCCGCGCGGCCTTCGAAGATGTATTCCATCGACGACGCGAGCGCGACCGCATAGCCGCCGACGTCGCGCTGGACGCCCTTCGGCTTGCCCGTCGTGCCCGACGTGTAGAGGATGTACGATGGTTCGTTCGATTCGAGCCATTCGCACGGAACCTGCGCGTCGTGGTACTGCTCGCGCAGCGGCTCGTAGTCGACGATATAGCTCGCGTTCAGGCGCTCGGGCGCGAGTTGCCGGTCGATCAGCAGCACGTGCTGCGGCGCGTGTTGCGCGCGCGACATCGCCTCGTCGACGAGCGGCGTGTAGTCGATCACCTTGCCGCCGCGCGCGCCTGCGTCGGCGCTCACGATCAGCACGGGCTTCGCGTCGTCGATGCGCGCGGCCAGCGATGGCGCCGCGAAGCCGCCGAACACGACCGAATGGATCGCGCCGAGCCGCGCGCATGCAAGCATCGCGAACACGGCTTCGGGAATCATCGGCAGATAGATCAGCACGCGCTCGCCGCGCGTCACGCCGAGCGAGCGCATCACGGCGGCCATGCGGTTCACTTCGGCGTGGAGTTCGGCGTAGGTGTAGCGGCGCTCGATGCCGGTCTCGGTCGAGACGTAGACGAGCGCGTTCTGCTGCGAGCGCGTGGCGAGATGGCGGTCGACCGCGTTGAAGCACAGGTTCGTGCGGCCGCCGCAGAACCAGCGCGCGAAGGGCGGGTTCGAGCGGTCGAGCACGGCATCGAACGGGGTCTCCCAATGAATGCGCGACGCTTCGCGCCGCCAGAAACCTTCGGGATCGTCGATCGATTCACGGTGAAAATCGCGGTAACTGCTCATGAAAGTCTCCTCCCTGATACTGATGCGGCCGGACCGGCGTTATGGATTTTTTTTCAGGATAGTGCAGTGCAGCGTAAGCGGGCAACGCGGGTTCTCCATGATTCGCCGCAGGGTTGCGGCGTCGCCGCGTATTTGTTTGACGCAGGTCTATTCGGCGTCGCGCTCGACTTCAGTCTAGTCGAGCGCCATATCGGCGTATGAATCGGCATACGAACGCTCGGCGGCCGGCAAGGCGGCGCGCGCACCGGGTGTCGGCGCCGCACGCCGTTGCGGGGCCGCGCGCCAGCGCCGGAGCCGGTGGCAGGCTGCCTCGACGGCCGTGTCCAGCGCGGCCCGCACGGCGGGGCTGAGATCGGCGCCATAGGCGCCGGGTTCGAGCGGCTGCACGCCGATCAGCACGATCCGGCGCGGTGCGCAGCCCTTGAGCTGCGCGCACGCGAGCGCACCGCCGAAATCCATCAGATGCAGGCCCTTGCTGCGCGCGTGCAACTGCTCGACGGCGGCGTCGTCGACGCATACGCGCAGCGTGCCCGGCGCGAGGCCGAAATCGACGGATTTGATGACGATCATTTTCCTGGCGGATTCGACGAGCGGCAGCAGGGCGCGCCCCTGCGTTCCGCCATTGGCCACGTCCACGTTCGGCGCGCATTGCCAGAGCATCCTCAGATGCTCGACGGCGCGCACGCCAACGCCGGCGTCGCCCCACTGGATGTCGCCGAGGCCGAGGACGACGATGCGTCCGCGCATGGGCAACGTGGTGTGACGGGCTTCACGGCTTCGGTTCAGGTTCACTTGGAGTTCGACGCAGAAAATTCGGAATTCGGAATAATCTTGGGTCGCTCCGAATCTGGATTAGATTTATATCAAAGTCAGTGGAAATTTTACGATTAATTCAACTCTCTCTGCATTGCTTAACGTTTTTCCGTAGGCGGATGCGCTGAAAGGCATAAAAAAGAGCGCCCGCAGGCGCTCTTTTTCGTATCGGCGAGTACCGATGAAAGCCGGCCCGCTCAGTTCCCCGGCTTCACGACCACGGTGCAGGTCGTGCCGGCGGCGAGGATCATGCCGTCCGGCACCTTGTCGATATGGATACGTACCGGCACGCGCTGCGCGAGGCGCACCCAGTTGAACGTCGGGTTCACGTCGGCGAGCAGTTCGCGGCTTTGCGGATTGTCGCGGTCGTAGATGCCGCGCGAAATGCTCTCGACGTGACCCTCGAGCGTGCCGCCGCTCATGAGCTTGATCTCGGCCTTGTTGCCGATCTTCACGTGCGGCAGCTTCGTTTCCTCGAAGTAGCCGTAGACCCAGTACGAGTGGCTGTCCACGACGGCGAGCTTCGCCTGCCCCGCGATCGCGTAGTCGCCCTTGAACACCTGCAGGTTCGTCACGTAGCCGTCGACGGGCGAGATGACGCGCGTGCGCGAGAGATTGAGCCTCGCGGCGTCGAGCGTGGCGAGCGCCTGCTCGTATTGCGCCTGCGCGGCGTTCGCCGTGTGCGATGCGTTCTCGCGGTTTTCCTTCGAGACGACGAGGCTGTCCATGTCGGCGCGGCGCTTTGCGTCGTCCTCGCGCATCGTCAGCTCGGCCTTGCGCGCGGCGACGGCGGCCTGCGCTTCTTCCACGGCGATCTGATAGTGCGACGGGTCGATCTGCATCAGCAGGTCGCCCTTGTGGACGAACTCGTTGTCGCGCGCGGGCAGCTCGACCACGGCGCCGGAGACGTCGGGCGCGATGTTGATGACTTCGGCGCGCACGCGGCCGTCGCGGGTCCACGGCTCGTCCATGTAGTGGACCCACAGCACGCGTCCGGCCAGGATGGCGATGACGAAGATGATCGCCGTTGCAATAAAGCCGACGATGTTTCGGAGTGTCATGATTATTCGGTTAATTCAGCGGTTCAACGATAGACGGCGAGCCCGAGCGCGCAGCACACGATCACGAGCAGGCTCACGCGAAAGAGGGAGGGGTGCCAGACGATGCGGTACATGCCCATGCGGGCCAGTGCGGAATCGAGCACCCAGGTGATCGCCGAGCCGAGGATGAACAGCAGGACGATCGCCGGAATGTAGGCGTCGAGAAATGCGACGTCACGCGGCATGGCGGACTCCTTGCGGCGCGCTCCCGTGTCCGGCGAGCGGCGAGAGCGGCGAAAGTGGAGATTGCGGATCGATGAGCGCGGTCCGGATGAAATGCAGATGGCTGAGGATGCGCTGCAACTGACGGCGCTCCTCGCGCGGCGCCTCGAAGCTCTGCAGCACCGCGTGGCCCGCGTCGATGGCCGCGTCGGTCGCGGCGAGCGCCTTCTCGTGGCGGCGCGAACCGGGGCGCGCGAAGAGCGCGCCCACGGCCCCGAGCATCGCGTGGATCGCTTCGCGCCACGCCGTGCCCGCCGCGTAGCGCGGATGCGCGGGCAGCGTCGCGAGTTCGTGGCGCAGGTCGATCGCGGCATTGCCCACTTCGAGCACCGAGAAGAGCCAGCGCATCGTGTCGCGCTTGAGCGCGTCGTCGGCGCCCGCGAGTGCGTTGATCTGGAACATCAGATCGCGCGCGCCGCTCTCGAAGTGGTTGCGCAGCCCGTTCAGACGCGTGCGGCAGGCGTGGACGGCCTGGCCGCGCAGATCGGCGAAAAGACGGTTGCGCAGCCACGGCGTCGAGGGCGGGAGGAACACGGCGAACGCCGCCGCCGACACGATCATCGCCGCGATGAGCGCGAGCGCGTCGTTGAGGAAGCCGCCCGGGTTGTACTGGATCACGTTGTCGGGGCCTGAGAGAAAGCACAGGAAGATGCAGTAGCCCATGCCGTAGCCCGCGTAACGCGGCCGCGTCGTGAGGAACACGCCGAACGCGAGCGCGGGCGCGAGCACGACGGCGAGCAGCGGGAAGCCGTCGATGTGTGGGAACACGCCGAACGTGAGGATCATGCCGACGAGCGTTGCGATCACCGTTCCCACGGCCATCTGGCTCGCGGTGCGTGCCGGGAACGGCGACGCCGATGCGAGCGCGCACGTCGCCGCCGCGATGAGCACGAGGTTCGTGCCGCTCGGCCAGGCCGTGGCGATCCAGAACGCGCCGAGCAGCGACATCACGATCGCCGCGCGCAGTCCCGCGACGCCCGCCGCGATCCAGTTCGTCTTCGGCACGTAGCGCGCGATCCACTTCTCGCGCGCGTGCGTGTCGACGGCGAGCGACGCGTACGTGTCCGTGTATTCGTGCATCTCGTGGATGAAGCGATAAAGCAGCTCGGTCGCCGTGTCGAAGTCGAGCAGGTTTTCCGCGCCGCTTGCCGCGAGTTCCGCACGCGTCGCGCGCACGCGCTTCGGGAGCGTCGCGCGCCACGCTTCGAGCTGCTGCGAGACGTGCGCGGCGTCGGCGGCCGTGAGCACCGGCTCGCCGCACTTCGCGAACAGCGGCGCGATCTCGCGGAAATACGGTTCGAGCGCTTCGACGGTCGATGAGGCGTTTTCGCTGCGCAGCCGGTTCATCAACTGATGCAGCGCGTGAAAGCGCGTGGAGGCGGTCATGAACTCGCTGTTCAGGCGTGCGAGGCGCCCGGCCTTGCTGCGCGACTCGGGCGACTCGAAGATGGCGCTGCTGCGGTTCGCCTCGAAATTGACCACGTCGGCGACGAAACGCGCGTTGGTCGCCTCGATCTGCAGGCGCTCGACGCGGCCCGCGAGCGCGGCCGACACGTAATCGACGAACGACGCGAAGCGCTGGCGCACCGTCGAGCGCAGCAGCTCGCCCGTGTATTGCGGAAACACGACCGCGCTGACGATGCCCGAGCACACGATGCCGAGCGTGATTTCGGCGACGCGCGTGAGCGCCGACATGAACGCGGCGTCGGGATGCTGCGAGGCCGGGAAGCCGATCAGCGCGGCGGTGTAGCCCGCGAGGACGAAGCCGTACGAGCGGAAGTTGCGGTTGCGCGCGGCGCCGGCCGTGCAGATGCCGACCCACAGCGCGGTCGAGGCGATGAACAGTTCGGGCTGCTGGGCGAAGAGGCCGATCAGCGCGAGCATTACCACGAGGCCGACGAGCGTGCCGCAGATCCGGTAGAAGCTTTTCGCGAACACCATGCCGCTTTGCGGCTGCATCACGATGAAGACCGTGGTCATCGCGGTGCGCGGCTGCGGCAGGTCGAGCTTCATCGCGATGCCGAGCGCGAGCAGCGCCGCGGCAATCGCCTTGAACAGATAGATCCAGACGAGGCCGTCGGTGCGCGCCCAGTCGGCGACGGCTGTGGCAAGACGCGGGGATAGGGGGGAAGACGCCTGCATGCGCGTGGCCTTACTCGTCGCGTTGGGCCGCGCCGCTGGTCCGTGCAGCCGCCGCGTTCGCGTCAGGGAGCTTCGGCGCGAGCAGCGCGGCGGGCGCGAGCGGCACGTCGCGGGTCTTCTTGCCGTGGGCGGGCAGTTGCTCGGCGTCGGTCGGACCGGCCATCGCCGGCGCACCCGCCTGATCGAGCGCGCCGCCGCCGAGCGCCGCCTCCAGCGCGGCATGTGCGGTGAGGCGCTCCGCCTGGATGCGCGCCAGACCCTGCTGCGCCGCGAGCAGTTCTTTTTGCGCGATCAGCACGTTCACGTAGTCGGTCAGACCACGGCGGTAGCCTTCCTTCGCGAGATCGAAGTTGCGCTGCGCCGCCGCGACCGAGCGATGCGCGTCTTCGTCCTGGGTCGCGAGCGAGCGCATGCGTACGACCTGATCGGCGATGTCCTTGAGCGCGGTGACGATGGTCTGGTTGTACTGCTCGACGGCGATGTCGTAGGCCGCCGCCTGCGCGCCGAACTGCGCGCGCAGGCGTCCGCCGTCGAAGATCGGCAGCGAGAGTGCGGGGCCGCCGCTGTAGCTGCCGCTCATCGACTTGAGGAACTGGAACAGCGGGCCCGCCGCTGCGTAGCCGCCCATCGAGACGAGCAGGTTCACGTTCGGATAGAAGCCGGCCTTCGCGACGTCGATGCCGCGCGCCTGCGCGGCCACGGTCCAGCGCGCCGCGACGATGTCGGGGCGATGGCCGATCAGCTCGGCGGGCAGCGCCGACGGCAGACCTGCCGGGCTCGCGAGCGAGAGCGCGGGGCGCGCGATCGACTCGCCCGCGCCCGGTCCCTTGCCGGCGAGCGCCGCAAGCTGGTTCTTGCCGAGCGCGATCTCTTCGTCGAGCGCATCGACCTGGCGTTCGTACTCGGGCAGCGGCGTCTCTGCCTGGCTCACTTCGAGCTGCGTGCCGATGCCGCCCGCAAGGCGCTTCTGCGCGAGCGCGAGGATGTTTTGCTGCTCGTGAAGCGTCTGGTTCGCGATGTCGAGTAGCGCGTAGTTCATCGAAAGTTCGATGTACGCGCGCGTCACGTTGACTTCGAGTTCGAGCTGCGCGGCGCGCGCATCGGCGGCGCTCGCGTGGGCGAGGTCGAGTGCGCGCCCGGCGCTGTTCTTGTCCTCGCCCCACAGGTCGAGGTGGTACGAGAAACCGAGCGTTGCGGTGTTGTTCCAGGTATTCGCGCCGGCGAGCGGGCCGGGGCCGTAGTAGACGTTGTCGGACCAGTGCTGGCGCTGGACCGACATGTTGCCGTTGATCTGCGGCAGGAGGCCCGCCGCGGCGACACCCGCCATCGAGCGTGCTTCACGCACGCGCGCCTGCGCGGCGGCGAGCGACGGGTTGCCCGCGATGGCGGCGTCGATCCACGCGTTCAATTGCGGATCGTCATAGCTTCGCCACCAGTCGCCGGCGGGCCAGCTTGCGTCGGCGTTGGCCGAGCGGATGGCCGATCCGGCGTCGAGTTGCGACGCGTCGGCCTGCTTCGTCTGCGGTGCGATGCCCCCGGTGCTGGCGCAACCCGCGATTATCAACGAGAACGTAAGAACTGCGACAGTGGCAAGTCCTTGCGGTGCCGGAGGCTGCACAATTTACTCCCTTTCGTGGCTATAGAACACTGGGGGCATTATATTTTTTGATCTATTCCCGAATAACGGGTAAGAATGCAAGGCATTCTTGCGAGGCTTGAGACAATGGGCCTTGCAAAATATGTAACAATCCTTATGTCAAACAAGGATAGGTATGGATACGCTCCAAAACATGCGGGTATTTGTGCGGGTGGTCGAGGCGGGCAGCTTCACGGGCGCCGCCCAACACATGAATACGACGACGGCCTACGCGTCGCGCGCGGTGTCGGATCTGGAGGCGCATCTGCGCACGCGCCTGCTGAACCGCACGACGCGCCGCATCGCGCTTACCGAGGCGGGCGAGCGTTACCTGCAGCGCTGCGAGCAGATCCTGGCGTATGTCGACGAGGCGGAAGCGGAGGCGGGCCACGCGCAGGCGCAGCCCTCGGGCAAGCTCAAGATCCACGCGATGACGAGCTTCGGCCAGCACTACGTCGTGCCGGCCGTGGGGGCGTACCAGCAGCTCTATCCCGATGTGAATGTGGAACTGACCCTCGCGCAGCGCATGCCGGACCTGCTCGACGAGGGCTACGACGTGGCGCTCGTCCTCGCGACCGACCTGCCGGATTCGGGCTTCGTCTCGCAGCGCATCGCGAGCGCATTCAGCATCGCGTGCGCGGCGCCCGGGTATCTGGAACGCTGCGGCGTGCCGAAGACACCCGCCGATCTCGCGAACCACACCTGCCTGCAGCTCATGACGCCGGTTTTCCCGGTTTCGCAGTGGCAGTTCGCCGGCCCCGGCGGCGACGAGACGATCAACCTCGGCCCGGCGACGTTCCAGGTGAACGTCGCGGAGGCGATGGCCGTCGCGGTGCGCGAAGGGATGGGCATCGGCCTGCTGCCGATCTATTCGGCCATCAGCGGGCTGCGCAGCGGCGAACTCGTCTGGATCCTGCCCGAGTACAAGTCGCAGGAGATGAACGTTTATGCGATGTACCCGTCGCGTCAGTATCTCGACGCGAAGATCCGCACCTGGGTGGAACTGCTGCGCGAGAAACTGCCCGTCACGCTCGCGAGCGATCAGGTCGAGTTGCGCAGGTTCGCGCGCACCTGAGGCGGGTGATTGCAGCGTTTGAGCTTGGCCTTGCTACTGGCCTCGCTCGTGACACGCTGTTACACGTGAGGCGCATCGCAACACTTCCTTACGCCCGGGCTCACGGCGCTTTGCTAACGTGGCGGAACTCGTTTTCTCCAACGTTCAATTCGCCCGACCCCGAGGATTTCCATGAATACGCATCTGATGATCGGCATCGCCGTGACGATGGGCCTGATCGGCATCGCGGCTTCGCGCGACCTGCTGCGGATGCGCCGCGCGCAGCTTCAGCCGGTGTCGCTGCGCGCGCGGCGCGACACCAACGCGCCTTCGCGGCCGCGCGGCCTGCGCTGAGCGTGCGGCGCTTCATCAGTCAGATTTCGACGACCTTGCCCCACGCGAACGCGGGGTTCTCGGGCTGCCCGGTGCGGCGGTCGCGATAGCCGCGCGGGTTGCACACGACGCGCGTGCCGTTGGTCGTGTAATCGAAGCACGAGTGCGTGTGCCCGTGCACCCATAGCGCGACGGGCGCGCGCACCAGCGCGTCGAGGTGGTTCACGAAGCCCGCCGACACCCGATCGTCGGCATAGCGCGCCGCAAGGCTCTGCCGGTGAGGCGCATGGTGCGTGACGACGATCGTCTTGCCCGCGAACGGTTTGTCGAGTTCGGCCTTCAGCCACGCGAGCGTGTGCGCGTGCAGCGCGAGCGAGTCCTGCGGCGTGAAATCGCGCCCTGCCGCGTCGGGGCTGTCCGGCCACGACACCTGGATCAATCCGCGAAAGTCGAGCATCACGCGTTGGGCCGCGGCGATCGCCTCGGCGCGGGCCGCGTCGTCGGCGCCGAAGAGCGCGAAGTCCGTCCACAGCGTCGTGCCGAGCACGCGCCAGCGCCCGTCCGGATCGACGAGCGCTGCGTTGTTCAGGAAGTGCACGTTGTCGAGCGTCGATGCCGCGTCGCGCATCGACGTTTCCAGGGCGCCGAATTCGCCGTCGTAATACTCGTGGTTGCCCGGCACGTAGACGACCGGCACCTGCGGATCGAACGTTTCCGCCGCCCAGCGCAGGCCGAGCGCGTGGTTGTGGATGTCACCCGCGAGCACGACGAGATCGGCCTCTGCGTGCGGGATCGTGTCGGGCTCGTCGTTCTCCAGATGCAGGTCGGACAGCACGCGGATCTTCACAGTTTCGGCTCCATGTCGATTGTTTTGGCGCGCGTGCTCAGCGCAGCACCTTGCCCGGATTCATCAGATTCAGCGGATCGAGCGCGGCCTTGATCGCGCGCATCAGCTTCAGTTCGACGGCGCTCTTGTAATGCGCCGCCTCGTCGATTTTCAGTTGCCCGAGGCCATGCTCCGCGCTGATCGTGCCGCGATGGCGCTGCACGCTGTCGTAGACGATGCGGTTCAAGGTTTTCTCGTTTTCCGCGAGGAAACACTTCGGATCGCCGCCTTCGGGCGCCTGCACGTTGTAGTGCAGATTGCCGTCGCCGAGGTGGCCGAACGTCACCATGCGCGCGCCCGGCACCGTGCGCGCGATTTCGGCGTTGGTTTCCTCGATGAAATGGCCGATGCGCGAAATCGGCACGCCGATGTCGTGCTTCACGTTCAGCCCTTCCTGCGCCTGGGCGAGCGGAATGTGCTCGCGCAGATTCCAGAACGCCTGCGATTGCGCGAGGCTTTCGGCGACCACGGCGTCTTCCACGAGACCTTCTTCGAGCGCCGCTTCCATCAGACGTTCGAAGAGCGCGCGCGCGTGTTCTTCGCTTTCGTTGTCGGAGAGTTCGAGCAGCACGATCTGCGCGTGGCGCGCTTCGAACGGATAGCGCACCTGCGGGAAATGGCGCCCGACGAGCTGCATGCAGAAGTCCGACATCAGCTCGAAGCCGGTCAGCAGCGGTCCGGCGTGTGCTTGCGCGAGCGAGAGGAAATCGAGCGCGGCGTGCGCGGAGCCGAGTGCCGCGAGCGCGGTGACGCGCGCGGCCGGCTGCGGATGCAGCTTCATCACGGCGGCGGTGATGACGCCGAGCGTGCCTTCGGCGCCGATGAACAGGTCCCGCAGATCGTAGCCCGTGTTGTCCTTGCGCAGTCCGCGCAGGCCGTCCCAGATCTCGCCCTCGGGCGTGACGATTTCGAGCCCGAGGCACAGCTCGCGCGTGTTGCCGTAGCGCAGGACGCCGGTGCCGCCCGCGTTCGTCGAGAGATTGCCGCCGATCGTGCAGCTGCCCTCGGCCGCGAGCGAGAGCGGGAAGAGGCGTCCGGCATCGGCCGCGCGCGCCTGGACGTCGGCGAGGATCACGCCCGCTTCGACGGTGATCGTGTTGTTGTGCGGATCGATCTCGCGCACGCGGTTCAGGCGCCGCAGGCTCAGCACGGCCTGCCGGCCCGACGTGTCGGGCGTCGCGCCGCCCGCGAGGCCGGTGTTGCCGCCTTGCGGCACCAGCGCCACGCGGTGCGCGTGCGCGAGCTTCACGATGGCCGCGACTTCGGCGGCATCGGCCGGGCACAGCACGGCGCGTGCGGCGCCCTGATAGCGGCGTCGCCAGTCGCCGAGGTAGGGCGCGGCGTCCTGGGCGTCGGTCAGGACGTACTGCGCGCCGATCGCGGCGGCGCAGGCTTCGAGAAAGGCGGTGTCGGTATTGGCCGGACTCATGATGTTCGAGCGGTGGGCGCGCGCGGAGGCCGCGGGCGTCGCATGTAACGGTTGGGCAGAAGGTTTAGTGTGACACGGCGCGCCTCGCCGCGCGCGTGCGCGCCCGGGTGGGCGCCGTGGCGCGACGGTGTATCGACGGCGCAAGCAAGCTGCGCACTCCGTTCGCCGTCTTTCCGGCTGGCGCGGCTGTGGTGACGTTCGCGCGAACGCATGCCGGCGCTTTCACACCGTTTTCACGTCTCTTCGCGCTTGCGTCGCTTCGCCGCGCGCTTGAACGGCGCGACGTAGGCGAGCGCGCAGACGAAGAAACCGAGCGCGAGTGCGGCTTCGATCCAGCCGGGCAGGTTGCCCGGCGCCGGGTCGGTCATGCCGCGCACGATGCCTTCGGCGAAGTAGAGCAGCACGAGCATCGACGCCCACTGCAGCGTATAGACACGGCGGCGCAGCACGCCGGGCAGCGCGGCGAGGAGCGGCAGCGCCTTCAGCACGAGCGCGCTGCCGCCGGGGCGCAGCGGCGCAAGCCGCCATTCCCAGGCGATGCAGAGGATCGCAAGCGCCGCGAGCGTGGCGAACGCGCCGAGCGCGGCGTAGCGGTTCGGCGTGAAGGTGCTGCCGATATCGCCCGCGACGTTGCCCGAAATGTCGTCGCGCCCGCTCATGGCCGTTCGCCCAGTGCAGTCGCCGTGCGCGCGAGCCGCGCGCCGAGCGCGACCGCAAGCGCTTTTTCGTCGGCGGACAGGCCGTGGCTGCGGCCATCGGCGCGCGCGTGGTGCGACGCGCCGTACGGCGTGCCGCCGCCTTGCGTCGTCGTGAGCGCGCTTTCGGTATAAGGGATGCCCACGAGCAGCATGCCGTGATGCAGGAGCGGCAGCATCATCGAAAGCAGCGTGCTCTCCTGGCCGCCGTGGAGGCTTCCCGTCGACGTGAACACGCACGCGGGCTTGCCGGCCAGCGCGCCGGAGAGCCACTGCGGCGTGGTGCCGTCGAGGAAGTATTTGAGCGGCGCGGCCATGTTGCCGAAGCGCGTCGGCGAGCCGAGCGCCAGACCCGCGCATTCTTCGAGGTCGCGCAGTTCGGCGTAGGGCGGGCCGTCTTCGGGGATGTCGGGCTGCGTGGCTTCGCAGACGGTCGAGACCGGCGGCACGGTCCGCACGCGGGCCTCGGCGCCAGGGACGCTGTCGATGCCTTGGGCGATCGCTCGCGCCAGTTCGAGCGTTGCGCCGTGCCGGCTGTAATAGAGCACAAGGATGGGTTTCATAAGCCTCGTCGATGGACGGGATATTATAAAGGCCGGGTTGGCCGTTCATCGGCGCATCGTTTTGGCGCATTGGTTTCAGGAAAGCAGACAGATGGACGTGTTGTCGACGATTCGCATCGATCTGGACATCGTGAAGCGGCTCGCGCGCTTCGCCGTGCGGCGCAGCCGTGAAGACCGTATCGCGCAGGTCGCGGGCAGCCTCACGTTCACGACGCTGCTCTCGCTCGTGCCGCTCGCGACGGTCGCGTTCGCGCTGTTCACGGCGTTTCCGATCTTCGCGTCGTTCCAGAATTCGCTGCAGGCGTTTCTGGCCGACCACCTGATGCCCTCGCAGATCAACAGCCAGATCTTCAGGTACCTCAACCAGTTCGCGTCGAAGGCCCGCGGCCTCACGACGATGGGCATGATCGTGCTGGTCGTCACGTCGGTGATGACGATGATGACCGTCGAATCCGCGTTCAACCTGATCTGGCGCGTGCGCAAGTCGCGGCCGCTCGCGCAGCGCGTGCTCGTCTACTGGTCGATCCTCACGCTCGGGCCGATCCTCATCGGCGTGAGCCTGTCGATCTCGTCGTATCTGTTCACGCGTTCGTTCGCCCTCGCGACCGGGCAGCACGTCTCCGGGCTGTTCGACTGGACGCTCGCGGGCGCGACGCTGCCGCTCACGGCGCTCGCGTTCACGATGCTCTACGTCTATCTGCCGAACTGCCGCGTGCAGTGGCGCGATGCCGTGGTGGGCGGCATCGCGGCGGCCGTCGCGTTCGAATGCGCGAAGCGCGGCTTCGGCTACTACGTGCGGCGCATTCCGACCTACACGGCCGTCTACGGCGCGTTCGCCGCCGCGCCGATGTTCCTGCTCTGGATGTATCTGAGCTGGTTCATCACGCTCGTCGGCGCGATGATCACGTCCGCGTTGCCGGAGATCCGCACGGGGCGCTTCGACCGGCCGCGCTTTGCGGGCAGCGATCTGCTCGACGCGCTCGAACTGCTCGCGCGCCTCGCTCACGCGCTCGATGCGGGGCAGCCTGGCCGCACCGCGGATCAGCTCGCGCAGATGCTGCGGCGCGACCTCGCGACCGTGACGCGGCTTATCGACGACATGGAACAGGACGAACTCGTCGCGCGTCTGGAGAACGACGGCGCAAAGCCGCATTTCGTGCTGGTCGCGAATCCGGCGCGCATCCCGGTGGCGAGACTGTTCGAGCGCTTCGTGATCGACCGGAAGGAACTCGCGTATCAGCTCAATCTGAAGTCGAGCGGCATCGACGCGAAAACGCTGCTCGATGCGCTCGACAACGACAAGCTCTCGGTTTCTCTTGCCACGTTGCTGGCGGCGCGGCGCGCGCAGGTGGGCGATGCGGTGGAGGATGGCGGGCAACCGCGCCCGTCGATGCCGCATCAGGCGGCGTGAAGAGGTGAAACGGCCGCGTGCCGGGATCTACCCGGCGCGAGCGGCCAGTCGTACTAGATCGAAATCCTTCCGCGGCAGATATCGGAGAACATCATCCAGTCGCCCATCAGGCTGTAGATCGGGTGACGGAACGTGGCCGGGCGGTTCTTCTCGAACGCGAAGTGGCCGACCCAGGCAAACCCATAGCCGCAGATGACCGCCGCCGGCAGCCAGAGCCAGTGGCCGGTGGCGACGGCCATCGCGACGCAGCCGATCACGCCCAGCGAGCCGACGAAGTGCAGCCGCCGCGACGAGAGGTTCTGGTGCTCGCTCAGGTAGTACGGATAGAACTCCGCGAAATTCGCGAAGTGCTCGGAGTGGGTTGCATGATTCATCGTCTCCTCCTGTCGATGGGCCTTGGCGTGTCGACCGGAGTTAGTGCTTCAGCACTTACTCCGGTCCCATGGCGCCTGGCCCCATCCCATGCGGAGCGGTCGCGCCGGCGTGCCTCACGCGCTGTCCGGACGCCGCACAGGGGACCGTTCACGAATCCATTTTCCGGCGATCCGCCAGACGGCGCAATCGGGTTTGACGGTACGTGATTTCGGGCGCATTTTCCGTGCGCGGCCCTGCCTATCGCTGTGTGGCGAATGCGTAGAGCGCGTCGAGCGTCGCGTCCGGCTGCTCGGTCATCAGTGCGTGGCCTGCATCGAGCGTCACCGTGTCGACCGGCACGCCGGCCTGCGCGAGCGCATCGGCGAGCGCGCGCGACGCGCGCGGCGGCGTCATTGCGTCGAGCCGTCCCATCACGAACCGCACCGGGCAATGCACCTTCGTCGCGCTCGCGAGTCCGTCCGCGTAATCGTTGCAGGCCGCGAAATCGGTATGGAAAAGTTGCGGCTCGCCGCGCGCCGAGACGCGCTCCATCAGCCGCTGGTTCACGCCGCGCAGCCAGAAGCCCGGACCCGGGCTCGACGGCTTGGCGGCGAGCGTCGAATGCGACCACTGGTTGACGAGCGCGATCGCTTCGGGCTCGCGCTCGCGGGCGGCGTCGAGCAGCGCGGGCGAGACCGTCATCGGGAACGCCGTGGCGACGAGCGCCACGCGCCGCGCGCGCGACGGATGGCGCGCGGCGAATTCGAGCGCGACGAGCGAGCCCATGCTGTGCCCCGCGACGAACGCCTCCTGAACGCCGAGCGCATCGAGCAGCGCGGCGAGCCAGTCGGCGAGCGCGCCGATGCTCGTGAGCGCTGGGCCCGCGCTGCGCATGTGGCCGGGCAGATCGACGGCGAGCACGGAAAAGCCGTGATGCGCGAAGTAGCGCGATTGCAGGCCCCAGACGCTGTGATCGTGCTGCGCGCCGTGTACGAACACGGCGACGGGCCGCGCCGGATCGAACGCTCGCGCGCCGGTGTAGGCGTAGACCGGCTTGCCTTCCACGTCGACGATCATGGCGCCTCCTTGCGGGCGGTCTTCTGCGAGTCTTTCTGCGACGCCTTCAGCGCGCGTTTGAGATCGTCGATGAGATCGTCGGGGTCTTCGAGTCCGATGGACAGACGGATCATGCCTTCCGTGATGCCCGCCGCGGCGAGCGCGGCGGCGTCCATGCGGAAGTGCGTCGTCGAGGCGGGGTGGATCACGAGCGAGCGCGCGTCGCCCACGTTCGCGAGATGCGAGAAAAGCGACAGCGCTTCGATGAAGCGCTTGCCCGCCTCGCGTCCTCCGCGCAGGTTGAAGCTGAACACGGCGCCGGCGCCGCGCGGCAAGAGGCGCTTCGCGAGTACGTGATCCGGATGGTCCGGCAGTTCGGGGTACGCGACCGACTCGACGGCCTCGTTCGCGACGAGAAATTCGACGACGCGCCGCGTGTTCGCGACGTGCCGCTCCATGCGCAGCGGCAGCGTCTCGATGCCCTGCAGCAGTTGCCACGCGGCCTGCGGATGCAGGCACGCGCCGAAGTCGCGCAAACCTTCCCGGCGCGCGCGCAGCAGGAACGGCGCGACGGTGCTCTCCTCGGTGAAGACCATGCCGTGAAAACCGGCGTACGGTTCAGTGAATTCCGGAAAGCGGCCCGATGTCTCGAAGTCGAACGTGCCGCCGTCCACGAGCACGCCGCCGATCGTCGTGCCGTGGCCGCCGAGGAATTTCGTCGCCGAGTGATAGACGAAATCCGCGCCGTGGTCGAACGGGCGCAGCAGATACGGCGTCGTGAACGTGGAGTCGACGAGCAGCGGCACGCGATGATCGTGCGCGATCTGCGCGAGCGCCGCGATGTCGAGCACGTCGAGGCCCGGGTTGCCGAGCGTTTCGCCGAACAGCAGACGCGTGTTCGGCCGCAGCGCGGCGCGCCAGGCGTCGAGGTCGCCGGGTTTGACGAACGTCGTCTCGATGCCGAAGCGCCGCAGCGTGTAGTCGAGCAGGTTGTGCGAGCCGCCGTACAGCGCCGCCGACGCCACGATGTGCGCGCCCGCGCCCATGAGCGTGGCAATCGCGAGATGCAGCGCGGCCTGGCCGCTCGCGGTGCCGATCGCGCCCGCGCCGCCCTCCAGCGCGGCGACGCGCTCCTCGAAGACGGCGACCGTCGGGTTCGAGATGCGCGAATAGACGTGCCCCGCACGCTCCATGTTGAAGAGCGCCGCGGCGTGGTCGGTATCGCGGAAGCTGAACGAGGTGGTCAGGTAGAGCGGTGTCGCGCGGGCGCCGGTGGCGGGGTCGGGTGCCGCGCCGGCATGTAGCGCGAGCGTGTCGAAACGGGTATCGGGCATCGTGTCTGCTGGCCGGCGCTTGACCGGCGTCCGGGATAGAGTGGGGCAATCGTATCATTGCCGCCGCTGCGCCGAGGGGCTTTCCTCGGGCATGGACGCCGGATGCGGTCCGCGCAAACGGTTTTTCGTGCCAGATTGCGGCGGACGGCTTTTCCGACGGTCAGGCGGCGCGGCTCTGATCGGTCTTTCGTGACGCTTGCCCGTTGGCTTTCCTTTTGGCGGCCTTTCCGCTAGGATCGAAAACAGGTAGGTATCTATTCAGCATCTCCCCCCATCTACGCGGCATTTCCAGGAGACCCATCATGCGCGTGAGCGACATCCTCAAGGTCAAGGGCAACGTGCTCTTCACCGTCACGCCCGACACCTTGTTGCAGGACGCAGTGAACACCATGGCCGAGCACGACATCGGCTCGCTGGTCGTCATGGAGTATGGCGACCTCGTCGGCATGCTGACTTTCCGCGAGGTCATCTTCACGTTGCGCGCGAACAGCGGCAGCGTCGGCACCTCGACGATCCGCAAGCTCATGGACGATCACCCCATCACCTGCACGCCCGAAACCGACGTCGACGAAGTCCGCCGCATGATGCTCGAACATCACGTGCGCTATCTGCCGGTGATGGAGAGCCGCACGCTGATGGGCGTGATTTCGTTCTACGACGTCGCGAAGGCGGTGGTCGAGGAGCAGGGCTTCGAGAACCGCCTGCTGAAGGCGTATATCCGCGACTGGCCCGAAGAGGAGCAGCAACAGCAGGCGCGCTGAACGGCGTCCGGCGTCCGTTGTTTTTAAACAGGGAAAAAGCGCGCGTCAGGCGCGCTTTTTCGCGTCTGGTGCCCGCCCAGGATTCAGATTCGCTCCATATCCGATGAACGATCGCCCGATCCCCGTTGCGAGAGACGCCGCGCGCAAACACGCCGGTCATGCGTCGCAGTTCACGCTGCTGCGCGAGCGGCGCTTTGCGCCTTTCTTCTGGACCCAGTTCCTCGGCGCGATGAACGACAACGTGTTCAAGATCGGCTTCACGTCGCTCGTCACGTATCAGGCCGCGCGCTTTTCGGGCGTCGATCCGAAGACCGTCGCGTTCCTCATTTCGGCGATCTTCATCGCGCCGTTCGTGCTCTTTTCCGCGACGTCGGGCCAGGTCGCCGACAAGTACGACAAGGCGATGCTCACGCGTTGGGTCAAGACCTTCGAGATCGCCGTGATGCTGGTCGGCGCCACCGGATTCTGGCTGCACAGCGCGCCGCTGCTTTACGCGTGCACGTTCCTGATGGGCGTCCATTCGACCGTGTTCGGGCCGGTCAAGTACGCGTATTTGCCGCAAAACCTCGGCACGGATGAACTCGTCGGCGGGAACGGACTCGTCGAAATGGGCACGTTCGTCGCGATCCTGCTCGGGACCATTGTCGGCGGCGTGGCGGCGGGACTAGGCGCCGCGGATGGGGGTGCCGCCGGAGGCACGCCCGCCGGGGCCGTGTGGCTCGGCGGCCTGTGCATCGCCGTGGCGCTCGCCGGACGCGTGGTGTCGGCGTTCGTGCCGCCGTGCGCCCCGTCGCAGCCGGGGCTGCGCATCAACTGGAATCCGGTCTCCGAAACCTGGCGCAACCTGAGGCTCGCCCACGGCAACCGCACGGTGTTCCTGAGCCTGCTCGGCATCTCGTGGCTGTGGTTCGTCGGCGCGACGTTTCTCTCGTCGTTCTTCAATTTCGCGAAGGACGTGCTCTCGGCTGACCCCGACGTCGTGACCGTGCTGCTCGCGATGTTCTCGCTGGGCATCGGCGTCGGCTCGCTGCTCTGCGAGCGGCTTTCGCGCAGGCGCATCGAGATCGGGCTCGTGCCGCTCGGCTCGATCGGCATGAGCGTGTTCGGCATCGACCTGTTCTTCGCGAGTCACGCGCTGCCCGCGGCGGCGCAACTGCTGTCGGTCGGCGAATTCTTGAGCGTGGCGGCGCACTGGCGCGTGCTCGCGGATCTGTTCCTGCTCGCGATGTTCGGCGGCTTCTACAGCGTGCCGCTCTACGCGCTGATCCAGAGCCGCAGCGAGCCGAGCCATCGCGCGCGCATCATCGCCGCGAACAACATCCTCAATGCGTTCTTCATGATCGTGTCCGCGCTGATGGCGATGGCGCTGAGCCGCGCGGGCGTCGGCATTCCGGGCATCTTTCTCACGACGGCGCTGCTGAACATCGTCGTCGCGGCGTACATCTACGCGCTCGTGCCGGAGTTTCTGCTGCGCTTCGTCGCGTGGGTGCTCGTGCATACGTTCTATCGCGTGCGGCTCGTGAACGTCGAGCGCATTCCCGCCGAGGGTCCGGCCGTGCTGGTCTGCAATCACGTGAGCTATGTGGATGCGATCGTCATCATGGCCGAGAGCCCGCGCCCGATCCGCTTCGTGATGGATCACCAGATCTTCAGGAACCCGTTCCTCGGCTGGGTGTTCCGGCACGCGAAGGCGATTCCGATCGCGCCCGCGCATGAGGACGCCGCGCAGCTCGCGGCCGCCTACGACGCGTGCGCCGACGCGCTGGCCGATGGCGACCTCGTCTGCATCTTTCCCGAAGGCAAGCTCACGAAGACGGGCGACATGAACCCGTTCCGTCGCGGCGTGACGGAGATACTGCGGCGCTCGCCCGTGCCCGTCGTGCCGATGGCGCTGCGCGGGCTGTGGGGCAGCGTGTTTTCGCATGAGGCGGAGTTCGTGCAGCCGCATCCGGCGCGGCGCGCGCTGGCGAGCCGGCTCACGCTGGCGGTAGGCGAGCCGATCGCGCCTGACGAAGTGACGCTCGACCGGTTGCAGGAGACCGTGGCCGAGTTGCGCGGGGTTCGGCGCTAGGGCGCGGGCGGCACGGCCCCCGGCTTTATGCGCGGGCGGCGCACCCTGCAGGCTGGCATAATGCTGGACTCCCCCCGATTTTCTTTGGACGACTGCCATGTCCGGCAACACGCTCGGTACGCTTTTCTCCGTCACCAACTTCGGCGAATCCCACGGCCCGGCCATCGGCTGCGTCATCGACGGCTGCCCGCCGGGCATGTCGCTGACCGAGTCCGACATCCAGCATGATCTCGACCGCCGCCGTCCCGGCACGTCGCGCCACGTCACGCAGCGCCAGGAAGCGGACAAGGTCGAGATCCTGTCGGGCGTGTTCGAGGGTACGACGACCGGCACGCCGATCGCGCTCCTGATCCGCAACACGGACCAGCGCAGCAAGGACTACGGCAACATCGTCGAGACCTTCCGGCCCGGCCACGCCGACTACACCTACTGGCAGAAGTACGGTATCCGCGACTATCGCGGCGGCGGCCGCTCGTCGGCGCGCCTGACCGCGCCGACCGTTGCCGCGGGCGCGGTGGCGAAGAAGTGGCTGCGCGAGCGCTTCGGCGTCGAGGTGCGCGGCTACATGTCGGCGCTCGGGGAAATCGACGTGCCGTTCGTCGACTGGACGCACGTGCCGGAGAACCCGTTCTTCGTGCCGAACGCCGACATCGTCCCGCAGCTCGAGGACTACATGGACGCGTTGCGCAAGGACGGCGACTCGATCGGCGCACGCATCAACGTGGTGGCGTCGGGCGTGCCGGTGGGCTGGGGCGAGCCGCTTTACGACCGCCTCGACGCCGACATCGCGCACGCGATGATGGGTATCAACGCGGTGAAGGGCGTCGAGATCGGCGCGGGCTTTGCGAGCGTCGCGCAGCGCGGCTCGTTCCACGGCGACGAACTCACGCCGAACGGCTTCCACGGCAATCACGCGGGCGGCGTGCTCGGCGGGATTTCGACGGGGCAGGACGTCACCGTGTCGATCGCGATCAAGCCGACATCGAGCATCCGCACGCCGCGCCGCTCGATCGACAAGTCCGGCACGCCGTCGACCGTCGAGACGTTCGGCCGCCACGATCCGTGCGTAGGCATCCGCGCGACGCCGATCGCCGAGGCGCTGCTCGCGCTCGTGCTGATCGACCATGCGCTGCGCCATCGTGCGCAGTGCGGGGACGTCGTCGTGCCGACGCCGAAGATTGCGGCCAGCGACGCCTGAGCGGCAACTGAGCGACGCTTGATTGACGCGAAAGGCGGCGCGCAATCCGCGGTGCGGCTGCCTGAGCTTCCGTTGCCCGACGGCGCAATGCCGCCGGTGCCGTCCGCAGACGATCCGCTTGCGCAGCTTCATGCCCAGGCCACCCGATCCGATGCGCGCGCAACCGACTGGTTCGCGCTCGGACGCGCGCTGCTTGCGCGTGCGGGCGCCGACTGGCGGCGTCAGCGCGAGGCGCTTCACGCGCTGACACGCGCCGCGCAACTCGATCCCGATTCCGATCCCACGCTGCTGCACACGGTGGCGCAGCGTGCGTTCATTGCGCGCGAGTGGCCTTTGACCGAGGCCGCCACGGCGCATCTGCTCGCGCGTCATCCCGAAGATGCCAACGCGCTGGTCTGGCGTTCGGCGGCGTGCCAGGCGCGCAACGATTTCGATGAGGCCGAGCGCTTGCTGCGTGTCGCCGACCGGGTCGAACCGGATCACCCCGTCGTGCTGCACAAGCTGGCGCTTTGCGTGAAGGAGCAGGCGCGTTTCGCCGAGGGCGAAGCGCTGCTGCGCGCCGCGCTGCGCCTCGCTCCGCAAAGCGCGCACGCGCGCTTCGATCTTTCCGAACTCGAAATCCGCACGGGTCGTTACGCGGACGGCTGGGCGAACTACGAGGCACGCCTCGAACTCGGCATGGACGGCAACGGAGCGCGTACCGCGCTCGCGACGCTCTGCGCACCGTGGCACGGCGAGCCGCTGGCGGACCGCACGCTCGTCGTCTACGGCGAGCAGGGCAATGGCGATTGCCTGTGGGCATTCCGCTTCCTGCCCGTGCTCGCCGAGCGCGCGCGACGCGAGGGCGGCCGCGTGATCTTCGGTTATGACGGTCCGATGCGGCAACTGTTTGAACGGACGTTGCCGCCGGGCGTGACGATCGAAACGCGGCTCGATACGCGGCCCGATTTTCACTGCGGCTTGATGAGCTTGCCGCTGCGGCTCGGCGTTTTCGATCCGGCGGGATGGGGCGCGGCCTATCTGCGTGCCGATCCGCAACGCGTGGCGGCGTGGCGTGCGCGCGTTGCGTCGCATGTGCCGGAGCGCGGACGTTCGGTGGGCCTCGTGTGGAACGGCAATCCCACGCACGTGCGCGACGCGCGCCGTTCGGTGCCGGACGAGCAACTGGGTCTGTTGCTCGACGTGCCGGGTGTCACGTTCTTTGCGCTGTCGCCGGGGCGCGGCGCGGCGGTGGAGGCGTGGCGATCGCGCGGCGCGAAGCTCGTCGATCTGACGACGCATTTCGAAGCCGGTTTCGACGATGTCGCGGCACTGATCGCATCGGTCGATCACATCGTGACGATCGACAGCGGCCCGGCCCATCTCGCAGGCGCGCTCGGGCGGCCGACGAGTCTGCTGCTCGATTGCGTTTCGGCGTGGTTCTGGGGCAACGAGACGGCACTCACGCCGTGGTACGACTCGGTCGAAATTTATCGACAACCCGCCGTCGGTGCATGGACGCCGGTGCTGGCGAGCGTGCGGGCGCGGCTCGTGCGTCTTGTGGCGGGGTAGCGGATAGACGCGCTTTCCGCGCGGACGAATAAAAAACGCCGCTTTGTGAAGCGGCGTTTTTTTCCCTGCATCGAGTCGATTACATGTTCGGATAGTTCGGCCCGCCGCCGCCTTCGGGCGTGACCCACACGATGTTCTGGGTCGGGTCCTTGATATCGCACGTCTTGCAGTGCACGCAGTTCTTCGCGTTG
>Ga0265338_10002151_pt1 | contig 30267 bp, 28 predicted proteins | sample 42126metaG_FD_193579 | JGI IMG/M metagenome (GOLD analysis project Ga0265338, IMG submission 193579) | Rhizosphere microbial communities from Carex aquatilis grown in University of Washington, Seatle, WA, United States - 4-21-26 metaG | ecosystem: Host-associated > Plants > Roots > Rhizosphere...
ATTCATGTAAAGGATTCAACTGAGTAATCTGGAGACAGCCATGGCGCAGCCGGACAAGGTCATCAGTGAGGTGCTCGGCCTGCTTGAGCCGATGGTCACGCAGGACGGCGGCTCGCTGCGGGTCGCCCAGTTCTCGGCTGAGCGGTCGGCGCTGGTCGTCGACTACGTCAAGGGCGTCAACGAGGCGTGCGAGTCGTGCATCATCGACGGTGAGTCACTGAAGGCCTTCATCGACGAGGGGCTGCAGACCCGCGGGGTGCATCTCAGCGACATCACCGTCAGCGAGCCGGCGGCCTGAGGGGCGGGCGGCTGTGGTTAGCGTTGCCCAGTGGGACGACCTGGCGGCGAAGGTAAGCAACTGGGGCCGCTGGGGCGCCGACGACCAGCGCGGCACGCTGAACCTGGTCACCCCGGCGGTCGTGCGCAAGGCCGCCGCCACCGTGCAGGCCGGCGACACTTTCTCCCTTGCCATGGACTTGTCGCTGGACGGCCCGCAGAACGGCACCGGCGTCCCCGGCCGGATCAACCCGCTGCGCACCATGCTGGCGGTCAACGCGCCGATGGGCGACGGCCCCGACTCGGCCCTCTACAGCGACGACATCGTGGTGACGCCGACCCAGGGCGCCACCCACTGGGACGCGCTGTCGCACGTCAGCCACCGCGGGAAGCTGTACAACGGCATCGACGCGGGCGCGATCGACGCCTTCGGCGCCTGGAAGCTCGGCATCGAGGACGCGGGCAATGTCGTCTCCCGCGGCATCCTGCTCGACGTGGCCGGCCACCAGGGCGTCGCCCGGCTGCCGACCGGCTTCAAGGTCACCAGGGAAGTGCTCGAGCAGGTGGAGGAGGCGCAGGGCGCCGGCGTCGAGGAGGGTGACATCCTGCTCGTCCGCACCGGGCAGGCCGGGTTCTTCCTGGACGGCGACGTCCCCGGGTACCGCAAGCACCCGGTGCCCGCGCTCGACTGGGACGCGCCGCTGTACTTCTACGAGCGCGGCGTGGCCGCGGTGGCGCTGGACAACATGTCGTTCGAGCTGCTGCCGTCGAGCGTGCCCGACCTGACACTGCCGGTGCACGTGCTCTGCCTGGTGATGATGGGCCTGCTGCAGGGGCAGAACTTCGTGCTCGAGGACCTGGCGGCCGCCTGCGCGGCTGACCGCCGCTACACGTTCCTGCTCCAGGCCACCCCGGAGCGGTTCCTGCGCAGCACCGGCGGCCTGGTCAACCCGGTGGCGATCCGCTGATGGCGGCCGAGTTGCCGGTGACCGAGTTCCTGCGCGGCGTGCTGCCCGCCCTTCCCTGGTCAGCCGGGTCGCGGCTGCCCGCCTCCGCCACCGCCAAGCTGACCGGCGACACGGTCCGGGCGGCGCGCGTGCCGGCCGGCGTTCACCTGGCGTTCTCCGGGTCCGCCCAGGCGGTCGAGGTCGCCGTGCGGCCGGGGATGCGGACCAGCGTCCCCGCCCCCACCCTGGCCGGAGAGGCGTTCGTCGCGCGGGTCCCCGGCCAGCCGGCCGTCACCGTTCCGGTTCCAGGCCAGCCGGCCCGGATCCGGGTGCCGCTGCCCGCGCGCGACCCGGACACGGTGGTCCGGCTGTACCTCCCGGAAGCGGTCGAGGTCCAGCTGGACAGCCTGTCCGCGGTCGGCGGGGACCTGGTCCCGGCCCCCCGCGGCCCGCTCTGGGTGGTCTACGGCGACTCCATCAGCCAGGGCTGGTCGGTGACCGAGCCCGGCCTCGCCTGGCCGTCCCTGGTCGCCCAGGAACTCGGCCTTGACCTGGTCAACCTGGGGTTCGCCGGGTCGGCCAGGGGCGAGCTGCTCGCCGCCGACGTGGTCGGCGCCTCCGGGGCGGACGCGGTCGCGCTGGCCTGGGGCACCAACAACTGGTCGTCGCTGCCGACCGACGCCACCGTGATCGGCGGGACCATGCGGCTCTTCCTCACCGCGCTGCGCCAGGGGCTGCCCGACGCGCCGGTGGTGGTGATCAGCCCCATCGTCCGCCCCGACGGCGAGGACACCCCCAACCGGTTCGGCGCCACCCTGCGCGACCTGCGGACCGCCCTGGAAGAGGCGGTGCTCCGCTTCGCGGCGGACACCGGCGACCAGCGGCTCACCCTCGTCCCCGGCCGCGACCTGGTGGCGGCCGGGCAGCTAGTCGACGGCATCCACCCCGGTGACGACGGGCAGCGAAGCCTCGCCGACGGCGCGCTGCCGCACGTCGCGGCGGGACTCGGGCTGACCGCCGCGCACAGCCATTTGCGGTTCTTAGGCACTCGCGTTCGGAGGCAGGCATGGACAGTGGCAAGGCATTCCGGCTCGACGGCAAGGTGGCGATCGTGACCGGCGGCGGTGGCGGCATCGGCTCGGCCAGCGCGGCCGTGCTGGCCGGGGCCGGTGCCCGGGTGGTCGTGGCCGACCTCGACCCGGACAAGGCGGAGCAGGTGGCCAAGGGGATCACCGGCGACGGCGGCGAGGCCGTCGCCCGCCCGGTGGACGTGACCGACCCGGCCGCCCTGCGCGCCCTGGTCGACGCGACGGTGGCCGAGTACGGCCGCCTGGACGTGCTGCACAACAACGCGGGCATCATGATCCGCACGCAGCTGCTCGACGTCTCACCGCAGGAGTTCGAGCAGATCCTGTCGGTGAACATGAAGAGCATCCTGTACGGCACCCAGGCCGCGGCCCGGGTGATGCAGCCCGGCTCGAGCATCGTCAACACCCTGTCCAGCATCATCGACTACAGCACTGTCGGCACCGGCTCCTACGCGGCCTCCAAGAAGGCGGGCGAGGCGCTCACCCGCACCTTCGCCATCGAGCTGGGGCCGCGCGGCATCCGCGTCAACGGCATTGCCCCGGGCTGGACGGAGTCCGGGATCACCCGCGGCAAGCACATTAACGAGGCGGGCGAGTTCAACCAGGAGACGTTCGACCAGCTCGCGGAGAAGATGGCGGCCACTTCGCCGCTTGGCACCATCGTCGAGGCGGTCGACTCGGCCTACGCCGTGCTGTACCTGGCCTCGGACGCGGCCCGGTACGTCACCGGCCACGTCATCCGGGTCAACGGCGGCTCCTCGATGGCCTGAGCGGGCCGGAACACGAGACAAGAAACACAAGTAAGAGAAAGGGCGTGCGCATGGGCAGGCTGGAAGACAAGATCGCGCTCATCACCGGCTCCGCCCGGGGCATGGGGGCCGCCGAGGCCAGGCTGTTCACCCGGGAGGGCGCGCAGGTGGTGGTCACCGACGTGCTCGACGACCTCGGCGCCCAGACGGCGGCCGAGATCGGGGCGAAGTACCTGCACCTGGACGTGACGTCGGTGCCGGAGTGGGCGAGCGCGGCGCAGTACGTCACCGACACCTACGGGCGGCTTGACATCCTGGTCAACAACGCCGGGATCGTGTCGGCCGGCCTGGGCCGGCTGGACGAGATCTCGGTCGAGGAGCACCTGCGGCTGTTCGACGTCAACGTGCACGGCGCCTTCTACGGGATGCGCGCGATGCTGCCGCTGCTCGAGCGCGGCCACGGCCCGTCGGTGGTGAACATCTCCTCCATCGACGGCCTGGCCGGCGTCGCCTCGCTGGCCAGCTACGTCTCGACCAAGCACGCGATCCTGGGGCTGAGCCGCTCCGCCGCCCTCGACCTGGGCCCGCTCGGCATCCGGGTGAACACCATCCACCCGGGGATCATCGAGACGCCCAACGTGCTGTCCCGCGGCGACGCCAAGCTGGCGCGGCTGCACCGCACGCTCGAACGGCAGCCGCTGCGCCGGATCGGCCAGGCCGACGAGGTGGCCAACATGGCCCTCTTCCTCGCCTCCGACGAGGCCTCCTACTGCACCGGGGCCGCCTTCACGGTCGACGGCGGCCACCTGGCCGGGCCGTACCGCGAGCCCCCGGTCTGACCCCGGGGCCGTCGGCCCCCGGGTGGCCGGCCGGGGGCCGCTAACGCGAGCGCTGGGTCGACCCGGCGTCCACCGGCAGCGAGACCGACGTGACATACCGGGCCTCGTCGCTGAGCAGGAACAGCACCGCGTTGCTGATGTCGCGCGGCTCCACCCAGGGCACCGGGAGCGCGTTGAACCGGGTGTAGGCGGGGATCGCGTCTTCCAGCGTCGGGTTCTCCAGGTCCGGGCGGAAGACCCGGTACAGCGCGTCGTTGAGCAGCATGTCGGTGCTGACGTTGGTCGGGTGAACGGTGTTGACCCGGATGCGCTGGGGCGCGAGCTCGTTGGCGAGGCTGCGCATGAGGCCGACCACGCCGTGCTTGGCCGCCGCGTAGTGCGCGATGTTGCCCCCGGTGCGCAGGCCCGCGGTAGACGAGATGATCACGATCGAGCTGCCCTCGCCGAGGTGGGGGAGTGACGCCTGGCAGGTGTTCCAGACCCCGGTCAGGTTGATGTCGATCATGGTCCCCCACATCTCGGCGGACATCTCCGCGGCCGGCGCCGCGCTGGAGATGCCGGCGTTGGCGACCACCCCGTCGAGGTGCCCCAGCTCGGCCACGGCCGCGTCGAGGACCGCCCGCAGCCCGGCCGGGTCGCGCACGTCGGCCTGGGCGGCGATCATCCGCCGGTCGAGCGCCTCCACCTGCTTCACCGTCTCGGCCAGGTCGGCCGGGGTGGCGGCCGGATAGGCCACCGTCGGCACGGCGGCGCACAGGTCGATGCCGATGATGTCCGCCCCTTCCTCCGCCAGCCGGACGGCGTGGCTGCGACCCTGGCCGCGCGCCGCGCCGGTGATGAACACGACCTTGCCTGCCATCCGGTCACCCATGGCTTGGTACCTCCGCGCTGGTCGGGCCGCCCGTGCTTGACTCCTCGGCCGAGCCGATGGACGCCCTTCCGCACGTAGACGGTTAGAGACATATCAGTTATCTAAGTGTACCGCCGAATCATTGACACGGGTTTAATGAGTTATCTAATGTAAACCTTCGGTACTGGCCACCGGACCGGGAGGGGCCTTGCGCAAGGGTGCTGCGGGTGCTGGCGGTCACAGCCGGGAACGAGGTGACTGACCGGTGTCGACCACGATCGAGATCCTTATCAACGCGCTCACCCTGGGCTGCACCTACGCGCTAGTCGGCGTCGGCTTCGTGGTGATCTTCCGCGCGACCAAGGTGATCAGCTTCGCCCAGGGCGTCTTCATGATGATCGGCGCCCTGCTGTTCGCCGGCTTCGCCCGGGCCGACTGGCCCACCTGGCTCGGGATGCGGGCGGTCGACGGCGTCAGCTTCACCGCGCGGCAGGGATCGGTCGTCGGGATCGTCGGCCCCAACGGCGCGGGCAAGACGACGCTGCTGAACGGCGTCTCCGGGGTCCTGCCGCTGGCCGGGGGCGAGGTCTGGCTGCGGGGAACCCGGCTGGACGGGCTGCGCCCGCACCGGATCGCCGCCCACGGAATCGCCCGCACCTTCCAGGCGGTGGAGGTGTTCAACGACTTCAGCGTGCTCGACTACCTGCTCCTCGGCCGGCTGCGCTTCCAGGTCACGTCGCTGTTCGCCACCGCGCTGCAGTTGCCGAGGACCCGCAAGTCCGAGCGCGCCGAACGGGAGCGGGCGATGAGCGCCCTCGCCCAGTTCGAGCTTGCGGGCGTGGCCGGCACCCCGTTGCGTGAGCTCGGCTACGGCCAGCGCAAGCTGGTCGACCTGCTGCGCGCCCGGCTCGGCGAGCCCCGGCTGCTGCTGCTCGACGAGCCGACCTCGGGCACCTCCACCCAGGACCGGGAGCAGTTGCGCCGCGTGCTGCTCAGCTCCCGTGCCCACGGCGTCACCACCGTGGTGGTGGACCACGACGTCCGGTTCGTGTCCGACACCTGCGACAAGATCGTGGTCATCACCTCCGGCCAGAAGATCGCCGAGGGGGAGCCGGCGGAGGTACTGCAGCGCCCTGACGTGGTGCAGGCCTACATCGGCGGCTGACGGAAATCGATCCGGTCGGCCGACTGGCCCCGGCCGATGAAGGCCGTGGCCACCATCGCCGGCGGGAACAGGCCGTGCCCCACCAGGCCGGGCACCGCTGACAGCCGGGCCGCCAGCGCGGCCGGGTCGCCGACCGGCCCGTGGTAGTCGGCGATCACGCCGCCGTCCGGGCTGAGCGGGACGTCGCGCAGCGCGGCCGGGCTGACCAGGCGCATGGTGGCGCGCAGGCCGAAGGACAGCAGCTCGAGCGGTATCGGCGGTTGCAGGGCCGCGACCGGCTTCGATGAGTCGGCGATGACGACGAACCGCTCCGCCGCCCCGGCCACGATCTTCTCCCTGGTGTGGGCGCCGCCGCCGCCCTTGACGAGCCAGCCGTCCGGGGCGATCTGGTCCGCGCCGTCGATGGCGATGTCGAACCGGTCGATGCTGGTGACGTCCTCGATCCGCAGGCCGAGTTCGCGGGCGGCGTGCTCGGTCCGCGGCGAGGTCGCGGCGCAGCGGATGTCGAGTGACCGCTTGGCCAGGGCCGGCAGCAGGTAAGCGACGGTCGAGCCGGTGCCGAGCCCGACCGCCATGCCGTTTTCGACCAGCTCGGCGGCGGCCTCCGCCGCGGCCTGCTTCTCTCGCTCAGTGCTCATTCCCGGTGCCCTCCAGGCGGCGATCGTTGCTCGGCACCACCGTACGGTGCGCCGTCAGCGGCGTCGCGGGGAGGTGCAGTTCAGCCGCCCGCGTCCCAGCGCAGCTCCTGCTGGCTGAGAAAGGCCGCCCAGTCCGCTGGCAGCGCGGTGACGTGGCAGAACCTAAAGCCCGCGAGCCCGGCGTAGTACTCGTCGGTGGCGGTGTCGCCGATGTGCAGCATCCGGGCGCAGCCGAACTGGGCGGTGGCGTCCGCCAGCCGGTGCTTGTGGCAGAGGAAGTCGACGCTGATCCCGGCGGGCGCCCAGATCGCGCGCTGCTCGGCCAGGGTGCGGTCGGACGCGCTGCCGATGACGTGCCCGCGTGACCGGGCCGCGCTCACCATGTCGAAGGTGACCGGGCCGGGCGGGTCCCCCGCCGCCAGCGTCCCGTCGATATCGAAGCTGATGAGAATCTGGTTCAGGTCGAGCCTCCTTGGAAACGCACCGGGTAGCACTACTAACGAGAACCTGAGCGCCGCATACGATTCCAGTGTGACCAGCGCGCCTGCCGACCGCCCGGTGATCTTCGTCTCCTACGCGCGCGAGGACAAGGAGGTGTGCCGTCGGCTAGTGCTGATGCTCGGCTTGGTGCTCGGGGAGCGCGGCTACGACGTGTGGTGGGACCAGACGATGGTGGCCGGCGCCTGGCGGGACCAGATCGACGCCGCCCTCGACGTCGCCGTGGCCGGGCTGTTGCTGGTCAGCGAGTACTCGCTGACCTCTGAGTTCATCATGCGGGAGGAACTGCCCCGGCTGCTGGCGCGCGGCCCGGTGGCACCGGTCTACGCCCGCCCGTGTCCCTGGCGCGCCGTCCGCGCCGTCGCCGACCTGCAGTTCCTCGGACCGACCGACCAGGCGCTGACGGAGTACCCCGGTGACCTGGCGGCCCTGCTGACCGACATCGCGCAGCAGGCGCCGGACATGCTCCGGCTGCCGCGCCGTGAATCCCCCGTGCTTGCCCCGGCGCCCGCCCCGGCTGCCCCCGCCCGCCTGCCGTCGGCCACCCCGCCAGGCACCGCCGACCGGCTTGGCGCGCTGCACAACGTGCCCGAGCTGCCGGCCAACCATTTCGCCCGCCCGGGCGAGCTGGACCTGCTGCGCGGCCTGGTGCTGGCGGACGATCCCGGGCGGCCGGGCGGTGCCGTCGGCACCCAGGGCATAGGCGGCGCCGGCAAGACCGTGCTGGCGACCGCCTTGGCCCGGGATCCAGGCATCCGGCGCGCTTTCCCGGATGGCGTCTTCTGGCTGGTGCTCGGCGAGCGTCCCGACCCGGTGGCGGTCCAGGTGGCCCTGGCCCGCACGCTGGGGCTGGCGGGCGACTTCCGCACCGAGGTCGACGGGCGGGCCGTGCTGACCGAGGCGCTGGCCGGCCGGCGGGTGCTGCTGGTCATCGACGACGCCTGGTCCGCCGCTGCGGCCGAGGCGCTGCTGGTCACCGGGGCCGGCGGCCGGACCGTGGTCACCACCCGGTTCCCGCTGATCCTGAACCGGCTGCACGCGCCGGCGCTGCCGCTGCGGCAGCTTGGGCCGGTCGACTCGCTGCGGTTCCTGGCCCAGGCGACGTTCCATCCGGCGCCGCTGCCAGCCGAGGCCGACGAGCTGGCCGAGGCGCTCGGCGGCGTGCTGCTGGCGCTGGCCCTAGTCGCGGCGACCATCGCGCACGGCACCTCGTGGGCGGATGCCCTGGCGGCGGTGCGAAAGGCAGGCGAGGTGTACGAGGACGACGGCTTCGCTAATCAGTTCCGCGCCCTGCAGCTCGCCTGGGGCGCGCTGCCGGAAGACGACCGCAAGCGCTACACCGAGCTCGCGGTATTCAGCGAGGACGCGATCGCGCCGGTCGCTACCGTGGCCAGGCTCTGGCGGCACACCGCGGGGCTGGACGAGCCGGCCAGCCACGCGCTGTGCGCCGCCCTCGCCCAGCGCAGCCTGCTGCTGCTCGACGGCGACGGCGTCCGCCTGCATGACCAGCAGCGTGCCTTCTTGCTGTTGCAGGCGGCCGACTCGGCGCTGGCCCACCGTCAGCTGCTGGCGGCCCACACCGCCGCCCAGGCGGTGCACGGCCGGTGGAGCAGCATCCCCGACGACCTGCCCTACCTGGCCGGCCACCTGGTCGAGCACCTAGTGGCGGCGGGCGAGGCGGCAGAGCTGCAGGCGGTGGTTACCGACCCGGTGTGGTTGCTGCGCCGGTTCCATCGGGACGGGCCGCACGCCCCCGAGGCCGACCTGGAGCGCGCGCTCGCCGCCCTGCCCTCATTTCGGGCGGGCGAGCGGGCGCTGGTCCGGTTCCGCCGCATCAGCGACGCCATGAGCGCGGTCTCCACCATCGGCGACCGCGCGATGACCATGGCCAACCTGGGCGCTGAGCTCGACCCGCGGCATCAGCTGGAGCCGTTCCTGCCTCGGGTGCGGCTGCGCCAGCGGCCGGGGCAGCGCGACCAGGTCGAGCGGGTCTTCGTCTGCCACCCGGCCCCGGAGACCATGCGCTGGCCGCGCTGGGGCGGCGCGTGGGCGGTGGCCTGGTCACCGGATGGGCGGCAACTGGTAACCGGCGGCGCCGACTACCTGGTCCGGACCTGGCCGGTGAGCAGCTCCGCACCGCCGCCGGCCACCCTGGCCGGCCATCAGGCGGGGGTGCGGTCGGTCGCCTGGCAGCCTGGCGGTCGGCTGGTCGCCTCGGGCGGCGACGACGGCACCGCCCGGGTGTGGGACGCGGGCGACCCCGGACGCCCGCCGGTGCTGCTTGACGGCCACGCGGGCAGCGTGTGGTCGGTCGCCTGGTCACCCGATGGCGGACGGCTCGCCACGGCGGACAGCGACGGCACCATCCGGGTGTGGGACCCAGGCTGGACGGCATCGCCCCGCCCGCAGGCTGAGCTGGCCGCCCACGCGGGCAGCGCCTGGTCGGTCGCCTGGTCGCCCGACGGCAGGCAGGTTGCCTCCGGTGGCGCCGACCGGACCGTCCGGATCTGGGATGTGGCCGGCCAGGACGTCGCCGGCGGCACGGCGGGGGAACCGCGCGAGCCGGTGACGCTCAGCGGTCACCAGGGCTGGGTCTGGTCGGTCGCCTGGTCGCCGGACGGGCAGCGCGTCGCCTCGGCGGGCGACACGACGGTCCGGGTCTGGCCCGCCGCGGGCGGGGCACCGCTGGTGCTGTCGGGTCATGTCGGGCTGGTGTGGTCGGTCGCCTGGTCACCCGACGGCACCCGGCTCGCCTCCGGCGGCGCTGACCGGACGGTGCGGGTCTGGCCCGCCGCGGGCCCGGCCTCCGGTAATCCGGCTGCCGGCGATCCGGCCACCGGAAGCACGGTCGCCCCGGTGGTGCTGGCCGGGCATGAGGACTTTGTGTGGTCGGTCGCCTGGTCACCCGACGGCCAGCGGATCGCCTCGGCGGGCCAGGACGAGGCGGTGCGCGTCTGGCACCTGGAGGCCGGCCGTGACCGGCCGGCCGGGACGGCCGAGCACGGACGGCACGTCTGGGCGGTGGACTGGTCGCCGGACGGCGGGCAGCTCGCGACCGGCGACGAGGACGGCGCCGTCCGGATCTGGGACCCCGGTGCCCCCGAGCGGCCCGGGCGCGTGGTGGCCAGTCTCAGTAGCGGCGTGTGGGCGGTGGCGTGGGCCCGGGACGGGCACCGGCTGGCCGCGGGCGGCACCGACCGGTTCGTCCGGATCTGGAACCTGCTCGCGCCGGACGCCGGGCCGGCCCTGCTGCCCGGTCACGACGGCCTGGTCCGCGCGGTTGCCTGGTCGCCGGACGGTCGGCGCCTGGCCACCGCGGGTGATGACGGCGCCGTGCGGGTGTGGGATGCCGCCAGCCCCGGGCAGTCACCGACCGTGCTGCGCGGCCACCAGGGCTGGGTGCCGTCGGTTGACTGGTCCGCCGACGGACGCCAGATCGCGTCGGGCGGCTATGACGGCACGGTGCGGGTCTGGGACACCGGCGCTCCCGGCGCGCCGCCGCTGGTTCTCGGCGGCGACCTGGGCCGCGTGGCGGCGGTCGCGTGGTCGCCCGGTGGCCGGACGCTGGCGGTCGGCGCGGGCGACGGGACGATCGGGCTGTATACCGCCGCCGGTCCGGGCCAGGAGGATCAGCGGCGGCTGACCATGATCCCCGCGCACACCGAGGCGGTTGTGTCGGTTGCCTGGTCGCCCGACGGTCGGCGCCTGGCCACCGCGGGCGAGGACCGCACGGTGCGGATCTGGGACACGGCCGGGCCCGGCCGGGCCCCCGCTGCCCCCGCTACAGCCCCACCCTCCGCGCTTACCCCGGTCGTCGGCGTCGGGGTGGGGGCGGTAGTCTTCGCCGTCGCCTGGCAGCGGGACACGATCGCGGTGGGCATGGCGACCCGCTGGACCGTGCTGACGGTCGAGGACCAGTTTCAACCGCGGCCAGGCGGTGTCCGATGAACCCAGGCGGTGTCCGATGAGCGCTGAGCGCTTCGCCAGGCGGGCCGCCGAGCTGGCGCTGTCCCTGGTCGCAGACCGTGCCCACGTGCTGGCCGGGGCGGCCGGGGCCAGGCCCGGGCAGCGGGACGGCACGCTGTCCCGGCCGGCCGGGGTAACGCTGGTGCCGTCCCGGACCGACCCGGCCGACCCGGTCGTCTTCACCGCGCGGTGTGAGCTGGGTGGACCGGGTGAGCTGGGTGGACCGGGCGCGCTGACCGGCCAGCCCGGGCCGCGGGTCTGCGGCGGCCGTTTCGACCAGGATCGCGGCGGCATCGCGGGCGGCCGTGCCTCCCGTCGCACAGACACCGACCTGCTGGTCTACCTGGCCGAGCTGGCTGCCCGGCCGGAAAGCGACTGGCCGCCGTTCTTCGATTTCTTCAGCCCGCGCAGCGTCACCGAGCGGCCGGGCGAGCCGCTGATCGTCTGGGGCGAGGACTGCCGCGGCCGCCGCCACTTCGACGCGGCGGGCCTGGTCAACTGGTGCCTGGAGACAGCCGCCGGCGCGCGCTATCCGATCTCCCTGGACGCCGCCGACTGGGCCAATGACGCCAGCGCGACCGTGGCCGTGGCGCTGACGGACGAGTTCCGCCCGGGCGACCTGGTCCTCGACGAGCGGTACGGGCCGGAACCGGGCCTCGGCATCCTGGTGGCCGCCGACGGCGGCAGCCCGGCCGCGGGGGAGCAGGCCGCCCGCGACGCAGTCGCCCCGGCCGGGACAGCCGGGCCGCACGGGGTAGTGCTGGCGGCCGACACCGCGGCGGGCGTCGTCTGCCGCCCCTTCGCGCCCGCGGAGTGGACGCGGCGCCGCCGCCCCACCGCGGCGCTGCTGCACGACTAGCGGGGCGGGGCAGTTTGAACATCCACGGCAGCGTCAGCCGCGTGCTCCGTGCGCCCGGGGCCGGGGCCCGGTTCCGCCCGGCCCCGGCCGGGCGCTGCCTGGCCCAGGGGCTGGCCAGCTGGGGGCTGGCCAGCTGGGGGCTGGCACTGCCAGCGGCCGCACTGGCCGCCGCCGCCTGGCGCCGCCGCTGGGTCACCGAGGACGCGTTCATTAACTTCCGGGTCGTCGCGGTCACCCGGCACGGCCAGCCGTTCGCCTTCAACCGGCACGAGCGGGTGGAGGCGGGAACCAGCCCGCTGTGGACGGCGACCCTGTTGGGTCTCGACCTGGCGCTCGGCCGGCTCGCCTCCCTGGAGCGCCTCGCGGTCGGCGCCGGGCTTGGCCTGTCGGTGCTCGGCCTGGCCGCCGCCACCGCCGCCTCGGCCCGCCTGGTCCGCCAGCACGGCCATCAGCGGGTATGGCCCGCGGGAGCGCTGGCGCTGTCGGCCCTGCCTCCCATGTGGGACTTCGCCACCTCCGGGATGGAAACCGGGCTGACCTTTGCCTGGCTCGGCGGCTGCCAGTGGCTGCTCGCGCGAAGGCACACCGGGCCCGGCGCGGCCCTGGCCGGTGGCCTGGCCGCTGCCCCGGTTGCTGTCCCGGTTGCTGGTCGGGGCGGCGAGACGGGACTGCTGCCGGCCGTGCTCGGCCTCGGCCCGCTGATCCGCCCCGACCTGGCCCTGTTCAGCGCGGCCTTCCTCGGCACCCACCTGTCGCTCAGCCGGCCGGGCGCGAAGGGGGCGGCCAGCGCCGTCGCGGCGGCCGCCGCCTTGCCCCTGGCATACCAGGCGTTCCGGATGGGGTATTTCGCCGCCCTGTTCCCCAACCCGGCGCTGGCCAAGGAGGCTGGCACCCCCGACTGGCAGCGGGGGCTGCGCTACCTGGACAACCACGTCCGGCCGTACGCCCTGGCGGTGCCCGCCGCGCTGGTGGCGGGCTGGGCCGGCCGGTGGCTGGCCGACCCGGCCGCCCGGGCCGACCGCCGGGTGGTCGCGCTGGCCGCCGCCCCGGCCGCGGCCGGGGCGGCCCATGCCCTCTACATCACCCGCGTCGGCGGCGACTTCATGCACAGCCGCCACCTCCTGCCGGGCACGTTCGGGCTGTTCGCGGCGGCCGCGGCACTGCCACCGGGCGCGGTACCGCCGGCCGTCCCGGCCGCGCTGGCGTCGTGGGCCGCGCTGTGCGCCGCCCGGCTGCGCCTCCCCGACCCGGGCCTCCCCGACCCGGGCCTCGACCCGGGCCTCCCCGACCCGGGCCGGTCCCGCTGGCCCGGCATCGTCGACGAGCGCGCTTGGTGGCAGCGCGAGTCGGGTCAGCGTCACCCGGTCGCCCTGGCGGACTACCGCCGCGTCGCCAGCGCCCGCAGCGGCTGGCGCGCCCGGCAGCTGGCCGCCGCCGGGGCCGACGTCCTGGTCCGCATCGACGGGTCCGAGCTGCCGCTGGCGCCCGGGTCGGGAACGGTCCTCGAGTCCGTCACGATCGGCCTCGGCTCGGTCGCGGCGGGCCCGGCCGTGCGCGTCATCGACATCCTCGGGCTGGCCGACGCCGTCGGCAGCCGCATCCCGCGTGACCCGGCCGCCCGCATCGGCCACCAGAAGGTACTGCCGCCAGCGCTCGTGCTCGCCCGGCTCCGGCTCGCCACCGAGGATGCCAGGGACAGCAGGGACGACACCGCCCTGCCGGCCGATGTAAGCCGGGCGGCGCTCGACGCGGCCAGGAAGACCCTCCGCGGACCAGACGTCACCCGGCTCACGGCGGCCACCCAGGACACGCTGACCGCGGCCCGCGCGCTGGCCAACGTCCGCCTAGCCGCCCGCCTGACCAGGCTCCGGGTGCGGGTAGAGCCTGCTCAAGGCGGGCCAGGGCTAGCCTTACGGGCACTTGTTGTGCACGCACCGCCCTGGCCTGCAAGTCAGCTGGCCGACGGGTCAGGGGGTCGCTGGCGGGGTAGTGACTGGCGGGGTGGTCACGGGCGGGGTGGTGACTGGCGGGGTGGTCACGGGCGGGGTGGTGACCGGCGGGGTGGTGACCGGCGGGGTGGTGACCGGCGGGGTGGTCACGGGCGGGGTGGTCACGGGCGCGGTCGACGTACTGTGCGACGGCGACGCGCTTGCGGTGCCGCCCTTGCTGGCCGTGGCGCTGGCCGGCCCGGTGGCGCGGGCCGAGGGGCTCGGCGTGGCGGTGACCGGGTGCTTGCACGCCACGCTATACGAGGCCGGCCCCGACGCGGCGTTGACCGGCCAGCTCGACACCAGCACCGCCTCACCGGAGGCGGGCAGGGCGGGCGGGGTGAACTTGAGCGGGGGCACCGCCCGGGTGCCCGGCGCGGTGAACGTCACCGTGCCCACGGCGGAGTAATGCATACCCGCCAGCGCCCAGTAGTAGTGCACGGTCCCCGCCTTCTTGCTGGTGATCGTGCCGGTGGCGGTCAGGCTTGGCGCCGCCGTGGCCGCGCACGAGGACACCGTCTGCGCGGCCGGCTGCACCGCCGCCGTCAGCCCCAGCTGACCGTTGGCGACGCCGCACAGCAGCTGGTAGGTGGCCTTGGCGGAGGTGCTGGCAGCGGGGGTGAGCAGCTTCAGCTCGGCCCAGCCGCTGCCCGCCTTGCTGGCCTTGACCGTGCCGCCGCTCACCGTCTGGTCCCCGGCCTCGGTGAACCGCAGCGTCCGGACCGGGCCCGGCTTACCCGAGGAGTACACCCACTGGTAGGTCAGCGTGCCCGGCGTGGTGGCGGTCACCGTGCCGTGGTAGGTGAAGGCGGTCGCGGTGGTGCACTTGGACGCCGCCACCGGCGGCGTCACCGTCACCTGGGCGCTGAAGGCCGCCCCGGCGCCGCTGCTCAGCTGCGCGTTGTCTGCCAGCTTGGACAGCCCGACCACGCCGGCCGCGCAAAGCACCACCAGCGCCGCCGCCCCGGCCAGGGCGTAGGTCAGCAGCTTGCGGTGCTCCCGCCTGGTCGCGGTGGCCGAGCCGCCGCCTCCGCCCGCGAGCAGCGGCAGCAGCGCGGTGGCGCGCTCGGCCAGCTCGCGGCGGCCCTCGTCTTCCCAGTGCGGCCCGTAGCCGGCCGCCGCCGTCTCGTCCAGCCAGTGCACGAACGACCGGGCGCTGCCAGGCCGGTCGGCCGGGTTCTTGGCCAGGCCGCGCTCGATGAGGCCGTGCAGCGGCCGGTCCACCCGGTCCAGCGCCACCGGCGCGGACTCGTGCTGGGCGCGCAGCGAGCCGAGCCGGCCGGTGAAGGGCGGCTTGCCGGTCACGCTCTCGTAGAGCACCGCCGTCGCCGCGTAGAGGTCGCTGGCGGGCACGTTCGGCGCCCCGTTCCACAGCTCGGGCGCCATGTAGGCGGGCGCGCCCGCCGCGGGCAGCTGCTTGTCCGCCTTCACCGCGACGCCGAAGTCGGTCAGCGTGCCCCAGCCGCCCGCGTCGATCAGCAGGTTGTCCGGCTTGACGTCGCGGTGCGGTACCCGCCGGGCGTGCGCGGCGGCCAGCCCGAGCAGCATGTCCTTGGCCGCCACCAGGGCCGCCGGGGGGCTGAGCGGTCCCTTCCGGGCGATCATCTCGCGCAGCGAGACCCCGTTCACCAGCGCGGTCACCACCGCGGCGCCCTCGCCCGGCTGCTCGACGTAGTCGTAGACCTGCGCCACGTGCGGGGCGTCCAGCGTCCGCAGCCGCTCGGACTCGGCCCGGAACCGGCCGAGGAAATCGGGGTCGCGGGCCAGGCTGTCGTCGAAGTACTTGATCGCCACCCGGCGGCCGGTCGCCTCGTGCTCCGCCACCACCACCCGGCCGGAGACCCCGTGACCGAGCAGCCGTTCCTCGGTGTAACCGGGAACCGCCCACTCTGCGTAGCTGGGGATGGTCCAGGCGGTCATGGGAGAACTCCTTGCCGGGCCGGGGGCTGATTCGATTCAACCGTATGACGCCTACTGGGTGCTTTAGGTTGTCCTGCCCTGAGGGAGTCTGCCGGACTGTGCTCTCGTTTGGTCGGGTTATGCGGGAGCGCCGGAGGTCGTTTGCGGCAGCAGCGCGCCCGCGTCCACCTTCAGTTGCTGGCCAGTGACGTACCGGGCGGCGTCCGAGGCCAGGTAGAGCACCGCCTCGCTGATGTCGACCGGATCGAGGGTGTTCACCGGGAGCTTGTGCATGGCACCGAAGCCGCCTTCCGCGTCCGCCCGGGTCGGGTGCTCCAGGTCGGGGCGGAACTGGCGGTACATCGCGTCGTTCTGCAGCATCTCGGTGTTGGTGTTGCCGGGGTGCACCGCATTGACCCGGATGTTGTGCGGTGCGAGCACCTGGGCCAGGTCGTGGACCAGCCGGGCCACGCCCCGCTTGGCATGGCTGTACCCGGCCGGGCCGGGCGCGCTGCCGGCGCCGCCGGGGAACATCGCCGCCATCGAGCCGGTGCAGACGATCGACCCGCCCGGCCGCAGGTGCGGGAGCGCTGCCTCGACGGTGTTGATCACGCCGACCAGGTCGACCGACACCGCGTCGATGAAGGCGGCCGGCGGCTGCCCGGCGCCGAGCGAGATGATCCCGGCGTTGGCCACCACCACGTCCAGGTGACCGAGTTCGGCCACTCCCGTCGCCACCGCGGCCGCCAGCGGCCCGCGGTCGCGCACGTCGGCGACCTGGGTGACCACCCGCCGGTCGAGCTGTTCCACCAGCCGGGCGGTCTCCGCCAGGTCCGCCTCGGTCGCCATCGGGTAAGGCACCGAGGCGATCTGCGCGCACACGTCCACCGCGATGACGTCCGCGCCCTCCTGCGCCAGCCGCACGGCGTGGCTGCGCCCCTGCCCCCGGGCCGCCCCGGTGACCAGCGCGACCTTCCCTTCCATACGTCCCGGCATGGCGTTCCCTTCACTTGCGAGATTTCTTGCCTCGTGCCGTTCCCCGGCTACCGCGGGAGCATACTGCGGCCCGCCCGTCCCCGGCGCCCCGGCCCGCCCGCCCGCCTGCCCGGCTGCCCGGCTGCCCGCCTGCCCGCCTGCCAGGTCCGCGGGTCACCCGGCGGCGGCGCCGTCCGGCGTCAGCAGCTGCTCGGCCGCGCACCACCAGCTGGTGCGGCCGTCGACGGGGGCGGTGCGCATCGGCGCGTGGTCGCGGGGGCAGCGGCCGCCCCGCCGCCGGCACCCGATGATCGTCAGCGTGTGCACCCCCCCGTCGCGCAGCGCCTCCCTGATCGCGTCACGCACCGCCCGCAGCAGCCGCCGCTGCTCGGGCTCGGTCAGGCTGCCGACCTGACGCGCGGGGTGCAGCCGGGCGCGCCACAAGATCTCGTCCGCCAGCAGGTTGCCGATGCCCGCGATCCGCCGCTGGTCCATCAGCCGCGCCTTGACCGGCGCGGCGCCGCCCGCCGCCAGCGCCGCCCGGAACTGGGCCCGGGTGATGAACTGGGCGTCCGGTCCCAGCTGGGCGACCGGCGGGTTGAGCCGGACGCGGCCGAGCCGCCGCGGGTCGACCAGCATCAGCCGGCCGCCGTCGGCGAAGGTGATGGTGAACCGGGCCCAGCGGTAGTCGCCCGGCTGGCGGCGCCCCTCCCAGTAGTCGCCGCCGTCGACCTCGCTCCCGTCGGCGTCGGCGATCACGATCTTGCCCGACATGCCCAGGTGGATGCCGAGGGTGACGTCCTGTGCGGCGTGGTCGGCCTGGCACCACATGCTCTTGCCCCGCCGCCGCGCGCTGACCAGCTCGCCGCCGAGCAGCGCGTGGCGGATCTCGCCCGGCTGGTGCGGGCGGCAGACGTAGCCGTCGGAGTCGTCGACGTCGGCGATCCGCCGCCGCAGTCCCTCGCGCTCGATCACCGCCCGGGCTGACTCCACTTCGGGAAGTTCAGGCACGCTGGCCACCGTACCGCCCGCCCGCCCGCCGCCCGCCGCCCGCCGCCCGTGCCTGCCCCTAGCGCCAGGCGAACACCGGCTGCTCGTAGTGGGCGACCCGGAGCACCTCGCCGTGGCAGGCGAGCCGGCAGAACTGGTAGACGATCGCCCCGGTCGGCGCGTGCAGGTACCGGCCGAGCAGCGGCAGCTGTATCACCGGGGCGTCTGACTCGGGGATGGCGATGAACCGCGGCTCGACGTCAAGGTCGGCCAGCGGTACCTGGTGCACCGACGCGACCTCCGTCTCGGCCCCGGCCAGCTCGCCGACCGGGCCGGCCCAGCAGACCACCGGGGTCATCACGTAACCGGACCGGGTCACGTAGTCGTCGAGCAGCCCGAGCACGGCGTCGGGGGAGAGGGTGAGCCCGACCTCTTCCGCCAGCTCCCGCAGGGCGCCCTGGGCGGCGGTTTCCCCCGGCTCCCGGCGGCCGCCGGGCAGCGCCCACTGGCCGGCGTGCGCCCGCATCCGGGGGGCCCGGCGGGTGAGCAGCAGGGCCGGGCTCCCGTTGTGCTCGGTCACGCATACCGCGACCGCCGCCTGCCGCAGTTCCGGCCGGTCCGCCGCAACCCGGGGGAAGGCGGCCAGCCGGCCGGCCAGTACGGGCCGGTCAGCCGCGTCTGCTTCGCTCACCCTGTCGAGCATAACGGCCGCCACGCCACCCGCCACGCCCGCCGGGCACCCGGTCGCCGGTCCCGCGCGGCCCGTCACGTTCGTGTTAAAACCACCGCGTCCCCCTTGACGAAAATATGTAAGTAGGGTCAACTAACAAAAATCTGGCCGACGTCGGCCCGCTCACTTCACTGACTAGCCCCCCTGTACAGAGAAGAGACCCCGATGGATAACAAGTTCGCGAGGCGCGTCTGCGGTGGCGCCGTGCTCGCGGCCGCCGCCACGCTGGCGCTGGCCGCGTGCAGCAGCAGCAGCGGCGGCGGCGGCACGTCGTCCGGCAGCGGTGGCAGCACCGCGCTCAAGCTGGTGGTGGCCGACTACGGCACCGGCCCGGCCAACGCGAGCGCGAAGTACTGGGACGGCATCGTCACCGCCTTCGAGAAGGCGCACCCGGACATCACGGTGAACGTCACCTCGATCCCCTGGACCAACTTTGACCAAGAGGTCCAGACGATGATCCAGAACAAGCAGTACCCGGACATCACCGAGGGCGACTACTTCTCCAACTACGCGAAGGACGGCCTGCTCTACTCGGCCGCCGACGTGCTGTCCGCCCCGGGCAACCTGCTGCCGGCGTTCAAGAACCAGGGCACCTACAGCGGCGTCCAGTACGGGATGCCGTTCACCACCTCGAGCCGCACCCTGTTCTACAACAAGAAGCTGTTCAGCCAGGCCGGCATCGGCTCCGCCCCGCAGACCTGGGCCGAGGTGCAGGCCGACGCCGCCAAGGTCAAGAAGCTCGGTAAGGTCGGCTTCGGCCTGCCCCTCGGGGCGGAGGAGGCACAGGCCGAGTCGCTGCTGTGGATGCTCGGCGACGGCGGCGGCTACCAGGCCAACGGCAAGTACACCATCAACAGCGCGGCCAACGTCGCCGCCTTCACCTTCCTCAAGGGCATGGTCGCGGCGGGCGACACCGAGCCCAACCCCGGCACCGTCAACCGCACCAACCTGTGGCAGCAGTTCGCCCAGGGCAACGTGGGCATGATCAACGGCTCGCCGGCCCTCATCCCGATCATCCAGTCGGCCGGAACGCTGCAGGCCGCCGACTGGACCTCGGTGCCGATCGCGGGCAAGAGCGGCCCGCTGGCCACCACCCTCGGGGTGTGCGACAACGTGGCCGCGTTCAAGCCCAACGGCCACCAGGCGCAGATCAAGGAGTTCCTCGACTTCGCCTACCAGGACAAGTACCAGATCGCCTTCGACAAGGAGTACGACCTGCTCCCGGCGACCACTTCGGCGACCAAGGCGCTGGCCTCGGACACGGTGTTCGCCCCGTTCCTGACCGCGCTGCCGCAGTCGGTGCAGTACCCGAGCGACACCAGCTGGGCGAACGTGAAGGCCAAGATCCAGCAGTCGATCGGCCTCGCGGTCACCGGCAGCCCGTCGACCGAGCTGACGCAGCTGCAGCAGGTCGCTACCACGTCGGCCAGCTGAGGCAGCTGAGATAGCGTCAGCTGACCGACGCCGCGCGGGGCCCGGTTGCCCCCCCCGCCCGGGTCCCGCGCGGCCCCGTTCTGTCGATCCCTCTTAGGAAGACCTGATCCCGATGCCCGCCCTCCGCCGCCTGGTGCCGCTGCTGTGGCTCGGCCCCGCCATCGCGCTGATCGGCGTGGTCGTGCTGTGGCCGGTCGTGGTCATGGTGCAGTCGTCGTTCCAGCAGATCGGCGGCGAAGGCTTCGTCGCCGGCTACAACGGCACCGCCAACTACGGCAACCTTTTCCGCGAGCCCGACTTCGTGCCGGTGCTGCTGCGCACCCTGGTCTGGGTGGTGGCGGTGGTGGTCGTCACCGTGCTGCTCTCGCTCGCCCTGGCCCAGCTGTTCCACCAGCGGTTCCCCGGCCGCCGGGTGACCCGGTGGGCACTGATCATCCCGTGGGCCGCCTCGGTGATGATGACCGCGCTGATCTTCAAGTGGGCGCTCGACCCCAACGTCGGCGCGATCAACGTGATCCTGCACCACCTCGGGGTGGTCAAGCAGCTCGGCTCCAGCCAGGCCGACTGGCTCGGCAACCCGACCAGCGCGCTGGCCTGGATGATGGGCGTGGCGGTGTTCGTGTCGCTGCCGTTCACCACCTACGCCATCCTGTCCGGCCTGCAGGGGATCCCGGCCGACGTGTACGAGGCGGCCGCGCTTGACGGCGCTACCTCGTGGAAGTCCTACCTGGAGGTCACCTTGCCGCTGCTGCGGCCGGCCATCCTGGTGGCGACGCTGATCAACGTCATCAACGTGTTCAACTCCTTCCCCATCATCTGGGAGATGACCCGGGGCGGCCCCGGCTACGAGACCTCCACCTCGACCATCTACATGGTCGACCTGAAGCAGGGCGACGTCGGCCAGTCGGCCGCCATGTCGGTCATCAACTTCCTCCTTGTCATCGTCATCGTGCTGGTCTACCTGTCCACCACTCGCTGGAAGGAGCAGGTCGACCAGTGATCACCACCACCAAGTCCACCGAACGGGTGCGTGGCGCCTCCCAGCCGCCCACCAGGACCCGGTCGCGCCGCCCGCTGCGCACCTGGCTGATCGCCTGCGCGGCCTACCTGGTCGCCATCATCTTCCTCCTGCCGTACCTGGAGATGCTGGTCATGGCGGGGCGGCCGAACAACGAGCTCGGCCAGCCGACCATCCTCCCCAGCCACTTCACCGTCGCCAACTTCACCAGCCTGTGGTCGGCCGGCGGCCTCGGTGGCAGCATCGGCACCAGCCTGCAGATCGCGGCCGGCGCCACCGTCATCGTGCTGCTCGTCGCGCTGCCCGCCGCCTACTGCACCGCGCGCCGCCGGTTCCGCGGCCGTACCGCCTTCCTGCTGCTGGTGCTGGCCACCCAGATGTTCCAGCCGGCCGCGATGCTGGTCGGCATCCAGCGGGAGTTCACCAACTTCGGCATCCCGCCGACGCTGTCGCTGGTGATCATCAACGCGGGCTTCAACCTCGCCTTCGCGGTCTGGATACTCAACGCGTTCTTCTCCTCGATCCCGGTCGAGCTTGAGGAGGCGTCGATGGTGGACGGCCTGGGACGGGTCGGCGCCCTGCTGCGCATCACCCTGCCGCTGGCCGCGCCCGGCATCGTGACCGCGCTGATCTTCACCTTCATCTCCGCCTGGAACGAGTTCCTGGTGGCCCTCACCCTCAGCCTCGGGCAGTCGGCCGGACAGCAGCCGCTGACGGTAGCGATCAACCAGTACATCGGCGAGTACTCTGTCGACTGGGGGCACCTTTTCGCGGCTGGCCTGGTCGCTACCGTCCCGGTGATCATCCTGTTCGCCTTCATCGAGCGGCGCGTCGTGAGCGGCCTGACAGCGGGAGCGGTTAAGTGAACACAGGCGGAGTGCGCCCGCGCCCGCTGCGCCCGATCGGCAAGCTGCTCGCCGAGGACACCAGGCGCCACCACCGCTCGCTCATCCTGCAGCAACTGTTCGCCGAGGGCCCCGCCTCCCGGGCCGACCTCGCCCGGGCCACCGCGCTCACCCGGGTGACCGTCTCCGACCTGGTGGGCGGGCTTATCGCGGACGGCCTGCTGGCCGAGCTCGGCGCCCCGGCCGAGAGCAAGGTCGGCAAGCCGCCGACCCTGGTCGGCCTGCGGCCCGACGCCGCCCACATCGAGGCCCTCGACCTGCCCGACGACCGGATGACCGGGGCCGTGCTCGACCTGCTCGGTCAGGTCAAGGCGCGGGCGGAGCTGCCGCGGGAAGGCGCCGCGGGCGAGGACGCGGTCCGCCTCGCCGTCCGCCTCGCGCACCAGCTGCGGGCGGCCACCTCCCGGCCACTGCTCGGCATCGGCGTGGGCTCGCCCGGCGTGGTCAACCGAAGCGGCCTGGTGCTCAGCGCGCCCAACCTGGGCTGGTCCGACCTTGACCTCACCAGCATCTTGCGGGCCGAATTCGGCGTCCCGGTGTATGTCGCCAACGACGTCAACACCGCCGTGCTCGGCCAGCACACCTTCGGCAAGACCGCCGCCGCCGACCTGATGGTGGTGCGGATCGGCTCCGGCGTCGGGGCCGGCCTGGTGGTCGGCGGCGCCCTGGTCGAGGGGCACAACTCGGCCGCGGGCGAGATCGGCCACGTGGTCGTCGATCCCGGCGGGCGGCTGTGCGCCTGCGGGCGGACCGGATGCCTGGAGACGGTGCTCGCGGTCCCGCACCTGCGCCGCGGCGACCGCTCGCTGGCCGCCGTCGGCGCCGTCCTCGGTACGGTGCTCGCCCCGGTCGTCGCCGCGCTCAACCTGAGCGAGATCGTGCTGGCCGGACCGTCCGACCTGCTGGACGGGGAACTCCGGGACGCGGTCGAGGCGACGATCAGCGACCGGGTGCTGGCCGCCTTGTCGGCCGACCTGGTAGTCCGCACCTCGCCGGTGGCCGACGACCTGGTCCTGCTGGGCGGTGCGGTGCTGGTGCTGTCGGGCGAACTGGGGGTGTCGTGAACGCGGGTATCCGGGTTGGCCTGGATATCGGCGGCACCAAGACCCTGGGCGCGGTCGTGACGGCCGACGGCGCCGTGGTCACCCAGGTCCGCGAGGCCACCGTGCGCGGCCCCGACGGCGTGCTCGCCACCGCGTCGACCGTGCTCGGCCGGCTCGCGGCCGCGCTCGACGGCGCCCGGCCGACCCATGTCGGCATCGGGTTCCCCGGCCTGGTTGACCGCGACCGCGGCGCGGTCAGCCACGCGGTCAACGTCGGCATCGGCGGCGACTGGTTCCCGCTGGCTGAGCGGCTGGCCGAGCACACCGGGGCCGTCGTCATGGTCGAGAACGACGTCCGGGCGGCGACCTGGGGCGCCCACGTGCTCAGCGGCGCTGACGACCTCGGCTACATCAGCATCGGCACCGGCCTGGCGGCCGGCTTCGTCTTCGGCGGCGTGCTGCGGCGGGGCGTGTCCGGCGCGGCCGGCGAGATCGGGCACGTGCCGGTTACCCCCGGCGGCCCCCGCTGCTCCTGCGGTCAGCACGGCTGCCTGGAGCTGAGCGCGGCCGCGTCCGCGGTGACCGCCGCCTGGCCGGCCAGCGGCGAGTCGTCGCCGGCGATGGCCCTGTTTGCCGCCGCCGCCGCGGGCGACCCGGTCGCGGTCGCGGCGCGGGACCGCTACGCGGCCGGGGTAGCCGACGCGATCCGGATGGTCGGCCTGGTGGTCGACCCGGCCGCCATCATCCTCGGCGGCGGTGTCACCGACGCGGGCGAGCCGCTGCTGGCCGCGGTCAGCGCCGCGCTGCGGGACCAGGCGGCGGGCTCTCCGTTCCTGGCCGCGCTTGACCTGCCCGGGCGGGTCAGGCTGCTGCCCGGCCGGCTGCCGGTCGGCGCGATCGGCGCTGCCCTGATCGACGGGGCTGGCTGAGATGGGGAGAACCGGATCACACTCGCCGTAACCCACCCCGTGAGTCCCATCGCTGACTTGCGCACCACCGTTCGCACCGAGGGAGGCCGCTGATGGAGGTTGTACCGCTCGGCTCGGCCGATGAGATCGCGGTGGTCACGGCCGACGTCATCGAGGCCCTGGTGCGGCGCAAGCCGGTGGCGGTGCTCGGGCTGGCCACCGGCTCGACCCCGCTCCCGGCCTACCGGGAGCTGATCCGTCGCCATGAAGCCGTCCTCGGACCTGAATACGCCGCGGTGACCTGCTTCAACCTTGACGAGTACGTGGGACTGCCGGCCGGGCACGGGCAGAGCTACCGGGCCACCATCGCCCGCGAGCTGACCGACGGTCTCGGCATCCGGCCCGCTCAGGTGCACGGCCCCGACCCGGGCCCGGCCGGCCTGCCGACGGCGGGGGAGCGCTACGAGGCGCTCATCGCCGCGGCCGGCGGCATCGACGTGCAGCTGCTCGGCATCGGCGGCGACGGCCACCTGGCCTTCAACGAGCCCGGGTCGTCGCTGGCCAGCCGCACCCGGATGAAGACGCTCACCGCACAGACGCGCAAGGACAACGCGCGCTTCTTCGCCTCGCCCGACGAGGTGCCGACCCATGTGCTCACGCAGGGTCTCGGCACCATCGTCGAGGCCCGTCACCTGCTGCTCATCGCCACCGGCGAGGCCAAGGCGGCCGCGACCGCGGCCGCCGTCGAGGGACCGGTCTCGGCGTCCTGCCCAGCCTCCGTGCTGCAGCTCCACCCGCATGTCACCGTGCTGGTCGACCCGGCCGCGGCGTCCCGCCTGGACCGGCTCGGGTACTACCGTGAGGTGTACGCGGCCAAGCCGCAATGGCAGGGCCTGTAGGCAAGCGTCAGTGCGGCCGCTGCTCAAGGAAGATGGCGGGCTGGCCCGCATGGATCTCGATCCATTCGGCCCCCTCCTCGCCGGCTCGCCACGAGTACAGCAGGTCCGGCGTGAAGAAGCCCATGCCCGCGCCGACGCGCCGCCGGCCGAAGATCAGCTCGCCCCGCAGGATGTAGTTCAGCTGGTGAGTACCGTGACGGTGCGGTTTTACCTGCTCTCCCGGCTTGGCTGTCTCGTGGTAGACCGACAGCGCCGGCGAGTTGACGAGCGTCCTGGTCACCAGGTCGGGCCCCAGGTACTCGAGGAACTGCTCGGCCCCGGCAACGCCGTCGAACAGCTCAGCGTTCGTCTTGCCCGGTATCGCGGTGACATCGAAGAAAAACTGGCGCGGCCGTTCGCCCGTACCCGCTTCTTCCGCTTGATCCGCCATGATCACGTCCCTTTCCGGCGAGGTCGGCGATGATCCGGGCGCATCGCGCTCACAGCGGCGCCTTACGCCGGAAGGTATCAGCGCGATCTCCCGGTAACCAGCCTTCATCCGGTACCAGCCTTCATCCGGTAACCAGCCTTGGCGGCGGCCCGGGCGTGCCATGGTGATAGACATGGAGCCATGGGCACACTAGAGGCTTCCGCCGAGCGCACCTTCGCCCCCCGGGTGACGCGCCGCACCTACCTCGATGAGCTCGGTCGGCCCGGCGCCTCCGTCAGTGCGCAGCGGCCGTCGTGAGCGGGCCGAGTTCCCCGGTCCCGCCTGCGACGAGCTCGGCCAGCCCAGCGCCAAACAGCCCAGCGCCGGACAGCCCAGCACCGCTGACCGTGCTCGAGGCACTGCACTCGACGCCGGCGCGTCGTTACCTGTCGCCCGACCCGATCCCCGACGACGTGCTGTGGGCGATCCTCGACGCCGCCATTCGCGGGCCGTCCGGCGGCAACACCCAGCACTGGGGCTGGGTAGTGGTGACCGACCGGGCGGTCAAGGACCGCGTCGCGGCCTGGTACCGGGACAACTGGGAGGCCTCCTACGGATCCCGCCGGGAGGAGATCCTCGGCGCGCCGGCCGACTCGCGGGGCGGCATGACCGCGCGCGGGTTCCTCGGCGCGGAGCACCTGGCGCACCACATTCAGGAGGCGCCGGTCTGGGTCTTCGCGGTACTCCGCGGCGCGGCCGACGCGACCAGCCCGCGGGTCGGGTCATCCATCTACGGCGCGGTGCAGCAGCTGTGCCTGGCTGCCCGCGCGTACGACGTCGGCAGCTCGCTGACCACGCTCTACAGCGGCGGCCACGAGGAGGAGCTACGCGAGCTGCTCGGCCTCCCGCCGGACGCGCTGCCGATGGCGCTGATCCCGCTGGGCTATCCGGCCAGGGGGCGGTGGGCGCAGCCCCGGCGGCGGCCGGTCGAGGAAGTCGTGCACTGGGGACGCTGGGGCGCCACCCGCACCCGGGACACGTGACCCCGGTTACCCGATCGGGTCGAGGTCGCGGTACGCCGAGCGCTTCTGCCCCTCCGGCGGGGCGAAGCGCCGGGTGTCGTACGGGCCGGCGCTGAGGAACCCGCCGTCCACCGCCAGCGTCTGCCCGGTGATCATCGCGGCCATGTCGGATATCAGGAAAATGGCCGCGTTGGCGATGTCCACCTGGTCGATCCGGCGGGCCATCGGCACCCCGGCCACCAGCGCCGCCTCTTCCTGCGTGGTGCCCAGCGGCCGGGTGGCCTTAACGGTGACCCCTGGCGCTACCGCGTTCACCCGGATCCGGTAGGCGGCCCACTCCACCGCGAGGCTCTTCACCAGGTTGATCACGCCCGCCTTGGCGGCGCCGTAGCCGACGTGCAGCGGGGCGCTGCGCTCACCGTGGATCGAGGTGATCGCGGTGATCGCGGTTCCGCGCTGCCGCGCGACGCAGGCCCGGGCGACCGCCTGGGCGGCGACGAAGAAGTAGCGCAGGTTGAGCCGGTAGTCGTGATCGAAGTCGGTGGCATCCAGCTCGAGCGAGGGCAGCCAGGTAGAGCCGCCGACGACGGAGATCACCCCGTCGATCCCGCCGAAACGCTCGTCGACCTCGCTGACCACGGCCCGCAGCTGCTCGTCGTCGAGGACGTTGGCGACGAACGGCAGCGCCTCGCCGCCCCGGTCGGTGATCGCCTGGGCGGTCGCTGCTGCCCGCTCGGCCGCGAAGTCCACCGCGGCGACGCGCGCGCCGGCCAGGCTGGCGACGTCGGCGCAGGCCGCTCCCATGCCCGGGCCGGCCCCGATCACCAGCACCGCCTTGCCGCCCAGCCCGAGCAGTGAGTCCGTCATTGGGCCGCCTCCGCTTCCAGTTGGCCGGCGGTGCCGCCGGATCGCGGCCGCGGCGGCGAATATATACAGTTTAGTTTAATTAGTTTACATCTAAGGGGGCAAGCCGTCCGACCGGGGAGCGGGCCTACCTTAGCCGCTGCGCCCGGGCCGCTGCGGCTAAGGTAGGGCCGTGCGGGTCGCCACCTGGAACGTGAACTCGGTCAAGCAGCGGATGCCGCGGTTGCTCCCGTGGCTGGACCAGCGCGCGCCCGACGTGGTCTGCCTGCAGGAGACCAAGCTGGCTGATGACGCGTTCCGCGCGCTGGTCGCGGACGAGCTGGCGAGCCTGGGCTACCAGCTCGCGCTGCACGGCGAGCCGCGCTGGAACGGGGTGGCGATCTTGTCGCGGGCCGGGCTCGACGACGTGACGCCCGGCCTGCCCGGGGCGCCCGGCTTCCCGCTCCCGGAGGCCCGCGCGGTCGCCGCCACCTGCGGGGGCATCCGGGTCTACTCGGTTTACGTGCCGAACGGGCGCCAGCCGGACTCCGATCACTACCATTACAAGCTGGCCTGGCTGGCGGCGCTGCGGGACGACGTCAGCGCGCAGCACGCGGCGGGCGCCGGCGTGCTGGTGTGCGGTGACATGAACATCGCGCCGGCCGACGCCGACGTGTTCGACCCGGCCGCGTTCGCCGGCCAGACGCACGTCACCCCGTCGGAACGGGCGGCGCTGGCCAGCCTGCAGGCGGCCGGACTGCGCGACGTAGTCCGTGACCGCTGGCCAGACGAGCGCGTCTTCACCTACTGGGACTACCGGGCCGGCATGTTCCACCAGGACCTGGGGATGCGAATCGACCTGGTGCTGGCGAGCGACCCGGTCGCGGACCGGGTCCGCGCGGCCTGGGTCGACCGGGAAGCCCGCAAGGGTACCGGGCCCAGCGACCACGCGCCGGTGATGGTCGATCTCGACGAGGCCCCGGACGGCGACATCGGGCCGGTGGTCCCGCCGCCCTCCGCCCGCCCTGCCCGGTCCCGGCCCGCCAGGCTCCCGCAGGCGCCGGGCCCCGAGTAGGAGGCTTGCCACCGCAGGCGCCGGGTCAGCCGGCCCGGGCGAGGGACAGCAGCTTGAGCGCGTCGTGATCAGCCGTGCCCGGCCTGGCCTGCAGGACGCTGAGCCGGAGCCCATCGTCCACCTGCAGCACTTCAAAGCCAAGGGTGATGTCACCGACCCAGGGATGGTGGAACGTCTTGCTCTGGCTGCGCCTATATCGCAGGTCGTAACGGCCCCACAGCCGGGCGAACTCGGCGCTGGCGTCAGACACCTCCGCCACCAGGGCGGCCAGCCCGGGCGAGTCCGGTGCCTCGACCGAGCGCGCCCGCAGGTTGGCGACAGTCGCCGCGGCGGTGCCAGCCCAGTCGGGATAGAGCGTCCGCGCGGCCGGGTGACAGAACAGGTACCTGACCGTGTTGCGCTGGCGGGCAGGCCAGTCCTCGAGCCCGGCGAACAGTGCCAGGCCCTCGGGGTTCGCCGCGAGGATGTCGTTCACCCGGTTTTGCACGTAGCCAGGGCATGGACGGAGCGTGTCCAGCAGCAGCCGCAGCCCGGGCCGCGCAGTCCAGCCTGGGTCCGGGCCCGGCGCCGGGCGGCTGCGCCGGGCGGTGTGGTTGGCCAGCCCGTACAGCAGCGCGTGCTCCTCCGCGGTCAGCTGCAGGGCGCGGGCCAGCCCGTCCAGGATGGCGGTACCCGGGTTGGTCTCCTTGCCCTGCTCGAGCCGGATGTAGTAGTCGATGCTCAGCCCGGCCAGCGCTGCCAGCTCCTCCCGGCGCAGCCCCGGCGTCCGCCGCCGCCCAGTGCCGGCCGGCAGGCCGGCCTCGGCAGGCCGCAGCCGGCCGCGCCTGGCCCGGAGGAATTCCCCCAGTTCGGTCGATGCCGTCATAGGAAAAGTCTGACACCGGTCTCGCGGCCGTGGGTAACCGCGCGGCTGCCAGGAAAGGCGCCACCTTCCGCGCCCGGCCGGGTGGCGGCAGGCTCAGCCCCATGAACTCTGCGACCTATCCGACCGCGGCTGAAATCATCCGCGGACACGACCTGACTGGCAGGAACGTCATCGTCACCGGCGGCACGTCCGGGCTCGGGGCCGAGACCGTCCGGGTGCTGGCGATGGCCGGGGCCCGGGTGGTCGCGGCCGGCCGCAGCCGGGGGAGCGGACTGCCCCCCTCGGCCGAGTTCGGGCAGCTCGACCTGGCCTCGCTGGCCTCGGTGCGCGCGTTCGTCCGCCGCTGGGACCGCCCGCTGCACCTGCTGGTCAACAACGCCGGGGTGATGCGGACGCCGTTCGGCCGGACGGTCGACGGTTTCGAGCTGCAGTTCGGCACCAACCACCTGGGCCACTTCGCGCTCACCACGGGGCTGCTGGCAGCGCTGCGGGCGGCCGGCCAGGCACGGGTGGTGGTGCTGACCTCGCGCGGGCACCGCCGGGCCGACGTCGACTTCGAGGATCCCAATTACCTCCGCCGCCCATACGACCCCTGGGCGGCGTACGGGCAGTCGAAGACGGCCAACTGCCTGTTCGCGGTCGGCCTCACCCGGCGCGGCCTGCCGGCCAACGCGGTAGCGCCGGGCGCGATCCAGACTCCGCTGATGCGACACCTGCCGATGCGGGAGCTAGCCGCTCGAGGCTGGCTTGACCAGGACGGAAACCGGGTCAACGGCCCCGGCCCGGAATGGAAGACGGTCGAGGAAGGCGCCGCCACCACCGTCTGGGCGGCCGTCGCCCCGGAGCTGGCGGGGGTGGGCGGCAAGTACCTCGACAACTGCGCCGTCGGCCAGGTGTGGACCGGGGAAGGCGAGGTCCCGTTCGGCTACTACGCCCCCTATGCCCTGGACCCCGGTCACGCCGAACGCCTCTGGACCCTCTCGGAGTGCCTCATCGCCCGCGTTCAGGCGGGGTAGCGCTTGGGGCCTTGGGTGTAGGTGCGGCCGGCCGGGGTTGTCCAGTGGTGCCAGCCGGGCCTGGACTGGGTGATGGTCCAGCCGGGGGTGAGGGCCCAGGGTGGCGGCCGGGTTGTGCCCGGTGGGGGTTGCCCCGGGCGGGGCTGGTCCCTGGCGCCCGTGGGAGCGGGGGGCGCGGGCGCAGCCGTGGGCGGCGGCGGTGCCGTCGGGGGCGGTGACGGTGAGGCAGACGCTGGTGCGGGGGCTGGCGGCGGCGAGGGCGGCGAGGGTGCGGCACAGGGCGGGGTCGAGGGGGCCGAGGCCGTGGCCTTCTCCGGGGCGCTCGGCCAGGCCGAGCAGGGTGGCCAGCGGGATGACCAGGTCAGCGGGCGGG